>Ga0316205_10001996_pt1 | contig 22858 bp, 19 predicted proteins | sample 3monthpyrite_MG_FD_204941 | JGI IMG/M metagenome (GOLD analysis project Ga0316205, IMG submission 204941) | Microbial mat bacterial communities from mineral coupon in-situ incubated in ocean water Damariscotta River, Maine, United States -... | ecosystem: Environmental > Aquatic > Marine >... | reverse complement strand
CTACTGTTTAGTATAATATTACTGTCTTGCAGCAAAAGTAACATTAACGATAGCAGTTGTAAATTTTTGTTAAATGTTGGCGTTAATACAACTATTAATATGAGTTTACCACAATACAGTAATTTACAATTTCCGAGTAACTCTGTTTATGAGCAAAATGTTGGAAACGGAGGAATTATTATAATTAATTCTGGAAGCGGTTTTCTTGCCTGGGATGCCAGCGACCCTAATCACACACAATCTAGTTGCTCAATCCTAACTGCTAACGGTTTTATTGCCACATGCAATTGTGAAGACGAAAACGCTTACAGTTTGGCTGACGGCCAACCTATGAACAACTCAAACTTACGGTGTGGCTTAAAAAACTATCGCGTAGAACAAAGTGGTAACTCACTTTTAATTTTTAATTAAAAGCCCCAATATTAACATGTCGAGGCTTTAAATTAAATAGCGGTTCTTTTTTTAAAACTTCAAAGTAGCTCCAATTAAAAAATTAGTTGTTGCTTGCGGATAATATCCAGCACCTTCAATAGTTGTTGTTACCCCAGAAACAGACCAAGTATCATCATAAGTATAATAATAACCGTTAGATACATATTTTTTATTGAATATATTGTTTACTAGAGCTGACAAAATTATCGATTTAAATAATGTTTTTGGCTTAATCTCATAAGTCACATTAAAATCGTTTACAAAATAGCTGTCCAATTTTGATGCATTCGAGTCGGTATTTCCCATAAACTGCTCTCCCACATATTTACTTAAAAATGAAAATCGCAAATTTTCTGTAGGAGAATAATTAAGCGCATTTCCTATGACTAAATCTGGAGAAAAAGAAATATTAGTATTCCCTAGATCGACCAAAGCGCCATCAATTGGAGCACTGAAATTTCTGTTTTTGTTACTACTTACAGCAAAATTAGTACTTACAATAAATGAATTATTAAACTGAATATTTGCGTCTACTTCTAACCCAAGCCTATAACTTTTACCACTTGTTGCTCTAATTGGGCTTCCAACATCATCCAACTCGCCAGTTAACACCAATTGGTTTTGATAAAACATATAATACAAATTAGTATTTACGCTCACTTTATTAGAGTTGTATCGCCAGCCTAACTCAATATCGTTAAGAGTTTCGTTATTAGTCACACCTGCTTTAAAATCATCACGATTTGGCTCTCTATTTGCTCTAGCGTACGAAGTGTAAAAGCTATTTGCAGCACTATGTTGATATGTTATACCTACTTTTGGATTGAAAAAATTAAACTTTGCATCTGTTTTAAAAATGGCTCTATCTGAGTTTAATCCATCCGTCTTATATTTTACAAAACGGCCTTGCAAATCAATAAATGCAATGAGTTTTTCTGCTAACTTAATAGTTGCCTTAGAAAAAATACTAAGATCTTTTTTGGTAGCATCCCCTTGATAGTATCGATCTCTTATATTAGTATCAATGATTAAATCGCTTCCCCAAATTACTTCTCCAAAATGATTACCTGAGTAAGTGCTATATGAAAGTCCTGAGATAATTTCTAAACCCTTATTTTTATAAGTAACGTTTGCATTTATAACATAAAAGTTATTGTCTAACCATCTGCGTACGATAACATCAGAATCATCGGCAATTAAATTATTAAAATCATCGGCAGATTCTTCTGGTTTATATTGTTCAAAATAACCTTTACCTTTAGTATAATTTAGCCCAATTGTTGTTGCCCAATTGTTATCGATACGCTCGTTCCAATGCAATTGATAATGGTCTTGCCAATAATTATCAGTTTCATTTTCATAAGTATATGGGTTTTGGCGACGATTTTCGTCTAACTGCTCTTGAGTTAAACCAAACCAAGCTTGATATGTTTGTTCTCTATTCCCAAATGTTAAGGCTTTGATTAAAGTATTATCGTCTTTATAAACACCTTGTAAAAAATAAGAACGTAAATCTGTAAATGCCCTATCTATATAACCATCAGAATCGATTTTAGAAAAACGCCCAGATACTTCAATACTTCGGTTACGCTCAGCATCCCATATTGCTCCTGTGCTTAACTTAACCGTATGTTTACGTGTATTATAACTGCCAAAACTGTTAGAAATTTCACCCGAAGCTTCTTCTGAAGACACATCGGTAAGTAAATTAAGGCTGGCTCCAAAGGCTCCAGAACCATTGGTAGATGTCCCTACACCTCGCTGTAACTGTAAGCTTTCTGTAGAAGACGCAAAATCTCCTAAATTCACCCAAAATGTACCTTGGCTTTCAGGGTCGTTATACTGAATTCCGTTAATGGTAACATTCACTCTTGTAGCATCTGTACCTCTTACACGAATACCTGTGTAACCCACACCTGCACCGGCATCGCTCGTGGTAACTACCGCCGGAAGGAAGTTGAGAAGAATTGGTAGGTCTTGCCCTAAATTACGCTTTTCCAATTGTTTTTTAGTGAGGTTAGAATGTGTAATTGGCGACGTGGCATTTACACGAACTGCTTTTACCAAAACTTGGTCTAGCTTTTCGGTTTTTGTTGAATCTTTTTCGGTTTGACTTTGTTGTGCAATTGCACTTAGTGAAAATAAGAAAGTGATTAAAATAGCGTACTTTCTTTGATGAGATTCTTGCCTTCGCAGGAACGATAAAATTGCGAATAAATTTTTCATATCGATTACATAAAATTATAATCGAATAAAAAGAGGTAATTATTCTTTATTATTATTAATTAGTTTTTTGAGAATTGCTTCGACAAGCTCAGCATTTTATCTCGTAACACATTCCCTTAGCAGCATTACCTGCTCAGGTTCATTGGGTCTGATCTCAGCCGTTATAGGCACCCCTTTCTTGAGAACGTTGCAAATGTAAAAACAATTAATAATTAATAATTGATAATTGATAATTATTTTAATCAATTTTTGGCGGTTTTCTGTTTACTTTTTTTGCAGATTGCTTTTTCTTCGTATCCAAACGTTTTTTAATTACGCTTTTGGGTGTTTTTGTAGGGCGTCTTTTTTTAGGAACAATTAATCCTTGTTCAACGAGTTGCGTAAATCGTTTTATTACGAGTTCCTTATTTTTATGTTGGCTTCTGCTTTCATCACATTGTAGTATAAGCACGAACTCTTTTGTCAATCTCGACTTTAAGGATTCTTTTAATAATTCCTTCTGATTATCCTTTAAAAATTGAGAGTTTATTACATTAAATTGCAACTCAACTTTTGATGACACTTTATTAACATGTTGACCACCACTACCCGAGCTTCGAATGGCTTTAAAAGTTAATTCTGATATCAATTTAGAAATATCCAAGGCTACAAAATTTGATGCGGTGCTTTTAACAAGTCGTTCACTGTTTTAACTGGGTTAAATGTTGTTAGTGGTACCTCAACGAAAATAGTGTTCCAATATGCCATACTCCCATTCCATAATCCGGGACGTTCAAGGGCTTTTAAGTCTTTCCCCGTTTTAGTTTTCATGGTAATAAAAGCTGTTTTATAATCTACAAATTCAGCAAGATTAAAAGCATTTCCTTTATAATCTTTAACCCCACAAACAAGATCTACGGGATTAAAATATGTTGCTTGCTTGAGAATCTCTTTTTGCTGCTTGTTCTTTTTATCAATTTGAGCAGACTCCACGATTTGTAATGACAAATTCCCGTTTTCATCTTTTACCCAAAATGGCCCGCCTCCTGGTTCTCCTTCATTTTTTACCATCCCACAAACACGAATTGGTCTATTTAGTTTATCTTTTAAATAATCTATTTGATTTTTAGTCGAATATTTTTCATACTCATTATGTATAAATACATTCAATTTATTCGACAAAAAATCAACTATTTTAAAAAGATCCTCTTTCTCTAAATTATTATTTTCAAGGTTATTTAAATGATTGAATGCTTCCTCTTGAACTTTCAATAAAACACCCGCAAGCATTTTTTTATAGTCTGCTACTTCATTCTTATATTTATAAACTACAACATTATCAATATTTTTTACAAACACAACATCTGCTTCAATTTCGTTAAGATTTTCTAATAGTGCCCCATGTCCTGAGGGTCTAAACATCAAATTTCCATTTTCATCTCTAAATGGTTTATTCTTTAATGTTACAGCAATAGTATCAGTTGAATGCTTTTGATACGTAAAATTTATATTGAATGTTGTATTTGTTCTTTGCTCTACATCTTCTTCTATATACTTAAACTCCTCATCAAATTTATGGTTATGCTTTTCGGAAATTGTGAAATGTAAAGCCGCTTCATTATTTGACGATGCATACAAAGCCGCTTCAAATAAATGCTCTTCAAAAGCTGTAGAAACATGCTCTTTATATCTATGAAAAGGCAGTAACCCTTTAGGCGAAGAAGCATAGTTTAGCCTGTCTTCTTCTAGCATTGTTTTTATAAACTCAACGCGTTTCTCATCATATGATAATTCATTAAAATTAGAAACCTCTTTATGTACTTTATGAACCACTTCCTCAAAAAAAGGTAGTTTTTCAAGTCCGACCAAAAACATAGACAACTCGTTTGCTTTTTTCCTATTGATATATGAATTTATACTTTCTTTTTTTGAATTATATTCCATTAAAAACGTAAACAGCATTTTAAACATTCTTGTCGCCGCTCCAGATGCCGGAACAAATTTTACAATTGAAATGGTGTTCCGTTTGCTGTCAAAAAAATCAATATAATGCTGTTTTTCGATATCAGTTAATGCAAGAATTCCGTCGCTAGTAGTAGCAGCACTATTAAGATTGATAAAAGACACGCCTTTTTTAAAAAGGTCAATTTGAGACTTAACCTTATCAATAGTTAATCCTTTTTTTTCTATTTGTGTAATATCCTTTTCTGAAAAATTCAACGCTTTTTTTTAATTAGTTTATCTATATGCTTTATGGCCTTGTTCAAACGTTCTGTCTTGTTTCCTTTTAATAAAACATAAGGTCTTTTATATTTAATCAAAGCATCTTCAAAAGCTTTAAACATTCGTGCTCTCTCGTGAGGTTTGTCCCGTAAATCATCTGCTTCCCAAGGTGTATCAATATAAGTTAAAAAATACAAATCGTAAGAGTTTTCTATCGCAAATTTATCTAAAATTGGATCGCATGTTCCCGAGTAGTATGCCTCAGAGTACACTTTGGTTTCTAACAAGTCTGTATCACAAATCAGTACCGATGCTGTTTTTTGTGCTAGCTCATTTTCCAACTTCATTTGCCCTATGGCAATAGGCAATAAATCCTTAGATTCACAGGTTTTACGCTCGTTGTTCCACTTATCTTGTAAATAAGCGCGTGCATATTCTCGTACCCAAACAGAATTATAATGTCTTGCCAATTGCCTTGACAGTGTTGTTTTTCCCGTAGATTCAGGGCCAAACAGCACTACCTTTATGCAGCTTGATGGTTTTTGTTTAAGGTTTTTTTCCATTCAATGTATCCTTGAATTGCTAAAATAGTAAAGATTAAATATTGTAGTGATAACATGCCCAATCCTCTATATGCATAAAGCGGAATTGTTACGATATCTGCAATGATCCATAATATCCAATTTTCTAACTTCTTATTTGCCATATACCACATTGCAGTAAAAAATATCCCCGAAGTTACAATATCTATATAGTTTGGGATCTCTAATAGGTAATCATAACCTTTATAAACTAGATACGTTACAACCATGGTCAACACAAACAGAATCACGCCAATATACTTTTCTTTTTGGCTAGTTCTAGAAATTGGGACAACATATGCATTTCCTTTTTTACGTGACCAATTCCACCAGCCATAAATACTCATGACAGAATAGTAGAAATTCATCATCATATCTCCAAAATACTCGTTCAGATATAAAAGATACACCGTTATTACAGTACAGATAATTCCTGTTGGGTACACCCAAATATTGGCTTTTTTTGCAAACCAAACGCTTAAAATTCCAAACACAAAAGCAATAGCTTCAAGAACTACTAAATGTGTTGGTGTTTCGCGATAAGCATCAATAAAAAAATCAAAAATCTGGTTCATAATTGCTTCTATATGTTTTTACAATTTTCATATGTATTAGCGAAGAGAGAATAGAAGGTCGAAAAAGATGATTTTCTATTTGTCTTTATTCTGTTCTCTCTGTTCTTTATTCTTTTTTTAATTCATCAAAAAACGATTCATCTTCTTCAAAAGCAGTCCCAATAACTACTAAATCAGCTCCAAAATCGTATGCCTTATTTAATTGTTCTTTTGTTCTAATCCCTCCGCCAACTATTAGTGGAATATTTAACTCTTGTTTTACTGCTGAAATAATTTCCCTATTAACCGGGTGCGTTGCGCCACTACCCGCTTCAAGGTATATGAGTTTCATTCCTAGTAATTCTCCAGCTTTTGCTGTATGCACTATACTTTGAATGTTTGTTCTTGACATTGGCTTTGTGTCGGTCACTTTTTGAACTGCGGTTTCATTTCCATTTTCAATCAAAATATATCCTGTTGGAATGACTTCTAAATTGGTGGCCTTTAATTTTGAAACAGCATCTATATGCTTGCCAATTAAATATTCTGGATTTCTCCCAGAAATTAATGATAAAAACAAAATTGCATCAGCACTATCGGTAATTTGGGTCACATCTCCAGGAAATAAAACAATTGGTAAATGGGTAAATTGTTTAATCTCAGAGACCAAAGCCTGAGTTGCTTCTTTTTCAACGGTACTGCCTCCTACAAAAATATGGGTCGCTATTGATTTGTTTACTTTTTTAATAAAATCAGAAGCCATTTCAATGTCCATTTTATCTGGATCTATTAATACGGCAAGTAATTTTTCTCCTCTAGCAATTGTGCTTTGTATGTTTTTATAAATCTGATTCATTTAAGAGATAACATAAGCGCAGGTAAAACCTTCAAATTCAAAATAATTTGCATTGTATCTGTATTTCCGCTCTTGATAATCAATCCAAGCTACAGTTTGCTCATCTTCTAACATAAAAGGAATTACTAAAAAGTGTGCTTTAAATAACATTCTTGGTGTCGCAAAAAGTTTATATAGTGATTCTTTAATGCACCAGATTACGGTAAGTTTATTGATGTATTCTGAAGCATTTGCATTTAAATAGCTGCTTTCGTAACCAATAAATTTATGAGCTATAATTGCTATTTTTTCACGCTGCTTTTCAATATCAATACCAACCTCAACATCGCTTATAATTACAGCAGCAAAAGTAAAAGAATGCGTTATTGAAATATGTTTGCCATCTTTTAGATGTGGCTTCCCATTGCCATTATAAAACAAATCTGCATCCGAATAACCAAATAAGTTTAAAAGATGTCTAACACTCAAAAAACCACATCTGTGTAGTTCGCTTTTCATTTTAGAAACGCGCTCTAAACTTTCTGCCCGTAATTTCAAAGGTTTCAACAAATCATCAAAAGATTCTGTAATCTTCCAAATCTTAACAGTAGTTTGTGAGTTTGGAGTAAGGGTTTTATAAAGAGGCATTTAATATTCTGAAAGTTATTGATTATCTTTGCACCGCCTTTGGCAGATTAATAAGCGAATTTAACTATTTTAAGTTCGAAAGCCAAGATAGATACATTTTAAAAACATAAAGAAAAAATTAATATGAATACAAAAACAGTTCCTTTCGTTGCTAATAAAGTAAAGGATATGTCGCTTGCGGCTTGGGGTAGAAAAGAGATTAAATTAGCCGAAGCAGAAATGCCAGGATTAATGAGTTTGAGAGAAGAATATAAAGATTCACAACCTTTAAAAGGAGCACGTATTGCAGGCTGTTTACATATGACTATTCAAACTGCAGTTTTAATTGAAACTTTACAAGCCCTTGGTGCTGAAGTAACTTGGAGTTCTTGTAATATTTTCTCAACTCAAGATCAAGCTGCCGCTGCTATTGCTGCTGCGGGAACTGCTGTTTACGCATGGAAAGATATGACCGAAGAAGAGTTTGACTGGTGTATTGAGCAAACATTATTCTTTGGTGAAGATAGACAGCCACTAAATATGATTCTTGATGATGGTGGAGATTTAACCAATATGGTTTTAGACCGCTTTCCAGAACTAGCAGATGGCATTAACGGCTTAAGTGAAGAGACAACTACAGGTGTTCATAGACTATACGAACGTGTAAAAAATGGAACATTACCAATGCCTGCCATTAATGTAAACGATTCGGTTACCAAATCTAAATTCGACAATAAATACGGATGCCGCGAAAGTGCTGTTGATGCTATTCGTCGTGCTACAGATGTGATGTTAGCAGGTAAACGCGTTGTGGTTTGTGGTTATGGTGATGTTGGTAAAGGTACTGCTGCTTCTTTTAGTGGTGCTGGAAGTATTGTAACGGTTACCGAAATTGACCCGATTTGTGCTTTACAAGCTGCAATGGATGGTTTTGAAGTGAAGAAATTAGAAACTGTTGTAGGTAATGCAGATATTGTAATTACTACAACTGGGAATAAAGATATTATTCAAGGGCGTCATTTTGAATCCATGAAAGACAAGATTATTGTTTGTAATATCGGGCATTTTGATAATGAAATTGATATGGCATGGTTAAATGAAAATCATGGAAACACTAAAGACACAATCAAGCCACAAGTAGATAAATATACTATTAATGGCAAAGACATTATTATTCTTGCTGAAGGCCGTTTAGTAAACTTAGGATGTGCTACAGGTCACCCAAGTTTTGTAATGAGTAACTCTTTTACAAATCAAACACTAGCGCAAATAGAACTTTGGAATAACAAAGAAGCGTACGGAAATGATGTCTATATGTTACCAAAAGCATTAGATGAAAAAGTAGCAAAATTACACTTAGCAAAAATTGGTGTTGAGCTTACAGAACTTCGTGAAGAACAAGCAAGTTATATTGGTGTAACAGTTGATGGTCCTTATAAGCCAGAGCATTACAGATACTAATTAAAACGTCATTACGAGGAGTAGAGCGACGTAGTAATCTCATTTTAAATAAACAGATTGCCGCAACTTTTAATTAAAAAAGTCTCGCAATGACATAATATAACAAATAAGAAACCCTTGCAGAAATGTGAGGGTTTTTTATTAGTTTAGAGAATGCTTAAACGAAATCCAGAAGTGCTTATTTCTTTAGTAAAAGAATTAGAAAGTTATGTCGCTTTAAAAGATAAAAGAAAAGACTCTGTTTCAACATCTGACGTGGCGTGGCAAATAGACCACTCTTTAAAAGTATTTAATTTTGTATCCAAATCGTTATTAAATTCTAATCCTGAATTATTTTCAAGTAAATTTAACAAATGGCGTTTACTCTATTTTACTTTAGGCTCTTTCCCTAGAGGAAAAGTTAAGGCTCCAAAACTTGTTCGCCCTCCAGAAATAATATTAGAAGAAGATTTAATCTCTCAAATTCTATTGGCTTATCAACATATTGAAAAGATAAAATCAGCTCATAAAAATGCACATTTTAAACATTTTATTTTTGGTGTATTAAACAAAAATAGAGCCGTAAAGTTTTTAAAATTACACTCAATGCATCATATAAAAATAATTAGAGATATTTTAAAATAATGTTCCTTAGAACTTATTCTGACAGAGGAAACCAATAAAAACTCCTTTTTGTATTTAATTATTCAATTGTTGTAAAAGCACATTGACTGCTTTTTCTAATTGAGAATCTTTGCCTTTGGCCTTTTCATCTGGTGCATTATCTATAACTACATCTGGCATTGCTGGCGTAAAATCCATATTCTTCTCAGAAGATTTTACAAACCAACCTCTAAATGGAACACGAACAGTAGACCCATCAATTAATCTCTGGCTTCCTGTTGAAATTACAGCTCCAAATGTTGGTATGCCAACTAAGGTTCCTAAATTTAATTCCTTATAGGCGTGTGAAAATATTTCGGCATTAGAGTAACTGTTTTGATTGCACAAAGCTACTGAAGGTTTGGTCCAAGATGCTAAGGGCAATCTAGATTGTGGATAATATTTAGTGAATTTTTTATGTTCTTTTTGAACATCTTTTGCCGCTCCTCGTGGCACAGTATAAGCGTGTTGCTTAACATTTAAAACAGCCATTAAATAATCTGTTGTCCAGCCACCACCATTATAACGAACATCTATAACAATACCTTCCTTTCCATGTCCTGCAGCCGTTAATTCACGCTCAAAACGCTCAAAACTTGTCCAATTCATTCCTTGAATATGAATATATCCTAATCGTCCGTTAGAATATTTTTCTGTTAATCGTTTACGTTCATTTACCCAAGCATTATAATTATCTGCCCTAGAACTTGTTTTAGGTCTTATAATAATTTCATTGGAAACCCCATTTCGGTTTATTCCTAAAATAATTTTTTCGTTACCAGTAGCTACTAAATGTTTATATATATTTTCAGAAACCGAAACATCTTCGCCATTAACGCTAGTCACTATATCTCCAACAATTAACTTGCTGTCTTCTCTATCTGCTGCAGAATTTGGAACCACAAAACTAATTTGAAGTTCACCTTTTGAAGTTTTCTTAAATTCTAAGCCAAGTATTCCGGTGCGCTCATTTTGAACAGATTTTCTATCTTCTCCGCTTCTCATACCCATATGACTTGCATTAATTTGACCCAACATTTTATTAAAAATACTCGTAAAATCATCTCTTGTTGAAGCTTTCATTGCTAGAGGCTTATAAGTTTTTTTTAACTCAGCCCAATTTTGTCCGTGATGGTTAGAATCATAAAATCTATCTTGAATAACTTTCCAAGCTTCTTCAAAAATTTGATTGGACTCCTCAAGATAATCAACAACCATTTTTGCGCTAAATGGTAAACTTTCTTTTTTAGCACCTCCCACTTTAATACGGGAAGCCTTCCCGCTGCTTATATAATAGATATAATCATTTTTAGGAGTTAAAGAAATGTTTTCTGGCCTTGTATTTCCTTTAGTCAATGCTTTTTTGTTTTTACCATCCCAGTCTATTGCATACAAATCTGAAGTAGTATCAGGATTTCCTCTCGTTCCGTTTCCGGTTGTATAGTAAAACGTTTTTCCATCTTTTGAAATAGCTTGAGCAAATTCTGCTCCTGTGAATGAAGTTACCTGTTGTTGACGTTCATGAATATTTTTAAAATTAATTACAACTTCAACTTCTTTTTTACTTTCCTTCTTGTCTCCTTTCTCTGGTTTCTTCTCTTCTACTGTTTCCTCCCAATCTTCCTTGGTTTTTTCCCAATCTTTTTTGGTTAACCAAACAAACCAAACATCATGGTCTCCGTTATTTCTATTCGAAGTGAATGCTATTTTCTTTCCATCAGCACTCCATAAAGCTCCAAAATCACCTTTTGGATGCATTGAAATGTTTACTGGGTCTTTACTATTATCTGCCTTATGAATATATATTTCATTATTAAAATATAAATCACTTAAACTATAGGAAAGCCATTTAGAATCTGGAGACCAAGAAACTCTCGAAGGTGTATCCCAGCTATCAACTAAAGTCTTTTCATTGCTTATTTTTCCTTCTTCAGAAATTGAAGCAACAATTAATTGTCCATTCCCTTTATTAAAAGCTAATGATTTTTTATCAGGTGATAATCTCGGACTAGTAATCCCTACTTTACTTTTAGTGAGCTGAGTTACTTTATGTTTTAACGTCCTGAAAATATTAGTATTATTTTCATCATTTGAGGCAAGTAGGTATAAATTATTCTCTCCGTCTCTGTCTGAAACAAACAATAAAGACTCGTCATTTAGCCATACCACATCTAAATCTCTAGAGGTAGAATTTGAAACATTTATTGTTCTACTTTTTTTAGTGTCATTTTCAGTAACGAAAATTTCCCCCCTCACAACTAATGCGCTTAATTTACCATTTGGTGAAGCTTCAATTTCTGAAGCTCTGTTTGAAAATATTTTTCGCTCAGAAGGGTCAAATCTATAATCACTGTTAATTTCAAGTGATATTGCCTTACTTTGATTTGTATTAAGGTTCAACAACGAAACTTTATCACCAGAAACCATAACTGCATTTGAACCATTAACGCTTATATCATATGAAAAAAGACCCATCTTTTTTAAAGAAGAAACTTGAGTTATTAGCCCGTTTTTATTCCCATTAACATCAATTGCTACTTTATGAATATTGTAAACACCACTTCTTGCAGATTGAAAATAAATTGTATTGTCATCGCCCCACTGTGGTCTTAAATCTTGTCCATTATAAGTAGTTAGTTGATTATAAGTATCATTTTTAATATTATAAATCCAAACATTTCTATTTGCTGGGCCTACATAAGCTTCTCTTTCTATTCTACAAGAACCTCGTGTAAAAGCAATAAGTTCTCCATTTGGAGAAAGCGTTGCATCAAACCCTAAAGCATCTAATAACCTCAACGGTGTACCTCCCTTGTAACTTACTGAATGAATTTCTGGTTCGCGCTCTACCTGTAGATAATTTCTTCTGGTAGTAAAAATGATATCACCAGCTTTTGTAAAATCAGTTACACTCTCACTTGAAGAATGATATGACACTTGTTTAGGAACACCTCCATTGGCAGGAATTGTAAAGACGTCATTATTTCCAAAGCGATTACTTTGAAATGCAATTGTTTTGCCATCGGGCGCCCAATGTGGGTTGGTATCATTACCCTCGTGAATGGTAATCCTTTTTAAGTTTTCTCCATTTGCAGAAACAGTCCACAAATCACCTTGATAGTTAAAGGCAATGGTTTGACCATCTGGACTTAACCTTGGAAAATTAATTAATGGATTCTTTTGAGCTAAGATTAAAGTCGTAAAGCTCATTGCCAGAACTATTAAGCATGCTTTTTTCATTGAAAATGTGTTGATTATTAATAGACTTTAAATTTAACTTTAATAATTTGTCTAAAATCACATTTCAACTTTTTTAACAAAAAACAAAAAACCCTTTCTAAAACAGAAAGGGTTTAAAAAATATTTATAAGATATGTTTCTTAAGCTTCAAAAGGCTCAATAGAAACGTAAGACTTGTTGTCTCTTCTCTTAGTGAATTTCACAAGACCGTCAACTTTAGCATGTAAAGTATGATCTTTTCCAGCATACACATTCTCACCAGGATTATGTGCTGTACCTCTTTGTCTAACGATAATGTTTCCAGCTATTGCAGCTTGACCACCAAATATCTTAACGCCTAAACGTTTTGATTCTGATTCTCTACCATTCTTCGAACTTCCGACTCCTTTTTTATGTGCCATTTTATTTCGATTTTATATATTAAAAATTAACTTAAAGCAGCAATTAAATCAGCTTTCTTCATTGAAGAAATACCTGTAATTCCTTTTGCTTTAGCCATCTCTTTTAATTCAGCAACAGTCATTTTGCTTAAATCTTGAGTAGCTTCTTCTTTTTTAGCAACAGGCTTAGCTTCTGCTTTTGGAGCAGCCGCTTTTGGCTCTACTTTCTTTGGAGCTACTTTTTCAGCCTTAGCTGGTTTTGCTCCAGAAGTTAAAATGTTTTCAATTTGAATTTCAGTTAAAGATTGTCTGTGTCCATTCTTAACACGGTAACCTTTACGTCTTTTCTTCTTGAAAACTATCACTTTATCACCTTTAAGGTGCTTTAAGACTTTTGCTCCTACTTGAGCTCCGTCTATAGCTGGGGCGCCTACAGTTACTTTGTCTCCATCACTTAACAAAAGAACATTGTCGAAAGATACTTTCTTGCCTTCTTCTGTTTGTAAACGGTGGACAAAGACTTTTTGGTCTTTTTCAACTTTGAATTGTTGCCCTGCTATCTCTACAATTGCGTACATTAGCGTAACGTTTTATTAATTAATTTATTCAATAAATAAGCTTCCTTGCTAGAAAGCGGATGCAAATATACTCCTAATTAATTAAATTACAAACGTTTTAGCGGTTTTGGAAGAATTTATTATGCTTAACTAATTCCGCTTATTCGCCAAATATATTCCTACTAATATCAAGACGGTTGCCAAAGCTTGTATAGCACTAAACCCTTCTCCATCCAAAAGTCCCCAAACCACAGCCACAATAGTCATTAAATAAGTTACAGAAGAGGCAAAAACTGGAGTTGCCATTTGCACCAATTTATTAAACAGCACTTTGGCTAATGCCGTACCAAAAGCAGAGAGAATAGCGATATAAAATATGGACATTGCAAAATCAGGCTTTGAATACGTCTCTTCTGAGAAAAAATTAGAAAAAAGTAAAACAATAAATGCTGGAATGACTATGGATGCAAAATTCCCAACAACAATCGTTATTGCTTTTACATCTTGAAGATGTTTCTTTATAATATTAACATTGGCCGCATACATAATGGTAGACAATACCACAAAACCAGCATATAAATAGTTTTGATGAGGGTTAAGCTCGGCTCCTTTTAAAATCAACAGGGCCGTACCTACAAAACCAATAATAACACCCCAAATTTGACGTTTGGTTGATGCTATTTTAAACACAGCAAAGCCCAATAAAATAGTATTTAATGGTACTAATGAGTTTAAAATAGATGTTACTGCACTATCAATTTCAGTTTCGGCTATGGCAAACAAAAATGCTGGAAAAAATGTTCCTAAAAATCCAGTAAGAACAACCCATTTCCATTGCTCTCTTGTTATGTTTTTAATGGTGCGAAGTCCAAAAATGAATACAAAAAAACCTGATATTAAAATCCGTAAAGCTCCAAGTTGCAATGGCGTTAAACCAAGCAAACCTTTTTTTATAAGAATAAAAGAACTCCCCCAAATTAAGGCAAGTATTATAAGATAAATCCATTTTTTATTTCCAGCTGGCATAAACTAATTTTTTCTGCGATGCAAAAGTGATCATTTTAACCGCAATTAACAGTAATAATCACTAATTTTGAATGCATCTTAATATTAAAAAACTATGAAGACATTGAAAAATATTTTAGCTGTTATTATAGTCGCTCTAGCAATCGTTTCTTGCAAGAATGAAACCCAACCCGAGGTAAAAACAATTGACACCAAAGCAACAATTGCAAAAACTGAAAAAGCATTGAATCCTGATGCTACTTATATTAAATCTGAATTTACTATTGAAGGTATGACTTGCGAAATTGGTTGTGCAAGAACCATTCAAAAAAAGATTGCAAAAATGGACGGTGTAAAATCGGTCAAAGTAGATTTTGAAAGAAAACTAGCTATGGTTGAATATGACGAAGCTATGGTTAACCACAAATCTTTAGAAAAAACAGTTTCTAAAACTGCAGATATTTATAAAGTTACCGATATGAAAACGGTAATGTCTTTTTCTGCCAAGAAAGATTGTGCCGAAGACTGTACTAAAGACTGTTGCAAAGATAAAACCAAAGCAGAGAAAAAAGCTTGTGCTTAAGATTGTGAAAAAGCTTGCTGTAAAGAGGAAAAGACTAAATCTTAATTTTTCTCAATAATAAATCACAAAAAAGCTATTCTATTTTGACAGAGTAGCTTTTTTGGTTTTTAACTTTTATTGTTGATAAGATTAATTCATCAAATCTTCAATCTCATCAGCTTCAATTGGGATGTTACGCATTAAATTAAACGGCGATCCGCTTTCTTGAATTACTACATCATCTTCTAAACGAATACCAAATTTTTCATCAGGAATATAAATACCTGGCTCAACCGTAAATACCATATTAGCTTGCATCGGTTCCGTTAAAATCCCATAATCGTGAGTGTCTAAGCCCATATGGTGTGATGTACCATGCATAAAATATTTTTTGTAGGCAGGCCAATCTGCCTTTTCATTTTGCAGATCGGCTTTATCTAATAAGCCTAAACCCAATAATTCTGAAGTCATAATTTTACCAACTTCAATATGGTAATCTGCCCAAATAGTCCCTGGTATTAATAATTTTGTAGCTTCCTTTTTAACACGGTTTACAGCATTGTAAACAGTACGTTGCCTGTTGGTAAACTTCCCAGAAACAGGAATTGTACGCGTCATATCTGAAGAATAGTTGGCATATTCTGCACCAACATCCAAGAGAATCAAATCACCCGATTTACATTCTTGATTATTCTCTATATAGTGCAATACGTTGGCATTATTCCCAGAGGCCACAATTGGCGTATAAGCAAACCCTTTAGAGCGATTATTTAAGAACTCATGCATAAACTCGGCTTCTATATTGTACTCCTGAACACCTGGTTTCACAAAATCTAAAATGCGGCGAAACCCTTTCTCAGTAATATTACAGGCCTCCTGAATTAAATCTAATTCTATGGTGTCTTTTACAGACCTTAAACGTTGCAAAATAGGATTGCTCTTGGCTACACTATGTGCCGGATATTTTTCTTTCAACCATTTTGTAAATCGATCTTCGCGAGTTTCAGTTTCAACCGAAGCTCTGTAATGCTCATTAGTGTTGATATAAACGGTTTCACACTGTGTCATTATCTCGAACATCACCTTTTCCATGTCCTGCAACCAGTACACCGTTTTAATCCCGCTGGTTTTTAATGCAGCAGCCTTTGTAAGTTTTTCACCTTCCCATACCGCAATATGCTCGTTGGTTTCTTTTAAAAATAATATCTCACGATGTGCTCCTTTTGGGCTATCAGGAAATATTACTAAGATGCTTTCTTCCTGATCAACTCCGCTTAAATAAAAAATATCACGATGCTGTTGAAAAGGCATGGTACTATCTGCGCTTATAGGATATATATCATTTGAGTTGAATACAGCCAAACTTTTAGGTTTCATTTGCGCTGCAAAATTTTTACGATTCTTAATAAATAATGAACTGTCTATTTGATGATACTTCATAATGTCTTTAATTAGAAAAACAAATGTAATGATAAAGGAGAAATCGTATTATTTAATACACATTTAATTATAGTCAATATACAACTTTTGCAAATCAGTTTCTTTCATAGAAATCATATTCACATCTAATGTAATGGGGATTAAAGGCGCGTCTGTAGAGTCCCGCTGAACATTAACAATGGTATCAATAATATCCATGCCTTTAATTACCTTTCCAAATATGGTATAGTCACCATCCAAACGATGCAAACCGTCTTTGTTTTGCACTACGTAAAACTGGCATCTTGCTGATAGTTTCTCAGCGTTACCATCTCTTCCAGCACCTAATGCTCCGTAAGTATGCAGTAGAGAATCGTTAAACTCAGGAGGCAATAAATACTCAGGATCATTAAAGCCTTCTGGTGTATCTGGACAACCGCCTTGAGCAACAAAATTAGGGATAACACGATTAAACGTTAAGGTGTCCCAGTATCCTTTATTTGCTAATTCAATAAAACTCTTCTTGTGGTTTGGAGTTTCATTATATAACCATAAAAGAATTTCTCCGTTTGGCGTTTGTATTTGACCTATTTCATATTGTTTTTCATGAGTACATGAAAATATCAAGAACACTGATAAAAAGAGAATTAAATTTTTCATAATTATGGATGATTTGATATTAAAAATAGGAAATAAAAAATAAGCAGATAAAAAACAAAAAAGAATGTTAAAATTCACGCTTTTCAAAGGCAAATTTTGATGCTCTCCCTAAGTTTAAGTAATTTCAAACCTTAAACTAACAAACCAACCAATGAAACATCCATTACTAATACTTGATACTCAAGAAAATTATTAATTGGATGTCGCATGTGACCGTTGAAAAACAATAAATTTTACCACATGAAAGCTTTAAAATTATTTTTTACCTTCAGTCTTCTTTTTATTTTTAATGGCAACGCACAACAATCTTCAATTGTTCAAAACGTGCCATTTACTAATATTGGCCCTGCAATAATGAGTGGTCGTGTTGTAGATGTAGATGTAAACCCAAGCAATACTACTGAGTTTTATGTAGCCTATGCTTCTGGCGGATTATGGTACACCAATAATGATGGCACCTCATTCACTTCTGTTACAGATAATGCACCAACTCAAAACATGGGAGACATTGCTGTAGATTGGAATAATGGCACCATCTGGATTGGCACTGGAGAAAGCAACTCTTCGCGTTCATCATACTCAGGAATCGGTGTTTTAAAAAGCACGAATAAAGGCAAAACTTGGCAAAATGTTGGCTTACCAAATTCACAGCATATAGGAAGAATTGTTATTAATAAAAACAACCCTGATGAAGTTGTTGTTGGTGTCATCGGAAATTTATACAGTTCTAGTCCGGATCGAGGTATTTATAAAACTCCCGACGGTGGAAAAACATGGAATCATGTTTTATTTTTAAATAATGGTACAGGAGTTATAGATCTTAGTGTATCACCAACAAACGCAAACGTAATGTACGCGGCCACTTGGGAACGCGAAAGAAAAGCTTGGGATTTTGACGGAGACGGTGAAAACTCGGCAGTTTATAAAAGTACTGATGCTGGTAATACATGGGTAAACATGACCCCTAAAGGCAAAGGGTTCCCTACTGGGTTGGGTGTTGGACGAATTGGTCTTGCCACATATAACGATAATGTGGTATATGCTTTTTTAGACAACCAATTCAGACGCCCTGTCGAAAAGAAAAAAGAAACACCTGGGTTAAAAAAAGACGCTTTTAAAACAATGTCTAAAGCAGATTTCTTAAAATTAGATGATAAAAGCCTAAACGCCTATTTAAAGAGTAATCGTTTTGACCGTAAATATTCTGCTAAGAGTGTAAAAAAATCAGTAACAGATAATCAGGTAAAACCAAATGATTTAGCTTTATACCTAGAGAATGCTAATACTGCGTTATTCGATTCACCAGTTATTGGTGCCGAAGTTTATAAATCTTCTAACGGAGGAAAAACTTGGAAAAAAACACACAAAGGGTATTTAGATGGTGTTTATAGTTCTTATGGTTACTACTTTGGTATTATAGCAGTAAACACATCCAATGAAAATAATATATATATAGGAGGAGTTCCTTTATTAAAAAGTGATGATAGTGGTAAGACATTCACATCAATAGGTAAAGAAAATGTGCATTCAGATCATCAGGCACTATGGGTTGACCCAAATAAAGAAGGCCATATTATTAATGGTAACGACGGCGGTATTAATATTACTTACGACGATGGTGCCCATTGGACTAAAAACAATCAACCAGCAGTTGGTCAATTCTACTATATTAATGTAGATAATCAAAAACCATATAATGTTTACGGCGGGTTGCAAGATAATGGTGTTTGGTATGGACCAAGTACTTACTCGGCTTCAAAACGTTGGAATGGTAGCGGAAATTATCCTTACAAAAGTATAGGTGGTGGTGATGGCATGCAGGTACAAATAGATAGTCGTGATAATAACATTGTGTATTCTGGATCTCAGTTTGGGTTTTACTCTCGTCAAAATTTAGAGACAGAAGAACGTATTAGAATTCACCCAATGCACGAATTAGGAGATTCGCCATATCGTTACAATTGGCAAACACCAATTTTATTATCACCTCATAATCAAGACATATTGTACATGGGAGCGAATAAATTGTTACGTTCTATGGATCAAGGTGAAACCTTTGATGTTGTTTCTGGAGATTTAACTACTGGGGGAAAGAAAGGAAATGTCCCTTACGGAACTTTAGCTGCGATTTCTGAAAGTCCGTTTCAGTTCGGGTTAATTTATACAGGAAGCGATGATGGTTATGTTAATGTAACCGAAAATAGTGGTGGTTCTTGGACGCGAGTATCAAACAGTTTACCACAAGGTTTGTGGGTTTCAAGAGTAATAGCTTCTCAGCATAAAAAAGAACGCGTTTATGTTACGCTTAATGGTTATAGAAATGACGATTTTAAAGCTTATGCATATGTAAGTGAAGACATGGGGAAAACTTGGACTTCTATTAGTTCAAACATCTCAAACAGCCCCGTGAATGTAATAAAAGAAGATCCCGTAGATGAAAATTTATTATACCTAGGCACAGATAATGCCGTATATGTGTCTTTTAATAAAGGCAAACACTGGGAAACTTTTTCTAACGGATTAACTAACGCTGCAGTGCATGATTTAGTAATACAAACGGAAGCAAAAGACCTTTTAGTTGGCACACATGGACGTTCTATTTACAAAGCAGACATATCAGCTTTACAGCAATACAATAAGGTTAGTAATAAAACAGTTTCCATTTTTAAAATTGATGCCATAAGAGCTTCTTCACGCTGGGGCAGTTCATGGAGCCAGTTTTCTCAAGTGTTTGAACCTTCTAAAACGATACAATTGTTTGCAAAAAACGCAGGAAAACAAACGGTAAAAATACTATCTGAAAATGGTATTGAACTTAATTCAATCTCACTTGCTACCGATAAAGGTTTTAATTTTTTAGAGTACGATATTACGATGACCGAAACTGGTAAAAAAGCATTAGAAAAAGCAGATACTAAAATAACTATTAAAAAGGCACAAAACGGTAAGTATTATTTACCAAAAGGAAAATATACTATTGCGGTTGGGGCAGAGAAAACCACATTAGCAATTAAGTAAATTATTTTTAAGATATTAAAATGAAAAAGAGTTTTTAGTTCCTTGTACCAATAGTTGACCTCACATATATATTTTAAAAAATTACCAGTTGCTCTATTCCAAAACAATTTTCTAAGATTGACACTTCTTTTGCAATTTTTTAACATTTTCTGGATAAAATCAAGTTAGTTTTACCACTAACAAAAATAAACCTAGCAATAAGCTTGAGTATTCCAGTTTTGGAATAATCTTTGTTACTAAAAAAAATTATTAATAGGCTAAACCATCAATCAATGACAAAGGCTTTTATTACAATATTTTTTTTGTGCTTTATTTTTCCGCTTCAATCTTATAGTCAAGAAACCAATACTGAAGATATAAAAGTCTATCTAGACTGCAATGTGTGCGATAATACTTTTATTAAACAGAATTTAGGCAATGTACAATTTGTAAGGGATCAAAATTTAGGTGATGTGCATTTATTCTTTTTGACCCAAAACAATGGAAGTGGTGGTAGGTTATATGAAATTGAATTTATAGGTAAGAATACGTTTAAAGCAATTAATTATAAATTGTCATTTTCAACTGACACCGACATGACCAGAGATAATGTGAGAAACAGAATTCTTGAGTACATTAAATTAGGATTGGTACGTTATTGGATTGAAAAAGGAACATTGGAAGGCGTATCTGTTTCGGCTCCAACGCCAGAAGCGGATGAAGGGTCAAACAAGACTGAAGTTGAAGACCCTTGGGATTATTGGGTGTTTAGAATTGGTGCAAATGGTTGGTTTAACGGTCAAGAATCTAGTAAATCCAGTAATTTTAATTTTAATGTATCAGCAAAGCGTGTCACTGATAAAAACAAATTTTCCTTACGAGTTGGGCTTAATGAAGACAAATCAACGTTTACTTATGGTGACGAAGACATTATTTCTATTAACAATGGTAAGTATATAAATATTAGTGATGTTATAAGTATTAATGATCATTGGTCAATTGGTGCTTTCGGAAATTTAGGCGCATCAACATTTAGGAATTATTCCTTTTATGGAACTTTAAAACCCGCTATTGAGTATAACTTTTTTAAATATGAAGAGTCCGCAAAAAAACAACTTATTTTAAGCTATCGAAATGGACTTAGGTTCAATGATTATATAGAGCGTTCTGTTTACGCAAAAGATGATGAATTATTATGGCAGCATTCTATTTTACTTGGAGGCAGTGTAAGACAAGAATGGGGAAATATTAATGGCGAAGCTTCATTTGATCAGTATTTGCATGACACATCGTTGAATGCTTTAAATTTTTATTTAGGCGCCAATGTGAGGTTATTTAAAGGGTTTAATTTTAATATTGGAGGCCGTTATAGTATTACCAGAGATCAACTCAATTTACCAGCTGGCGATGTGTCTTTAGAAGAACTATTATTACAGCAACAACAACTTGAATCTGGTTATAATTACTTTTTTAATATTGGGTTAAGTTATTCTTTTGGTTCCATTTATAATACTATCGTAAACCCAAGATTTAATTTTTAACTAAACACATTCTAAATACAGTATAAAAAAAACTTTAAAGCTTGTTCAAAATCTTGTGATACGTTACTTTTGCTTCTAGTATAAACTAACTACAAAAATAATGAGTGGATTTTTTAAATCTTCGATTGGAAGAAAGGTAGCCATGGCGCTTTCCGCATTCTTCCTCATGTTTTTTTTACTTCAACATTTTGCTATTAATATTTTATCTGTCTTTAGTGCAGATGCATTTAACGAAGTATCCCATTTTATGGGAACAAACCCGTTAATTCAATATGCTATACAACCTGTTTTAATTTTTGGAGTTGTATTTCATTTTATAATGGGATTTGTCCTTGAACTAAAAAACAAAAAAGCACAAGGAGCGTCTTATGCAAAAAATAATGGCGCTGCCAATTCCTCTTGGATGAGTAGAAACATGATCTGGTCTGGAATTGCAATTTTAGCATTTATCGTATTGCACTTTATTGACTTCTGGTTTCCAGAAATAAATACCAAGTTCATTGAAGGTGATTGGTCGGGGATGCATGATGGTGAGTTAAGATATTTTCATGAATTGCAAGAAAAATTCTTAAGCCCCGTTAGAGTTGGAGCCTACGTATTAGCATTTGTGTTTTTAATGCTCCATTTATTACATGGCTTTACATCGGCGTTCCAATCTATGGGAGCAACCGCAGGCAGAAAAAAATTATTACAGAATATAGGTAAATGGTATTCAATTATTATTCCGTTAGGATTTATATTTATAGCAATTTATCATCATTTAAATCACGCCCATTAATCTCATAAACTATGGCTTTAGATTCAAAAGTGCCTAAGGGTTCCATTAAAGATAAATGGACAGATTATAAAGATCACATCGATTTAGTAAATCCTGCAAACAAGCGTCATATTGATGTAATCGTTGTTGGAACAGGTTTAGCTGGCGGTTCGGCTGCTG
>Ga0316205_10001995_pt1 | contig 22866 bp, 32 predicted proteins | sample 3monthpyrite_MG_FD_204941 | JGI IMG/M metagenome (GOLD analysis project Ga0316205, IMG submission 204941) | Microbial mat bacterial communities from mineral coupon in-situ incubated in ocean water Damariscotta River, Maine, United States -... | ecosystem: Environmental > Aquatic > Marine >... | reverse complement strand
TCAGCGGAATACCGAATCAAAGATTGATGTCGAGTTGGAGCGCACTCTGCGTTAATAACTCATGACCGTACAGGAACACAGATAAAGTGAATAATCCTTACATCAAAAAACTGGTTCGAGAAGAAGTTCGCGCACTTTCTGCTTACCATGTGCCGAACCCGGGCAATGCTACTAAACTTGATGCAATGGAAAATCCATATCAGTTTCCGCCGGCGTTAGTTGAGCAGTGGCTTGCGGTACTCAAAGACGCAGATCTTAACCGTTACCCTGATCCAGCTGCACAAGCATTAAAGCAACAACTGCGCACGGCCATGCACGTTCCCGACAACATGGAATTGCTGCTCGGCAATGGTTCAGACGAAATTATTCAAATCATTATTATGGCCTTGGCTAAATCAGGTGCAGTGGTCATGGCGCCTGAACCAACTTTTGTGATGTACCGCATGATCGCGACGTTTTGTAATGTCGCCTACGCCGGTGTACCGCTTGCCAAAGATTTCAGTCTCGACATGCCCGCCATGCGTGCCGCCATTAAAGCGCAACAACCCGCGGTTATTTTTCTGGCGTGGCCAAATAATCCAACTGGTAATCTATTTGCCGAAGCAGATGTGATTGAAATCATTGAAACCGCTCCCGGTCTGGTGGTGGTCGATGAAGCCTACACGAGCTTCGCGCAAGTAAGTTTCATGGATAAATTAGCAGACTACGAAAACTTGCTTGTTATGCGCACCGTATCAAAATCAGGCCTCGCCGGATTACGCCTAGGTTATTTAGCGGGTTCAGCTGCGTGGTTAAATGAATTCGATAAAGTACGCATGCCTTACAATATCAACATACTCACTCAACTTAGTGCTAAGTTCGCTTTAGAACATGTTGAAGTGCTTGACGAACAAGCGGCTAAATTACGTGCCGCACGAAGTGACTTAATGAAAGCGCTCAACGACATAAAAGGTGTTGAAGCCTTCGATAGTGCAGCGAATTTTATTTTGTTCCGCCTGAATAATGCCAGCGATATTTTCGCTAAGCTAAAGCAACAGAATATCTTAATTAAAAACCTCGATCCCGCCGGTGGAGCCCTCGCCAACTGCTTGCGCGTTACCGTAAGCACCCCAGAAGAAAACAATGCGTTTCTTTCAGCGCTAAAAAAATCTTTGTCTTAATAATAATACCGCCAGTTTTCTGATATAGACCTGTTGACCTAACAAAGGTGGTGGGCGTAGAGTAACAACACAAGTCGTTGAAATAATAATAAATAACTCATTTAGAGCAAAACGGCGACATAACACACCTCATTTTTTATTGAGGTCTTATGGATAAGAAAATGAAAACAATGGAAATGTTTCTAGGCAAACCTTCAAAACACCACAAAGCGGGCATGCTATGTAGTAATTATGCTCCTTATATACATAGTTAGAAGACATCATGGAAAAAAATTGGACAGCAGCACCATGGGTGGTCAGATTGATCTTTTTATATTGGCTAATACCGTCGTTAATAATTATCTTTAGTGTTGTTGCTTTAGTATTAGTGCTTTTGAGTTCAGAAATGCAAGGAGCTTGGGGAATAATACGAGATGTCTTTGGAAGTAAATTCGAGCTAATACCGATATCATCATCAATAGATATGATTTTTAATATTATCTGGGTTATGGCCGGCTATTACGGATGGCGAATGCTAAGAGGGAGTCGGTTCGCAAGAACTATTTTGGAGTTATTTGCATGGATGTCGGCAATATATCTGTTTATATATTTAATTTATCCCGGAGTTGAATATCTTGAATTGGAAACAATGCCAGAGGTGTTGCCTGAAATTTCTGTTTTTTGGAAAATAGTAGGTTGGTTATTCTTGTCTTTAGAGGCCACAGTTATTGTCGCACTACGTCGAGAATCAGTTAGGGAATATACTAATGTCTTCTAACAAATCACTCCATCGGACAAACTTGTCCGTCACGCCTTTTGCGGAGCAAAAGCCTTGCCAGCCCGTGTTCGCCGCTGAGCTCAACCGTTATGTGGATTAAAATATGAAATGTCCATCTTGCGAACAGAATATTGAGTTAACTTGGCCACAGTATTTAAAGTTTACTTTTCTATCTAAAAAGTGCCCTAAATGTTTTGAAAAATTTAAAATCAAAAGAACATTAATGTGGTATGTATGGAGTGTAATGTCATACGTCATATTTGTCAGCATTCTGATAGGTCATATTCAGCTTGCACTCTATGCCATTGATTATGAAAACATCAGTATAAGATTGATAAAGATAAGTATTATAGTAATTACTGTTTCATATATATTTTTTCAGTTATATATAAATAAAAAAATCTGGTACAAGTACAGAATAATGAAGGGCTGAACCATATAACGGGGAAAATTAAGTTCATTCGCTCTCGACATAGGTGGGGGGGCAAATTTTTTGCGGATCAGCATTGTTATTTTAGTAAAATAATTAATGGAGATAATGATATGAACCAGAGCCTCAGTTTTAACGAAAAATGTTACGCACTTCTAAAACAGATCCCTAAAGGGAAAGTCACTACATATAAAGAAATGGCAAGAGCGATGGGTACTAACGCTTGGAGAGCAGTGGGTACTGCAATGGCAAAAAATACTAATTTAATCACAATACCTTGTCACAGAGTGGTGCGTAGTGATGGTGTCATTGGGCAATACGCACTAGGGACAGATAAAAAAGTAGAGATACTTAATAATGAAGGTGTAGATATCTCGAATGGGAAGGTAACTAAACTGGATGCTTTTTTTCATAAATTTAGTGTTTAACGATGAGAGTAGAAAGTTATATTCGTCTGTTAGGGATAATACTTGGTATCGGTATTTTGGATTCCTATTCAACGCTGAATAATGGGGTTTTATTTATCAGCGATGGGCGTTTTGTTCCTGTTATGTTCGGTATAACGGAAATATTGCGCTGGTCACTTGGGCTCCTCGCTGCGATTCTATTGCTTCGAGTTCGACGCACAGCTCAATGGGTGTTGCTGGCTGCTTTTTTATGCGGGCTAGTCGCCTCATGGGTGTCATTTATACCCTTTGCAGGTTATTTGATTTTTTTAACAGACGAGACATCAGTCATACAAAACTTTATAGCATTACAAATACCAAATCTTATTTTAGTGTTAATGGTTTTCTACCTCTTTCGAGCATTAAAAAAATCTAATAATGAAGGCACCTCGGTAGCTGAGTAAAAGGTACAGTTTCAGAGGAATAACATGGAATGCATATTAATTCTCCAACAACTGAACCGTTAAGGGTAAAAGATATTTAGGAAACAACCATGAATGCAATCAATCATCGAGTCGGAATAAAAGCATCACCTGAAAAAATCTACGAATTATTGACGACAGACAACGGGCTTTCCAAATGGTGGACAAACGATGTATCTGGCGCGGCTGAGAAAGGATCCATTATTGAGTTTCGCTTTGGTGGAGGTGGCCCAGACTTTATGGTGTTAGAGCTTATTCCAAATGAGCTCGTACGTTGGAAGCATTCGGGCAGTATGCCAGAGGCATGGATGGGAACAGAGGTATTGTTCAAATTAAACAAAGAGGATGAGCAAACCTTTGTGGATTTTAGCCATTCAGATTGGAAGGAACCTACAAATTTTATGGCGCATTGCAGTATGAAGTGGGCTGTCTTTATGCTGAGTCTCAAAGATGCCGCTGAAACAGGGAAAGGCAGACCATTTCCTGATGATATTCAGATAGATCATTCATAGCGACAGGAAAGCAGCTAAGAATATGCACAAAACGACTTATATCTATAGTGCTGTGATGATGGCTTTAGGTCTTATTTTTTCGAGTTGGGCTTATTTATTAGATATAGGCAGAAGCTCAATTATATATTGGGGCGTTTTACCCGGGCTGCCTTTTGTACTGCTTAGTGTCCTAGCCATAGTATTCAAAAAAAGGTTTTTATTAGCCCCGTTTCTGGGCGCGACGTTAGCCAGTTTGCTAGCAATAGGCCTACCGTATGGGTCTCTCTGGTATGCCTCTGTTACATACAGTGGAGGAGGTGCAAATATTGGGTTAGGGTTATTACTGATCGCATTACCAATATACCTACCAGTATTCATGATCATTGGCTGGTTTATTGGAAAAGCCATTGCTAAAGGTTGATGAGGTTGTATGAATACCATCATGACTTATGAAGAGTTCAATGCATTTTGTGGTGGCCTTCCAGCGACTTCATACGTTAAACAATGGGGCAATGCTCATGTTTGGAAAGTGGCGGGAAAGGTCTTTGCTATCGGTGGGTGGGAGAAGGAGGATAAACCAGCATTCACGTTTAAAACATCCGAACTCAATTTCCATTTTTTAAGCGATGAGCCAGGTTACCGCCCTGCACCATACTTCGCATCTCGTGGCATGAAGTGGATACAGTGCCATAATGTGATTGATACGGAAAATGATGATTTGATGTATTATCTAAAAGAATCTCATCGTATAGTTTCTTTAGGATTAACTAAGAAAAAACAAAAAGAATTTGGTCTTAATCAGGATTGACGGGTTTTACTACTATAGAGAGTATTAAGAATCATAATAACCCATTCTACCTATCGTTCTTAACAGAAGCAGGGAAATAGGCCATATACATATATGAAACACTTGATTTTCATCGTTCTCATTTTGAATGCCATGACGGCACATGGAGAACAGTGCAGTGAAGTGCCCGCTACTTTGTGTGAGCCAGCTGTGAAGGCACTTCAGTCTGTCGTGCTATCAAAAGAAGACCAACTCGAGTTTATGCGGGGCTACCGTTTCGGCTACCTTCAATATTTGATAGATGATGGCTCGCTAATGAGTGTTAAACCTGAGAAGTCACCTTTCGTGCTTGGCTTTCATGCAGCGATGCAATATTCAAAGAATAGTGGAAAGCAGAATGCAATTGTGAACATTGGCTTGGACAGCTTTGGTTATAAACCTATCGAGGGAGTTGGTAAATTCACACTTGGGTTTGAAATGAATTACTTTACGCCTGAAAATGGCGAACCAAGTTGGTGCCAACGATTCCCTAAAGCTGTGCGTAAAAAATACAGTAAAATCATAGACGATAAAAGATTACTTAAGATAAAAGGTTGGCTGAGTCCTATAGGCCTCTATGGTCATATGGGGTCGTGTCAATACGAAGTAGTGATTAATGAATTGTCTGAGCTCAAATGAAGTTACCCCAGGTAAGAGCAACACCCCTTCAGGTGGAATTAATTGCCGATGAATTATTACGCCACCGAATACACTAGAAAAGAAAGAACGATGTTTGTTCTCAAGCATTTGATATGGGTGCTACCATTGTTTGCCGTTACAAAGTTCTGGTTTTTACCGTGGCTTGAAGGTTATGCGGAGGTAGCACATTGCTACAACTATGGTGAATTTACAGGTATTCATGTCGTATTTTATGGCTTATTTGTAGGGCTGCCTTTATTATCTGCAATCATTCTATTTATTGGCGAGGGGCCAAGAAGCATTAAAGTAATTCAGTTAGGTCAAAGTCCGCTACCGAACGAAAAAGTATTTACGCCAACAAAATATAAATATGGTGTAAAAGCTAAAATAAAGCCCTATATCTTTTTTGCTATATTGGTTTTTCTATTAGGACTGTCTGTTCGGGGTGTTTTTTGGGCGAATGACATTATCGCTCTCTCATCGGGAAAGGAGCTTCCTCAGTGTCAATCCCTTGTTTTAGGTTCAGTGATAAATCGAAATACGAATGATTACGTTAATCAGTCTCTCCTTCATCTAAATAGTAGTGACTAGTAAATTGAGGTAAAATGGAAGTTTCTAACCTCTAATATTTAGGAGTATTTAAATATGTTTGGAGAACTACACGATTTGCATCATGAATTTCCAGAGTACAAAGATAAAATTCATGAATTGAAAATGAAAGGTGGTCATTTTAGACGCTTATTCGATGAGTATGATGAGTTGGCACACGAAATGACTCGCATTCAACAAAATATCGAAACGCCGTCCGACGAAGTTGTAGAAACTTTAAAGCTTAAACGTTTGCATTTAAAAGATAAGCTTAATGCGCTGCTTAAGGCTGGATAAGGCATAAAAGTATAATATTGAAATTGGCCAGTATTGTTGCATGAGTAGAGTGACTTTATTCATGCAATAATACCTAGAGAAATTAAAGAGTAAATCTACGTACCTCATCTTCAAGTACACTGATCCATTGTTTAAATCCAATTCTTACATTATAAGCGCTAATAAATTCTGCTTTCGGTTATGGTTTTTACAGCGCAAAGGTATTGTCAGTCTGCGCTCACCGGTAAACACAATTGTTAGTTATATGAGTCGTAGCATAAGGAACTAAAGAGCCGATGCAAAAAATCATTATACTTGTTGATGTTCAAAATATTTACTACACAACAAAGCAAGCTCACAATAGCAACTTCGATTACAACAAGTTCTGGACTGAAGTGACTAAAAACAGAAATGTCATTAAGGCGATTGCCTACACCACCGATCGGGGCGATGAGAAACAAAAACAATTTCAAAATATTCTTAGGGCGATAGGCTTCGAAGTAAAACTAAAGCCATATATTCAAAGAGCAGATGGTTCTTCAAAAGGCGATTGGGATGTTGGTATTACTATTGATGCGATGGAATACGCGAAAGAAGCCGATTTAATGGTATTAGCATTCGGTGATGGCGATTTTGACTTACTCGTAACGAAAATTCAAACGGACTACAAAGTGCCGGTGGAGGTCTATGGCGTACCACAGTTGACAGCCAACTCATTAATTAAAGCGGCATCGAAATATATACCAATTGAGAATAAACTATTGTTAAAGACAAAAAATAACTATAGGTAGCAGACCACGATTTATGGTTGAGGTAGTATGCGTTGAGTTTCCATTCTATAAAGGAGTGAACTGAAATGAATCTAGAACAACTAACAGAGTTTTTTGAATGGATGACGTTAATTAGTGTTAGCGTTTTTTTCTTAAGCACTATTTTAGTTATAATGCTTAAAAATGTGATTGGTAAAATTCATGGAAAATTATTTAGCATAAATGAAGAGAATGTAACGTTAATGGCATACGGGTATTTGGGGTTATTTAAAGTGCTCATTATTATCTTTATTTTAGTGCCGTATGTCGCACTTTTATTAATGCAGTAGTCAATTAATTTAAAACATAACACGTCGCTTGCTTATGGTACGCTTCTTATGTACTCGAGTAGGGGTAATAATGAAAATAATAATCAGTTTATGTTTGTTTGTAATCATCGCTTTAAGCTTACCTGTCATGCTGTCATCAGATGCAAAGGTTATCCTGCGTGCAATTCATAAAACCGATGGCGTTAGTTTTGAAACACTTCTTATGCCGAGTTGGGTAGCGGATCTAAAGTTAAAAACATTCGCGATCCGCGATTGCAACTTAGTATTTTCAACGAATAGCAATACAGGACCTGTTATTAACTTCTTGGTGGCTGCATACGGTGGCAAAGAAGTGAACAACCTTCGTGTAGCCGCTTACATTACGCAGTTTGCTAAACAAGGTTGTGATGTTAATGCCTATGATCAAGCAGGTATGACATCGTTACATGCGGCGGTTTTGTTTGAGCGGCCTCAGTTGGTTAAGTTATTACTGGATAATAAAGCCGATATGCGGAAAAAAATTCAGCGGTCAGGTAAACGTGTTGACGGGATGCAGCCACTTGAATTTGCCAAATTTTTATCCACAACAAACAATCATCAGGCATTGAGCGACATTATCAACATTTTGCGAAACAAAAGGTAACAGACGAATGAAGCGTTGCGATTGGGCTAATGGTTCACCACTCGAAATGGAATACCACGACAACGAATGGGGTGTGCAAACGCATGATGATCGCATGTTGTTTGAGATGCTAATTCTTGAAGGGGCACAAGCGGGATTGAGTTGGTCAACAATTTTGAATAAACGTCAAGGTTATATAAAGGCGTTTGATGGTTTTGATGTGAAAAAAGTTTCACGCTATACCCAGAAGAAAATTGATAAGCTATTACTCAACCCAGAGATTATTCGTAATAAGTTAAAAGTGAATGCTGCGGTCGAAAATGCTAAACGCTTTATCGAAGTGCAAAAAGAGTTTAAAACCTTTGATGCCTATATATGGTCGTTTGTAGACGGTAAGCCAATCGTTAATCGTTGGAAAAGCATGGCCGATGTCCCAGCAAGCACGGTAGCATCTGAAGCGATGAGTAAGGCATTAAAGAAAAGAGGCTTTAAATTTGTCGGTCCTACTATCTGCTATGCTTATATGCAAAGTACGGGGATGGTGAATGACCACCTGACATCTTGTTTTTGTTATAAAAAATTAGCCTAAAAGGGGATAGGGTTTGTAATGGAATACCTTGAGCTGTTATTTTCGATTATTAAATATGCTTTTCTCGGGTTCTTTGGTGTTATCTCGCTGCTGATTATTATCACTATTATATTTGGTGATAAAATTGAAAATAGATGGCGCTTTAAGGCGCTGTTTCATGATGGTAACAACAATCAAATAGGTCGATTCAGAATTACTTTATTTGGTTATGTGAAAAAAGATAAACCCGATCAAATTAAAATCAAGTTACGATTAAAGCACCCGCAGTTGATGCAAGGCGCATTAGTGAAAGTGTATATTGATGATCGGCTTTACTATGAGTGGTCGGTAAAGAAACAAGGTAAAGCATCTTTTGGGAAAGTGATGGATATAAAAGATTTTAAATATAGTTTAGACGAACCAGCATTAGGAAGAATATGTAAAATAAAATGCTCGGGTTTTGTGTTGGCTGAGGCTGAACTAGGTGAATATGATGAGTAAATTTTTAGTCAGTGTGATTTTGTTTTCATGCACAACATTATTGCAAGCGGAAACCATTAATCTTGAGTGCGATGCCTTGGCGAACAAAACGGTAACTAAGCTAGTCGAGGAAGGTTTGCTGGCACCGGTTGAAGCAAGTCAAACTCGCGCACGTGAAATCAGCGCAGCGCTTTGCCAAGGGGTACAAAAATCGGCAGAGAGCCAACATCAAAAAGCACAAACATCGGCACTGCAAAATTGGATTTTTGAAAACCGCCCCGACAAGGCCGGTAACATACGGTTAAAACGTTTAAAATAAACGCTAGTTTGAGGTTTTATTGTTTAGGCCGTTCACTGACGATGGCTTCAATTTCAAGTTTTTCGCCTTGACGAATTAGCCCAAGTGTAAGCTTGGTACCGGGTTTGACACCAGCAATCTGATTGAGACTGTCACGTGAATCGGTGACAGGTTTAAAATCAATGGTTACAACAATATCCCCAGCTTTAATTTGAGAAACATCTGCAGGGCCATCACGGAGCACGCCAGCAACCAGTACGCCGTCAGTGCTATCAAAGCCTAATGACTCAGCAAGTTGTGGTGTTAAGTCTTGTGCTTCGATCCCTAACCAGCCACGACGTACTCGACCAAATTGAATAATTTCTTGCATCACATCTCGGGCTAAAGAAGCGGGGATTGCAAAACCGATCCCTTGTGAACCACCTGTGCGAGAAAAGATGGCGGTATTAATACCGACTAGCTTGCCGTTAGCATTAATCAGTGCGCCACCTGAATTACCAGGGTTGATTGCGGCATCGGTTTGAATGAAATTTTCAAAGGTATTAATGCCGAGTTGATTACGCCCCGTTGCACTGACAATACCCATGGTGACGGTTTGACCCACGCCAAAAGGGTTGCCAATCGCGAGCACGACATCACCCACGCGCAGCGAGTCGGATCGACCAATTGTGATGGCTGGTAGTTTCGAATAGTTAATTTTTAATACGGCTAGATCTGTATCAGGATCGGTGCCAACAACTTTGGCTGACGGTGTTTCACCATTCGCAAGCACAATGCGTATTTCATCCGCACCTTGAATGACATGGTTGTTAGTTAAAATATAACCTGACGAACTTACAATGACACCCGAGCCTAGACTGGTTTCTAATCGCTTGCGAGGTGTCGCCAAATTGTCATCGAAAAAGCGTTTGAAAAAGGGATCGTCTTGTAACGGGTTAGGTCGTTCGGTCACAATCTTTGCTGTGTAAATATTAACAACGGATGTGGTGGTGCGCTCAACAGCGCTGGCATAGGAAACAGGGCCACTGCTTGGTATGCTGCTAGGCGCGTCGGTAGCCGGTTTGGCTTCCTGGAGTATCTTTACCACGGTACCGCCGCGATCAATGAGCTCGGGCTTGAGAAAGACCAGTACGATAAAGGCGGCTAGCCCAACGGTGAGCACCTGAAACAGAAATTGTATGCTTTTGCTTAGATTCATAATGGCAGTACCCTAGCATTTGTTGGCGAATGCGTCACACTATAGCGACACAAAATAACAATTTTTTTAGGAACAACCATGACTAGCAGGCAAGAAGTAGTCGATTATTTAGATGATTTGCTCAATGTGGGGCAATATCGTGATTATTGTCCCAATGGTTTGCAGGTAGAGGGCAGCAATAACATTCAGCATATTGTCAGTGGTGTGACGGCGAGTCAGGCTTTAATTGACGCTGCGATCGAGCAAAAGGCAGATGCTTTATTAGTGCACCATGGTTACTTCTGGAAAGGAGAATCACCTACGATAACGGGCATTAAACGCCAGCGAATTCAGCGCTTATTGGAATCAGGCATAAACCTCTTGGCCTATCATTTACCACTTGATGGCCACACTGAGTTGGGCAATAACGCACAGCTCGCGCGCGTACTGGATTTTAGTATTGACGAAGTCACGGGCGAGTCAGGCTTACTTTATATAGGTAAGCCTAAGCAAGCTTGCAGTGGTGAAGCGTTAGCCGCGCACATTAGTGATCGTTTAAAGCGTGTCCCACAACACATTTCGGCGGATAAACCGATTAAGCGTTTGGCGTGGTGCACTGGTGCTGCGCAGTCATACATCAGTGAAGCGGCAGCGCTCGGCGTGGATGCCTTCATAACGGGCGAGATATCAGAACAAACGGTACATATAGCGCGTGAGACAGGGATTCATTTCTTTGCGGCAGGACATCATGCAACCGAGCGTTATGGTGCCAAGGCTTTGGGTGAGCATCTTGCTGGGCATTTTGATCTGACACATACATTTATAGACATCGATAACCCGGTTTAAATAGGTGAATTGTGGCTTTTGGTGCTATTTCGGCAATTTCGACTTGAACAAAACTCCTCATAAGTTGTTGTAATACCTATAGAAAACAAGTCTTCGCTTGACCAATCCTCGTACATACTAGACAATACGGCTGATTTTTATGCTGGAAAGCTCAAATATTCTAATTTGCTGATGCAGATTAGTTTGCTAATTGGCTTTCTTGGGTCGTGAATGCAAGGGTGTAGCCTAAAAATAAAGGCGATGCTCACAGGAGACGAAGATGAGTACAGATGGCGTAGATAATAGTAAACGCCGATTTCTTACGGCTGCGACTGTTGCAGTTGGTGCCGTAGGCACTGGTTTTGTAGCAGTGCCGTTTTTGAAATCTTGGAGTCCGAGTGCCAAAGCCCGTGCGGCAGGTGCACCAGTTGAAGTGGACATCAGTAAATTACAGCCTGGACAGTTGCTGCGCGTATTGTGGCAGAAAAAACCGGTCTGGATTGTTAACCGCACAGAAAAGAATCTTAAGGATCTTTCTAGTTTAGATGATCAGCTTGCTGATCCTAAATCTGAAATTCCACAACAGCCTGATTATATCAAGGGTACTAACCGCTCTTTGAAGGATAAATATCTGGTTGCTGTTGGTATCTGTACACATCTGGGTTGCTCACCAACGTACCGTCCTGAAGTTGCGCCTGAAGATTTGGGTCCTGACTGGTTGGGTGGTTTTTACTGTCCGTGTCATGGTTCTAGTTTTGACTTAGCAGGTCGGGTTTATAAAAATGTTCCTGCACCAACTAACTTGGTGATTCCGCCATACACATATTTATCTGACACCACGCTAAAAATTGGCGTTGATGATAAGGGAGCAGCCTAATGAGTATGTTAGATAAGACACTCGGTTGGGTAGACGAGCGCTTCCCACTGACAAAACTGTGGACAGATCACATGTCTGCATACTATGCGCCAAAGAACTTTAACTTCTGGTACTTCTTTGGTTCATTGGCACTACTTGTATTGGTGTTGCAAATTTTCACTGGTATCTGGCTGACAATGAATTACAACCCAGATGAGACCTTAGCGTTCGCATCAGTTGAATACATCATGCGTGATGTTGAATGGGGTTGGTTAATTCGTTACCTACATTCTACTGGTGCATCGGCATTCTTTATTATTGTTTATCTGCACATGTTCCGCGGCTTAATGTATGGATCATACAAAAAGCCACGTGAATTAATTTGGTTGTTTGGTATGTTTATCTACCTAGCACTGATGGCAGAAGCCTTTATGGGTTACTTGTTACCTTGGGGACAAATGTCTTACTGGGGTGCGCAGGTAATTATCTCATTATTTGGTGCAGTACCCTTTGTTGGTGAAGAATTGGCTATTTGGATTCGTGGTGACTTTGTTATCTCGGGTGCCACGCTGAACCGTTTCTTCGCTTTCCACGTAATTGCATTACCTATTGTGTTACTTGGCCTTGTTGTTGCCCACATTATTGCGTTACATGAAGTGGGCTCAAATAACCCAGACGGTGTTGAAATCAAGAAAGTGAAAGGCGCTGATGGTATTCCACTAGATGGTATTCCATTCCACCCTTACTACTCGGTTAAAGATATCGTGGGTGTGATTGTGTTCTTGTTCTTCTTCTCGTTGGTGATTTTCTTCATGCCAGAGTTAGGTGGTTGGTTCTTAGAAAAAGATAACTTTGTGCCAGCAAATCCACTACAGACGCCTGAGCACATTGTGCCACTGTGGTACTTCACCCCGTTTTACGCCATCTTACGTGCCGTACCAACGATTGGTGTATCGCAATTCCCTGGTGTAGTCGCGATGGGTATGTCGATTGTGTTCTTATTCTTATTACCTTGGTTGGATCGTAGCCCTGTTAAATCTATCCGCTACCGTGGTGGTATTTACAAGTTTGCACTGGCTGTTTTCGTTATCAGCTTTATTGTCCTCGGTTGGTTGGGTACAAAACCAGCTGGCGGTAATTATCTGATTGCGTCGCAAGCATTTAGTATCTTGTACTTCTTGTTCTTTATTTTGATGCCTTGGTATACGACGATTGATAAAACCAAGCCTGTTCCAGAAAGGGTGACATCCAAATGAAAAAAATAATCATTGCATTGGTAATGGTAAGTTTCTCGGGCTTGGTAAATGCTTCGATGAAACTTCACTTAGATGAAGCAAACATTGACTTGACTGACAAATCATCACTGCAACGTGGTGCTAAGTTATTCGCGAATTATTGCTTAAACTGTCACTCAGCAAGCTTTATGCGTTACAAGCGCATGGGTGAAGACTTGGGTATTTCTGACAAGCTCGTTGCTGAGAATCTGATTTTCTCCGACGATAAAGTTGGTGATCTAATGAAGGTTGCGATGACAACAGAAGATGGTGCTAGCTGGTTCGGTACGCCACCGCCTGATTTGTCTGTGATTGCGCGGGCTAAGGGTGCTGGTTCTGAAGGGGCTGATTGGCTTTACACTTACTTCCGTTCTTTCTATGTTGATAAAAGCCGTCCATTTGGCGTAAACAACACCGTTTTTAAAGATGTTGGTATGCCTCATGTATTGTGGGAGCTTCAGGGTGTGCAGAAGTTACTTAATGCAGATGACGTTAAACAACATGGCGCAGCACCTGAGTTTGCATTAGTGAGCACAGGTAGCATGACAGTTGAAGAATATGACACAGCTGCACGTGATTTAACTAACTTCCTTGTCTACGTTGGCGAACCCTCAAAACTTAAACGTCTTGGTTTAGGTGGCTGGGTGCTTGCCTTCTTAGCGTTCTTCTTCCTCGTTGCTTATGCATTGAAGAAAGAATATTGGAAAGATGTACATTAATTGATATGTCGGTGATGCGGCCAGTTTAGATTGGCTAGCATCACCGTTCTTTCAATTCTATAATTTTAATTTAGTTTTTTAATCAAGGGACTCCATTATGGCGTCGATCGCAAACCGCCGTTCAGCTATGGCACTTTATTCAAGTGCTACATCACCGTACAGTCACCGTACGCGTATCGTTCTGGCTGAGAAAAATATCAACCATGACATTCATGACGTGGCTGATGGTGAACGTCCAGAAGATTTGATAGATTTGAATCCGTACAATACGGTTCCTACTTTGATTGATCGTGATTTGGTTTTATATGATTCACGTATCATCATGGAATACCTTGATGAACGTTTCCCGCATCCGCCTTTGATGCCGGTTGATCCTGTTTCACGTGCTAATTCGAAGTTGTTCATGTATCGAATTGATCGTGATATGTACAGTCTTCTCGATCAACTTGAAGATGGTCCTGATAGCCGCGTGGCTACTAAGTTACGCAAAGAGTTACGCGATAGCTTAACAGTGATAGCGCCAATTTTTGATCAAAAACCTTACTTTATGAGTGAAGAGTTTACCTTGGTCGATTGTTACATGGCACCATTATTATGGCGTTTACCTAAGTATAAAGTTGAACTGCCAGCTCAAGCTCGTTCAGTGAACACCTATGCCGAACGTCTTTTCTCACGCGAGTCATTCCAGACCAGTCTTAGTGAGATCGAAAGGGACATGAACGGTTAGTCAGCACATGGGATTTTATGATGACATCTAGTCGTCCATACATGGTACGTGCGCTTTACGAGTGGATTATCGATAATGATATGACACCGTATCTTTTGGTTGATGCAAACATCACTGGCGTACAAGTTCCAAATCAATTTATTGAAGAAGGTAAAATTGTTCTCAATATCAGTCCGTCTGCGACTGAGGCAATGATTCTCGGTAATCAGTTAATTGAATTTAGCGCACGTTTTTCTGGCGCGGAACAGATTGTGTCTGTGCCGACTGAAGCTGTTCTGGCAATCTATGCACGTGAGAATGGTCAAGGTATGTTGTTTGCCGATGAAGGCGATCAAGGTAATACACCACCCGATGGAGAGCCGCCATCACCTTCTAATAAACCACAATTGCGCGTGGTTAAATAACGTTTAGAGTAGCGTTCGCTGCCCATCAAAGTTTATCTCAACTGGCGTCAAGCCAAGTATTAGCACATTACCCATTAGTCGATGCGCTTCATCGTAGCAATATTCAAATTGAAAGCGTCGTTCAAACTGCATGTGGCCATTAGGACCTCGACGTAGTTTTAGTTTTTTTAGTGAAACGGTTTCATCAAGCAATAAAGCCTGATTTTGTTCACAAATGTGGCGACAAATGCCGAGCGAAAATTCCTGTGCACGACGGCCATTCAACCAGAACCAGATACCTGCGCAAAGTAAAATTAAATAAATAAGACCATCCATATGGAATCTATTAGAACAGGGTTTGGCTATATTTTCTATGAATGTTCTGAAGTTAAGATATTTGGGAAAAGCGTAAAGAATTCAGTAGGGCAGAAAGAACAACAAGGTGACTAGGTCACCTTGTTGTCAGTATCGATTTAAACTTCTGCGATAGATAACCATGAGTCATGTAAGTTACATACACTCAGAGCATAAATCGGGCCACTGTGTGATTTAAGTGTGAACTGTGACACTGGTGAATCTTTCATTGGGTCAAATACTTTTTCGTCCATAAATTTAAAGTCTTTGTCGAGCAACATGTGTTTAACAATGTAATGCTCGTGGCCTTTCATTGGATGGCTTGTGACGACATCAACAATAATGCCACCGGCGCTTTTACTGACTTGAATGTTTGGAGAATGTGGCCCAGCCTTTTTAGCCCAACGGCCTGGTGAATCTTTGGTGTAATAGAGACCGCCTGCCATTGGGTTGCTGCTGATTTTGTGTCCCATGCCACCCGCTAAAACCATTTGCGGTGCGATGATACCTGCTGCCGAACCCGCTACTGCGAGTCGAATAAAAGAACGTCTATCCATGTAAAGCCTCCTTAGTAATAATGACATCTATATAAACCGAAAAGATTTTTATAGAGTGAATGAGTTAATCACAGGGGACTTTTTATTAAGTTGTTGAACCCTGCATACTGATATAACTCAAGAACAATCGAGTTTATTCCAATTAATTAAGAAAACAAGTAGGTAAATGCTGACAAAAGGTAGGGGGAGGGCTGGCGCTAGGCTGATATAGGTAATGTCTTGTCTTGATTAAGAATTTTATTAGGGTCAAATTGTAAGCGAATGCTTTGCATTAGTTTCAGTGCATTTTTATCAAGTTCTCGGACAATATAGTCACGTTTTTCAATCCCGACACCGTGTTCACCCGATAAACTGCCTTCAAGCTTAAGCACCAGCGTAAAAACATCATCAAGACAGGCATGAGCCGCGCTCATTTGAACGGGATCATCTGGATCGATGAGGAGATTGACGTGGATATTGCCATTTCCGGCATGGCCAAAATTGACGATTTTAATGCCATGCTGCAGGGCGAGCTTATCGAGCCCATTAATAAGCGCTGGAATATGTGATACCGGTACAACCACATCCTCATTAATTTTCTTAGGAGCGACTTTACGTAATGCGGGGGAGAGTGCCTTACGCGTTGCCCACAGTGCGGCAATCTCTTCAGCCGAGGTGGCTTCATCAAAACTCAACAAGCCACTGTTTTGGGCGGCTTTATGGATGCTTTCAACGGCATCATTCATAGCACTATCAGCGCCATCAACCTCGATCATGAGTAGCGCGCCGGCATTTTCTGGTAATTCAGCAGATGAAAAGTCACGGATCATTTCGATTGCTGCATGGTCAATAAATTCCAAGGCACAGGGTGTGACTGGCTGAGCCATGACGCTGGCAACGGCTTCACTGGCAGAATTAATATCGCTGTAGACGACGCGCATGGTGCGTTTACTGACAGGCAATGGCGTAAGCTTTAGGGTTGCCTCTGTGATGACTGCCAGTGTGCCTTCAGAACCAATAATGAGGCGAGTTAGATCATAGCCAACAACCCCTTTCGTTGTGAAGGTACCAGCACGTAACTCTTCACCACCACCACTGACCACACGTAGACCTAGCACGTTATCTCGAGGGGTGCCGTATTTGACTGCCCGTGGGCCCGCAGAATTGTATGCAAGGTTGCCACCGATGCTACAGAAAGCTGCGCTGGTGGGGTCGGGAGGCCAAAAAAAACCGTGCTCTGCAGCAGCCATTTGTACTTCCTGATTGGTGACGCCGGCTTGTGCAACAATAAGTCGGTTGGCGGGATCAACACGCAAAATCTTGTTCATTTTTTCTAAGGAAAGAACCAGCCCACCATGTATAGGCACGGTAGCACCGGTTGTGCCTGTGCCGCGACCTCGCGTCGTTAGCGGAACGTTGTATTCGTTACATAGCTGGACAATCGATAGCACTTGCTCGTGTGTCGTGGCAAATACGACCGCCTGAGGTAATGCATGACCACGGCTATTGTCATAACCGTAGTTCCAGCATTCATTCTTATCTGTGAGCAGATTTTGCTCGCCAGCACATTCAATGAGTTTGGAAACAAATCCCTCAGGTAGCGGTACCGAGTTTAGCTCAGACATGATCGAAAAATAATGTTCTGTGCCTGTTAATCAAGGTATTCAAATAATTTTACAACACGTTGTACGCCACTCACGGTACGCGTTGCATTGATAACCAATTCGGCTTCGGAGCGTTTAAGTATACCCATTAGGAAAACAGAGCCATTTTCACTGATAACTTTAACTTTAGTTGGGTCAAAACCCGGGGCATCTTTAACTTGAAATAAGTTGGTTTTTACCTTAGCCGTGATCCATGTGTCACTGCTGCGTGTCAGTAAAGAACTGGGTGCGGCAATAACTATTTCGTTGTGTACTTTACGTACTTTAGGAATAGGCGAAATTATATTATAAGCCTTAGCTTTTAATGCATCAGTAGGTGCTTCACCACTGAGTAAAACGATATTATTGTAGGAGGTGACATTAATATGTGTGTTGTCAAAGATTTCCTGATCTGAAAATAATTTCTTAGTTGCTTTAACTTCAATAATTTCATCGTCAACAAACGTCCCAACCGTGCGTCGATCACTTGCGACGGTAACACCGGTTGCCGCACCACCGATAACAGCGCCTGCACAACCTTGTAATAAAGTTGTCGCGATAATTAAAGCTGGTATAGCGAAATTACTTAATTTCATTTGTTAGTCCTCTTGCTTGAGTAATTGCTGATCAATGAGATCACATAAACAATGAATAATGAGAATATGAACTTCCTGTATCCGTGCGGTTGATGTCGCGGGCACACGAATTTCAATGTCTTGTTTAGTTAATAAACTGCTTATCCTACCACCATCACGGCCACTTAAAACTATGACGATCATATTTCGATCATGAGCTGCTTTGATGGCATGAATGATATTTTCTGAACGACCACTGGTTGAAATGGCTAATAAAATATCGCCCTGCTGACCTAAGGCGCGAACTTGTTTTGAAAATATTTCATTAAATGAATAATCATTGGCGATAGAGGTCAGTGTTGACGTATCGGTAGTGAGTGAAATGGCAGGCAGACCGGGTCGTTCCATTTCGAAACGGTTTAGCATCTCAGAAGAGAAATGTTGGGCATCACCGGCCGAGCCACCGTTGCCGCAACTGAGTATCTTATGCCCTTCAAGCAGTGCCTTGGTCATGCTTTCTGCCGCTTGGGCGATAGGCATCGTTAGCGTTTCCATAGCCTGTGTTTTGACTTGGATACTATCCTGAAAATGTTGTCGAATTCTGTATTCTGCGTCCACTTATATATCCCGATTAAGTTCTAAGCAGCCGTTATTATAACGATTGTTCGGCGCTACGTCCCGAAAGCATTTTCGATCCAGATTATAGACAGATTATCATCATTACCGCTGATGGCCACAACATCGAAACGCGAGGCAAGCGGGGTTCGAGATTGTTGTAGGTAAAGCTCAGCAGTAAATATGAGACGTTTCTGCTTAGGGGGATTAATGCTTTCAAGGGCGCTACCAAAATGGTCATTATTCCGATAGCGAACCTCAATAAAGACGAGGCAATCTCGATCGCGCATGATTAAATCGATTTCACCTCGACGGCAAGAATAGTTTTTTTCAACGAGTTTGAAACCTTTGTCTTCAAGGTATTGGCAGGCAAGTTTTTCTTTTGACTTGCCGATGATTTGTTGTGGTGTTGGTAACATATGACCTCCTTGTCATGGTGTTTTAAGCGCCGGGTTTAGGGAACCCCGACTCAATGGGTTTTTCAGTATGGGGTAAAAAAGGTTTTGTTTCGGTAACGATGGGTTCAAGGCGTGGCTTGCCACTTTGAAATTTAGCCCAGGTTAGATGACGAATTACGCGTAGGTTTTCATCCAGCCTGAGGCTGCCAGTAACGCCGTTGTAACGCTCAAAAGGATACTGCTGTAAGCGCTGCAAATGTGGAATAACGTTATAGGCATCAATCCCAAACGCATAAAATCGTGCGAATTTTTCGGTTCGAGTTTGCCATAGCTGGGCCAAACTGGTTTTAAACGCATTTTGCTGCGGACTAATGGTCCAGGGCATGTCACTAAAAATAATGCCATTCATATCACGATCGCGTTGCACGTCGATAGTGCCGGCGAAGACATGAGATGTTGCATAAACGGGTACTGTGCTGGCATCATAAAATTTTAGTTGAGGACGAATTTGCCGTGCTTGGTCAGGGAACGCTGCTAGGAAAATAAAATCGACATCTTGGCGACGTCGTTCTTCAAATTCGAGTTTCTCACCAATAACATTTCTTAGTTTACGGAAGCGTTTTTTACTGTCATTAATATTAAGTACTTCTCGCACAGGTTTTGCGTAGTCGCTACCTGTTAACGAGTAGGCTTGTACGTCAACAAGTTCACCACCAAGAGACTGCCAGTGTTGTTGGAAGGCTTTACCAACACGTTCACCCCAACTTGATTCGGGGTAAATAATAATGCCTTTGTTATGACCTTCGAGCCAAACACGTTCGGCCACTTGACGCGCTTCGTCTTCGGGGAGTAAAGAAAATTGGTATAAACGGCTATGGCGAATAGTGTTTTCGTCATTAGCGTTTAACATCAGTGTGGGGACTGTGAACTCTGTTTGCGTGCTTAATTGTTTTGCCGCTTCTTTTGTTAAAGGGCCAACAACAAAATCGGCACCCTCAGTCAGCGCCTGCTTGTATACAGCCGCAATGTTATTTTCATCGGCATCATAGAGGCGAATAGCAGTATTCGTTTGGTTGGGATTGTTCTGGTAATAGGCTGCAAGAAAACCATCTCGGACTGCGCGAGCGGGTTCAGCAATACGACCATTTAACGGCAGTAACAGTGCTATTTGAGTCGGTGTTGCGGTCGTGCTTTGTTCAATGTTGCGCAAAGTAGCAATGAAACGAGACACAGCAGGGTGGAGAGGGTGTTTGCGTTGCCATTCATCAAGCTGGATTGTGCCACCAATTTTTTTGGCTTGTTTACTGAGAATGGCTAGCTCCAACCAATCGCGAAAGTGGCCGGGTGTCGTGACGGCATGTGCACCGGAAAGTTCTGCAATGGATAACTTGTTTAGGCTCGCCCAAAGTTCAGTGTGATTGCTGTCTTGGCTTAAAGCATCATTGAGTATTGCATCAAGCGCAACGCGTTGCTTAGCTGCTTCACTGTAATTACCCAAACGGCTGTAGGCGTTGGCTTTTAGTTGTAAACTTTTTTTAAGTAAGCGAATATCCAAACGATCATCGGACAGGTTAAATAAAATGTTCAGTGTGTCGGTCGGATTATTAAGGCGCAGCTGTAATTGAGCAGAACTTATTATCCAGTCTGGGCTAGTTTGTAAGGATACAGAATTCAGTACCTGCCTTGCCTGCTCTGTATCGTCTGCTTGAAGTAGTGCAGAAAATGCCCGCAGTAAGTATAAATCGCGCTGCGGTGTTTGTATGTCAGGTGTTTTATTGGCAAGCGCTAACCATAGGCTTGCTGCACCACGATAATCACCTTGAGCTTCGAGAAGCTCGGCAGGTTGTTGTGCGACCAGAGTTTCTGACTGATTGTCGATGCCGGTTTCAGTTGAATTCTCAGTCGTTTGACAGGCACTTAAGCTGACAAGTGCTGAGGCGAGTACGAGCCTAAGAATGGTATTCAAGGTTCGTGGACGTGAATATGCTAAAGTTGTTTTCATGATGAGGCGTAGTATCTTGACCACACAGAGTTCTGTCAATGAGTGAAGGCATACTTTATATCGTTGCGACCCCAATTGGGCATTTGGGTGATTTATCACCCCGTGCCAGTGAAGTACTATCCGGAGTCGATTTGATAGCAGCGGAAGATACACGTGTGACCCGCAAGTTACTGCAACACATTGGGGCTGCTACACCTATGTTGTCCCTGCATGAGCATAATGAGCAACAACGTATAGAAACACTTTTAGCCCGGCTACAAGCTGGCGAGTCCGTGGCATTAGTCTCCGATGCGGGCACCCCCTTAATCAGTGATCCTGGCTACCCTTTGGTGAGGGCAGTGCGGTTAGCGAAAATAAAAGTGGTACCGATACCGGGGCCTTGTGCGCTGATTTCAGCCTTATCAGTCTCTGGCTTGGCAACCGATAAATTTGTTTTTGAAGGCTTTTTACCGGGTAAAGCATCCGGACGCCGTGGCAAATTTGAGGAATTAATGCATGAACCTCGCACGCTCATTTTTTATGAGTCACCACACCGCATCTTGGCGTGTCTTGATGATTTGCAGACGGTAATGGGGGCTGAGCGTGAAGTGGCCATCGCAAGAGAGTTAACTAAAACCTTCGAAACAGTATTCTCAGGCACTGTTGAAAAGACCAAGAATTGGGTCGAACAGGATCAAAATCAGCAACGTGGTGAGATTGTTTTATTAGTCGCAGGCGCAGCGGCTGTGAAACAAGAAGATCTTGATAAAGAACGGATTTTGGCATTATTGATGGAGGAATTGCCTTTGAAACAGGCGGCTGGATTGGCTGCTCAGATATGCGGTGCAAAACGCAATGAGCTATACCAAAAGGGCTTGGAGCTAAAGGCTTTAAAGACGAAGTGACTACTTACTTGCAATCCCTTTATGGCAAGCCATACTATTGTTGGTCTCAAATTAAAAATAACAAAATAAGTCATATCGAGCGCGCTTTTGGAAAGACAAGGAGAAAGATGAAATGGAAGGAAGTAAAACGTATCGAGATTATGAAATGATGATTCCAGAATTTCGAGAAGGAATCGCATTTCTTGCAAAAGGTGAACGCGACAAGGCACTTGATGCCTTTGCAGTAGCGGATCAAAAAACCCCACGTGATGATGTCTATAAAAACAAATATCAGTCTTTTCATGGTTTGATGCTGGTTTATGCGGGGCAATCCAAAGGGATTGAATTGTGTCGAGCGGCTTCAGCTAGTGAATGTTTTGATGGCGATGTATTTTATAATCAGGCACGCGCAGAGCTGGCGTTAGATCATCGACGCCAGGCTGTTATTGCTTTACGTCGAGGTCTGAGCTTTGACGGCACCCACCCTGATTTATTACGTTTAAGAAAGCGTCTAGGTGTGCGTCGTGGAGTGGTTATCCCGTTTTTAGAGCGTGATAATATGTTTAATAAGCTTCTCGGTAAGCTTACTTACCACCGTTTACAAATGATTTAAGCGTTAATTTCAGTACAGACAAGGTATACTCCGCGCGGGAGTTGGCTAGGCGATCGCCTTTTGTCTTATGACAAGGGGAGGAAAGTCCGGGCTCCATCGGGCAGAGTGCCAGGTAACGCCTGGGCGGCGCGAGCCGACGGAAAGTGCCGCAGAAAATATACCGCCTGTTTCCATTTCGGTGGAGATCGGTAAGGGTGAAATGGTGCGGTAAGAGCGCACCGCGCA
>Ga0316205_10001994_pt1 | contig 22880 bp, 20 predicted proteins | sample 3monthpyrite_MG_FD_204941 | JGI IMG/M metagenome (GOLD analysis project Ga0316205, IMG submission 204941) | Microbial mat bacterial communities from mineral coupon in-situ incubated in ocean water Damariscotta River, Maine, United States -... | ecosystem: Environmental > Aquatic > Marine >... | reverse complement strand
TGTCCCACGCTGGCCTAACGACTGTTCCCAATCCTGCGCTGCTTTCAGGAACTGTTCGGCCTGAGTATTGGTCATCTCACCGGAATTAAACAACCTCTCATAGGCCCAGATGTAATCAGTATAGAATTCATCAAGCTCTTCTTTGCCCATGATAGCTTTATTAGTTAAAAGGCTTTTCGAATATTTAATTGCAGCTAACCATTTTTTATTTTTGGTAAGTTCATCAAATTTATGTTCTCTTGCCCAATAAGCGCCAGGGTTGGCTTTGGCAGCTTTGACCCACATTTTTTCGAGCTCTTTACCGGAATACAGCTTTGCAAGGTATTTCCAGGCTGTTCTATTTTCTGGGTAACGGGCGATTATTTTCTCGAGAACAGTAATTGCGATTGCCTTCTCTTCTTTATCGACTAGCTTGGATTGCGCCCAGCTGTAATCCGGATTCTGTTCTATGATCTGGTGTAACTGTGGTAATGCTTCTTCATTGCGTTCCAGGTCAAACAGGCTGATAACTTTCTCAGCCTGCAACCAGCGTGAATGAGGATAATATTGAAGTCCAGTCTCAGCAAATTGAAGCGCCAGTTCATACTCTTCCAGCTTTTCAAAAGCAGAACCGCAATAGACATATATATCAGCGATCCAGCCTGCTTTTTGATCCTTTAATCTTTCACAATACTCCATAGCTTCTGTTGCACGATCACCACTATAAAGCGTTTGCACAAGCATATTCTGGTACTCCTGGTTCTCCGGATTACCCGCCACAGCTTTACGTGCATACTTAATCCCATGGCCAAGGCGCCCACTGGCCTGCTCCAGGTAAACAAACTGAATATTAAGATCAGCATCATCCGGCCAGCGCTTGAGTGCTGCCTCCAGAACTCGACGAGCCTCGGCTTCCCAGCCAGCTTGACGAAGTCCCTTGGCATAGTATTGTGCAGTCAACCGGTCTTTTAGGTCCTTATTCTTCGTATACAGTGAAACAAGTTTCTCAACCTCTGCTTCTGCCTGCTGAAAATCACCCAGGCGTGCATGTGCTTTTGCCACAAGGTATTGGCTTGCCCTAAATGGATAGATCTTTGATGCCTGCATACGTGGCTCAATTGCCCTGTCATACCCTCCATTCTCATCAAAAGCGCTGGAAGATAAAAACTTAAGCGCATAAGCATCATTTGGATTCACTTTTAAAAAGGCTTGAACTGCTACTTTCCTATCAGCTCCATCATTTCCCCACATCGGTAACAGGGCAGCGAGAAATTTCCCGACTGGAGTATCGTATAAATTACCGCCTTCAGATACTGCCTGCTTAATCCTGTCATGACAACTTGCACAGTAATCAGATGTCTCCCACAGCTCCCAGGCCAACCAGAAAAAGTCCGGGAACTGTTCCGCACCTTTTAAACCAATAGTCACTGCATACTCGGGATCATAAGAATCTAATAAAGTCACTACTTCAGCATATAAAAAAGGACTATTTGATTTATAAATCTGCTCTTTAGCAATTTTATGCCGCAGGTCATAATACTGGTAATTTTCTGTATATAGCTGCGCCTGAGGGATAACACCAAGAGGTTTGGCGAGTGAGGTTGTACTGGCTTTTTTCCATGCCTGTTCAAGAACCCCCATATTATTATGAGTTTGTGTCCAGATGTCTGCGGCAAATAAATGCGGTTCATCTGAGAGCAGGTTTTCCTCGACTGACTCGATAAGTTTTTCTAGTTCACCTTCATTGAGTAATCCAACCCATTCGGTCATCGTTTCATCGGCCCACAATGATGCGGTACTTGTCGATGCATTAGCGACAGTCACCATAGAAATATTGACAATGAAAAATATGGCAGTAGAAATTAAATAGTATCGAAAAGGTACGTCAGTCATATGAAGACTCATACAATCTCCTGGTATTGTTTTATTAAAGACTTTTAAATTAAATACTACTTAGATGTCGTCCAACCATAAACATCCATTGAACCACGCTCGAGACTTGTCGCAGGTTCTCGACTGATTCCGCGCGTATTCTCCTGTCCAAAACCTGCTTGCTCCAGTAAACCATGCAGTGAGGACTTACCGGCACGCACACTTCTTGTACTTTCAAGTGCAGCTTGCGACAAGAATGTGAAATCAGATGTAGGTGAGTTTTTCTCTGCCTCTACAGCGATCATTACTAACCGTTCATATCCAGCCGATGAAGAAGCATCAATAGAGAAACCAGGTATTGCTAACTCTTTACCCGCTTCAATGCGATTAATATCATTAGCCTGATAAGGGTAAACTGATTCAATACCATAATCACTGCTAACAAATAACAACGTCACATCAACAGCTACAGGTTTATTATTCTTAATCTTTAATGCTACTTTATCACCCGTCACTAACGTTGGAACAGAAGCGCCATCTAGTGTTTCTTTTTTACCGGTCGCCTTGCGTGTGACCATCATTTCCAACTCCACCTGGGCACCCTGGCCAGCTTGTCCGCCTGAACCCATTTGCGTTGTCAGACGCATTAAGTTTGTGACCTTCGCGACACGAGTTAGATTTGTTAATAATTTTTCTTGAAAATCTGCTTTTGTCATTGATAGCGATGGTGTATTACCCGGATTCTTCACATAAAACTCAGCAGACGGCGGTAACATATATACGCGTTGGTTATGCTCGTACAATCTTAGATCTGCATCTTCTTTTGCTGAAACCCAGACAATTTGCAAGCCTGCATCTTTGTCTTTTTGTATTTTATCCAGCGTTGCCTGCAATTTTTTCGTTGTTTTCGGTGGTAGTGCCACACTCAATACCATTGAAATAGCAGGTACAGACATACGTACATAGGCGCCATCTGGGATATCTTCCATCTTTAATGGCTTTTTATCTTCATGTTCGATCACTGCAACAGCACTTTTTAGCGTACTTGCCTTGGTGACATTCACATAACCAATAACATCTTCATCTTTTGATGTAGGACCAGGTAACACAGCGAGAACCGAATTTTTATTCACGTTGTGTATACTGCCTGCTTTCACAGTTAGTGAGCTCCCTTCTTTGTTCAATTTCCATTGTTGAATCGCCGAGGTAGCCTCAGTCCCAAAGACTGGAGCATCCAAGTCTGTACCTTCGAATAATGGAGTCGGGTTATTCCGATTCAATGCACTGTAGCGATTCAAGATCTCCTGAGATGCCTGACGATAAGTAATACCTGGATTCTGTGCAATCACTTCCATTATGGTGAAAGTAAACAGGCCATGTGACCGTCGCCCTTCCTGACCACGTGGCAATCTCATCTCAGGTGTTGTCTCGGTTGTTTGTGCTGCATAAAAAGCCACCATACCACCGCGTTCATTGTTGCCTTGCTGAGTCACGTTATCCAAAGGTAGTTCTTTAGTCGGAGCACCACGCGTACGGACTGCATCATCCATTGATTTATCCAGCTCTTTATCAGGCACACCTAGTTCAGTCGGCGAAATGCGTCGATCACGTTCTTCAACGTTCACAGCACGGGTCATGGTGCCGGAGTGACAGCTATCAAAGACGACCCAGACAAAGGCGCCTTTGTCTCTTATCGCTGCGAGTTTTTCACCAACGACATTATCCTCTAATGCATTATCGACTTTACTAGCATTGTCATTCCATGCACCGATGTCAGCCGGTAAAAATATTTCATCCAAGCCATCGGCTTCAGCATCTGCGCCATCTTTTTTCCTGGCGGGCTGTTGTGAACCATGCCCAGCAAAGTGGACATAAACAAAATCACCGGCTTTAACATCGCTGGCCAAAGAGTCCAGTGCTCCGGTGATGGCTGACAGGGTAGGACGTTTTGCGCCATCAACTTCAACGTTGTCAGCGAGTACCGTAATATTGTCATTCTCAAAACCATTATCACGCAAGGTAGACCACACTAGCTCAGCATCATGCGCAGGTCCTTTCAGGTGACGATATTTTGGTAGGCTTGGATACTCAGAGACACTCACCAACAGTGCACGGCGAGTCCCGTCAAACTTTGCTGCCATGGTAGGTACCGTGCTTGTCGCATGCACAAAGCCACTTCTGGGCATCAATATCAACAAACACATAAATAAGAATAAACCTGCAAAACCCAGCCATAACCATTTATTCAGGTCTAACGTTTGCACTTTTAGATTAATCACCGCAGTCACTCTCCTTTTCCCATACCGTTTTAGATGTCCAAGTCCTAATAATGTCAGGGCATGGCATCATTCTTTAAAATAATTTGTCAGCAGCATATTTTCAGTTGTTTATTAGCCTGCAATTCTCATTTTCTGATTCTGTACATTTAGGGTGTTCCCGCCGTCGAAATTAGAATCAAAATGCGGCGGGGATGAGTAATACCCACTTTGTAAGTCGCCAGATATTCTGCAACCTCCTCGCTTATGTTATCCGCAAAACGAGCATCTATTATCCAGTCGCCATTGTATTCATAGCGCTCTACCTGTCCGCCATGTTTTGTGAAAAATTTTTCTAATTGAACAGATAGTTCGAGCGGGTTAGTAACCACAATCGATTGTGTGTTCAAATCACCCCGCTCAATTTCAATATCAACAACTTCTGTAGGACTATATATAAAGTATGTTAGAGGAACTACCACAGCTGCAGCAAGCATCGCTGCTATAGCATAACGCATGCGCATAGGATGCGCTTTTGGCTGAGCTGGGTGTTTGGCTTGCTCGTCAAGCAGGCCGTCTTGCTCTAGCGTGGAAATTAGTCTTTTTAACTGTCGTTCGGTTTCTTCTGGTTTAGGTTCTGTTTTCTCAAACTCACTCAATTTTAACAATGCGCGCCTTAAACAACTCGCATCGTTCTTAGTGTCGTCACCCTGACGACCTGTCAGAGTCTCAAACCATTTGTCATTTTTATCTGTCATATTTTTTTCGAGAATTAATTACATATAATCGCGACATACTTCTAAAAAGGGTCGAAAGTGTTTCCGGCACTGCGAGACATATTCACGAGTTGCACCGACCGTTCTGGTTAGAAAAGTAGATAACTCTTTCATGCTCCACCCTTCAATCGTTGCCAATCTTAATACCTCAGCACGCTCAACCTGAAATTCCCGAAATTTTATAAACGCTTCCTGCACACAATCCTCAAGGGATCCAAACTCTCCAGTTTGTTTGTCTCCAGCTTCTTCAGCCACATCATCTATGTATTCAGTCTCCAGGTCGCGTTTGCTCTTGCGAAAAAATGTCAGCATAGAATTCCTGGCAACAGTCCACAGCCACATTCGTATCTCACAATCGCCTCTAAACTTGTCACATGACTTAACAATATTAACAAAGGTTTCTTGTACAACATCCTCTGCTTCATCGGCAGATAATCTGTTTTTATGAAAGTACCCCAACATCATTGGTGCATACTTTTTATAAAGGCTCGTAACACCTAGTTGGCGCGCTTGTCCACCTTGTCTTATTTGTTCAAGACAAATTTCATCTAATTGTTCATCACTCATACATTACTTATACTTTTTAAAAAAAAGTCCGGCATCCTTTCGGGGCACCGGACTTTCTTGATTTCTAATCAACGATTCGGATTAGTTAGTACGAAGAGAGTAGATATTAGAGATTGAACCACGGTTTTTTATTTTAACGTAGAAAGCACCAGTCCATTTTGGGTACCACTCACAAAGCATTACGTCAGTATTATCTTGATCATTGCAAATAGAATTACCGTTCTCATCATAAATATATAAGTCGAGATCAGTATCACCATCGCCCTTGATCAGAATTGCCGCACGCTCACCACCGTTGAAATTCAGAGCATAGGTATCGGTGGCTCTAGCAAGTACACGATCTCTGTGTTTTGCTGCACCTTCAGATCGACCTCGAGCTGATTCCATATCCTTAACACTATCAATCATTGCGATTACTGTTTTGTCACCATTTGCCATTCCTTGTGCCCTGGCAAGAATGGCATCAACGTTATCGGCTCCTTTATCAGCTTTCTTGTCGTCTTTACCACCACCTTCACTTTTTTTCTCACGCTTTTTTTCACGGTCTGGATTTGCTTTCTTGATTTTAGCAGCAAGGACTAAAGCCATTGGTTCCTTGTTTTGATCCCCATAAACTGTTAATTGCTCCGCTAGTGCTAATTGTGCAACCACACTGGTCTTGTCGTCACCTTTTTTGTCAGTGCTGACGTTAGAACCTTTACCCCCTGCAACACTATAAGCTGTGCCTAAAGCAAAAGCCGCCGCCGCAGTGATGCTAACAATGGTTTTGATGTTCTTATTCATTTAGTTCTCCTTAAGGATAGTTTTCATTACATAAATATTTGCGATTTCTTACCATATTTAGAATTCTTATACAGAGATGCGAAAGCGCCAAAAATGTCAGGCCTCATACGGATATCCTCGACACTAATCACCGAAACTCCGAAATCGATCTATCGGCATTCGTATAATTGTCTTTAATAATAATGAGAATCAATAAGTTACGATAAAATGGGACTTTTGAGCAATAATATTAACACTATTATTACTAATTGCTTAATACATGCTCATCTTGACTGTATTTTTTGAACAAACTGCGAGCATTTTTGAAGCTATATAAGTTTTTTCTGATATTCTCGGCTACTGATAAGTGTAGCTTAATTAGTTTAAAGCCAATTACCCATCATGATAAACGGCGCAATAGTATGGTTTGACGAGAAATATTCTAAGCAAAGTTCTCATCGGAAAACTCAAACAGAGCATGCACAACTTTAGTGCGCCAGACGGCACTTGTTTAACACTTAATCGAGGATCTCATAAAATTCTCCAGACAGTTCTGGCATCAACATTAAAACCAATCCCAGCGCTACAAACATACCACCTAGAACCAGCCCCTGTTTTAGTATTTTTGTGATTTTGTCCTTTTTGGTACTCATATTTTTCTCCCCCTTCCCCTAGTAAATATCGAGGTCATAACTGCGATACCACTGGGCATCGGCAAATTCAGCACTACACAGGTTGTATTGGCAGCCTGCATCAGCCAGATCTCCCACTGGGTAGCCGTAGAACTCCACAGGGACTAGACAAGTCAACCCATCTGGAATATTGCTGTAATAAACCGTAGAAAGAGGATCGATAGAATTCGTTTCGATAATCCCATAATCAAAGACACTGATGTCATCCCAGGTCAGGCCTCGAAATATTTTTGTTACTGTTATATTTCCACCTTGCATGTTATTTCCTATCGTTTGTTATTTTTATGCCTATACAGCTTTTACGAATGTGAAAACAATTCTGGGTTAAAAAAAAGCCCGACCAGGAGGTCGGGCAAGGCTTTGACAACAACGGAGGAAAACTTGACCTCTATTGTTGAGGAGGGAGAGTCTGTTGCGTTGTTGTAAGTTATACGTTTGACGAACTAGAACTGGGTTAAATCCCGATTTATTTTTCGAATATTTTTAATTACCCGGAAAAGCATTGGAACGAAAGCTTTTACAGCAGTGTTTTTTGACGATACCGGAGGGAGTACGCCGGGGTGCTAGCGTCGGTTATAAACCCCGGAGCCAGACCGGATGCGGTTACTATAATGAAATGCTAGAGTAGAATTACTAGAGTGGTAAAAATCGGTTAGAAGTTCTGTGTGGTCTTTTCATCACCATACTGTTGGCGGTGATCGCGTAGCAGGATTTCAGCAGCACGGGTCTTACCCTTTTTAACTAGTGAACTTATAAATTCGCGTTGCCGTTCTGCAGAGAATTCTTTCCATTCTTTTATACTCAGTGGCACAAGTGGTGCTGATGGGTCACGACTACGCTCAAAATCAAGAAATATCGCTTCACCCTCTGCTGAATCAAGATCCGGTATGGTGGTCCCGGAGTTGATCATTACCGCCACCCCGAGGACGATACCTGCTGCGAGCGAGATAGGTGCGGTAAAGCGTTGGCCCCACTTTTTCGTCGGCGAACCAGAACCTCCAGCACCAGAAGATTTGCCAGGTGCATGTTTCGCTACTGCCGAATCGATAGCATCGAGTATTTGTGCATGGTGTTGATCTGAAATTTGCTTACCACCCTGCTTGTGAAGGGCGCGCAACTCGTCATCACCTTTGTCTAAATCATTATCTGTCTTGTCGTTCATAGTCCTATACTCACTTAGGAATTAGTTTCGATAGTTTATTTTTGGCGTAGCGGTAACGGCTACGACAGGCTTCGCGTGAGGCGCCAGTAATCTCCTGGATCGCTTCCCAGTCATGTTCCTGCATCCGCAATTCAAACACCTCGCGCTGATCATCGGGTAAGCTGCTAAGAATTTTCTTATATTGCTGTAAACGATCATCATGATCATGGACTTGTACGGGATCGGTCTGCCCACTCTCATCTACCTGGCTTTCCAGGATAACGCCATCCGGGTCGTCGGTGCGGGTACGTACCGCCGCGCTACCCAATACGTCATAGAGTCGGTTGCGGGCGATGGTAAATAAAAAAGTCTTAAACTTTGCTGAAGTATGTGGCTGATAACTGCCTTCACTTAGCTTGGTAATAATCTTGGTCCAGGTGTCTTGCATGACATCCCGACATAATTCGGCATTGCTACAGATTCCATACAGAAAATTGTACAACTTAGCTTCATGACGATTATGGATTTCATGAAGAAGACTACCATCCCAGTTCTTTTGAAAACGTAATAAAATTGCTTCGTCAGAGTTAAAATCAGTCACCGAAGACATAGCCATCAACTTTGTTCTAGTTATACACGTGTCTCTAGTATATTCGTTGAATGTGCTAAAAACTACATGCCTGTGTAGAAATCGACCAAAGTTTGCTCGCTCATTCCACACCGATGTGGCTAGCAGAGAATTTTCGGCACTTTTAAATGGGTGATGTCTCAACATGGTTTTTATACGGAGCACGTGCGGAATAAGAGTTAATAACTATATAACTATGCGCTATGCAGAACAAAAAAGCCCCGGTTAAACCGGGGCTCTTTCTTAACCTGGGTATTTCCAGGCAACAGACTCACAAGCCTGGTCATCGGTGCTAGTTACCTATCACGGCACTAATCTTCTGCTCAAGAACCTCCACATCAGACGAAGAGTAAGCGCCTATTTGCTCGTGGATAATGTTGCCATCACGATCCAGTATGAAGGTGTGAGGGATAGACGAAACTTCATAGGCGGTAGAGACCGTGTCAGAGATATCCCAGGCGATTTGCACACCAGGGTTTTCGCTCTGGAGATAGTCCATCAGTACATCACCGTCACTGTCTGTGCTAACCGCAATCACATTAAGGCCCTGTCCTTCAAAACGTTCATTTATCGCGCTTAGTTTGGGGAAATTGGCCTTACAATAGCCACAAAATGTTGCCCAAAACTGTACCAGTACAACTTCGCCCTGGTAATCACTCAAGTTCTTCTTTGCCGCTGGCGCACCTATTTCGTTGAACATAATCATATTATGCTCAAGGGGAGACATGTTCTCATTCTGGGTACCCAATGCATGGGCCCCTTGTGCCATCACACTTAAACCAATAATACCGCTTGCCAATATAGCTACAACACTCTTTTTAATTTTCATACTTATTACACCTTTTTAAAAAATTCATTTTTTATACACCTGGAGTTATCCCACCCCATGTGCACCTGTGACATATACGATTATGAAAAAGGTTCTGGGTTAAATTTCAGGCTAAATATCATTTGACGCTGCTTATTTTAATTTTTGCGGATGCTGTATATTTTTTGCGCTCCCATAAAAATCAAGCTCTTGCCCTCAACTTTGTGTCATTAGTAAGCAATTTTGAATTGAATAGCCGCCAATATAGATATATCGTGTAAATATGAATCTAAAGCTGTCTCTTGTTGGTCTTGCCGTGCACTCTATACTGATGCTCTCCTCCATGTGCTCGATCGCAGCCGAGATTGCTGATGATTCAGGGGCTAAAGAGAACTATGAAATACCTGTCACAGAGATGCTCTTGACTGACGAAACTGAGAGCATCGAAACAAGCGAAACAGCTGAGATTGAAGACGAATTAGAAGAAACAACCCCTCCCTTTTTTTCATTCCTTGACGATCATCAACAGGATATGTCTAACTACCTTAGACAGTACATACTGGGTGTAGATAACTTTTTTACTGACAGTGCCTCAGTCGATGAAAATACTGGAAGTTATATACGCATAACATTGGAATCCTTATGGCCGGAAGGTCAAGGAGCAGAATTTGATGGCGGGATCAGTCTCAAACTACGACTACCCAAAACCCAAAAAAAATTAAAGCTGGTTATTACCAATGATATTGAAGAGCAAAAAGGTTCTCTGGAGAAAGAGACGGGTGAAACAACATCTGTAGCTGATGGTGAAGAAAGGTCGCTTTTCGCAGGTATAGAGAGGACAAAGGGGAAAGGCAAATGGAAGATAAAACCTTCGATTGGGTTAAGAATTCGGTCACCGCTCGACTTATACTTTCGGTTAAGAGGTAATCGGGATGTCACCTTCAATAAATGGCTGTTGTCCTTAAACGAATCTTTGTATTGGTTCGATTCAACCGGATTCGGCTCGGACACAACAGTACGTTGGGATCGACCACTGAGTAATAAATTACTCTTCCGCAGCAGCTCTTTTCTTAGGTATACCGATTTACTGGATTACTTCGAAATGAGCCAAACATTTAGTTTGACGCAGACACTGAGCCAGAAACGGGCCATTACTTACAAAATTGGTGCATTTGGACAAAGCGAACCAAGCCTACATGCGACTACTTACCTGCTAAATGCCTTGTACCGAAATAACATCCACAAAGATTATCTGTTCCTGGATATCCAGCCACAGTTATTATTTGAACGCGAAAATGAATTTAAGGGGCGGACTGAATTTTTTATAAGGCTCCAGCTATACTACCGCGGGTAATAAAGCATCACATAACTGACGTGACCAGACCCATAATAATTTCAGGATAGAAACCAAGTCCAAGAATCGCAATACCATTCAGACTTAGCATTATGCGGAGATCAGACGCACCTTCGATTGCAGACGTCTCCTGTGGTGTATCAAAATACATCAACTTAATTATACGTAGATAATAGAATGCACCGATAATAGAGAAGACAACGGCTGTCACGGCGAGCCAGGTCATGTCAGCGGCAACAACGGCTTTGAGGATCGATAGCTTGGCCCAGAAGCCCACGAAAGGCGGTACACCGGCCATCGAGAACATGAAAATCAACATAATAAAGGCAAACCAGGGACTACGTTGATTTAAACCACGGAAATCATCGAGTTTGTCTGATTCGAATCCCATTCGTGACATATACATAATCATTCCGAAAGCACCGAGGGCCATCAGTGTATACACGATGGTGTAAAACATAGAGGCTGTATAACCACCCTTTTCGGCTGTCATGATACCCAACATGATGAAACCAACATGCGATATCGTAGAATAGGCCAACATGCGCTTAATATTGGTTTGTGCAATCGCGACTATATTACCAATCGCCAGGGATGCAACCGCCATAATAATCAGCATATCCTGCCACTGCACGTGCAAGCCATGTAGTCCATCCACCAGCAGGCGCATAGTCATGGCAAAAGCAGCAATCTTTGGCGCACTACCGATGAAAATCGCCACCGCAGTTGGTGAACCTTGATAGACATCGGGCAACCACATATGAAATGGTACTGCACCCAGTTTAAATGCCACACCAACGAGCACAAATACCAGGCCGAAAATCAGAACAATATTGTCAGTGTTCTTCATTACTTCGGCATTGATAGTCGCGAGTTCAAGAGAACCTGTCGCACCGTAGATCATAGACATGCCGTACAACAACATCCCGGATGCGATTGCACCTAAAACAAAATATTTCATCGCCGATTCAGAGGCAATTATCGAATCACGCTGTAATGCGACTAGGGCATACATGCATAGTGATAACAATTCCAGGCCAAGGTAAATCGTCAGGAAGTTTTGTGCCGAGATCATTACCATCATACCCAGCACTGCGAACAGGCCGAGCACGTAATATTCGCCTTTATACATATTACGTGCCTTTAAGTATGACTTCGAATAAAGAAATACGGTAAAGGTCACGATGTAAACAAAGATTTTAAGTAAATCACCCATGCCATCGCGGACAAACGTTCCATGAAAGGCGATGCTTTTCTGTTGCGTAAAACTCATCACTGTAATCACGACAAGCGCTAGCAGCGTGAACTGTGACAATATATAAGTCCCACCACGGGTCTTATCATTTAGAAACAGATCGACAATCAGAACGATTGAGGCCATGCACAACATCACTATCTCAGGCAGGGCCAATGGTAGTTGTGAAATCGTCTGGTCATTCATCATGGCGGATGGTAGATAAGCTGCAATAAATTCCATAACGTGACCTATAGCGGGATTTTCGGTTGAAGGATATGACGAACAAGGTTTTCAACGCTCTCGTCCATAACCTCGAGTAATGGCGCCGGATACAAACCAAAGAATAAAACCATCACGGCCAAAACTGACAGGAAGAAGAATTCTCGTGAATTAATATCTTTCAATGCTTTAACCTTCTCATTGGCGACTTCACCAAAGAACACGCGCTTCACCATCCACAGAGTATAGGCCGCACCGACAATCAGAGTTGTCGCTGCCAGGAAAGCAAACCATGGATTAGCTTTAAACGCAGCCATGATAACCAGGAATTCACCAACGAAACCTGACGTACCGGGTAAACCTGCATTTGCCATTGCGAACAATACGGCAAAGGCAGCAAAGGTCGGCATTGTGTTAGCAACACCACCGTAGTCGGCAATTTGTCGGCTATGAATGCGGTCATACATGACACCAACCACCAGGAACATCGCGCCAGAAATAAATCCGTGAGAAATCATTTGCACGACACCGCCATTGATGCCGGTAATAATCATGTCGGTGTTTTCGGTTGTTTTGTCGTAGATAGCCCAGACAATAAAGAAACCAAGAGTAACAAATCCCATATGCGAGATTGATGAATAGGCAATTAGCTTTTTCATATCTTGCTGCACTAAAGCAACAAAACCAATATAGACTACGGCGATCAACGATAAAGTGATCATCAACCAGGCAAGTTCCTGAGAGGCATCGGGGGTAATAGGTAATGAGAAGCGTAAGAAGCCATAAGCACCTAGCTTAAGCATGATTGCAGCCAGCACCACTGAACCACCGGTTGGAGCCTCTACGTGAGCATCGGGTAACCAGGTATGCACTGGCCACATCGGCACCTTGACCGCAAAGGCCAACAAGAACGCAATAAAGATAAACATCTGCTCTTGCATGGTTAGCTTCAATGAATGCAATTGCAGTATTTCAAAGTTACCTGTTTTGTTGGCCATATAAATAAAGGCCACCAGCATAAATACCGAGCCCAGGAAGGTGTAGAGGAAGAATTTGATAGTCGCATACACACGCTTAGGACCACCCCAGACACCAATTACCAGGAACATGGGGATCAACAGCGCTTCCCAGAAGACGTAGAACAAAGCGGCATCCAGAGCGGAGAAGACACCCACCATTAAACCTTCCATAATCAAGAAGGCTGCCATGTATTGTGCTGCTTTATACTTAATGACTTCCCAGCCAGCGATGACAACAATCACTGTTATAAAGGTAGTTAACACGATGAGAGGCATGGAAATGCCATCAACACCTAAGTGGTAATATAGCCGCAGATCACCAAGAGTCATCCACTCAGCATGTTCGATGAACTGCATGCTGCCTTTTGCAACATTGAACTCAGTATAAAGTGGGATAGATAACGCAAATGTGATTATAGCAACGAGCAATGCTAATACACGCGCTTCGCTTGCGTTCTTATCACCGCCAGTGGCAAGCACCAGAATGCCGCCGACAATCGGGGTCCAGATAACTAAACTGAGTAAAGGCCAAGTTTCAAACATGTTCTAACCTAATGTACTTATTATTTTGTCCCAGCCATAAACGAAGACTGCGATGAGAACGACCAGGCCTACGATCATAGTAAAGGCGTAGGTGTATAAGAAACCGGTCTGAATATTACGAATCTTTGATGCGACAAAACCAACTGTCTTTGCAGATCCATTGACAATGGCACCATCAATAATTTTCACATCACCCCAGCGCCACAACTTGTCACCAAGCCAACGACCAAAAGGTGCAATCAATTTAATATACAAATGGTCTGCATAATATTTTTCAACTAACAGGGTGTGCAACCACTTGAACTTCTTCTCGAGCATCGCAGGGATGTCAGGACGTTTCATCCAGAAGAACCAGGCCACCACGACACCAGCCAAAGCGAGAATAAAGGGCATAGAGAATGGTACTGCATGGGTGACCATACTCAGCCAGTCATCTTTCGGTAGTGAACCTAATACATCATGTGCTGGAGCAACATAAATTGCACTCTTAAAGAAATCACCAAAGACCATATCTTCCACAAAGTAAGCACCGATAAAGACAGATGGAATCGCCAGTGCAATCAGTGGCATAGTCACAACCCAGGGGGTTTCATGTAGATGTGAACGGGTATGTTCATCCATCCTCTCTTTGCCATGGAAGACCATGAAATACATACGGAAGCTGTAGAGCGCGGTAAAGAAGACACCAGCTAGCAAAGCATAGTACGCATAAGACTGCACCCAGCTATTCAGATCTGAATTCCCAACCGCTAATATAATTGAATCTTTTGAATAAAAACCAGCGAAGAACGGTGTACCAATGAGTGCCAGCGAACCTATTAAAGAGGTCAGCCATGTGATCGGCATATACTTTCTCAGGCCACCCATCTTGCGCATATCCTGCTCGTGGTGCATGGCAATGATCACCGAGCCCGCACCGAGGAATAACAGCGCCTTAAAGAAAGCATGCGTCATCAAGTGGAAAATACCCGCTGCATATGCCGATGCGCCCAAAGCAGCAGTCATATAACCTAATTGTGAGAGCGTTGAATATGCGACAACACGCTTGATATCGTTTTGCACCAATCCAAGGAAACCCATAAACAAAGCAGTGGTAGCACCGATAAACATAACGAACAACAGTGCTGATTCTGATAGCTCATACAGAGGTGACATACGTGCCACCATAAAGATACCGGCGGTTACCATGGTCGCGGCATGAATCAGTGCAGAAATAGGTGTTGGGCCTTCCATTGAATCCGGTAACCAGACATGCAATGGCACTTGTGCCGACTTACCCATTGCGCCAATAAACAATCCAATACAAATGAATGTCATCACTGACCAGGGCATACCTTCTATTACTTCTATCTGTAGCCCAGAGACCTTGTCGACATTTTCGAATACCGTTTTGTAATCTAGTGAGCCGAAATACATCAGAACAGCAGCGATACCGAGGATAAATCCAAAGTCACCGACACGATTAATTAAAAACGCTTTTAAATTGGCAAAGGTTGCCGTGCTCTTCTTGAACCAGAAACCAATCAACAGGTAAGAAACCAGACCGACTGCTTCCCAACCAAAGAATAGCTGCAAGAAGTTGTTGGACATAACCAACATCAACATCGAGAAGGTAAACAGTGAGATATAACTAAAGAAACGCTGGTAACCAGGGTCATCATGCATGTAACCGATGGTATAGATGTGAACCATCAAGGAAACAAAGGTGACCACTACCATCATCATCGCAGTCAGGTTGTCGACTAAAAATCCAATATGGAACTTAATACCTTCCGTTTCTAACCAGGTATATACCGAGTCATTGTAAATCGCAGCACCGTCCATAACATGATGTTTGAACACGACCAATGACAACAAACAGGAAATACCGACACCGATGATAGTTACCCAATGCGCACCCGAACGACCGATCACCTTGCCGAACAATCCAGCGATAATAGAACCGATCAATGGTGCTAATACGATCCAGAGATAAACACTTGGCATATTATCAAACACTGCCCTACCCCTTCATCTCATTGAGATCGTCGACATTGATAGTGCGTTTATTTCTGAACAGCACTACTAAGATAGCCAGACCTATAGCAGCTTCTGCTGCTGCGACAGTTAGGATAAAGAATACGAATACTTGTCCCGCCAGGTCACCCATATAATAGGAGAAGGCGATAAAGTTGATATTGACGGATAAAAGCATCAATTCAATACACATAAGCAGAATAATCAAATTCTTTCGATTCAGAAAAATACCCGCAACGCTGATGCTAAACATGATAGCGGCAAGGATTAGGACTTGAGTTAATGTAATCATACTGGCGCGCCCTATTTCTTCTCTTCGGAATCCATTTTCACAACACGCAAGCGATCATCCCGCTTGACTGACACTTGTTGATCTGGATTCTGGTATTTAGTTGTTGTTCTACGACGGAACGTCAATGCAATCGCTGCCACGATCGCCACTAACAAGATAACCGCGGCAATTTCGAATGGGTAAACATAAACGGTGTACAACACCTCACCCAGTTCTTCAGTGTTACTGTAGTCTGCTGGTTTTGCAGGCGGTGGATACATAGTACGCATCTTGGTTTTCAGATCAGCCGCCTCAACATGGTAGAGCAGCCAAGTCAGCATTCCACCGAATAAACCGGCCACACCTATACCAACAGGAAGATATTTAACGAAACCTTCTTTTAGTCGGTTTATATTGATATCCAGCATCATCACAACAAACAGGAACAGCACCATGACTGCACCGACATAAACAAGCACGAGGGTGATTGCCAGAAATTCTGCTTCAAGCAACAACCAAATCGCCGAACAGGAGACAAAGGTCAGAACCAGGAATAATGCTGAGCGCACAGGGTTACGTACAGTAATCACCATCAAGGCGCTGACCACCATCATCGCTGCAAATGCATAAAATAAAAATTGCACACCCGTCATTGTTTTCGTCTTAACCTATTTATATTGTTATCGATAAGAAGCATCTTCTGCACGTGCGGCAGCAATATCCTTCTCATATTTGTCGCCAATTGCCAATAACTTTTCTTTTGTCATATACAAATCACCGTGTTCTTCACCGTGATACTCATAGATACCCGTCTCAACAATCGAATCGACAGGGCAGGATTCTTCACAAAACCCGCAAAAAATACATTTTGTTAAATCAATATCGTAACGAGTAGTACGACGTGTACCGTCATCGCGTTGTTCTGATTCGATCGTGATCGCCAACGCAGGACAAACCACTTCGCATAACTTACAGGCAATGCAGCGTTCTTCACCATTTGGGTAACGGCGTAACGCATGCAAACCTCTAAAGCGCGGCGAGATAGGCGCCTTCTCTTCTGGATAATAAAGTGTAAATTTACGTGCAAATAAATGTTTACCCGTAATAGACAAACCCTTCATTAACTCCAACATGAAGAGACTCTTAAAGAATCGTTTTAAACCTTGCATCATGCTGTTGCTCCCCACCATGGTGAGACTTCACCCAGAACCATGAATCCAACTACTAGGATCCAGACGATAGTAATAGGAATAAACACTTTCCAGCCCAGACGCATTATTTGATCATAACGATAGCGTGGGAATGTCGCGCGGAACCAAAGGTACAAGAAGATAAAGATAAATATCTTAGCAAAGAACCACATCATACCGGGCACCCATGCAGTTAGAGCATGCATATCGATGCCAAGCCACAAGAAGTTATGTACACCTTCAAATGGTGATAACCAACCACCGAGGAACATAATCGAGGCTAGTGCTGAGATTAAAATCATATTGGCGTATTCTGCCAGGAAGAATACAGCGAAAGTCATGCCAGAATATTCAACATGGAAGCCCGCCACAATTTCTGATTCACCTTCCGCCACATCAAATGGAGCACGGTTTGTCTCTGCAACACCTGAGATAAAATAAACCAGGAATAAAGGTAGTAGAGGCAACCAGTACCAGTCTAATAATCCATTTGTGCCTTTCTGCGCCAGGACAATTTCACCCAGATTCATACTGCCTGCCGCCATTAAAACACCAACGAGTGCAAAGCCCATTGCAATTTCATAGGCAACTATTTGAGCAGCTGAACGCATTGCGCCAAGTAATGCATACTTCGAGTTAGACGCCCAACCGGCAATTATGACGCCATAAACACCAACGGAAGTCACCGCTAGCACATAAAGCAAACCAGCATTAACTTTTGATAATACTTTCTCAGCATCGAAAGGTATTACTGCCCAGGCCGCAACTGCAGATGCCAAAGTAATAACAGGTGCAATAATAAACAGTATTTTATTTGCACCGCTAGGAAGAATAATCTCTTTAAAGAAAAGCTTGAACATATCTGCCCAAGGCTGAAGTAATCCGTAAGGTCCTACATTTCGCGGACCAATGCGAACCTGCATCGCACCTATCACTTTACGTTCAAGGTAAGTCGTATATGCTACGGCGACAAATAACGGTAACATAATTGCAAACACGTATAGTGTTGTCATTATGTAAATCTCATATTCCTTGAATAAGGCTGTTTCAGTAATAAAATCAAACATTGTTATGCCCCCGCCACTTCAACTGGGCCATAGCTAATGCCCAGTTCGACACTGCCGGCGACACCAGCGGGAATAAACGCACAATCATCGGGAATAGCGTCTTCTATATATATAGGTAAATTTACGCGGGTATTGTTTTGCATCACAACGGCCATTTGACCATCATCCAGGCCTAATTTTTTAGCGGTGGTATTGTTCAGGACAATCATGGCGGCTAGCGCATCATCTGTTGCCTGTAATGGCTCTGAACGACGGACCAATGAATCAACTGCATATAAAGAAACATGACCGATGCGCGTTAGTTCTGATTTACCCGCATCAAGGTTAATTGCAGTAATTTCACTACGTGAACTTGTATCAAGCTCACGGGTTAAACCATCTAATTCATCACGCACATCTTCTGAGGCAAGATAGTCAAAACCATCGAGCTCAAGGAAGTTACCGATTACGCGCAGCACTTTCCAGCCAGGACGCACATCACCCATCGGAGGGACGCTGCCAGTGAAACTTTGCCATTGTCCTTCTACATTAACGTAGGTGCCTGATGTTTCAGTGAATGGAGCAATAGGTAACATGACATCAGCGTATTCACGCATGGCGCTCGTCGCAAAAGGTGTCATGCATACAACAAAGTCTGCGCTATTCATCGCACTCAATGCTTCGTTTGGATTTGCACTGTCGTACTCAGGCTCCATATTTAAAAGTACAAAGGCCTTCATATCATCGGTAATCATTTGCATGGCATGTTTGCCATCAGTCGCTTGTTGCCCTGGCGCGCGATGAGGAATCGCACCCGCTAACCAGGCTCCGGCACTATTTGCTCCGGCACTTAAATAACCGAGTGTCGCACCGGATAGTTCGGCGACAGCATTGGCTAAACTGCTAATCGCTGAGAAATTCGGGTTGGACATTGCATGAATACCCATTAGTACCGTTGCATTCTCTGCATCATTCAAATCTGTTGCGATTGCTTTGTGTGCATCAGTGGCAGCAACGGAATTCATGCTGCTAGCTAGTACATCAGGTACAGATTTACCCGTAACCTCAGCCAAGGCTTTAACAACGCCCGCTAACTGTGACGCAATATCATCTGGACGTGTGACAATGCTCTGCGAAAGGTCCAGATTAAAATCGTAATCAACACTGTTGATAACACTGACCTTCGCGCCTGTTTTATTTGCCTTGCGCAAGCGATGCGCAATGATGGGTTGATCCTTGCGCGTAAATGAGCCGACTAATAAGGCAGCATTAGCACTTTCGAGATCGGCAATCGATTGATTCATGCATGGATAGGTAGGCATAGTATCTTGATTAGCAAAATCAAGCTGTTGTAGCCGATGATCGATATTATTACTGCCCATACCCCGTATGACTTTCTGTAACAAATATAATTCTTCTGTGGTGCTACTTGGTGAAGCCAGTGCACCTATTGCATCAGCGCCGCTAGCCGCTTTAACTCGCTGCAAACCTTCTACGGCATAGTTAAGTGCATTTTGCCAGTCTGTAGTCTTCCATTCACCATCTTGCTTCACCATGGGTTGCAATAGACGATCGCCACTGGTCAAACCCATATAGCTGAAACGATCTCGATCTGATAGCCACAGCTCATTAATTGCTTCGTTCTCTTTTGGCAATACACGCATAACCTGATTGCGGCGTGTTTCAACATGCACGTTTGAACCAACACAATCATGTGGTGCAATGCTGTCATGAGTCGTGTTTTCCCAAGGACGACCGTGATAACGATAAGGCTTCGATGTCAATGCACCAACTGGACAGAGGTCGATGACATTACCAGACATCTCGGAACCAATTGCACGTTCCATATAAGTACTAATTTCGGTGTGTTCACCACGACCGGGGGCACCCATCTCCATGATGCCAGCAACTTCCTGGCCGAAGCGCACACAACGCGTGCAATGAATACAGCGTGTCATATCAGTCGAGATTAAAGATCCAAGAAACTTATCTTTTACAACGCGCTTTTTCTCGTGATAGCGCGACATATCCTGACCATAACCCATGGCTACGTCTTGCAGCTCACACTCACCGCCCTGATCACAAATAGGACAGTCCAATGGGTGGTTGATCAATAAAAATTCCATCACGCTCTTTTGTGCTTCAAGTGCTAATGGAGATTTAGTTAATACCTTCATGCCGTCGGTTACTGGGGTTGCACACGCAGGTAAGGGTTTCGGTGCCTTCTCGACTTCTACCAGACACATGCGACAGTTGGCAGCAACCGATAATTTCTTGTGATAACAGAAACGAGGAATAGTGATACCTGCATCATCCGCCGCTTCGATAACCATCGTACCTGGCTTCACTTGCAATGCTACACCATTGATTTCTATTTTAAGTAAATCGCTCATCTCGTCACTTACACCATGCACTTGCCATGTTCGATGTGATATTCGAACTCATGACCATAATGTTTGAGGAAACTCTGCACCGGCATAGCGGCTGCATCACCTAGTGCGCAAATTGTGCGCCCACCAATTCGATTGGCCACATCATTTAATAATTGCATATCTTCAGGGCGGCCCTGACCGTGTTCAATGCGATGTACCATACGCGCTAACCAACCAGTACCTTCACGGCATGGAGTACATTGTCCACACGACTCTTCAAAATAGAAGTGTGACAGACGAGCCAGTGCTCTAACCATGCAAGTGGTTTCGTCCATCACGATCACAGAACCCGCACCAAGCATACTGCCCGCTTTAGCAATCGAGTCATAATCCATATCCATGTCCATCGCGATCTCAGCAGGTAATACAGGAACAGATGAACCACCGGGAATAACCGCTTTGAATTTGTGTCCATCGCGAATACCGCCAGCCATTTCTAATAAGTCTTTAAATGGCGTACCCATCGGAACTTCGAAGTTACCCGGATTGTTCACGTGGCCAGACACACAAAATATTTTTGTACCACCATTGTTAGGCTTGCCTTGCTCAAGGAACCACTGCCCCCCTTTCTCCAGGATCACAGGGACAGAGGCAAGACTCTCAGTATTATTAATCGTTGTTGGTTTACCATATAAACCAAAACCGGCAGGGAAAGGCGGTTTAAATCGTGGTTGGCCTTTTTTACCTTCAATCGACTCAAGTAATGCAGTCTCTTCACCACAAATATAAGCACCTGCACCTAAGTGGCTGTATAAATCAAAGTCAACCCCCGAACCTTTTAGATCTTTTCCTAAAAAGCCTGCTTTATAAGCTTCTTCAAGTGCAGCTTCGAAACGCTCAAAAGGCTCCCAAAACTCGCCACGAATATAGTTGTAACCTGCCGTCGCACCGATTACGTAACCGGCAATCGCCATACCTTCGATTAGTTGGTGTGGGTTGTAGCGTAAAATGTCACGATCCTTACAGGTACCAGGCTCACCTTCGTCTGAGTTACAGACAATGTATTTCTGTCCCGGTGCCTGACGTGGCATGAAGCTCCACTTCAAACCAGTTGGGAAACCAGCACCACCACGACCACGTAGCGCCGAGGTTTTTAGTTCTTCAATAATTTCTTCTGGCGGCGTTTTCTCTTTCAGGATTTTTTCCCACACAGCATAACCACCGACCTTGCGATAATTCTCCAGGGTCCATGGCTGATCAAACTCTAATGTGCGGAAACAAACCTGTTCGCTCATAATTAATCCAGACTATCGATTAGTTTATCCAGCTTCTCGGGGGTAAGTTTTTCATGATACTCACGACCGAGTTGCAACATAGGCGCGTTAACACAGGCACCCAGACATTCAACTTCTTTCAATGTGAACTTGCCATCTGCTGTGGTCTCCCCCAGCTTGATACCCAGTTTCTTCTCTAAATGACTAACGACTTCATCAGAACCACATAACATGCAAGATATATTGGTGCAGATGCATAATTTATGTTTACCAACCGGGTCGCGTTCATACATAGAGTAAAACGTGGCAACTTCGTATACCGCTATCGCAGGCATATCCAGATACTCTGCAACCGCATCGATTAATTCGTTTGTTAAGAAACCTGAATTTTGATCCTGCACAATGCGTAATGCAGCCATTACCGCTGATTCTTTTTTGTCGGCGGGATATTTCGCAACCCAGTTGTCGATATCAGCCTTTGACTCAGCCGATATCAAATCGAGTTTTGCTTGATCTTTATCGCGTTGTGCAAACATCATCGATCAATTTCTCCAAATACAACATCCATGGTACCAATGATGGCAACCACGTCAGCCAGCATGTGCCCTTCAGACATTTCATGCATTGCAGCAAGGTGCGCATAACCAGGCGCACGAATCTTCAACCGATAAGGTTTGTTGGCACCATCTGATACTAAATAGATGCCAAACTCGCCTTTAGGGTGTTCGATCGCGGAATAGGCTTCGCCCGCAGGCAAATGATATCCCTCAGTAAATAATTTAAAGTGATGAATCAGTGATTCCATATCACCTTTCATTTCTTCACGTTTAGGTGGAGCCAGCTTATGATCCTCTAACAT
>Ga0316205_10001993_pt1 | contig 22897 bp, 24 predicted proteins | sample 3monthpyrite_MG_FD_204941 | JGI IMG/M metagenome (GOLD analysis project Ga0316205, IMG submission 204941) | Microbial mat bacterial communities from mineral coupon in-situ incubated in ocean water Damariscotta River, Maine, United States -... | ecosystem: Environmental > Aquatic > Marine >... | reverse complement strand
TGTCAGCACGACCTTTTTCTTGAATGTTGCCGATATAGAATGAAGATATTTTTACTGTGATGTACACGGTACGGTTGCTATTTACTTGACATCAGTGGAGCGTCCATATATGTCCGGCTAAGATTCTGAGGCTGGGTTATAAGGTCGAGTGATAGAATAAATAGGGCCAGATAAATGGGTTCAGAGGCAATGCCAGTAAGTTAAGTTTTAACCTTATAAAATTAAAAAGTATTACAGGTTATTTCAGATGGATCTCCCCCTTTGAAAAAAGGGGAATGAGGGGGATTTAAAAACATTCTGGTTTGAATGTACTATAAATTTAGCGCTTTAACTTTAATGATTTCAAATCTCCCCTAACCCCTCTTTTTCAAAGAGGGGAGCTAATACTGTTGAATTTTACATGTTTTCAACCGGTTACAACTTAACTTACCGGCACTGGGGTCAGAGTGAACCTCCCCCTAATTACATAAATTACCCAATATATTTTTACCATAATAATAGTCAAAATCAGCAATATACTTATTAAATACCATAATTATGGTATTATTTGGCAATGAACGCTCTAAACCAGCTCGGCGCCAACCTTCGCAAATCACGTAAAAAGCACTTCCCTCAGGATGACATGGCTGCATTTGCGCTGCGCGTGGGCATTAGCCGGGCAACATTGCAGAAAATGGAAAAGGGTGATGCATCTGTTAGCCTGAAGTATTATTTTCAGGCGGCTAAATTACTCAATGCAGAGCAGGGCTTCGCAGAATTATTTTTAATAGAGAAGAGCCTGTTTGATGAGTGAAACTAACAAACAACGTTATGACCTGTATATCAACACCGCTGCAACAGGACTAGTGAAAGCTGCCGAAGCTGTTTTACTTGAAGCATCGGGTCAATTAACTCAAATGGCATTTCGTTACACGGATGAATACATCGAACAGCCACATGCTCTTGCCCTTGACCCGGTTCAACTTCCTCTCACTAAAAAAGAAATAAACCTGAAATGTGCAGGGGGTATGCCGGGTATTCTGGATGATTATTTACCCGATGACTGGGGACGTAAGGTGCTTGCTCAACTTGCATTTTACCGTGACCAACATGAAATAAATCAACACAGTGCCATTGAGGCATTAGCCCAACTTAGCAATAGTCGAATTGGTGCGCTGCAATGGGTAAAACCCGATGAAAATCCCGACTATGAAATTGGCTGCGATATAAAACATCTTTTATCTGCAGAAACTGCAGCACAATCTGTCGATGCAGCTGAAACCTACCCAGAACATTTAGATGAGATGAGTTTATTATATTTAGCCAATGCAGGAACTGGCATCGGTGGTGCTCGCCCCAAAGCCTTAATCCATGAAAACAGTAAAGCCTATTTGGCAAAATTTAATCGTCTGAGCGCTGATACATATAACAATGCAAAAATAGAACTCGCCTGTTTGCAAATGGCAAAATCTGCGGGGCTTAATGTATTGACTGGAAAAGTTCGTAGCGGTGTTAATGGCCGTGATGTTTTATTGTTAGATCGATTTGATATTGTCATGAAAAATAATCAGGCTACATCTCGCCGCCACCTGATTACTATAAATGCGCTATTAAAAGACACAGAAACACAACGTGATAAAGGCGGTGTATTTCGTTACGATAATATTGCCGATATTGTCAGGCAGTTTTCATTTGATATAGAAGCCGACTTAACGCAATTACTAAGGTTAATGTTATTTAACCGTGCAATCAATAACACGGATGATCATGAGCGTAACTTTAGTTTAATTAATGAAGGTAATGGTTATAGTCTGTCTCCAGGCTACGATATGGTGCCATCACTTACCACAGGAAACTATCCTGTTGCAGGTTTTCAATATGCCCCCTGGGCACCAAAACCCAGTGAAATTTCAAAACATGGAAAAATATTTGGCTTACCTAAAACCGTTGTAAAACAAATTGCCGAACAGGTCATTAGCGCAGTAGAACAATGGCCAGAATACGCGGAAAAAAATGACGTCTCGGAAAAAGACAGTGACAATGTAAAACGAATTATACAACTTTAATAAAATTAATGAGTGAACGACTTCTCTTGCACCCAGGATTAATAATTAAATCATAGAACCTTCTTTATTATTAATAACCCGGACTCCCAGATTGATAGTACAGATTGATAGTACAGATTGATAGTACAGGTTGATAGTGGAATTGAGATAAATTTAATATCAACATAACCTATTGATTAATTGATAGAGACACTAATTTTTTAAGTGGGGTGTACCGATAGGGTTCGACGGACTTAATCACCGCTTTACTTAAACCAGCTAACCAGCCCATTTTCAACCACCGGTGCAATATTAAATCCGATAAACCATTCCTGGCCAAACGAATCCGGTTTCTCAACAAAATAATTAAATTCCATACTCAACTTCCAGGGGCGACCTGACCAGATTACGGTTTTACCCACAGTTAGATTGACAGGAATTGTGCTCTGCTCTGTTTCAAAGTTATAACTCATAATGGGGGCCGTTCCCACATTCCAGCCACCACCTGGTAAGTAGGTATAAAATGCCGCGACGGTTGTTAAACTGGTATCTACATTTTTCGGGCCGCCAACATTCCACTGGTGACTAGTTAAAGCACCCACAACATATTTCTTTGTGGCTTTACCAAGAAAAAGCTCAGGTCCCAGTGTCCAGGTATCTCTCCCTAAGCTATCTTCAGATGCCGTCGGTATCACAGAAAAAACGCCATAGCCGAGTAGAAATCCACCTTCTTTTTTAGGTGAATATAATAAATCAAAACCAATATCGCCTAACCCGGATTCAGATTCAAAATCCTGAGCAGTTGCATCAAAAACGGGTTGACTAAATTGTGCGGGAATAGCGGGTCGGAAAAAAATCGTATCGCCATTTTCCAGAGGAAAGGGCAGGGAAGGCTGGAATATCATACCTGAGCCATCCTGCTTATTTGCATTGGCTAAATCACCTTCAAACTGGCGGTATTGAAATTTAAATGTCAGTGTTGCCAGTGGTGAGTTTGGGTTGGCCAGTTTAGCGGCCATTTCATTTGCTGAAGGTTTGGCCGCACCGCCTTTAGCGGTGGTCGGGCTTTTAATGACAGAGCTGGCAATTTCTTTTTTAATGCTTAGTTCGAAGAGTTCACCGGTGAGGGTGTTTTTTGCTCGAAACAGGTTGGGTGTATCTGCACTTTTTTCCAGGCTAAAGCATTTATGCTGATCATCAATGCTAAAACAAAGCTGGTTATTATCTTTAAGCGACCATTTGCGCACAAAGGTTTCTCCCCAGGCTTTTAGTTGGCCGCTGCCATCTTTTTTATAAGTTGCCGTTGCTTTAACGCCTTCACTTAATGTCGCTTCCATAACCGTATCACTTACTAGAGACTTCAACGCTTCAGGGTCATTTATGGCTTGCCAGTTTTCAGCCAACACCCCTGGGGATAACGTCATACATGTCAAAGCACTTAACATTACAGTTGTTGATTTAAATTCTCTCATTTTTATTTTTTTAATATCCTGTTGATTATTTAAATATTTTTTTACGATGCTCTCGTTAATGTATCATTCCTGCGAAGGCAGGGATTCTAGTGGCTCTGAAAAGTTGTAGGCACTGGATACCTGTCTTCGCAGGTATGACGAAGTCGGTCTGATTTTTTTATGTTACAAACAATCAAGTGCCAGTCATCGTTAGTTGCATTGAGCACTTAAACTTCATTGATAAAAGTTAACAGAGCACGAGTGTCAATTTAAAATAACATTACCAAATCAAACGCGTTCTCAACCCTAAAATCATCAGCTGATCTTCATCCGGGTTATTAACCGGGTTTTGCACAATTTGAATATCAGGCGTGAGTTCCCAGAAGGGCGTGAGCTTCATCAGATAAAAAGCCTCCAGCGTTATCTGCTCATCATTTGCATTGGCGTCTGCCCAGTTAATGGCCGTGCCTAATGTATTAGACTTACCACCTAAACCATATAGTGCAAAACCTGTGCTGACAGATTTTTCTATACCTAACAAGCTACCGTTATCCGCAATACCCACGCGTAAAAACGGCAGCCATGAGCCCATCATTTTTGATGCGGAAATATTGACCCCTGAGTCTTCCCCCTGGCCCTGTTCCAAGCTCTCATCCGCATCCCAGAATGTAATGTGAAAATTATCAACATAAATTTGATCTTTAGCGGATGTCCAGCCGAGTTCGACGGTTTTAAAGAAATGACTTTCATCTAATAAAGAAGAAAAAGGTTTTGTTGGGTCTGACTCCATATCAGCGATACCCGCAATGATAAAAAAGTTTTCCCCGATCATCGTCGCCCCCGCTAAACCCAGTGCGGCATCACCGGGTAATGCCATGGTTGTGGCTCCCGTACTAAAGGCGAAGTTCATAAACCCCGTCCAGGGGCTGGCCACCGCATACACATCAACATAATCGGTTGCATCTAAAAAGCCGGCTATAACGGTTGCATCTTTATTGTTAAAACTTTGTTTCCAGTACAGGTTAGTTAATCGGCCGCCCTGATCACTAAAGGGGGGCACTTCCAAAGCAGACACGCCGCCGTTAAAACCAATAAATCTCGGTTCGGTATCCGTGTAACTGTGGCGGTGTTCAACCTTCCAGATTAAGCTTCCGTTATCGGTTGCTTTCCAGCTACCATAAAAACGTAGCATACCGCCACTGGCACTATCATCCGCGCCCACCAGAGTATCGCTGATATTGAAAGCCACGGCGGAATAATCAATAGCGATATCAATGCCATCAGCGGCTAACTGTTCTTTGAGTGGTAGTTCTCGATTAGCACTGTCTTTTGCAATACGATTATTGACTTGCTCCGGGCCACCGAATTCGGGGATATCATCGTAAATGTTTTTCACATTGGCATAAACCGCTTGAGAAAAAAATAATGCTGCAACCATTAGGGTAACTGAATAATTGTCCTTCATTTTATTCCTATGTTTTTTAGATCAAACCTTAAGATACTGACATGTATGTGAGATAGCATGTGACTGCACATAAATATTAATTTCAATTGTTTAATTTAATTCGTGATATGACAAAAAAAGCGAGGTACTTATTACCTCGCTTTTAGTTTTATCTATTTTAAAAAAAAACACTTTCAAACAGTTATTTTCTAATAAGAGTTAGTGTAACTTAGCAATCTGATGCACGGCATGCAGCTTTTCATCAGTCAATCCACCTTTACATCCTGATAACTTTTCAAATGCCAGCTGATTAGCTTTAAAAGTTTCCAGGTTTAGCAATGCTTGCTGTTTCGTCAAAGATTGAGGTGATGGCAGATCAGCAATATTTTGATTCAGTGTGTTTTTATAGATCTTGCCGTCTTTCATAATCACACGAATGGTTTTTACACCTTTTCGTGGTGCTGCATCAAACCACTTTGGATTAGCGCCGATCACCGACAGGTCTTTTAGTGGGTTACCGTCTACTAACAGGATATCAGCTGTTGCTCCTTTTTTGATAACACCCAGAGTTGTTTCGGGATAGGCGTTAACAACGGGTCCACTCAGCTTGGCAATCTCACCGCCGATTGAAGTCATACTCACTAGTGCAGCATGGTTACCGAAGAAATCACCATTAAGGTATTTTTCATAAGCAATTTGTGGTCGACAGGCAATTGCATCACCGACACAGTCTGTTTGATGGCCACGCTTAGGTTTGTACTTGCGAACATTATCAAGATAGTTACCAAATGCGGCAGTAGCCGTTTTCAACTTATATTGATTCTTAGGGTCATTTAGTGCAGGAATATCAGCTAACAGTGGTGAAAAAGCGGTAAGGTTGGTAGTGAGATATGCTCCTTTCTTTTTCATCTTTTTGCTAATATCCTTATCAAACATAAACCCATGCTCAATGGTTTTAACACCTAAATCCAGTGCTCTTAACATGGCTTTTTTTGTATATGAGTGAGCTGCCACATAGCTTTGATAATCATCCGCGATCTGTACCGCAGCCTTAATTTCATCTACCGTCATGCCATTTAACTGCCAAGGGTCAAATAAAGAGGCAACACCACCAGTCTGCATGATCTTGAGCTGTGAAGCGCCCTGTCTGAAGTTGTTACGTGCCACTGCGAGAACCTCATCCGCCCCGTTAGTTTCCTGTGCCAGGTTCAAGCGTGACATATTGGTATCGCCACCCTGACGTGAAGAAAACGTTGCGAAATCTGCATGCCCACCACGACCACCAATGAAGGCACCAGATGAATAGACCCGTGGACCTTCAATCAAACCAGACTTGATGGCATTATTCAGTCCACCATTAGTACCACCCATATCACGGACCGTGGTAAAGCCTTCTTCGAGATACATCTTTGCCATTGCTACACTGCCTATTGCAAGATCTTCCCACGTTTTATTTGCTTCGATATCAAGCAGGCTTTTACCGTTCAACGTCAGGTGAACATGGTTATCAATTAATCCCGGCATCAATGTACGACCTGCACCATCTATCACTGTTACACCCGTACTGCCTTTCACATCTTTACCGATATCCTTGATGGTATTACCCTCAATCAAAACATTTTGGCCATTTTTCAATTCATTACTTTTACCATCGAAAATATTGACATTTTTAAACAGTATTTGAGCTGGCGCTTCTTTTTTAGCTTGAGCCGCCAGTACCGAAGCGCTAAATGCCACAGCAGATACGGATAACGCTAATATCGTTGCCAGGATCTTCTGACTAAATTTTATTTTCATTTTATTTCCTTGAATATTTTTGGGCATTATAAATTGTATTATATATGTAACAATTAAGCGAACAGTGGTTAGTCTATTTAACCGTTGACTAACAACCGGAGTAACAACATTATTATCTAGCAATATACTTTATTCAATCCTGAGCACTTGTCATATTACGACAATTTCATTATATTGATGAGTTCATACTATCTTGACTAAAATTGATTAGCGCTAAGGAGGTCATTTATCCGCAATATAGTTACATTCTGTATTACGCATAAATAGTTCAAAATGGAAACCGATAATATACATCTGGTAAAGGCTGCATTTAAAAAACAGTTTGAAATTACCATGGCAAATAATGGGGTTTCTGCGGACGCTTATTTGAAAAAAGTAAATTTACCCACAGCCGACCTCGATCCCGAGAGCCTGTTACCTGAAAAGCCTTTCTGGCATTTAATTAATAGGGTGGCACGTGATGAAAATATGCCTGATTTTGGTTCATTAGTAGCACAAACGACCCCCTGGCATAAGGTTGTGTCTTTAGCGCCCTTAATTCACAACAGTGTTAGCCTTAAAAACTTACTGGAAACATTTTGTGACATTGCCTCAAGTCAAAGTTCAGCTACACGTTTTACGCTTGAAGAAAAGGCTTCAAATTACACGTTTAGCTACGCGGGCATGCCCCTGTATAAAAATGACGTACAAATGGAGCTATACAGAGTGACCAGCATGATACAGCTGGTACAGTTAGCCACTGGCATTGAGTGGTTTCCTGGGCATATTCAATTAATGATGAATAAAAACTCAGCTATTAAAACCTGTGGGTTTTTAAAAAACAGTGAAATTACTTTTTCAAATAAAACATCTGTCATCTCAATAGAAAAACATTGTCTGCATTTACCCGTTAATATTGATATTCCTGCCAGTTTAGAATTACGTAGTAATAGTGAATATGATCTGGATGCGGATTTTGTAAACTCAATCCGCCAGATTATGACTGCCTATATACAAAACCAGCACTGCAGCATAGAAGACATTGCGGATATTGCCGATATTTCAGTACGCACATTACAGCGCAAGCTTAAAAAATATGACCTGAAATTTAATGACCTTTTAAATCAGGCTAAATTTATAATGGCAAAAGAAAAATTGAGCAATACAGAAATGCATATATATGAAATTGCCAATATTCTGGGCTACTCGGATGCGGCTAATTTTAGCCGTGCTTTTCATCGTTGGGCCGGGGTCTCGCCGGGTGAATATCGGCAGCAGTATCAGGTTGTAATGTAATTAATTTTTCCGCAGAGTTGCAGGTGATTACTCGGTAACTTTTCGGCAAAATTTTTAAGTAATCAATCAACGGATAATGGTGGCTGATGTTTTTGCAAAAACCATTTTTCCGTTACATTTTTTTCAGTAAACCAGTGGGTTTTCATGAGCTGGCTGGCAACTATTTTTTTAATAAACATTGGCAATCGCTCCAGGGTGTCAGGGCCGGGCAGGCGCTTGCCAAATCGTTGTTGCATCTGGTTGTTATAAGAGGCTAAATTCTGTTTGCTGTAGTCACCCTTGCAGTCGCGAATAACCCTGGCTGCAATGATGGCGGACTCAACGGCCGGACGAATGCCTTCACCACAGGCTGTGTGAAAACTCAAAATATTTTAAGTCAGTGGGTGTTCATCCCTAAATACGCATGCTCTTGTATCAAAATAGTTAAAACAAAACCCACTTTAAATAAGTTATTCGCCAAGAACAATCTCCATTTACCACTTTCAAAAATGACTTTTAGTTTTCACACAGCCTGACCACTTTGCGGATAAGCTAAACCGGCGGAATCACCTATAAGCAGTGCATTATCAGTTAGCATTTCCCGTGCCGCATGATTATATAATAAATACGCATGGCCACAGTATTTCTCGGTGATATCCGCGGGAATTTTTTTGTGCTCCGTGAGGTGTTCACAAAAGGCTTTTACGTGGGTGGATAATTTGCTTTTATCTTCACGGCCTAAGCCTATATTTAAATAATCGCCTTTTCTAAATACCCAGCCATAGCCCATTAAATCGGGTGTGAAAAATAACTCGGGTACGTCTTCTTTAATGCGACAGTTTTGTTTTTGTTCGACGCTCATTTCAAATTCAGCTTCCTGTGCAAGTACCGCTAATTCCTTGCTGCCTTTAGAACCGATGGCGCGCGCGACCGGACAATAATGACCACCGGCACCAATCACAATTTTAGCCTGATAGGTTTCATTCACCAGCCAGCCATGGTTATTTTTTTGCATTGTTTTAAAGGCTTCTCCTAAAATGAGTTCGGCGGAGCAGCGTTTTAATAGATAGTCACCAAACTCAATGCGTCGAATGCCATAGCTTACTGGTTCACCCGGGTAATGAGATGTCACCTGTTTTTGACCCAGCTGGCTAATTTTAAAACCACTGATTTTCTGTAGAATATTATTCATCGCATAGTCTTCAAGATCAAGACTTAGAACCTGCATGACCTGTGGTGTGACCCAGCCCGCACAGATTTTTTGTCGTGGGAATGACTGTTTGTCTAAAATAGCAACGCTGAGACCTGAGTCTTTTAAGTGATATGCTAGCGTTGAACCGGAGGGACCGCCCCCGATAATTAAAACATCATAAGAAGTCATAGCTTATTCCACATCTGATGAAACCACGGTGAGTTTTGTTTTTCCTGAACCGGTGTAATCGGGTTTGTCATACATATAATGACGGGATGAGGGGATGCGATGGTTTTCGGCGTGATGAAAAACCACCTGAAATAATTGCAGGTCACTGACATTAAAGGCAGCAATAGAACCGCTTAAATATAAACCCCAGGCTTTAACAAATTCTTCATCCATCATTTCAGTGATTTCAGTCTTATGATCATCAAAACGATTTAACCATTCATTTAATGTTTTAGAATAGTGTAAACGTAGATTTTCAACATCATAAACGGCTAAATCGTTGGGTTCAAAAATAGTCATCATCTGACTTAGCGCCGGTGGTTGGGCGCCGGGAAAAATACGTCTTTCTATCCAGGCATTCATTGGACCTTCTGTTAACCGTCCTATCGTATGAATCAAACCGCGCCCATCATCTTTGAGACAGCGTTTAATCATTGAACCTAAGGCGTTATAATCACATATCCCTACATGCTCTAACATTCCAATAGAGACAAATACATCGTACTTTCCCGAAATGTTGCGGTAGTCATCTAGAATATATTCAATTTTATCCGCCAGGTTTTCATCTTCTGCACGTTGCCGTGCATATTTTATCTGTTCATTTGATATGTTATAGGCCTTAACCGTTACGCCATAATGTCTGGCCATAAACCATGCGAGTCCGCCCCAGCCAAATCGCCTTCGCAGATAACACGCCCGGCGCAATATAAATCTCCCCAGTATAATTCCGGATCTAAAATGGTTTTAAATAAAGCACCACGGTCACAGTACACCATAACGGCAAGCGGATTTTTACAGGGTGGTGTCGCCTCAATGCCATCCCAGAGGCTAATACGTACCGGAGGGTTGCCCACCACATCAAGCATTTTTTTACTAACCAGCGATCCAGGTTTGTCACCCTGGAATGGAACATCGGTGATATTTTACGATGCGCTTTTTTAGTGAGTGATGCTCGATTGACTTCAGGGGGATAGTCGGTTGCGCTTATTTGAGTATAATTACTATTGCTTTCATATCTCATTTGACTTCTCATCATTTGTTGAAGATTAGTAAACAAACATATTGCCGCTTAATTATGTTTTTCCTGAGTTTGCTTGAGGTACCTGTTTTTGAATCTGATTTTTAAGCATACAATATTGAGACAATTTATTTTTTCGTCTGACATTCTCCGGGTATATAAAGGACTACGCTTTTATCAGCGCAAGCACTGCAACCGGATGCAAATGTTTTGTAGGTGTTATTCTTTAATTGAGCACAAACGGGAACATATTCCATGGTGCATATTTGTGGTCTGGGTTCTTTACAAACAGTTGCGTTATCACTCGTATCAACTTTAATTGATTGTTTGTTTTGTAAGCGGTATCGTTTTAATTCAGTTAACAGCCAGTCCTGTGATTTAATGATGTTTTTATCAGGGCATTTTACCGTGTAGTATTTGCCGCTCATAGTGCTTTTTGTAGCTGAATATTTAATGAAGTCTTCTGTGGATTTTATATCATCTCTAAAGTAGTCATATTTCATCTGGATGTGTTCAACACCCTTGTTTCCCGCATGAGCAGTACCATTTCTGGTGATAGTGCAGTCGCTATTTTTAACGAAATTTAACAGATGTTTAACTTCGGCCAGCTGATGTGGAGGCACATCGGCAAATGTCAGGGTCGAAAAAAACAGGTTTATGACAAATAAATATTTTTTCATTTTTAAGTGATTCCCTTTATTCTATCAATTATATTTATCGTACCAATGAGGGCAGGTACGACGGTGAAATGCTAACTGATTATAGTTGTGACTCAATTGGCAAGATAGAAAATACATCTTCGATAAACCTTCGTCCAACACTTGTCTCGGGCTCTGTGGTATGGTGAATTTCTTTACCGTCTTTTGTTTCTATCCATACCGGGATTTTATTATCTACCATTATTCCATCTACATCTTCTGGCTCAACCAGCAGTTCAAGTCTATAAGAGCTGTCTAAAATGTACTGATCAAAGGCCGATTTAGCAATCAGTTGTGCCATTTCAGGTATTTGATATATAACACCCACTTCGGCATTTATATTCGCTGAGCGCGGGTCAAAGTTAAATGAACCTATAAAAATTTCTTCGCGGTCAAAAATATACGTTTTGGCATGTAAGCCACTTTTTGCCTTTCCGCCTCGGCGTAACGATCGGCTGGCATCTGTTTTAAATTCAGCTTTTAACTCGTACAGCTCAACCCCGCCTTCAAGCAGTGCGATGCGTTGTCGTGCATAACCCGATTGCGCCATTATCCCATCAGTTGATGACAGGGAGTTTGTTAATACGCGAACCTTAATGCCTTTTTTAACCAGATCAGATAAATATTTTGTACCGTTATCACCCGGTACGAAATAAGGCGATATCAATTCAAAACTTTTTGTAGCCTTTTCAAGATGCGGTTTTAATAATGATTTTAGATAAACGATTTCTTCTTCAGATTTATCCAGGCTTTTTTCAGGATCATCATATATTACTTTTACTTTGCCTTTAAATAACGTAGGTTCTGCTTCTTTTGTTTTTAACATTTTAATTCGTTTATAAAAGTCAGAGTCCTGTATATCCAGTGCATATTTCGAATCGCGATTTGAGCTTTCAAAGGCAGCAAGTTCATTTTTAACTTTTTCTAACTCATTATGCGTGACATCATTGTGGTCAAAGGCTTTTACAGGAAACACCACTTTACTGTTCCAGTACACATCAAACTGCTTACCGACATCCTGCACAATTGGGCCAACTGACATAACATCTAAATCTTTAAAATTACTCGTTTCATCGGCAGAAAAGTATTCATTACCAATATTTCGACCACCTACAACCGCATACTGAGAGTCAACGATGAATGATTTATTATGCATTCTTCGGTTAATTCGAAATGCATCAGAGATATAATCAATTGCCCTGAACCCTCTTGATGCAAATGGGTTGTATAACCTAACTTCTATATATTCATGCTGATCCATTGCATACAATATCGCTTCAATTTCAGCATCAATATTTATATCATCAAGCAATATTCTTACCCGTACGCCTCGACCAGCTGCTTCAATCAGCCCATTAAATAATACTTTACCAATTAAATCCGCATGCCAGATAAAGTATTGAACATCAATTGAACGTTCAGCAACATCCATTAACACCCTTCTTGCTACAAATGCATCTGTACCTTCATTTAGCAGGTACATGGTTGATTTTTCAGGGTCAGCATGTAGAAATTTGGCAGAACGCTTTCCTAAGGTTGTTTGTTGGGTGTCGCTCATTACATAGGACGGGCTTGAATTGTAATTAGTTGGTAAGCTAGAGCAGGCACTTAACAAAAGAGCAATTGTAATAATATATAGTTTATCCATCATTTTTTTATAAAACCTGTTAATGTTTTAGCCGATTGAATATGAACTAATACAGAAGAGCATTGTCAAGTTCAACTATATTGGTGTTACATTCTGATGTCTAGCCTTAATAGCCAATATAATCTATCAGCCAGCTATAATAGGCACGGCTAAAATAATCATCATCTTTAATTAAGGATTCATAATGAAAGCAATCTGGAATGGTAAAGTGCTGGCAGAGAGTGATGACACAATAGTGATTGAAAATAATCACTATTTTCCCAGCGCTTCGTTAAACATGACATATTTTAAATCCAGTGAAACAACAACCCATTGTTCGTGGAAGGGGGATGCAAGTTATTACAGTGTTGTGGTTGATGGAAAAGAAAATTTAGATGCGGCCTGGTATTATTCGTCGCCCGAAGACAAAGCCAAATCAATTAAAAATCGTGTCGCTTTCTGGCATGGGGTAGAAGTGTCTGAATAAGTATTGCGCATCGATTTTCTGGTTGCTAATTTATTAAGGACGCAGAGGGAAGGCCTGCTAGATGTTGAATAAATCTTAGACGAAAAAAAAGAAAACACGCATGTTTTCTTTTTAGTTATTTATAAATAAACGCTAGTGTTAATTCATAAAACGTTTATACAGCAAATGATCCACACTCAATTTACCTGCACCTAAATACAGCAACGCTAATAGCATAATAAAATAGGTGGCTGCAAATTCAATACCATTATTCAGTATTACCAGGCTGCCATTCTCAGTTAACCAGCTGTAGTTTGCATTATCCTGCAATATTGACTTTGCCCTGTCCAGCCTTTCAATAGCACCAGCGGTGCGTTCGGTTGCAAAGATACCGGAGCCTTCAGCGATGGCCAGCCAGCCATTTTGCCAGTGAACACTCACTGCTGCGATGAACATGGTGAACATTAATGGAATCGATATCCAGCGAACAGAAATGCCAAAAAACAGAAAAACAGCACCGATGATTTCGGTAAAGGTTGCAAGGTAAGCCATCAGTCCGGGAAGTGGCATGCCCAGGCCCCAGTCCGGATTACCAAACCATGAAATGGTGTCTTCCATGCTGGCGAGTTTTTTGGTGCCCGCCATCCAGAAAATGGGCACTAGATATAGCCGTAATAATAAGGGAGCGACAAAATCGAGTAGTTTAATTTTTTCTAAAAAATAGGCGTGGGTATCCGCCAGCAGGTCAATTAACTTGTTCATAGGGGAGGCCTTAAAATTATTATTATATAAATTGACTCATACAGCTGATTTAAGTTCACAGGAATTTGTAGCGGGTTGTTGGCATTATAATTCTACCTGTTCCTGCGGATATATCTCACTTAATGACTTAGAGCGCCCATTAGACTGAACAATTCTGGCGTGATCCCGGTTAAGTTCACGGGGGGATTTTACGCCACAGGAGTGACCAATAACCCCGACTTCGTGAATAATATTTTGAATATAATGGGTGACGCGCCAGGATTTCTGGGTATGCACCAGACCACGCTGAAGTTTTTTATCGTGAGTCGTTATACCCGTGGGGCAGGTATTTTTATCGCACTGTAGTGCCTGAATGCAACCCAGTGCAAACATAAAACCGCGGGCGCTAACAATAAAGTCTGCCCCCATGCACAGTGCCCAGGCAACTTCTGCCGGGGTAATTAATTTACCTGAGGCAATCACTTTTACGCGATCACGCAGGCCGTGACAAATTAATTTATCAATTACTAATGGCAGGCTTTCCTGAATTGGCAGGCCTACGTAATCGATCAGGCTCATGGGTGCGGCACCGGTGCCTCCGGTTGAGCTGTCAATGGTAATAAAGTCCGGCGCATATTCTAAACCCCGTTGCTGAATTTTTTTGCACAGCTCGTCTATCCAGCCATATGCCCCAATCACCACTTTAAAGCCCACGGGTTTGCCGGTGACCTCGCGGATGTGAAAAATCATATTGAGTAAATCATCGTTATTGTTTATATCTGGGTGGCGATTCGGGCTGATAGAATCTTCCCCCATGGGAATGCCTCGAATGGCCGCAATTTCAGCGGTAATTTTTTCGCCGGGAAGTATGCCACCTTTACCCGGTTTGGCTCCCTGGCTGAGTTTTATTTCAAACATTTTTACCTGTTCAATGGCGGCCATTTCCCTGAGCTTCTCATCGGACAAATTTCCCTGTTCATCTCTGACGCCATATTTTGCTGTGCCAATTTGAAAAACCACATCGGCACCCCCGGTCAGATGATGGGGTGATAGTCCACCTTCGCCGGTGTTAATCCAGGCGCCGGCTTTAAATGCCCCATACGATAATGAAATAATTGCTGGTTTGGAAAGAGCGCCAAAACTCATACCGGAAATATTAAAAATTGAAGATGTAGTAAACGGTTGTGCACAGTCAGCACCAATGGTCATGGGTTTGGGTTTAACCGCATCTTTACCTAAAGTGGGAAAAGGGCAGTTAACAAAAATAACGGTACCCGGCGGTTTTAAATCACGGGTAGACCCAAAGGCGACGGTATTGCTAATATTTTTTGCGGCACGATAAACCCATGAGCGTTCAGCGCGATTAAAGGGCAGCTCTTCCCGGTCCATAGTGAAAAAATACTGACGGAAAAAAGTGCCCAGATGTTCAAACCAGTAACGAAACCGACCAATCACTGGGTAGTTACGGCGAATTGCATGTACGGTTTGATTACGGTCGATTATGTAAACAATGATAACGAAAATAGAAACGACACCAATGGATGTGACAAACAGGATGGCGAGTATTTCAAGGATGCCCTGGGAGAGAGGTATTTCGTTCATATTTATTCATCTGTTTTATTTTATTGTTTATATAAAATAGCAGTAAATTTGCGAGTTTGCAGGTGTATGGACGCTTAATTTTTTAATCTTAATATTTATTGTGGTGAAGATGATTATATAATTAATGGTTCATTAAAATAAAAATTACAGTCATAAAAAAACCCCGAAAAATAATAATTTATCGGGGTTTTTATATTCGATTTCTGATTGTTCAGATTTCGAAAGGGTTAAGCCTGTGGGGAATTAGCTACCGCCACATTTGCCTTCACCGCACTTGCCTTTTTTCTTGCCGTCGCCACATTTGCCTTCACCGCATTTGCCTTTTTTCTTGTCGCCGCCACATTTGCCTTCACCGCATTTGCCTTTTTTCTTGCTGTCGCCACATTTGCCTTCACCGCATTTGCCTTTTTTCTTGCTGTCGCCACATTTACCTTCACCACATTTGCCTTTTTCAGCAACGGTAATCTGGTTTGCATCGATATTGCTCATGCCGAATGGATTTTCAGCAGCACTGGTCATTGGGCTGAACGCCATTACAAATAAGAAGCCTAATGCTGATACTAAAGATTTATTAAATAGATTAGTCATATTTTTTTACCTATGGGTTGGTTTAAGAAACTGAGTGTATCCTGATTTATTGCTAATTAACATTAAATTAGTCACCTGGATTTACAACAGGTTCACATTTTTTAACTTTGTGAATGGGATTAGACAGAAATTTTTATTCAAGTTCCATTTCGATATTAATTTCTATATTAGGGTTATCTGATGTAGCGGGGATGGCGCGTAATTATTATTTAAGCCGTGATAACTTGTGATAATTGAGATGTAAAAAACGTTATTTATGTAACAGTTTTTGTAAAGATTTAAAGTACGCCTTTTCATCCGGCGGCTGATTGTTGGTCTGCGCAGACCACATGGCTTCTGCCAGGCATTCAATCATGCTGTGCTCCACATCATGGGGAGTACCTTTTGTTGCTATTAGTTGCTGATAGAGTTGGCTAATGCCCGCTGGGCGATTGGTGCTGAGTTGTTCGCGCAACCCAAGGTGCAGACTCATGTGTAAAAACGGATTGGTTTGACCCAGTTCCGGTAAAAAATCCTTATCCATTTGCAGCACAAAATCATGGTACTCAGGGTGCTCTTTTATTACGTCGGCTATCTGGGTTTCCAGCGGCGTTAAACTTTGCTGCTGCTGAAATTTTTCCCAGGCATTTTTATACATTTGTCGGAGCTGGTTTCTGTCGGTGCCAAACATTATTCAATATTCTTCTGTTTAAATTCGCATAGGTCTTCAATGATACAGGAACCGCAGCGGGGTTTGCGCGCAATGCAGGTATAACGGCCATGTAAAATAAGCCAGTGGTGGGCGTCCAGCATATAGTCTTCGGGGACAAACTTTAGCAGTTTTTTTTCAACTTCCAGTACGGTTTTTCCCGGGGCGATTTTTGTGCGATTGGAAACCCGAAAAATGTGGGTGTCCACCGCGATGGTTGGGTGGCCAAAAGCGGTATTGCGAATCACATTGGCGGTTTTTCTGCCAACCCCCGCCAGTGCTTCAAGTGCCTGCTGATCGTCGGGTACTTCACTGTTGTGTTTTTCAATTAGCATTTTGCAGGTGGTGATAATATTTTTTGCTTTGGTGTTATAAAGGCCAATGGTTTTAATATGTTTTTTTAAGCCGGCTTCACCCAGCTTTAAAATTTTTTCCGGCGTATTGGCTACGGCAAATAATTTTCGAGTGGCTTTATTTACACCCTTGTCGGTTGACTGTGCAGATAAAGCGACAGCAACCAGTAATTCAAAGGGCGTTGAATATTCCAGTTCGGTGGTGGGTTTGGGATCTTCTGCTTTTAGGCGAGAAAATATTTCGCGGCGTTTCAGTTTGTTCATAAAAAATTAAACGCTGGCTGGGCTAGCCGATACCGTTTGAGTTGTACTCAAACTTTGTTTATTTTTATGGCGTTTATCAATCACATTTTTCAGCGCAATAATTAAACCCATGCCTATGAACGCCCCCGGTGGCAAAATGGCCAGCAAGAAGCCGGAATAGTCTTCAATGAACACCAATGTCCAGTCACGTGCCATCTCGCCAAACATTAAATGTGCATGACTAAATAATGTGCCGTAACCGAGTAATTCACGTATTGCGCCCAGTGTTACCAGTACCAGCATAAAGCCCAGGCCCATCATCAGGCCATCTAGAATAGACGGGACCAAACTGTTTTTAGAAGCAAAGGCTTCAGCGCGGGCAAGGATGCCGCAATTGGTTACTATCAGTGGAATAAAAATACCCAGTACGGTGTAGAGCTCGAACAACCAGGCATTCATGGCTAATTCAATGGCGGTAACCACCGAGGCGATAACCAGTACAAACACCGGTACCCTTACTTCCGGGCGCACCCAATGACGGATTATTGAAACAATTGCATTAGACAAAATGAGAGTTAGCATAGTCGCCAGGCCTAAGCCCAGGCCGTTAATTACAGTGCCGGTAACCGCCAGTAAAGGACACAGGCCGAGTAGCTGCACCAGTGCAACATTGTTGTTCCACAGGCCATTTTTGCTGATTTCGTTGTAGTTGTTATCGCTCATAATTTTGGTCGGTTTGAATTTGTGATGCTCTGGCTATATGGCCTGTTTTTTGTAGGCGTCAGCTAAAACTAACGCCTAGACGTTACCTGTTTTTCATACTGCTCAAGCAATTCCTTCTTATGTCGGTTAAAGTATACCAGAGTTAAATACACTGCCTGCACTACTGCCCGTGGGGTAATAGTGGCACCGGTAAACTGGTCAAATACACCACCGTCACGTTTTACTTTCCAGTTTTTTTCATCCGGGTTAGTGAGTGATTTATTATTAAAACCAAATACCCAGTCACTCTTTTCCGTTTCCATGGCATCACCCAGCCCGGGGGTTTCCTTGTGGCTTACGATGCGTACACCGGCTAGTGTGCCGTCTATATTTATACCCACCAGCATTTTAATCTTGCCGCTATAACCTTTAGGGGCAATTACCGGGAAAATCATCGCGCTAATTTTGTTTTGTTGTTCAGCAATATAAACCGTCGAGCTTTTTTTCTGGCCCAGGCGATCATCCGCGCTTATTTCAAGTGTGGTGTTCAGCAAATCATTATCGTATTTATCTGCGGGTAGAATCTGATTTAACTTACGTAGTATTGCGAGGCGTTCATTGTCGGCAATTTTTTCAAGGGTGGCCTGATGAGTGAATCCCACCAGTGCAGTGCCGACCGTTGCAAAAATACCCAGCATTAACCCGCTGACTAAAATGGTGCGTATATTATTCTTCATCATCCTCTACTTTATGGTGATGCGGAAACTCTGTCCAGCTATGCCCGAAGGCGCGGGGCATGGTGTAGTAGTCGAGCAATGGTGCGGCCATGTTCATTAAAATAACCGCAAAGGCGATACCATCGGGATAACTGCCCCAGGTGCGAATAATAAAAATAAAGATACCTATACCCATGCCGTATAGCCAGCGACCTTTGGTGGTGGTGGCGGCGGTAACAGGATCGGTGGCAATAAAAAATGCCGCGAGCATTATGCCACCACTGAATAAGTGAAAGGTAGGGGGCGTAAACGAGGCGTAATCATAAAGCGCAAAGGTGTTGGATAGCACCAGCAGCGCAACGATAATACCCGCGGGAATACGCCAGTCAATGATGCCCTTTATGGCAAGGTATATACCGGTTGCCAAGAATAATCCATTGACCCATTCCCAGCCAAAACCACCAATAGAGCCAAACATTGGTGCATATAATTTATGGGTTTCAATTTCGTGGATACTTAATTCCAGCCCCAACTGGGTTTTCACCGTGTCTAGCGGGGTGGCCATGGTGATGGCATCCCAGGTGTAAGTCGGGGGCAGGTGGCCGCCGAAAATTATGCTCAGGGTTTCGCTGAATGTGAGTTGGGTGTAGGTATCCAGTAATGGTGGAACCCACTGGGTCATTTCTTTGGGGAAGGAAATAATGACCACAACATAACCGACCATTGCCGGGTTAAACGGGTTAAATCCCAGCCCTCCATATAAGTGCTTCGCCACAACAATTGCAAACAGGGTGCCAATTACCGTTAACCACCAGGGGGCGAGTTGTGGTAATGCCAGGGCCAGCAGCGCGGCGGTGAGCAGCGCGCTACCGTCGGTGATAAAAGGTTTAATCGGGCGTTTGCGTAACCACAGCATCAGGGCTTCGGCGCTGAGTGCGACCACTGAGGCGATAATAATATTAATTAATACGCCCCAGCCAAAAAATACAATCATCGCGATGGTGCCTGGCACCATCGCCAGTAACACTTTAAACATCAGCGATTGCACACTGTTCTGTTGTGCGATATGGGGGGAGCTGGCGGTTTTAAATTGCATGGGGGGTTCCAGTGCGTTTTTTTGTCAAAGAAAGTTTATTCATCACTGCTCGCCTGTTGTGCTGCTTTTTTTGCCTGTACGCGTTTCATGGCGGCTTCAATGGCGGCTTTTTTGGGATCAACTTCAGCTACATTGCCCGCTTCTTTTTCAGCGGCCTCCGCGAGTTTTTTCTTTTCTAATAATTCTTTTTTCTTACGTAATTTTTCTGCACGTTCTTTTTGTTCACGTTCGATACGGGCCTGCCTAAAATCGTGGCGCACCCTGGCGTGGTCAGATTTAATTCGATCACGTTCCTGATTCCATATCTCGGTTTTCGCAAAGCGATAATACTGCACCAGCGGAATCTGGCTGGGGCATACCTGTGCACAGCAGCCGCATTCTATGCAGTCGAATAAATGGTAATCCTGCACCAGATCAAAGTTTTTTGAGCTGGCCATCCAGTAAAGTTGCTGGGGCAAAAGTTGTGCAGGGCAAACCGTGGCGCAGGCGCCACAGCGAATACAGGGCATGTTGGCGGGGGTTTGTTGTGGGGTGTTTTCCACCAGCAAACAGTTGCAGCCTTTAATGACTGGCAGCTGATCAGATTGCAGGGTAAAGCCCATCATGGGCCCCCCCATAATTAATTTGCTGGCATCATCATGATAACCACCAGATTGTTCGATGAGCTCAGACATCGGCGTGCCCACTAATACTTCCATATTCTGTGGTTGCAATACGCCTTCACCGGTTACGGTAACGATGCGAGAAATCAGCGGCTCGCCTAAAATAATGGCGTTGTGTACTGCCACCGCGGTGCCGACATTTTGTACCAGTAAGCCAACCTCCGAGGGTAGGCCATCACTGGGGACTTCTTTATGAGTGAGTATTTTAATTAGCTGTTTTTCACCCCCGGAGGGGTACAGGGTAGGAATGCTCACTACTTCGATATTTTGCAGTGCCTGTGATTTTATGATCGCTTCTAAAGCGGCAATGGCTTGCGGTTTGTTGTCTTCAACGGCAATTAAGCAATGGCTGGCGGACACCATATATTGAATAATGTCACAGCCTGATATCAGCTCTTCGGCGAATTCCCGCATTAGCATGTCATCGCAGCTAATGTAGGGCTCACACTCAGCGCCATTGATGATGAGAGTTTCGATATGCGCCTGCGGCCCCGGATTGGTTTTCACCGCCGTGGGAAAAGCCGCACCGCCCAGACCAACGATACCGGCATTGCGTATAAGCTGGCGCAGCTCGGCAGGGGATTTTGAGGCAGGCTGTTGAATGGGTTGACGCTCTGCCCACTTATCTTCACCATCGGTTTCAATAACGATACACAGTGTGTTTAAACCAGAAGGGTGAGGTGCGGGTAATTCATCAATGTCGACAATGCGGCCGGAGCTTGGGGCATGCACTGGAGCGCTGACGTACTCATTACACTCAGCCAGCACCTGGCCTTTTAAAACCCTGTCTCCCACTTTCACCAGAATCACACCCGCTTTGCCAATGTGCTGTTGAACGGGCAATACCAGGCGAGTGGGCAGTTTGGCTTTAACAATTGGCGAAGCGGTGGACATGGCCTTATGGCTGTCGAGCTTTAAGCCGCCGTGAAAATGCCAGAGCTGGTTGGAGGTTCGTGTCATATTTACTGTTTTATCACTTTAATTTATTTATACCCTGGGAGCGTTCTGTGCAGATTCCGGTAGCGACCAGCGCCAGGTATCCGGCTCAACTTTGACCGGCCGGATATAGATACAGTCTACCGGGCAGGGTGGAATACATAAATCACAACCGGTGCACTCACTTTCAATGATGGTATGCATTTGTTTGGCGGCCCCTAAAATAGCATCCACCGGGCAGGCCTGGATACAAAGCGTACAGCCGATGCAGGTTTGTTCATCAATATACACCACGGTTTTTTCGGGCTCATTGGCGTGCTCTACATCTAGTGCAAGTGGCTCAACGCCGAGCAACTCGGCCAGTGCCAGCATGGTGGTTTCACCACCGGGGGGGCACTGGTTGATATTGGCTTCACCGCTGATAATCGCTTCCGCATATGGGCGACATCCGGGGTATGTGCATTGGCCACACTGGGTCTGGGGCAGTATGGCATCAATTTTGTCCACCACCGGGTCGCCATCCACATGAAATTTAACGGCGGAAAAGCCCAGTAAAATGCCAAATAAAATGGCAATAACCGCCAGAGTGGTAACAGCAATAAGTATCGACATTTAGCTTAATTCACCAGGCCAATAAAGCCCATAAAGGCCAGTGACATAATGCCCGCAGAAATCATCGCGATGGCGGTGCCCTGAAAAACCTCGGGAACATCTGCCACGGCAATGCGCTCGCGAATGCCGGAAAATAGAATTAGTACCATGGAAAATCCAATGGAGGCACCAAAGCCATAAAAAAACGATTGCATGAAACCATGATCTTCCTGGGTGTTCAGCAGCGCTACGCCGAGCACTGCACAGTTGGTGGTGATCAGGGGCAGAAAAATTCCCAGTACGTTATAGAGCAGGGGGCTGGTTTTGTGTACCACCATTTCAGTAAATTGCACCACCACCGCGATCACCAGAATAAACATAATGGTGCGCAAATACATAATATCCAGCGTTTCCAGAATATATTCATTCACCAGATAACTTAAAACTGAGGAAAGGGTGAGCACAAACGTTGTGGCTAGCGCCATGCCGATAGCGGTTTCGAGTTTGCGCGAAACTCCCATAAATGGACATAGCCCCAGGAATTTCACCAGTACGAAATTGTTGACCCATATAGTAGAAATAAGAATTAGTGCGTATTCAGTCATAAGCAAAGTACTTTCGTAGTAGTGAAAGAGCTCATTTGATCAGTCAAGCATATAGTAGAAATAAGAATTAGTGCGTATTCAGTCATAAGCAAAGTACTTTCGTAGTAGTGAAAGAGCTCATTTGATCAGTCAAGCATATAGTAGAAATAAGAATTAGTGCGTATTCAGTCATAAG
>Ga0316205_10001992_pt1 | contig 22913 bp, 19 predicted proteins | sample 3monthpyrite_MG_FD_204941 | JGI IMG/M metagenome (GOLD analysis project Ga0316205, IMG submission 204941) | Microbial mat bacterial communities from mineral coupon in-situ incubated in ocean water Damariscotta River, Maine, United States -... | ecosystem: Environmental > Aquatic > Marine >... | reverse complement strand
CCTGTCCGACTACCCGGACGGCGCCAACGCGGCGCAGGCGCGCGCGGCGCTGGCGGCCTTGCAGAACACGCCGGAACGGATCGAGGCGGCCCTGGGCCTGTCGCGCAACGAACGGCGGGCAATCCAGCGCGATCTGACGATCCTGGAATTTGATCCACGCGGGATCGACGGCCTCTTCGGCCGCCTCACGCGCGCGGCAATCCGTGCGTGGCAGGGGGCCAACGGCATTCCCGCGACCGGGTTCCTGGACCGCGCGCAGATCTTCAGCCTGGCGCAGCAGGGCGCGCAGCGCGCCGCGCAGCTGGAGGCCGAGGCCCGCGCGCGTCAGCAGGCCGAGGAGCGCCGCGACAGGGCCTATTGGCGCGATACCGGCTCGGGCCAGGACGAGGTGGGGCTTCGCGCCTATCTTGAGCGGTTCCCGGACGGCATCTTCGCGAACGTCGCGCAAGAGCGCCTGGACCGGATCGAAGCCGACCGCCGGGCCGCCGCCGAGGCGCGCGATCGCGCGGCCTGGGATGGCGCCGTGCAACTGGACACGATCCCGGCCTATCGCGGCTATCTGCGCGACTTCCCCACGGGGTCATTCGCCGACGAAGCCCGGGTGCGAATCGCGCAGCTGCAGGCCCCGCAAGAGCCCGAAGTGGATCTGGAGGCCGAGCGCGCCCGCGAGGCGGCGCTGAACCTGCCGCAATTCACGCGGGTCCTCATCGAACGGCGGCTGGCAACCCTGGGCCTTGAACCGGGACCGCAAGATGGCCGCTTCGACCGCCAGACGCGCCGCGCGATCCGTCGCTATCAGCGCGCCTCCGATCTGCCGGTGACCGGGTTTCTGACCGAAGCCATGGTCGCGCGGCTGATGACCGAAGGCGTGCTGGATATCCTGCGCTGACGCTGGCGCCACATGCGCGCGCCCCGTGCCCGCCTGCGCGGGGCGCCGGTTTCAACGCGAGTTCCGTCAAGGCAGTCCCTTGCAAGAGGACATATCAGCCTTTACCGCATCGTCGGGAAAGGCCCGGAACCAGGCGCCAAACCGCGTTCAGGGGCCGCGCTTTGGCGTCCGTGCGGGCTGGCATGCGCGAAAAGGTCCGGCGTGTTTTCGGGGGTTGAGAGGCGATGGGCCATGTTCGCCCTCGCAAAAATGATCCAGCCCATCATACCAGGGGCGAAATTGATGCGCTTGACGACGGGACTGCCGCTGACTTGCCGAGCTGTTTGTCAACGCCTCCACTTCGTCGTTTTCCGACCGGAATTCATCCAGGAGCGTGGGGGCTGCTGCTGGGATTGAGGAGGAGCGTGGAGGCCGGCAACAGGATCAGGATCCCCGCGCGGCTGATCTCGACGCAAACCGGGGGGCCTCTGGGCGGAACGCCATGACAGCGATCTTGACGATATCTTTGCGCCACGGGATGAAAAAAACCGGCAAGATCATTTCCGCCGTCCACCCGAGCCATTCGGCCCACTGGCGAGGCGCGCGAACAAATCGCCGACCTGAAGGCCATCCACGCGGACGACACGTATCAGCGCGTTCATGAGCGCCTCCCCGGTTTTCGATCCGGCGCATGGCGAGCGAATGTAAACCCTTCGGTCGGCTGCGGGATTGCGCCGGGCCGGATCACCGCCGGTTCAGCCCTTGCGGGCCATGCCAGTTGCAGTCGATTGCGATGGCGCTATTGTCGATCTCGACGACGGAATCGAGGGCGGCGCACCCCGCGTCGCTGTGCGCCAGGCGGGGCTGAAAAACCCGGCTGTTGGCCGTCCCCTGGGCCGGTGACCGGTGCCTGGGCGCGCAACATCCGCAACACGCATCACCGCGCAGGAGAGCCGAATGCTGGAAGAAGCCAAACTCAGAACCGCGCGCCTGCAACAGCGCATGACCGAAGCGGGCATCACGCACGCAGTATTCACATCGGAAAGCTCCATCGCCTATCTGGCCGGGTTCTGGGGATATCTGGGTATTGAATTTGGCCGCCCGACGATGCTTGTCGTTGCCGCCGACGCCGAGCCGGTTGTGATAACGCCGCTGATGGAAAGCGAAATGGTCGGCGCGATGACCTGGGTGTCCGATATTCGCACCTGGGAGGACGCGGGCCAGAATACCTGGGGCCGCGCGCTGGCCGGGGCGTTGCCCGGGCGCCCATCCGAGATCTGGGTCGAGCGGACGGACATGCCCGCTGTGGTTCGGGCCTTTCTGGATCAGCAGTTCCCCGATGTGCCCTTGAAGGACATCGGCCCGGTTCTGGGCGCGCAGCGCATGATAAAATCCCCGTTGGAGATATCCGTCATGCGCCAGGCCGGCGAGGTCGCCGGGGCGATGATGGCGGCCGCCCACCAGTCGCTTCGAGAAGGGGCGCAGGAGTATGAGAGCGCGCTTGCCGTGATCGAGGCAGGCACGCGCAAGGCGGCCGGTTTCCTGACCGACACCGGGTGGGAACGCTTCGTTTCGCCGATGATCCACAACCTGCAAATCTTGCAAAGCGGGCGCGATGCGTCGATGGTGCACCGGCGGGCCTCGGTCAAATCCTATCAGCGCGGCGATCCGGTCTATTTCTGCTTTTGCAACATGGCGCAGTTCAAGCAATACAAGCTGGGTTTCGACCGCATGTTCCACATCGGTGACGTGTCGGACGAAGGGGCGCGTGTGCAGCAGGCTGCCATCGACGCGCAGCAGGCCGCGATTGCCGCCATCCGCCCCGGGGTTCTGGCGCAAGACGTGTCCGAGGCGGCGAACGCGGTTTACGCCGCGCGCGGCTATCAGACGGGCTACCGCACCGGGCGCTCCATCGGCGTGGCCTATCTGGAGGCGCCCGAATTGAAGGCCGGCGACGAGACGGTGCTGCAACCCGGCATGACCTTCGCCGTCGATGGCGGGATCTCGGTCGACGGGGTCACGGCGGGGCGGATCGGGGACAGCATCGTGGTGACGGAAGATGGCTGCGAATACCTGACGCTCTATCCGCGCGAATTGCTCGTGACCGAAGGGTAGGGGAGTGCCTGGTTTCACACTGGCCATCGGGCAGGCCCCCGCCGACCTGCCAACAGTGACCGCCCGTCTGGACTGGCTGCGCGGCATCCTGCCCGGCGTCGCGGGCGCCGACCTGCTGTTGCTGCCCGAACTGTTCGCCTGTGGTTACAGCATTGGCGATGCCGTGCAGGACCGGGCCGAACACCGCGATGGCCCCACAGCCGCTGCCGTCGCCGCCTTGGCCGAGCAGACGGGCGTGGCGATCCACTATGGCTATGCCGAGCGGCACGGCGCGGCCCTGTTCAACGCCGCGCAATGCTTTGGCCCCGATGGCGCGTGCCTGACGCATCAGCGCAAACTGCTGATCCCACCGGGGTTTGAGGGGGCGCATTTCACGCCGGGGCAGGGGTGCGCGCTGTTCGCCTATCGCGGCCTGCGGATTGCGACGCTGATCTGCTATGACGCCGAATTCCCTGAGACCGTGCGCCATGTCGCCGGGTTGGGCGCGGATCTGGTGCTGGTGCCCACGGCTTTGGGCGCGCAATGGCGGTGGGTGTCACACACGCTGATCCCCGCGCGGGCCTATGAGAACGGGGTGTTCCTGGCTTATGCCAACAGCGCCGGGGTGCAGGATGGCATGGCATTTCTGGGGGAAAGCGTTGTCGCCGGCCCGGACGGAGCCGAGGTCGCCCGGGCCGGCGCAGATCCGCAGGTGCTGCTGGCCGGGATCGAGGCGGGCCGGATCACCGCGGCGCGGGCGCGGCTGCCTTATCTGGTTGATCGCCGGAAACTGACGTTTTGACCCTTACATCCCTTCGCGCAGGGTCACATCACCGGCGTTGAACTGCCGGATCAGGTCTGCGCAAGCTGCGGCGGTTTCGCCGCAATAGATCACGCTGCCGCGCCCGACGGTGACATAGACCGCGACTGTGGCGTTGGGGTCCTGGCGCACGTCGTCAAAGTTGGGATCGGTGCTGCGGACCAATTGGAACACCTCGTAGGTGGCGCCGCTGACGGTGACGGGCGGCAGGGTGAACCGGTCGGCGCCGGTGAACTCGGTGCATCCGGCAGCCAGTGTCGCAAGGGCTGTGAGGATCAGGGGTATGCGCATAAATGCCTTCCTCTCGATGTTGTGTCGAAGGGGGAGCATAGCCTATTCAGGCGGGATTTCGAAAATTGCCGGGGTTGGTGGGGTGGAACCCCACCCTACGGCGCTTGATCAAGCGCACGCAGGGCTGACAGGATTAGGTCGCGCAGGGTGGTGGCCTTGGCGTGGTCAAAGGGCATGTGCTGCGGGTCATAGACGGTCAGCGCGGCGTCGACATGCGCCAGCGCGGCGCAATAGGCGGCGGCTGGGTCTGGGCAACTGCCCTGGGTGGCACGGGCCTTTTCCAGAATGGCCATGTTTTCCCGCGTCTCCGCCCATTGCACCGGATGGTCCTGCCGCGTGCGCACTTCCAGCGCCGCCTCATAGGCTGTGACCGCCCGCGCCAGCAGCGCCGCGCCCGGCGCGCCGCCGGTGCGGGTGCCTTGGTGTTGCAACGCGGTGGCGAGGTTGTTCTGCGTCATTGCCCAGTCCAGCGGATGGTCCTGCCGGGTGCGCACTTCCAGCGCCGCCTCATAGGCTTTGACCGCCCGGGCGAGCAGCGCCGCGCTGTCGGTGCGGGTGCCCTGCTGTTGCAACGCGGCGGCGAGGTTGTTCTGCGTCTGCGCCCATTGCACCGGATGGTCCTGCCGCGTGCGCACCTCCAGCGCGGCCTCATAGGCTGTGACCGCCCGGGCGAGCAGCGCCGCGCCCGGCGCGCTGTCGGTGCGGGTGCCCTGCTGTTGCAGCGCGATGGCGAGGTTGTTTTGCGTCATCGCCCAGTCCACCGGATGGTCCTGCCGGGTGTAGACCTCCAGCGCCGCCTCATAGGCTGTGACCGCCCGCGCCAGCAACGCCGCGCCCGCCGCGCCGTCGGTGCGGGTGCCTTGCTGTTGCAGCGCGGTGGCGAGGTTGTTTTGCGTCATCGCCCAGTCCACCGGATGGTCCTGCCGCGTGCGCACCTCCAGCGCCGCCTCATAGGCTTTGATCGCCCGCGCCAGCAGCGCCGCGCCCGGCGCGCCGTCGGTGCGGGTGCCTTGCTGTTGCAGCGCGATGGCGAGGTTGTTTTGCGTCATCGCCCAGTCCACCGGATGGTCCTGCCGGGTGTAGACCTCCAGCGCCGCCTCATAGGCTGTGACCGCCCGCGCCAGCAACGCCGCGCCCGCCGCGCCGTCGGTGCGTGTGCCTTGCTGTTGCAGCGCGTTGGCGAGGTTGTTCTGGGCGTTGGCCCAAAGCTGGGGGGCTGCCGTGCGGTCCAGCGCCGAAAGCGCGTCTTCGGTCATGCGGGTCGCCAGTTCCAGCCCCTTTCCGCCGTAACGCAACCCCTGTTGATAGAGCCGTTGCATATAGTCCATCCGCCGCCGCGCGGGGTCCAGCGGGTCAATCCCGGCGAAGCTGTCGGCGGCGGCGGACAGCAGGGCAAAGGCCTGCTCCGTGCGGCCCCGCAGCAGGGCGATCTCCGCCTGTTTCTCCATCAGCGTGGCATTGGTTTCCAAGGGCTCGCGCAATTGGTCACGGATGATTTCGCGCGCGTCTTCCAGCAGTTGATTGGCCTGATCGAAATCGGGGATCTCCAGCGCCGCCTCGGCCGCGCCCCGGATGTTGTCGATCCGCGCGCTGACCCCATTGAGCGCGGCGATCTCGGCCCTCAGCGCGCGGTAGTCGGCGGCCTTGTTTTCCAACGCCTGACGCAGCGCCGCGTCGGACATGTCATAGATCTGCGCGATTTCGAATCGCGCGGCGATGGCCTCCAACTGGTCGCGGCTGGCATGGGTGAAGGAGCGCAGGCTTTCTTCAAACGTGCCGGGCAGGGCGTCCAGCTTTGCGGCACTGCCCCGCACCACGGTTTTTATGTCGTCTACGCCCTGTTTGATGTCGCCCAACGTGCGAATCGCGATTTTCTGCTGGCGGGCGGATATGAGGATCAATTCCAGCGTCAGACCCGACCGGAAATCCGCATCCCCCTTGCACGCCGCGATCCCGGCGCGCAGGGCGGTTTCGATCAGGCGGCGGACCTGATGGTCATCCGCCCCGATGGCCAGTTGATCCAGCAGGGCGGCGGTGAGCGTGTCCTCCAGATCCGACCCATGCACCCGTTGCGCCAGCGCCTTTGGGTCCAGCATGGCGGTGGCGGGGGCGTCTTTCAGGATGGCGCGGGCACGGTCGATGTGTTCTGCGGCGAATGCCCCGGTTGTTCCCAACTGCTGCAAGACGGCATCGCGGGCCTTTTGATCGGCCTTGGCCGCGCAGCCTGCGTTCAGCGTCAGACCCAGTGCCCCCAGCGCGGCCAGCGGCGTGGCCAGCAGGGTTCCGCCGGACGGATCGCCCAGCACAAAGGCCGTTGCGCCGACGCAAAGCGTGCTGGCTTCCTTGGCGAAGGCTTGGATGCTGCTCATGCGCGGTCCCCCCTGAAATGGCAGGCTATGCTCAGACCGGCGGGCGATCAACCAGGGCGTGACGGGAGGTGGGGTGAAACCCCACCCTACGGGTGCCCGACCAGCACCAACGAAAAAGGCAGCGTCGGTTGCCCGATGCGGCCTTTGGAATTCTGGGTGCCCAGAGCGATCTTGGCTCCGCGTCTTAACCTTGACGGGCCTTGAACTTCTTTTGGGTCTTGTTGATCACGTAAACGCGGCCCTTGCGGCGCACGATCTGGCAATCCCGGTGGCGCGCTTTGAGCGAGCGCAGCGAATTTCTGACCTTCATCGGCCTTCTCCTCTTCGCGGCGCGCGAGCGCCTTGAAACGATAACGCCCCGGCAAGGGGGCGCGGTGATCCCGGTCCCGCAATACACGGGTATGGTGGGCACGACAAGGTTCGAACTTGTGACCCCTTCGATGTCAACGAAGTGCTCTACCACTGAGCTACGCGCCCTGACAAACAGCCGGTGCCCGGGGGCTGGCCGCGTCAATGCAGCGGTCTATAAAAGGAACGGCACGCATGTTCAAGGGCTTTCCGTATCCCGTTTTTCATCGTTATGATCGGTGCCAAAGGAGCCCGCCGAATGCCCGTCGCCGTCGAAATCAAGGAACCTGCAAGCGCCACATCCGCCGTGGTTTTTGCCTCGCCCCATTCCGGGCGGGTCTATCCGCAGGAATTCCTGGATGCGGCGCAGGTGGACAAGCGGGTCCTGCGCTCGTCCGAGGACGCGTTCGTGGACATCTTGCTGGCCCACGCGCCGGCCTTTGGTGCGCCCCTGGTGACCAGTCAGGTGCCACGCGCCTTTGTCGATTTCAACCGCGCGGCCAATGAACTGGATCCGGCGCTGATCCACGGCGCCCCGCGCGCCGGGTTGAATCCGCGTGTGACATCCGGTCTGGGCGTTCTGGCGCGCGTTGTGGCGGGGGGGCGCGCGATCTACCGGGGCAAGCTGCCGATGGCCGAGGCGCAGGACCGGATCGCCCGATATTGGGAGCCCTATCATCAGGCGTTGACCGAACTGCTGCACCGCCAGCACAGCCGATTCGGGCAGGTCCTGTTGTGCGACGTGCATTCCATGCCGCGCGATGCGCTAAACGGGCATGTGGCGCGGGGCGGAACGCGGCCCGATATCGTGATCGGGGACCGCTGGGGCGCGTCTTGCCGTCCGGATGTGCTGGCGCAGGTCGAATCGATCCTGCGTGGCGCGGGGCTTGTGGTGGCGCGCAATGCGCCGTTTGCCGGCGCCTATATCACGCAGCGCTACGGCCAGCCGTCGATCGGGATGCACGCGGTCCAGATCGAGATCGACCGCGGGCTTTACATGGACGAAGCACGCATCGCCCCGTCGGCCGGATTCGGGGATTTCTGTTCGCTGATGCGTGACGTGACCGCCAGTCTGGCCGAGATCGACCTGCGCCAGTCGCCCATGGATCTGGCCGCCGAATAGGGGGCGCCTGACACCCCGGACCGGCCACGGTTCAGGCGCAGATCAGGCGATGTCAGCCTTTGTCCGGGTTTTCTTCGCCGCCGCCGACTTGGCCTTGTGCGCCTCTGCGTCCGCCGCCAGGTCACGCGCCGACTGATGCGGCACGGCCTGGGCCATCGCGGCCAACAGCGTCAGATTGTGTTCGTATTGCTGTTGCCAGAACCTGGCCCAGAAAGTGACGCTGTCCGTCAATGCGGTGTGATGTTCGGGTTGGTGGCCCATGACTCTTCCCCCCTTCATGCCCAGCGCATAGTGTGGCACGCAGCAAGTGCCCGCGCCTTGATCTTGCGCAACACCGGTATAGTAAACCCCCGGTTGTTCGGCAAATCACCTATATGCGATGTTCGGTGACCTCGGGCCGGCTGTTCAGAAACGCCAGGCTTTCGGCCAGATAGCCGGGCGGCAGGTCGCGCCCGATGATGACGATCCGGCTGATCCTGTCCCCGTCCGGCCAATGCGACAGCGGCACCGGCGGGTGGAAGATGTGCTGAACGCCGTGCAGCGCAAAGGGCTTGGCCATGCCCTCGACATGCACCACGCCCTTGAGCCGCAGGATGTCCGCCGCCGCCGAATTCATCAACGATTCGAGCCACAGATCGAAAACGATGGGAGAAATCGGCGTGGCGACCTCGATGCTCTGCGAATTGATCCGCCCGTCATGGCGGGCACTGTGCGCCGATGCCGACGCGGTTGTGCCGAACAACCCGTGCGGCCGCGACGCGGGAACCGCGTCGCCCCCCGCCAAACCGCTCAGAGGCGGCAACGGGGCCCCGCCCGGGGCGGCCGAAACCCAGGTCAGCGCCTGATCCGGGGTGCTGTTCTGGCGCGGCGACAGGCCGAATAGCAGTCTGGGGTCAATGACGCCATGCTGCGCCCGGTGCCGCGGCGCGCCGGGGTTGATCCCGCCCAGCCGCGTCTCGAAGGCTGCCAACTGCGCGGCGTTGGCCAGATCGGTCTTTGTCAGAATGATCCGGTCGGCCATCGCCACCTGCTGCACGGCCTCGAAATGATGGTCCAGCGTGCGCGCGCCGGTGGCGGCGTCGGCGGTGGTCAGAACGCCATCCAGAGCAAAATCATGCGACAGTTCCGCGTCCATCACCAGGGTCTGCACGATCGGCCCGGGGTCGGCGATGCCCGTGGTTTCGATCACCACGCGGTCAAAGGCGATCTCGCCCGCCTCGCGCCGGTCACGAAGCGCGGCCAGCGTCTGCGCCAGATCGCCGCGCAGCTCGCAGCACAGGCAGCCCGAGCGCATCAGCACCGTCGCCTCGGTCGAGGATTCGATCAGGTCATGGTCCAGCCCGATCTCGCCGAATTCGTTGATGACAACCGCCACTCGGTCCAATCCGGGGTGACGCAGCAGGGCATTCAGAACGGTGGTCTTGCCGGATCCCAGAAAACCGGTGAGCAGGGTGACGGGAATGGGTTGTCGGATCATGGCGGCGTCCTGATGCATGGGCCAGCCGTAGCGCCGCGGAGAGCAAAACACAACGCCGCGCCTGCCCCTTGGTTGTCCCTTGGTGCCCGGATTTCAGGGCTGCGATCGCCCGCTGACCTCGTAGGCTCGCGACAACGCGCCCCGCCAAGGCCCATGAAGGATTCTGCCGCCATCCGCTTGCCGATCGTTCCCATTGACGCGCGGCGCGCCTGACCGTCGTCGTGCTACGCTGGACCTGCCGGCATGCGCCCACCCAAGACGCGCCCAACCAAGCCTCGGGACCAACCAAGCGTCGAGCCCGACCACGGCCCGCCCGAACAGCCTTCGGCCATTTCGTGCGCACATCTCATCTTCATCTTTCCAAAAATACTCACGCAAGGGGGCGAAGCCGCCGCGCAGGCCGCAGGACTGCCCGCCGCGCGGGGGCTCGATGCCCCCCAAGGCGGGCGTAACAGCCCGTCCGGTCACACGTTCTCAGCGGCGGCGCGACCGGATCATGCCGGTAATCTCCAGCGTGCGGTCCAGGATCGGCGTGGCGATGGCGTCGGCGCGGTCGGCGCCGTCGCCCAGGATGCGGTCGATCTCGGCCGGGTCCTGCATCAGCCGCCCCATTTCAACCGAAATCGGCGCCAGGGTTGCCACCGCCAGATCGGCCAGCCTGGGCTTGAACGCGCCAAAACCCTGCCCGGCGAACTCGGCCAGCACCGCGTCCTTGTCCGTCCCTGCGAGCGCGGCATAGATGTTTACCAGATTGCGCGCCTCGGGCCGGTCGGCCAGAGCGTCCATCGTTTCGGGCAGCGGTTCCGGGTCGGTCTTGGCCTTGCGGATCTTGGATGCGATCTTGTCGGCGTCGTCGGTCAGGTTGATGCGCGAATTGTCCGACGGATCGGATTTCGACATCTTCCTGGTGCCGTCGCGCAGGCTCATCACCCGCGTTGCCGCGCCTTCGATCACCGGCTCGGTGATCGGGAAGAAATCCACCTTGTAGTCATGGTTGAACTTGGCGGCGATATCGCGGGTCAGTTCCACATGCTGTTTCTGGTCCTCGCCCACCGGCACATGGGTCGCGTGATAGAGCAGGATGTCCGCCGCCATCAGCGACGGATAGGCGAACAGTCCCAACGATGCTTTCTCGGCGTCCTTGCCGCTGGTCTTGTCCTTCCACTGGGTCATGCGATTCATCCACCCCATGCGCGCCACGCAGTTGAACACCCACCCCAACTCGGCATGGGCCGAGACCTGGCTTTGGTTGAACAGGATGGATCTTTTGGGGTCCAGCCCGGCTGCCAGATAGCCGGCGGCCAGCTCGCGCGTCTGGTGGCGCAGCGCGGCAGGGTCCTGCCAGACGGTGATCGCGTGCAGGTCGACCATGCAATAAATCGTTTCGATCCCCTGGTCCTGCATGTCCACGAAACGCTTGATCGCGCCCAGATAATTGCCCAGCGTCAACCCGCCGGAAGGCTGGATGCCGGAAAACACGCGCGGCGTGAATGTGCTCTGCGGGGCGCTGTGCAAAGGATCGGCCATCAATGGCACTCCGTGGTGGAAAAAACCTTGCGCCTCGCTTATCGCTGGTGGGGCGGGGCGTCAACCGAACGCCCCTAGAGGAGCCGCCATGACAGATGACCGCCAGCCCGATCCAAAGCGTGACCCCCCATCGCCCCCCCAAACCGACGCTCTCTCGGACCTCAACGCCTCGCCGCTGAACCGCTTGCCGGGGGCGGTCTGGCTGTTGTTGCTTGTGCTGGTCGCGATCGAAGCCGTGTTGCAACTGGCGGCGCTGGGCGTTGTTGGCGGCGCGCAGGGCATCGGCTGGCGGATCGAGGCCATTCAACGCTATGGCTATTCCAGCAGCATTCAGGACTGGATGCTGAGAAACGGGGTCTATTCACCGCTGCATCTGGTGCGATACGTCACGTTCAGCTTCATCCACATTTCCCTGCTGCATGCCTTGTTTGCCGTCGTCCTGATCGCGGCGCTGGGCAAGGCGGTGGCGGAAGCCTTCGGCGCGCTGCGGTTCCTGGTTCTGGCGCTGGTGGTGCCGGCGGTCGCGGCGGCGATCTTCGGCCAGGCCGTGGGCACGGTTCAGAACGGCTGGCTGATCGGCGCCATGCCCATGGCCTTTGCGCTTGTCGGCGGGTTCACCTGGCTGAAATGGGAGCAGGCGGCCGGGGATCCGGGCAAGCAGCGTCGCGCCTTCGCGATGATCGGCCTGTTGCTGGTCGCGCGCCTGGCATTCGGTTTGATCGCCGAGGCCGGGCCGGGCTGGATCGCCGAGGTGGCGGCCTTTGCGGTGGGCTTCGGGCTTTCGGCAACCCTTCTGGGGCCGGGGCGCTGGCAGGCGTTGCGGGCCCGACTGCTCAAACGCGGTTAGCGCAGGCAGGCCCTGGCGGAACTTGGCCCTTGAACCAATCGGGCATTGCGCTAGGCTTTCCATGCGACGCAACGCAAGGGGGCTGAAATGGGCTGGATCGGTGCAATCATCATTGGCGGGGTCGCGGGCTGGATCGCCTCGACGATCATGAAATCCAACACCGGGATCATCGTGAATGTGATCCTCGGGATCGTCGGCTCCATTGTCGCCAATTTCCTGTTCGGGCTGGTGGGGGTCAGTTTTTCGGGCCTTCTGGGCAGCCTGATCGCCGGGCTGGTCGGGGCTGTTATCCTGATCTGGGGCTACCGCGCGATCAGCAAGTGATCAGCGCGCCCTGCGCATGGCCGATTTGAAATCGGACAGGCGGAACGCACCGATCAGGGCGCCGGCGCCAAAGTAGCTGACCGCGCCAACCGTGATGACCGCCAGCAACGCCAGGCCGCGCGCAGATCCGTGCAGCGGCGCATCCAGAACTTGTGCGGCACCCCAGACGGCGGCGCCCATGACGACACTGGCCAGCACGATGCGCCACAGACGATCGAACAGCCGGGCGTCAGGGCGCGCGGCGTCGCCCATGCCCCGCGCGCCGCGCCACAATTGCCAGACCATCGCCCATCCCGCCAGCGTGGTGCCGATCGCTGCCGACAGGAAGCCGACAACCGGCATCAATCCGATGGCGATGCCCGCGTTGACCACCATGGCGACCAGGGCGTAGCGAAACGGCGCCCTGGTATCGCCACGGGCGAAGTAGAGCGGTTGCAGGACCTTGTGCAGCACGAAGGCCGGCAGGCCCGCGCCGTAGATGGCCAGCGCCAGCGCCGTGGCCGCCGTATCGTCGGCGCTGAAGGCGCCGCGCTGGAACAGGACCGAGATCAGCGGCTCGGCAATCACCACCAGGGCGACGGCGGCGGGCAGCGTCAGCACCAGGGCGAATTCCATCCCGCGGGAAAAGGCCTCGCGCGCGCCCTGGTCTTCGCCCGCGCGCAGGCGTCGCGCCAGTTCGGGCAGCAACACGACACCAACGGCGATGCCCACGACACCCAGCGGCAACTGATAGAGCCGGTCGGCATAGGACAGCCAGGAAATCGCGCTGTCGGTGAAGGACGCCACCTGACGGCCAACCACCAGGTTGATCTGCGTGACGCCGCCGGCCAGAATTGCGGGCACGGCGATAATCAGCATCCGCTTGAGGTCTGGGGTCAGGCTGGGGCGGCGCAGGCGCATGCGGAAACCCGCGCGCCGAAGCGCAAGAAACACCACCGTCAGTTGCGCGACGCCACCCAGCGGCACGGACCAGGCCAGAACCAGCCCCGTAGGCCAGCCCAGATAGGCGGCCAGCGTCAGGCCCAGAATGAACACCACGTTCAAGAGCGCGGGGGCGGCGGCGGCGGCGGCGAACCGGCCGGTCGCGTTCAGCATGCCGGAAATCAGCGCGGTGAGCGAGATCAGCAGGATATAGGGAAAGGCGATGCGCCCGTAGAACACCGCCAGATCGAAGCGCGCATCGGCGGTGAACCCGGCGGCCATGATCCAGACCAGCACCGGCATGAAGATCAGCGCCAGGACTGTGAACCCGATCAGGAAACTGGCCATCAACCAATAGGCATCGCGGGCGAAATTCTGCGCGTCGTCCCGGTCGGTCTCCAACTTGCGGGTGAACATCGGCACGAAAGCGGCGTTGAACGCGCCCTCGGCGAAGAAGCGGCGAAACATGTTGGGCAGTGAGAACGCCACGAAGAACGCATCCGACGCCGCACCCGCGCCCAGGAAGCGGGCGATCAGGATGTCACGGACGAAACCCAGAATCCGGCTGGCCATCGTCCAGCCGCCGACCGTGGCAAAGGCGCGCATCAGTCGAATGGGTGTCATGCCCGTGCCACCTGCCGGCAAGGATTTTCGAAAATCCTTGCACCGCGCGCCGAAGGCTGCGCGGCATGCCCTGCCACAAGAGGCGCGACGGTTGTGGGGGATCCAAGGCGTTTCGAAACGCCTTGTCTCGCCGATGAAAACCGGATCATCCAGCGCCTGCCCGTTCCACGCCAGCCGCGATCGCGTCGCGCAGTTTGCGTTCCAGCGCGTCCTGACGAGACTTCGTGTGAAGTTTCAGGCCGAACATGTCCTTGACATAAAAGGTATCCACGACCTGAACGCCGTAAGTGGCGATCACGGCACTGGCGATCGAGATATTGTTGGCCGCCAGAGTGCGGGTCAGATCATAGAGGATCCCCGGACGATCGCGCGTGTCCACTTCGATGATCGTGTAGATATCCGAGCCTTCGTTGTCGAACGAGATCACCGTCGGCACCCGGAACTGGCGGTCACGCTTCTTGACCTTGTCGCGATCCTTCAGCGCGTCGGTGGCGATGACCTCTCCGGCAAAGGTGCGCTGGATCATCTTGCGCAGGCGCGGCAGGCGATCGGACTCGTAGGGGTGGCCATCGGCGTCCTGAATCCAGAAGACGGCGGTGGCGAACCCGTCTTTCGAGGTATAGGTGCGCGCGTCCACGATATTGGCGCCGACCAGCGCCAGCGCGCCGGCGAGCCGCGAAAAGATGCCCGGATGATCGGCCAGCGCGAAGGCGGCGCGGGTTGCATCGCGCTCGATGTCCGGGCGCAGGTCGATGCGGATTTCGCTGTCCGTCAGGTCGCGCAGCAGATGGGCAAAGACCACATGGGTTTCCGTCGGCAGGCCCTGCCAGTAGGGGCCATAGTGGCGTGCGGTTTCCTGGCGCAGCGCCGTGCGGGGCCAGTCCACCAGCGCCTCGCGCAGGGCGCGCTTGGCCTCCGTTTCGCGGTGCGACCTGTTCAGCGCCTCGACCCCCTTGTCCAGCGCCTCGACGGTGTCGGCGTAAAGCTGGCGCAGCAGCACGGCCTTCCAGTTGTTCCAGGTGCCCGGGCCGACGCCGCGAATGTCGCAGACCGTAAGCACGGTCAACAGATCCAGCCGCCGCTTGGACTTCATCTTCTTGGCAAAGTCGCGCACCGTTCGCGGATCGCCGATGTCGCGTTTCTGCGCTACGTCCGACATGACCAGATGGTTGCGCACCAGCCATTCGACGGTTTCGATTTCCTTGGCGTTCAGCCGCAGGCGGGCGGCGATGCGCCGCGCCATGTGCGCGCCCAGAACGGAGTGATCCTCGGGTCGGCCCTTGGCGATGTCGTGCAGCAGCAGCGCGACAAAAAGGATCTTGCGGTTCACGCCCTCTTCCAGGATGCGCGAGGCGACTGGAAGCGCCTCGATCAACTCGCCGCGCTCGATCTGGGCAAGGATGCTGATGCACTGGATGGTGTGTTCGTCAACTGTGTAGTGGTGATAGACGTTGAACTGCATCATCGCCACGATGTGTTCGAATTCGGGGATGAAGGCGGCCAGCAAACCCAGCTCGTTCATCCGCCGCAGCGCACGTTCCGGGTTCCCGTGCTTGAGCAACAGGTCCATGAAAATGCGCACCGCTTCCGGGTTTTCGCGCAGATCGGCGTCGATCCGCCCCAGATTGGACGCGATCAGCCGCATGGCGTCGGGGTGCATCAACATGCCGGTGCGCAACGCTTCCTCGAAAATGCGCAGCATGTTGAGCGGATCGGCAAAAAAGTCTTCGGGCGCGGCGATGTTCAGGCGGTTCAGATCAACCTTGTAGCCGGGCTTGACCCGCTTGCGCCGCCGCAGAAGCCTGAACAGCCCGGGCATTTTCTTGACATGGCGCTCCTCCAGCGCGGTCAGGAAAATGCGGGTCAGCTCGCCGACCTTGGTGGCATGTCGGAAATAGACCTGCATGAAATGTTCGACAGCGCGGCGCCCGCCATGATCGGTGAACCCAAGGCGCTCGGCAACTTCGGGCTGCATGTCGAAGGTCAATTGGTCCACCGGGCGCCTGGTCAGCAGGTGCAGATGGCACCGCACGGCCCACAGAAAATCCTCCGCCTCGCGGAATGATGTATATTCCGCTTCGGTGAAATACCCGTGCTCGACCAGTTCCGCAGCCTTGTCGACACCGTAGATGTATTTGGCGATCCAGTAGAGCGTCTGAAGGTCGCGCAGCCCGCCCTTGCCCTCCTTGACATTGGGCTCCAGCATGTAGCGCTGGCCGCCCTGCTTCTTGTGGCGCTCCGCGCGCTCGGCCAGCTTGGCCTCGATAAAATCGGCATGGGTTCCGGCGAACAGCTCCTTGTGCAGGCGCCGCTTCAACTCGGCCGCAAGGTCCTGGTTGCCGGACAGAAACCGCTGCTCGAGCAAGGCGGTGCGGATTGTGTAATCCTCGCGGCCCAGGCGCAGGCATTCGTCGATGATGCGGCTGGAATGGCCGATCTTCAGCTTCAGGTCCCACAGGATATAAAGCGTGCTTTCGATGACGCTTTCAGCCCAGCCGGTAATCTTGTAGGGCGCAAGAAACAACAGATCGACATCCGAACTGGGCGCCATTTCCGCCCGCCCGTAGCCGCCGACCGCCAACATGGCCATGCGCTGCCCGTCGGTCGGGGCGGCATTGGGATGCAGCGCCAGTTGCGCCACGTTCCAGGCGCTGGTGACGGCAATGTCGGTCAGCCATGTCTGCGCGGTGATGAAGGCCCGCGCCTGAAACGGGGCGCGGGTCAAGGCGTCCAGCAACACGGCGTTGCCCTGTCGCAGCGCGGCGTTCAGGGTCTGGACGGCAAAGGCCCGGATGTCGCGCGCTTCGGTCAGCGGGGCCAGCCCGTCGCGCAATTCGCGGTTCAGTGCCGCCACATCGCAGATCTGGTCTGGCGGGCAGATCAGCGGCTCCAGCGGCTCGGGCGGCTGGGCAAAGCAGACGGGGGCGGCGGGGGCGTCCTGCGCCGGGGCGATCAGCGCCACGGTATCCTCAGAATCCAGTGCCGGCAAAGCTGCGCGGGGCGGGTTCCAGGATCACCACCGAATTGTCGCGGATCGTGGCCAGGGCCAGCCCGCGCTGGTTGGTGCCGTCGGGCATGAAGCGGAACACGCCGTTTACCCCGACAAAGCCCGACCCTTGCGTCAGCGACGCCCGCGACAGTGCATCCGGCGATCCCGTGCCGATCAGCGCGCCAATCGCGGCGATCCCGTCATAGGCCAGCCCGGCAATCGGATGCGGCGCCTGGCCGAAGGCCTGGGTGTAGCGGGCCTCGAACTGGGCGGTCAGCGCCGGATCGGGCAGCGGGAACCAGCCATCCTGAAGGCCGCGCAGCTGCAAGGTTGCGGGCGGCACGTTCCATTGCGTGATGCCCATGAACTGAAACTGCGGATAGGCGATCCGGTTGTCGGGCAGAAGCTGCGCCAGAACCGGCAGGGCGCCCGCGCTGTCGGCCGTGAACAGGACCGAATTCGCCCCGGAACTGCGGGCCGCATCGGCGATTTCGGGCAAGGCGTTGACGATTCCCTGCTGCGAGAATTCATAGGTTTGTGTGGCGACGATGCTGGCGCCCGTTCCGGCCAGTGCCCGGTTGATCGACGCCATGACCAGCCGGCCCGACTCGGTCTGTTCGCCGACGACCATCACGTTGCCCTTGCCGTTGCGCGCCGCGTATTCGAACACGCGCCGCGCGGCGTTGTCGGGCGTCAGGCCCAGCACGAACACGTTGTTTCCGGCAATCGCCGGGTTGTTCGAGAAGCTCAGCACGTTGATCCCGGCGGCGGCCACGGCGGTGCCGGCTGCGTTGGCCTCGGCGCTGCGGACCGGGCCCAGGATGATCGCCGCACCGTCGCTGGCAGCCTGGCGCGCCATCTGTGCGGCGACGGCCGGATCGCCCTGCGTGTTGTAGATCCGAAGATCGATCTGCACGCCGTCCAGATCGCCAACCGCCAGCCGCGCCGCGTTTTCCAGATTGGTCGCCAGAATGGTGTTGCCCGCCTCGGCGGATCCGCCGGGCACCAGCAAGGCCACCCCGACCGGGCGGTTGGTGTTCAGGTTGCCTGACAGCCCGCTCATGCCCGCAGGCACGCAGGCGGACAGGGCCAGAAGGCCAGAAAACGCAAGGGCCGCACGACGGGTCATGCGTTTTGCCGGGCGGCGGGCTGGGGTCTGATCGGCGCGCATCGGTTTCCTCATGTTGGCGTCCTGCGGCGTCTGGGGCCACGCGTAACACTAAGGATTCGACCCGGCGAAGTAAACGTGTCACTGAGATCGCCATGACCGGTGAGCCACACCCCGACCCGCCCGCTTCGCACCGCGCCGTGACGGTGCCCGCCGGGCTGCATCTGATCGCAACGCCGATCGGCGCCGCGCGCGACATCACCTTGCGGGCGCTGGACATTCTGGCATCCGCCGACATTCTGGCCGCCGAGGATACGCGCAGCCTGCGGCGGTTGATGGAGATCCATGGCATCCCCCTGAAGGGCCGCCCCCTGCTGGCCTATCACGACCATAACGGCGCGCAGATGCGGCCCCGGTTGCTGGCCGCCCTGGCCGAAGGAAGGTCCGTCGCCTTCGCACCCGAGGCCGGAACGCCGATGGTCTCGGATCCCGGATACCAACTGTCGCGCGAGGCTGCGGCGCAGGGGTATCCCGTGCTGGCCGCGCCCGGCGCATCGGCGGTTCTGGCCGCGCTGGCCGTCGCGGGCCTGCCAAGCGACCGGTTCTGCTTCATGGGGTTCCCGCCCGCCGCGCAGGCCGCCAGAAAACGCTTCCTGACCGAAGCGGCGGCGATCCCTGCGACCATGATCTTCTACGAATCGCCCAAACGCATTCACCGGCTGTTAACGGAAGTCGCGGACACTCTGGGTGCGGCGCGCGACTGCGCTCTTTGCCGCGAACTGACCAAACGATTCGAGGAGGTGATCCGCGGCAGCGTGGCCGAAGTGGTGGATGCCATCGATGGCCGCGTTCTGAAAGGGGAGATTGTTCTGCTGGTCGACCGTGCCCCGGATGGGGTGGTTGAAGATGTCGATATCGACGAGCTTCTGCGCACGGCGCTGGCGGCGAACTCCTTGCGAAACGCGGTGGATCTGGTCGCAGCGCGCTCTGGTTTGCCGCGACGACAGGTTTATCAACAGGCTCTGACGCTGCAAGGCGAACGAAAGACGAAGGAAGAATGACGGGAAGCCTATCCTATCACGCCGGCCTGTCGGCCGAATCACAGGTGGAACGCGTGTATGAAACCCGTGGTTTCACCATCAGTGCCCGCCGGTGGCGCGGCAGGGGCGGGGAAATCGACCTGATCGCACGCGGCGACGATACGGTCGTATTCGTCGAAGTGAAAAAAAGCCGCGATCATGCGCGCGCCGCCGAACGCCTGTCAGGGCGCCAGAAAAGCCGTCTGTGCGACGCCGCGAGCGAATATCTGGGGCGTTGCGCTCAGGGGTTGAATACCCCGGCCCGTTTCGACGTGGCGCTGGTCGACAGCATCGGTCGGGTTCGGATCATCGAGAATGCGATCACGGCATGACCCGCGGCAATTGAATCTTCGCTGCACCTGCGTCATCTAGTGGGGGGGACACAAACCCCCCGGATACCGGCAGGAGGCACAATGGCGTTGCGCGTCGCTTTTCAGATGGACCCGATCGAGGCCGTCAACATCAACGCGGACAGCAGCTTCCGGCTGGCCGAAGAAGCGCAGGCGCGCGGCCATGAGCTGTTTTACTACACGCCCGATCGGCTGACGTTTGATACCGGCCGCATCACGGCGCGCGCCCATTCGCTGACGGTGCGGCGCGAACAGGGAAATCATGCCCTGCTGGGCGCCGAACAGACGCTGGATCTGGCCTCGATGGATGTGGTCTGGCTGCGCCAGGATCCACCCTTCGACATGGCCTATATTACCTCGACCCATCTGCTGGACATGATCCGCGACACGACGCTGGTGGTGAATGATCCGTTCTGGGTGCGCAACTATCCCGAAAAGTTGTTGGTCCTGCAATTTCAGGGCCTGACGCCGCCGACGATGATCGCTCGCACGTTGCAGGACATCCGCGGGTTCAAGAAGCGGCACGGCGACATCATCCTGAAACCGCTTTATGGCAACGGTGGTGCTGGCGTTTTCCGGCTTGATGAAGGCGACCGCAATCTGGCCTCGCTGCATGAACTGTTCACCGGATTTTCCCGAGAGCCGCTGATCGTGCAGAAATTTCTGCCGGCAGTGTCAAAGGGCGACAAGCGCGTGATCTTGGTGGACGGCGAAGCCGTCGGCGCGATCAACCGTGTTCCGGCCGAGGGCGAAACCCGGTCCAACATGCATGTGGGCGGGCGGGCCGAAAAGGTCGAACTGACCGACCGGGACCGCGAAATTTGCGCCGCCATCGGTCCGCTGCTGCGCGAGAAGGGCCAGATATTTGTCGGCATCGACGTCATCGGCGACTGGCTGACGGAGATCAATGTGACCTCGCCCACTGGCATTCAGGAACTCGAACGGTTCGACGCGATCAACGTGGCCGGCAAGATCTGGGACGCCATCGAAGCACGGCGCGCGAACGGATGAGCCCCCGATCCAGATGGCTCAGGCTTTGGCTGCGCGCCACGATGCGCCGCTACATGGCGCATATGCAAGATCCGGTCCGGCTGCGGACGCAGATGGCGCGGGTCATGGCGCGCGCGTTTCGCCCCCCTCCGTTCAGTCTAGGTTTGCCGGCAACCGTCGGTGGTGTTCGCGGCCTGTGGGTGTCCAACCGCCCCGCCGCCGATCCCGTGGTGCTTTATTTCCATGGCGGGGGCTATTTCTTTGGCAGCGCCCACACGCACAGGGCGATGTTGTCGCAACTGGCGCAACGCACCGGGCTCAGGGTATTTGCCCCGGACTACCGCCTGGCGCCCGAACACCCGTTTCCCGCCGCGTTCGACGACGCGGTTGCGGTGTGGGAAGGGCTGCTGGGGCAGGGGTATGAGCCCGGCCAGATCGTTCTGGGCGGCGATTCCACAGGGGGTGGGCTGGCCCTGAGCCTGTTGGCACAATTGTGCCGGACCGGTCAGCGCCCGGCAGCCCTGTTCACCTATTCGCCCTGGACCGATCTGACCCTGACCGGCGCGTCGCTGGTGACGAACGCGGCCCACGAGCAGATCCTGCCGGCCCACCGCCTGACCGATATCCGGGCGCTGATCCTGGGCGGCGCGCGCCCGCACGAGGCTGGAGACCCGCGTCTTTCGCCGCTCTATGCCAGCTTTGCGTCGCCGCCCCCGGTGCGCATCTTTGCCGCCGAAACCGAAATCCTGCGCGATGATTCCCTGCGGATGCGCAACCGGCTGCCGGACGCGGAAATCAAGGTGTCCGGCGATTTGCCCCATGTCTGGCCGATGTTTCACGACACGCTGCCCGAAGCGCGCCAGACGCTGGACGATACCGCGGCGTTCATCCGACAGGCTCTGGCGCTGCCGCCAGGCGGAAACTGACCGCCTCGGCGACATGCGGCTGGCGCACGCTGTCCGAGCCGTCAAGATCGGCAATCGTGCGCGCAACCCTCAAGACCCGATGATAGCCGCGTGCGGTCAGCCCGAGCCGGTCGGCCACCCGCGCCAACAGCGCGCGGCCCTCGGCATCCGGTGTAGCGATGTCTTCCAGCACCGCGCCTTCGGCATCGGCATTGACGCGGTGGTCCTCGTGCCCGGCAAAGCGCGTGGCCTGGACCGTCCGGGCCTGGGCTACGCGCGCGGCAATCTTTGCCGAACCGTCACCGCTGGCCGGCAGATCCAGGTCGGACCAGGCCACGGGCGGCACCTCGATGCGCAGATCGAAACGGTCCATCAGCGGGCCGGAAATGCGCCCCAGATAGTCCTCGCCGCAATGCGGAACCCGGGCGCAGGCGCGCGCGGGCTCGGCCAGATAGCCGCAGCGGCAGGGATTGGCGGCGGCGATCAACAGAAAACGACAGGGATAGCGCGTGTGGGCGTTTGCCCGCGCCACCACGACCTCGCCGGTTTCGATCGGTTGCCTGAGGGTTTCCAGCACGGTGCGCGGGAATTCGGGAAACTCGTCCATGAACAACACGCCGTTATGCGCCAGGCTGATTTCCCCGGGTTTGGCGCCGCGCCCGCCGCCAACAATCGCCGCCACGCTGGCCGTGTGGTGCGGTTCGCGAAACGGCCGGCTGCGCGAGATGCCGCCCTCGTCCAGCAACCCGGCCAGTGAATGGATCATCGAGGTTTCCAGCGCCTCGGCAGCCGACAGTGGTGGCATGATGCCCGGCATTCTCGCCGCCAGCATGGACTTGCCGGATCCGGGCGAGCCCACCATCAGCATGTGATGACGCCCGGCGGCGGCGATCTCCAACGCGCGCTTGGCGCGTTCCTGGCCCTTGACGTCGCGCAGGTCGCGCAGGCCGGGCGCGCGCGGCACCTCGCCCGGGGTCGCGCGCGCAAGCGGGGCGCTGCCGGTGAAATGGCCGATGGCTTCGGTCAGGCTTGCCGGCGCAAAGACCGAAGCCGCGCCGACCCAGGCCGCCTCGGCGCCGCAGGGCTTTGGGCAGATCAACGCGCAATCCTCTGACGCGGCGGCCATCGCGGCGGGCAGGGCGCCGACCACGGCAACCAGCGCCCCGTCCAGCGCCAGTTCGCCCAGCGAGACGCTTTGTGCCAGCGCTTCGGGTGCGATCACGCCGATGGCGGCCAAAAGGGCCAACGCGATGGGCAGGTCGAAATGAGACCCCTCTTTGGGCAGGTCAGCCGGCGACAGATTGATGGTGATGCGGCGCGGCGGCAGGGCGATGGACAACGAGGAAAACGCGGCCCGCACCCGTTCACGCGCCTCTGACACCGCCTTGTCGGGCAGGCCGACAACGTGGAACGCCGGCAGGCCCGGGGTCAGCACGCATTGCGCTTCGACGATGCGCGCCTCTATCCCGTCAAAAGCAACCGTGCGCGCCCGTGCCAGCATTTCCCTGCCCCCTTTGGGGCTCAGTATCGGGGTTAACTGGTTAGAAAAGGGTTAATCCCCTGGGCGCCAACCGCTCTCTCAAGCCGCTTCGCTGAACATCTGTGCGTTCAGGCATTGGTCTTGTCCAAGGAGCGTGTCCCGCCGCGCGAACTGGCGGATCATCGAGGGGCACCGAAAAAGAAAGGGGCGCGCCGCTGTCGCGGCACGCCCGAAGTGAAGGTGGGGTGAAACCCCACCCTACGCATCACTTGATGATCTTGGAGACGACGCCAGCGCCGACGGTGCGGCCGCCTTCGCGGATGGCGAAGCGCAGCTTTTCTTCCATGGCGATCGGGGCGATCAGTTCGACTTCGAACTT
>Ga0316205_10001989_pt1 | contig 22948 bp, 23 predicted proteins | sample 3monthpyrite_MG_FD_204941 | JGI IMG/M metagenome (GOLD analysis project Ga0316205, IMG submission 204941) | Microbial mat bacterial communities from mineral coupon in-situ incubated in ocean water Damariscotta River, Maine, United States -... | ecosystem: Environmental > Aquatic > Marine >... | reverse complement strand
AAGACAACTTCTACGCAATGCTGGCACTACAGCCGGGTGATACATCTTACCCGATCGTAGCGGCAACCTTTATCCTTCTTCCTGTAGAAAAAGCAAAGACGAACAAAGACGTAGTCGCGTTCTATGACAATGCTTTCAAGACAGGTGACGCAGCAGCCAAGAAACTTGGATACGTGCCTCTTCCGGAAGAGACAAAGGACCTTATCCGTGCTTACTGGGCTGACAACGGTCTATAAGAACAGATAAAGAAGCCCGGCTTCTTTGCCTAAGCCGTCAAGGGCGTTAAACACAAGACGGACATTTATTCTCCTTAAGCCCTTTCCCCCGAAGGGCTTTTTTAATTTAACTTCAATCCCACATCATGTACCATTACTCTTAAGACTTATCCAAAAAAGAGAACACATGAACCAAGAAGAACTCCTCAACATCTATCTGGAACGACTAAGAGAACTCGCCTTTGAGCGACTGAACGAAAAGAACACAACCGCCATCGCAGCTCTAAGAGAGGCCTTTAACATCGTCGAAGGCGAGATGAAAGGGTATTGAGCTGCAATTATATATAGACTTGAATAATTACTGCTTATTATAGTTTCCCAAAAAGCCTATTAGCTCTAAAAAATTCAAGATCATACTTTTTTGGCTTGATCTAACTCCCCAAAAGAAACATTATTAGTGTTCATATATTAAAGATTTAAGTCCGTATTACTTATAATGTTTAGATATTGAATTGTTATATTCTGAAGGGAGAATATTAATGAAACAAAATATACTTTTAACATTTTCTATTCTTATTTTAGGTGGCTGTGCTGCAGTGGGTGTACCTTACACAAGTGATCCGAATGAAAAATTATATTGGACTAACCAGCTATTAATGATGGGACGAGCTCTTCCTGCAGAAAGATTAATTGTTGAAGCAGTAGAAATATGCCAAAAGAACAATGACACTGAGTGTTTGGGTAATGCTTATTCAATGTATGGATTTTTCTTCACTTCCGGCGCAGTAGAAAGATATTCTAAAAAATACAAAGAAGATGGCTTTAGAGATAAAAAAGCAACATATAATGAAAGGTACAATAGGTCTAAGGAATATTATGAAAAAGCAATCACAGAATTTTCTAAGACTAACAAATATGATCTATTAACGAATACTTATGTATTAATGGCCGACACCTATCATGCTTTGAGAGATAAAGCAGCAGAATGTAAGGCATATAAAACAAGTGTTATTTATAATAAAAAAAACTTTGAAGCCAACCCAACAACAAACATATACTTACCTAAGGGATATTCAACATTTGAAGAATATATAGATATGAGGAAAGAACAAGCAAAATGTAATGATAAAAATGTAGGACAAATAGTTAATATAATTATAAATGGTGTACTATATACCCCTTCAATACAAAGGTCCATTAAAAGTTCATATTTGAAAAGAAGTATGTTTGAAAGTACTCATAGTGGACATGAAGAAGACAAGACTCCTGAGTTTATATTGCTCATGCTTAAAAAAGCAAGTTTTAATTCTTTAGATAAAAATAAAGATTCTTCAATTTATGATATTTATATTACAATAGACGAAGATTCTGAGGACCCTAATGTAGGACTCAGTGTTCTTTCTTTATTTTTAATCCCAGTTACTTCCACATATAGATTTGATGCAGAAGTAACAATAAAAAAAGATGGTAAACAGCTAAAATCATATCGCTATACTACAGATGTTGAAAGACAAGTTTCCCAGTCATCTGAAGTACAAGCATACAGACAAGAAGCCATTCAAATAATTATGACAAAATTTTTAAAAGATATTGAATATGACAGTTTTTTTATAAACAATCCAGATAAAACAAAAATATTATAATGGCAAAGTGTTTTAAAAACATACAATAGAAGAGGACAGTATGAAAAAGTATTTTTTGATTTTAGTTTTAATGCTTACCTCGATTTCGCAGGTATTGGCACAGAACCCTGCTAAGTATAATAAAGAGTTGGATGGTTTTGCGTACCCGTTTGAAGTCAAAACATTTACTTTGAGTTCTCAAAACCAAGACCTTAAGATGCGATACATGGATGTTGGAGACAAGGATGCACAAAAGGTCATTGTCTTACTGCATGGTAAGAACTTCTCAGGTTATTACTGGGAAAGAATCGCAAAAGACCTTCTGACGAAAAAATACAGAGTGATCATACCCGATCAGATCGGTTTTGGTAAATCATCCAAGCCGGATGCTTATCAATACAGCTTTGGACAGCTGGGGTTAAACACCAAATCCTTACTGGATAGTCTACATCTTAAAAAATATGACATTGTCGGGCACTCGATGGGCGGTATGTTGGCGGTCACCTTTGCTGCCAACTATAGCAGTTGTGTTAATAAACTCATCTTGATCAACCCTATCGGTTTGGAAGATTATGGCAAATATGTAGCGTTCAAAGACGTGGATTTCTTTTACCAAAGAGAGCTTGCGCAGACACTGGACAAAGCGATAAAGTATCAAAAAAATAATTATTATGATGGAAAATGGACCAATGAATACGAGACGCTTTTAGCCCCTCTAAAAGGCCTGTTGGCAGGAGATGACTGGAACCGTGTTGCCTGGAACAATGCATTGACCTATGGCCCCATATTCTCAGAGAACATAGTGGACAGGTTTTCACAGATCAAGAGTGAGACTTTTCTTATCATCGGTACGAGAGATAAAACGGGTCCCGGCAGAGCTTGGCTCAAAGAAGGTGTCACTAGAAAACTGGGTGAGTATGATAAACTCGGAAAAAACGCTAACAAGATGATCAAAGGCTCGACGCTTATTGAGTTAGAGGGACTGGGCCATATGCCTCAATATGAAGACTACAGTGCTTTCAAAAAAGCTTTTGATCAAGCGCTTGAAAAATGACAGGGCAAGCATCGACTCATGATAGCAAGTACGAGGAGAACAATAGTTTCCACTACAGTGAAACTATTGTTCAAGTCAAACGTTAATTTACGTTTATAAACAGAGGGGAAGAGATGAGGTGTATATCCTATAAGGCCGGCTATAAATATCAGCTAGAGAAAGAGTATGTGGCGGAGATTCCCATTATTCCGCGGGAGAGTATTGTCACAGAGTATATTAAACTCAATGAGGAAGGGTTGCTAAGTATTAAAAATGGATATGCCTGGAACGGCCCATCCGGTCCGGCGCTAGACACCTTGAACTTCATGCGAGGCTCACTTGTGCATGATGCCTTGTATCAACTCATGCGCAATGAGGAGCTGGATAGGGGTCAGCACAGGAAGCCCGCCGATGAACTGTTAAGGAAGATGTGTAGAGATGACGGGATGAGTCGAATCAGATCCTGGTGTGCTTATTTTGGCCTGCGAATTTTCGGTGAAACAGCGGCACACCATAAGAACAAGAAAAAGACCCATAGCGCTCCTAAGCTATGCAAGAAAGATCAAAGGTAGTAAATTTAACAAAACTACTTGCAGTCCATTGGGCCAAACATTAGGGTCAAGCTATTTGCTAAGCTCTCTATCAAATGGACGTGGTGCAATAGTTAAGCGTCCTGACTGTAAAGTGCCTAAAAACGGTACTTTATTTGTAATCCTGCTTCTGTAGTGTCATTTTTTGGTTCTACAAGACTATATATAAATGATGAATCACTATAATAGTTTACCTCTGAATCTTTTATCTTCCAGTAATTTAAAAACACTCCTACAGACCAACTTTCTTCTTCATAGCTTGTGCTAAACCTTATGCCATAACCATCGTTTTGATCGTTTACCGGATCACCAAATACGGCGGCATAGGCAGGACCAACATCTGATAGATAACTTTTTTGCTCTCCCTGAACAAAGTAGTCATATTCAAACGTTGTAGAGATACGGGATTTTCGATTAACCCTAAAACGATGTGTTATACCGATGGGGACATAAACATATTGACTTTCTCGTCTATAACCGCCACTGCCCAGATCTCTCAGGTCATTATATAAGTAACGGTATCCAAGCCCAATGAATGAAGACCAAAGAACGCCGCCAGTAACTCTTTCTATCCCAACGAGAAGACGTCCTTCATACATATAGTCTGACACATCTCCTGTACCCGAGGCGCTTTTGTACTCAACATCTCCCGTAGCATAGCGCAGGTCTGCAACGACATACACGTTCTTGTCCACATTCTTAGTACCTGTTACTGACAATCCATACTTTTGCCCTGTGGTCGACATAAAAAAGTCTCCATCGACTTCTTCTTCGTATTCATACCAATAAGTTTGCAAACCTATCTCTATCTTGTCTTCTGTTTTTAAAGAGATCCTGGGGCTAGCTTTTAGTTTTTCCATGGATTTTTGCTCTGTTTCTATTGCAAAAGCAGAAGTTAGGACAAGGGTTATACTTATGATGGCTGGCAGTAAAAAATTCTTTTTCATCAGATCTCAATTTTTTTTGTTTTATAGTAGCGGCAATAAGTTTAAAGAAGACATAAAAAAGCTCAACTACGCCCTTAGATAACTTTTCAATTACAAATCATGTATTGCAATACCAATATGATCTTGTTTGAATTGTGCAGGGCAAACCCTCTTTTAGGTAAAATCGTATAAGAGATAGGCATGCGCAGAGAGAAGGAGCACAGATGAAGATAGAGATACTTAGATCAGACATAACACAGTTGGATGTCGATGCCATCGTCAATGCGGCCAACACCTCACTTCTTGGCGGAGGCGGTGTTGATGGCGCCATCCACAGGGCAGCAGGAAAAAAGCTTCTTGAAGAGTGTCGGACGCTGGGCGGCTGCAAGACGGGTTTTGCCAAACTAACACAGGGTTATGATCTTCCTGCGAAGTATGTCATCCATGCAGTGGGACCCGTATGGCAGGAGGGAACACAGGGGGAAGAGGAGCTGTTAGCCTCGTGTTATACACAGAGCATCAAGATCGCGGATGCCCATAAGGTGCGCTCCATAGCTTTTCCTGCAATCAGCTGCGGCGTGTATGGGTTTCCTATCGAAAAGGCTTGTGCTATAGCAGTTAGAGAGGTTCTGTTTGCAGTGAAGGGGACGACTGTTGAGCATGTCATTTTCTCTTGTCACAGCGAGCAGGTAGAGCAGGCTTTGAAACATAGTCTTGAGGAGCTTGCCAAGAAGAAGCCCTGTTAACAAAAGATTAACGTTTCTTGCACTATCATGAGTAAAACAAAAGGAGAAATCATATGAAAAAGATTCTTATTATAGTCACACTGGTATTGATGTCGATGACAACTGCCTACGCGGGTGGAAATTTTGCCCTAAAACACGCTAACCCAATGCCAAACCTGATGCGTATTGCTATAGGGAATGCCGAGCTTTTGAACATCACTGCTGAGCAGATGAAAGGGCTCCATGCATGGGCCAACGAGAATAAACCCAAGATGATGATGATGGTCAAGCAGGTTATGACTCAAGAGAAGGCGATTAGAGAAGAAGCGCTGACTACGGATAAAGACATTATGAAAAAAGCGAACGAGATGCTTGAGATACGTAGAAAGATCATGGAGATGAAGACAGCGTGTAGAGCGACGCTGAGAGGAATTCTCAATGAAAAACAGTATGCTCAAGTTATCAATATCTACAGAAGCGCACGCTGACCTGACCTCTTCAACCTTGAGTAAGGACTAATCTCCTTACTCAGAACTTTCAAGTATAATTCCTCTATGCTAAACCTACCCATACATCACGTTCTTCCTCAGCTAACACAGGCCTTATCGCAACATAACCGTCTTGTATTGCAAGCCCCTCCGGGTTCAGGTAAGACTACGGCTTTGCCTTTGTCGCTTTTGAATGAACCTTGGCTTGAAGGCAAGAAGATCATTATGCTAGAACCTCGCAGACTTGCGGTACGATCTTCCGCAGCGTGGATGGCGGAACTTTTAGGTGAGAAGGTGGGTGAACGTATCGGGTATCAGATCAAAATGGAGTCCGTTCAGAGCAAAAAGACGAAGATATTGATCGTCACCGAAGGTATCTTGACGCGTAAGCTTCAAGCTGACCCTTCTTTGGAAGAGTTTGCCCTTGTTATCTTTGATGAGTTTCATGAACGCAGTATCCACGCCGACCTCTCTTTGGCACTCGCGCTTGAATCCCAGTCGCTTTTACGCAATGATCTCAAACTCCTCGTGATGTCGGCAACCTTGAACAGCTCTGCAGTCTCTGCTCTCTTGGATAATGCTCCCCTTATCCAAAGCGAAGGACGTTCCTACCCTGTTGAAGATATCTATCTGGATGTAAAAACGGCGCAGCCCGTTAAAAAAGAACTTCCTGCTTTTATCAACGATCTTTTGAAAGATATCCTGTGCGATGAAGAAGGAAATATACTTGTCTTCTTACCCGGAATCGGTGAGATCAAAAAGCTTGAGACAATGATAAAAGAGAGTCTGAAAATCGCTAACACAGAAGATGTCTTTGTGTCGGCACTATATGGAGATCTGAGTAAAGAGGAACAGCAGAAGGCTATACAGGCACCTGGCAAAGGTATGAGAAAGATTGTTTTGAGTACTAACATCGCGCAAACAAGTCTCACTATAGAGGGCATAAAGATTGTCATAGACTCGGGTCTTCATAATGTTTCTGTCTTCAACAGCGCTTCGGGGATGAATAGGCTGGAAAGTACGTTTATCTCGGAAGACTCTGCCATACAAAGAGCAGGTCGGGCAGGACGTCTGTCTGAAGGAAAAGCTTACCACCTATGGCACAAAGGAAAGATACTCCTCAAACATGACAAACCGGAGATACTCTCTTCCGACTTGACGCAGATGCTTTTGGAGCTTGCACTTTGGGGAAACCACGATGTTGAAGAGCTTAGATGGATGGACAGGCCTGCCGAAGCAGCTCTTTCGCATGCCAAAGAACTCTTGCTCAAGCTTGGAGCCATAGACAGCAAGGGCAGGATACAAGAACACGGAAAGAAGATGTCCTCCTTTGGTCTGCATCCTCGTCTGGCCCATATGATGCTAAAAGCTCAAAAAATGGGGCTCTCGTATATGGCCTCTTTACTCTGTGTGCTGATAAGCGAAAAAGATATCTATCAAGGATATCGATCTGCTGATATGCTAGAACGCGTCTCTATATTACATAATATGAACATCGGTGCATCAGTCGGGGGCAAGCATATAGATATCAAGCACTGCACGTTTCTTCTAAAAATAGCTAAACGGTTGGAAAATCGACAGGAAGAAGAGATCGACTTGGAGATGGTAGGTGTCTTGCTTGCCCTTGCCTACCCTGATAGGATTGCGCAAAGACGCACAGAAAAGAGCAGTTCCTATCTTCTTAGTAATGCCAAAGGGGTCGTCTTGCATAAAGAAGATGAACTCTTCTCGCAGGAATATCTCGTTATCACTGACCTGGACGGCAGGTTGGAGCCTGCTACTGTTTATAAGGCTGCTGCCTTAAACAAAGCACAGATCGAAGAGCATCTGGGTGGGCTGATAGAGCAGAGCGAGACCTTGAGATGGAATGAAGCTTCGCAGCGGGTAGAGATGAGGAAGATAAGTGCTCTGGGAAGTCTGATCTTGTCGGAGAGCAATGTTCAGACTTCTTCCAACAAAGAGGCCTCTCTGCTTCTCATCAATGCTCTTTGTTCCCTTGGCCTTGATGTGCTTAGCGAAGATAAAAACTTCCTTGGATTGAGACAGAGAGTCAATTTTGTGAATGCCCATAAAGAACTTTTGAGTAATGACCCTGAGCTTCCTGACTTCTCAGACAAGCATCTTTTAGAGACTATGCAGCAGTGGCTGCTTCCTTATCTTGAAGGAAAAAGCTCTTTGAAATCATGTCAGAGTCTGAACCTCTACGCCATACTCTCTTCTCAGCTGAGTTGGGAGAAGATGCAGGAGCTCGAGGCCCTTGCTCCGCAAAAGATTCAGGTGGCCAGCGGTTCGTCTATCTTCATAGACTATAAGGATATGAACAACCCTGTTTTGGCAGTAAGGCTTCAGGAGATGTTTGGCACCCAGGACACGCCAAGACTGCTTAGAGGTACTTTTACGCTGACTATACATCTTCTTTCCCCTGCATATAGACCCATGCAGGTCACTCAGGACTTGAAAAGTTTTTGGAAGACCACCTATGTGGATGTCAAAAAAGAACTGAGAGGAAAGTACAAAAGACATTATTGGCCGGATGACCCGCTCACCGCTCAGGCGACCTCAAAGACCAAGAAAAACATGTAAGAAACTTAAAATGCTATAATGTTTTCATTCGGATAGCTCTATTTTCTCTAGAACGGCTACTGACCAAAGATGCAATGGAGAACATTATGAGGTACATAGGCTTATTTTTATCAGTTATCCTGTTTTCAGGTTGTGACAGTATCGGTTTGGGTGGATCATACCCTTCTATATATACAAAAAATAGCCCTGAATGCGGATGTGAAGGAGTGATGTATATGATCACCAACCCCAACCTAACCGCGCAAAAAGTAACTGTTGTTCGTGTCAGACAGAGTGGGACAGCCCCAAAACGGCGTGAAAATATAGAAGTAACCCTGCAGCCGAAGATCGAAAAACGGCTTGGCTGTTCTGAGATCAACCTATATATCACGGGAAGATCTGAGTTTTGCGATACGCATCAGAGTTTTTATGTCAAAAAATACAGAGAGCTTAGAACAGATAAAAAATAGTCTTTTTGATTAAAGGTTCTTTGATACTATAGCGAGATCAAAAGAGACGATATATCTGTTGTTCTCTTCGTTCAGCTTAAGTTTTGTACCGTGCAGCTTCAGAATGTCATGTACGATATCCAGTCCGTAGCCTATAGATTTGTAGATAGTTTCGTTGGCTGTATTCGCTTTATTGTCTTTAAGGTTTGAGATAGTGCAGGTTGTGTGCTCCTCTTTTTCAATGAAACTGATATCTATATCGCTCCCTTTTTGTGCATATTTAAAAGCGTTAACCAGAAGATTATTGACGGCTTGCAAAAGTCTTGGTCTGTCTGCGAAGAGTTCAAGGGCTAAGGGGATGGAAGTCTTCACATTCAGCTCTTTTTCTTTGATCAAAAGGGAAAATGTCCTTAGGGCATTTTGAATAAAGTCTTCTGCCGTAAAATACTCTTTGTGCAGATCTATCTTACCTGTTCCCAAAGCAGCTTGGTCAAGGATTGTATTTACAAGCTCAAGACTTTTTTCGCTCTCTTGCTGTATGGTCTCAAATATCTGCGTCTTTTTGTCATTAGTCATGGTGTGGGTCAATGCCACCTTGCACAAGCCGTTGATGCTTCCGAGTGGTCCGCGAAGATCATGAGAGAGGTATCCGACAAGCTCTTTTATCCGCAGGTTTGTCTTTTTTAAAGTGTTCTCTTTGCTTTGAAGAAGGATAAAGTTTCCGATGGAGACTGCCATCATGGAGATAAGATCATGTTCATGTTCGGAGAACCCGTGTTGCCTTGGAATCAAGGAGGTAAAGTTAAGCGTCCCGTAAAGTTCTTCGTTAACAAAGATGGGAGCAGAAAGATAGGCTTCGAGTTTGAGGTTGACATATACAGGATGGTCTTTAAGTTCAGCTATCTCGCCCACATGAGGGAATCCAAGTGTCGCTTTGCTATCATAGACTTCTCTGCAGTAAGTTCCCTCAAGTTCATATTCATCACCCTCATTGATCACATCAAGGTCTGTGATGACATCTTTGACGATATATCTTTTACCTTCAATGATGTGGCTTACGATACCGGTCTGCATCTGGAATATCTCTCTACCTACGAGAAGATAGTCGGCGATAAGTATCTCAAGGCTGTCATAATGTTTAGCTGTCAGATGATGGATCTGTTTGATGTTTTCTGTCATTGCGACAAGTTGTTCCATATCACTTTTGGAGCGGTCCATATGATAAAAACGTCTATTTTCGACAAAGCCAGGGTAGTTCATAGTTCCTCGTTGTGGTAAAAATGTTGCGATGATTATAGCATGGGAATAAGAAAATCAAATAAAATTTAAGCTGATATTCCTTCACAAAGACTTCACATAAGATAGACACACATGCAGTATGAAACAGGTGCTTATGATACTTTTTACACTTGTGTCAAATTTATCTGCCTTGAGTTTGGATGAGATCATCTTCCATGCGCTTCATAAGAATCCGTCTTTGAGCTCTTTGGAGGAACGTACCTTGGCAAATAAGTAAACTATAAATGCTTCGGACCAGTTTAGTATTCCGGAGTTATTGATATTAACTAATACTATCGATGCAAAAGAGCCTATGCTGAGTAAAGGGCTACACGGGGCTAAGGTTAAAATTAATATATGCCAATCGAATGCAGGCGTATAAGATATGAAAGATGCAGCAAGTTTATCAGATCATTTGTACAAAAGAGTTCCATGAAGTGCAGTGCGCAAAAATGCGGCGGCAAGATGTAAAACCATTGGATATGCTAGTCGTGAATCAGAAGCTATTTGAAACTATACTTAGGCTATAATTCGCAGCTAATAACCGGCTGAGTACAGACGGTATCCTACAAAAAGAGAACAGATGAAGATCAATCTAAAAAATGATATTAAAAAATTACGAAATATAAATTGTGCAGAAGATGATGTCTTCTTTCAAGCGATGGAAGAGGTCTTGCTGTCTATCGCCCCGCTATACGAATCAGATGACAAATATGCAAAAAACTCAGTCATAGAAAGACTTATCAAGCCGGATAGAGTCATCAAGTTCAAAGTCACATGGTTTGACGACAACCAAAACATCCAGGTTAATACAGGCTACCGTGTTCAGTTCAACAATTCAATCGGTCCCTATAAAGGCGGTCTACGTTTCCATCCGACAGTAAACGAAGGGATCTTGAAGTTTCTGGGATTTGAGCAGATCTTTAAAAATGCGCTGACAGGTTTACCTATCGGCGGAGGAAAAGGGGGAAGTGACTTTGACCCTAAGGGGAAAAGTGACTTTGAGATCATGAAGTTCTGTCAGGCATTTATGACAGAACTTCATAAGTATATCGGACCGCGTATCGATGTTCCTGCCGGAGATATCGGTGTAGGCGCACGCGAGATAGGGTATCTTTTCGGTGAGTACAAGAAGATAACGTCATCATTTGAAGGCGTACTTACGGGTAAACCGTTTATGTTCGGCGGTTCACTTATGCGACCGGAAGCAACAGGCTACGGCGTCGTCTACTTCACGCAGACCATGCTTGAGGTAGAGAACAAAGGGAGTCTTCAGGGTGAGATTTGTACCGTAAGCGGTGCAGGAAATGTTGCACTTCATGCCATCGAAAAACTTCTTCAGATAGGTGCCGTTCCCGTGACCTGTACGGATTCTCAAGGAACGATCTATGATCCAAGAGGGATGGATATCAAGCTCTTGAAAGAGTTAAAACTGGAAAAACGTGCATCACTTGAAGAGTATGTAAAAACACATACAGAAGCGACTTATATCCCGGTGTCTGAATATCCTGAAGGCGGGCATGCTGTATGGAACATCCCATGTTATGCTGCTTTTCCTTGTGCCACACAAAATGAGCTGACTGAGATCGATGCGAACAACTTGATAAAGAACGGATGTGTAAGTGTAAGCGAGGGTGCAAACATGCCTTCAACGACAGAAGCGGTCAATGCGATGCTCAAGGCAAAACTGTGCTTTGCTCCGGCAAAAGCCGCCAATGCAGGCGGTGTTGCGGTGAGCGAATTTGAGATGAGTCAGAACGCTTCGATGCAGAAGTGGAGCTTTGAGAAGGTCGATGAGAAGCTCAAGGAGACAATGAAACAGATCTGTAGACGTGTCGCGTTTACGGCAAAAGAGTACGGGGTTGAAGGAAACTATGTAGATGGGGCAAATATCGCAGGCTTCAAAAGAGTCGCGGATGCGATGATAGCAGAGGGGATATAGACCCTTCCCTGTCCAAGTAAAGACTTTATGAATTGATGGATGCCTTGTCGTTACGATCTGATTTTCATCTCGGGCTCTATGATACAATGAGACAATCAAAGCAAGCAGGTGCATCGTGATCCGCTTAACCGCCATACTTTTTTTTATACTCACCTCTCTTTTTTCGCAAGAGACCTCCTCATCCCATTTTCGTGACCACAATGAGAGTAAAAAAGATATCTTGTACACGAATCTTGTCGGTGCAGCTGTTATTACGGTCTGGGGTGTCACGAACTGGGAATACGGTGCGAACAGCCCTTCCAGAGATGATGAAGAGTGGTTTGGAAGAGAGACAAAATCAGGCGGAGCGGATAAACTTGGACACCTGTATGCCACATATGCTATCGGTTCAGGTCTATCTGGACTGTATGAAAGCTGGGGGTATACCGAAGACGATGCTGCTCTGTACGGTTCTCTCTCCTCGTTTTTTCTTATGAACTATATGGAAGTTGGCGATGCTTTCAGCAGTGAGTTCGGATTTTCGTATGAAGACTTTATGATGAATACTATTGGTGCAGTTAGCGCATACTTCTTCTATACCAATCCTGAACTTGCTAAACGTATCGATCTTAGAGTCGAATATATTCCGAGTTTTGAGACGGCAGATGTGATCACAGAGTATGAGAGAATGAAGTATCTGATCGCGTTCAAAGCAGAGGGTTTTGAGTCTATTACCAACGCTTATTTGAAGTATGCAGAGCTACATCTTGGTTATTATACCCGAAACTATAAAGGCGGTTATTCGTCAGAAAGTGAGCGGATCCTTTACCTTGGAGTCGGTATTAACCTGTCACGAGTATTTAGAGAAAAGGGTCATGCCAAGACGGCACGTTTTCTAAACTATTATCAGCTTCCTTATACCTATGTGCCTTTTGAAAAGGACTTGAACAATTAGGATTCACTTCTGCAATAAGCGCTCTGTCTGTTTCTGTGTCAAAATACTTTTTGTATCATGAATACATTGGATATGGGCCTTTGTTATCTCGGTTTTAAGCTGTGACAGTTGCTCTATCATCGGAAAAAGTGCCTGCGTTGTCTCCCCCTTCATTGTCATTGTCTTGATCTTGCTCTCGAGTGCTTCAATTTGAGGAGAAAGACGTTTGACATTTTGCATCGTCGTCTTTCGAACGATCAGCAGTTGTTTTTTTTGATCTTCACTAAGCGCTAGTTCCGGGTCATCTCCATGCTGTATAAGCAGTTTGGTCATGTGAGGAAGACCGCTGCTGATCAAAAATGGGGAGAAGGCCTCTATTTTGACTGCTTTTTGTGTCTTTAAGCCTTGAGGCGGGCACATACATCCCTGTTTCGCTGTATTTGAAGGAGGAAAATTGTCATACATCCAACCCGCGATAAGGGCAAGTTCAGCCTCGCTTACAATGCCTCTTTGTGATGGCATCAGGCCGAAGGCCTTGATTCTCTCAGATAGACAGACCGCTTTGTCCCGTTGGGGGTTAAGAACATATTCTGAGATAAAGGCGAGGGCAGATGCCTTATCGGAGTACTGCATCTTCACATGTTTCATCACTCCCGTTACAGGTGGAGCGACAAGCGAAGAGATGTCTTGTGGTCTTGTCTTCAGGTGGCAACCGGCACATTTTGCATCATAAAGTGCTTCGCCCGATTCTACTGCCTGTACGTTACTCAGTAAACCCAACAGGGCACTCGATATTAAAACTAGATTTCGTAAGTTCATGTATGTCCTTTAAAAAAACATCTTTATTATAATATAAGAAAGTAAAATTAGTGGTAGGGGAAGGGAAGAGACCATCTCTATGTGAGGGTGGAGTATCACAGTCCTTGCACAGTTTTTTCGCTATGATTAAGCTATGAAAATACTATTTTTAGAAGACGATCCTGTCATAGCAGATATTGTGCGAGATTTCTTAAGTGAGTCGTATGAGGTCCAACACTGTTTTGACTCGCAGACGGCATTGCAGTATGCGGAAGATGAAGACTTCATGCTGTATATCTTTGATATCAACGTCCCGGGCGTATCAGGTATCGAGCTTCTACGAAGCCTGCGTGATTTCAATGATGCTACACCGGCCATCTTTATCACCGCTTATCAGGATGTTGAGCATCTAAAAGAGGGTTTTGCATCCGGCGCGAATGACTTTATCCGTAAACCGTTTGAACTTGAGGAGTTACAAGTCCGCATAGAAAATATAAAACGGCAGTTCAGTATGGCCGAAGAAATCATCATCAATGAGCAGATACGGTTCAATACGCTGACACATAAGATCATAAACGAGGATAAAATAATCTCCATCAGTGCAAAAGAGAGCGGTATCCTACACTATCTGATCAGTAATAAAAACCGCATTGTCTCCGTAGATGAGATCTTGCAAAATCTCTGGGAGTATGATGAGATGCCAAGCCAGGATACTATTCGCACCTATATCAAGAATCTGCGTTATATTTTAGGTAAGGAGCATATCATCAATGTTCGGGGCGAAGGGTATAGGTACAGCAATTGAACACGTTGGAGAAAAAATCATTTTACTCTTTTTTGGCACTGTATATCATCTCCTCTTTGATTTTTACTGCCCTTAGTGCATACTGGTATTACACGGCCCAGAAAAACATGTTTGAGAGTAACCAGCATTACCGGCTGCAGCATATCGCTGACACGATATCCCAAGGCATCATCCAGTCACATATGCAAGGATTAGAGCTTCAGGTTCCTTCTTTTGATGATGTGATCGTCGCTTTGATAAGTGTGGACAAAGAGGTGGTCTATGGCTCATTGATGGAAGATTTTTTCCCGGATAAGATGGAGTACTTTGAGATCGGAGAGTATTCGGTTCTGATTTCCTTCTCTCCACAGACACATCACGGGATTGAATCGGTAGTTGTGCAATCAAAAGCCTTGAGCGAAGAGCTAACAGAGTTAAAACAGAATGTTTTGGCTGTTATGATCAGCAGTGTCATCCTTATGATCGCTTTGGCCTGGGTGCTTTCAAAGCTTTTTATCCGTCCCTTACAGATTAGAGTCAAGCAGGTCGAGGACTTCGTACATGACACGGCGCATGAGCTCAATACACCCGTGACAGCACTGAGTATGAGTGTCTCGCGTGCACTCAAGAAGAAGATGTATGATGAAAAGGCCTTGCGAAATATCTCCATAAGTACCAAGCAGCTCTTTGATATCTACAGAGCGCTTTCCTATCTCTCCTTTGAGTCTAAGCCGCAAAGCTCTTCTCTGCTCGATGTGGCAAGCGTCTTGGAAAAAGGTGTACTCTATTATAAAGAACTGAGTGAAAGCAAAAAGATAGCGATCACGCTTGAGGCAGAACCGTTTAGTTTCAAGATCGATGAGACAAAGCTCAGTATGCTTTTTGGTAATCTGATCAGTAACGCTATAAAATACTCTATGCCTAACTCCACTATAGAGATAAGTCTGAAAAAAGGTGTTTTCACGATACAAGACGAGGGTATAGGGATCGCGCAGGAGAAATTATCCAAGATATTTGAGCGCTATAATCGTCAGACAGATTATGCGGGCGGGTTTGGTATCGGCTTGAGTATAGTGCAGAAGATATCCCAAGAATATGGAATTCGTGTTGAGGTCAGTTCTGAAAAAGAGAAGGGGACCTGTTTTACCTTAGTCTTTGCTAGAGAAGTTAAATAAGCCATTTAAAATAGCGGTATGGTATAATTTCAAAAAAATTAAAAGGAGCGGGTGTGAGACGATACAGATTGTTATTGCTTGCCTTGCTTCTTGTGGGGACTCTTCTTAGCAGTTTTCACCACCATGATGACGGGAATGTAGACGAGAACTGTTTTGTCTGTATCGTGCAGAGTGTTTTCTCTGCAGCTGATGTCCCTGATATCTTTTCTTTGGAAGCGCTCACGCTTTTCTTTTTGATCCCTTTAGTGCATAAAAGTGTTTATATTTCGACACTTGCAATGCGTACATACTCTTCACGCGCGCCTCCTCTTTTTTCATAGATCACCATCCAAAAACCAATACTATAATTTATAATTAAACTAAACCTGTACTAAACAGCAGGTTCTATAATGGAGAATTTATGAAAAAAACACTACTACTTTCTACCCTTGCTTCGGCAACACTTTTTGCGGTCGCCCCTGTGGTAAAACCGATCAGCGAACGAACCTTCTCACAGTCGCAGTACATGCCTGATATTTCGATGATCATGGACTTCTCGTATGTTAACCATAGTATTAGCGATGCCGAACTGCAGCATCTTGAGATCCCGGGAGTCGTCCACGGTATCATGGGCACACACGAGCACGGCGGTAGTTCTGAATCTACTTATAATGCCAAGAATGGCTTCAATCTCAACTATGCCGAGATGGTACTTTCAAGTAATGTCGATCCTTTCTTTAGCATGGATGCGGTGCTTCACTTTAGTCCCGAAGGCGTTGCAATTGAGGAGGCCTACTTTACGACGACGGCTTTGGGAAATGGTTTCCGTCTACGCGGTGGAAAACTGCTCTCGGAGTTCGGACGCCAAAACTCGCAGCACCACCATTTCTGGGATTTTGGAAATATGGGACTTGTTAACGAGGCCTTTTTGGGCAGCCACGGTATAAACGAGATTGGTGCACAGCTGCAGTGGGTCGCTCCAACAGAGACCTATCTGATGGTGGGTGCGGAGCTGTTGCAGGGAACGAATGAAGCGATGTTCGGTAATGCGCAGATCGGCGAAGAAGATGCTGTTATTGCAGAAGGAGAGCGTGCTCCATCCCTTTATATCGGCTATGTCAAAAGCTCTTTTGATATCGGCAGCACGACAATTCTTCCGGGTATTTCTTATATCTATGGCTCAAGCCGACTTGATCATCTTGAAGATGAGGACCCTCACGCCTTTGCCGGAGACAGCACCATCTATGCTGCTGACCTCACTGTCAAGCACTACTTCGACTCCTACAGTTTCCTGACTTGGCAGAGCGAATGGATGATGCGCGATATGGATGGAACTAAGTATGTCGACAATGCTGGTACAATAGACAGTAATGATCTTGAAAAAAAGCAGGCGGGATACTATACACAGCTTGTCTATGCTTATGATCAAAACTGGCGTGTTGGTGCGCGCTATGACAGTATCTATCTCAACGATGTCACGGCACAGGACTTTCCTGAAGACCTGAAACGCTACAGTGCAATGGTGGAATACCACCCGAGCGAGTTTAGCCGTATCCGTCTTGAGTATAACCGCAACGATTCCCTCTTTAACGAGGATGGAGAGCGCCAGAATCTGGACACGGTTATGCTACAGTTCAACATTGCCATCGGTGCCCATGGTGCCCACGACTTCTAAACACTCCAATGAGGAAGCCGTGCTATAGCACGGCCCTTGAGGGGGTACATCTTGACAAAAGGTCCGATATGAAAAATATTTTTATTCTTTTTTTACTTCCGATTTCACTCTTTGCGCATCTCAATATTGCCGTCAGCTATCCCTACATTGGTGCGATTACAAAGGCCATAGGCGGTGATCACGTCAAGACGATCGTTTTAGCCAAAGGGAACTGGGACCCGCACTTTATCATTCCGCGTCCCTCATTGATCTCAAAACTGCGCAGCGCCGATGCGCTCATCATGAATGGAGCACAGCTTGAGATCGGTTGGCTTCCTCCGCTTATAAAACGTGCCAACAATCCCAAAGTCATCCCCAATGCGCCGACATTTTTAAATCTATCACATCAGATTGAGCTCATTCAAAAGCCCACTTCAGTCGATCGTTCACTCGGAGATGTCCATCCCGACGGTAATCCACATTTTCATCTGAACCCCAATAATATCCTGACCTTGGCACAGAGTATCAGCAATTTTTTGACAAACATGGATACACAGCATGGGGAGATCTACAGGAAAAACCTGCAAAGTTTTGAGCAGAAGTGGAAAGCCCATCTTGCCCAATGGCAAGTGCGCATGAAGGATAGAAATGGGATGAAAGTCATTCAGTTTCATGACAATCTGGCTTATTTTAATCGGGCTTATGGTCTGCAAAGCATAGCCACCATCGAGCCTTTGCCGGGAATTCCGCCTTCATCGCGTCATACCCTCTCTTTGATAGGTCTTATAAAAGAGCAAGGGCCATGTTGTATTTTGCATGATGTTTACCACTCTACCAATACAGCAGAGTACCTTGCGGAAAAGACAGGTATCAAGCTTATCATCATGCCGCATGATATTGGGGCCTTGGATTCAGTGGACTCTCTCGTGGGTCTTTTTGACTATCTCAGTGAAGCAGTACATTATGATTGATATCTTTATACCGCCTATTATATTGGTAATCGTATTGGTCATGATTCATGCCTGGTTTGGCAAGGGTGTGCTTGAACGCGGTGTTATCTTTACGGATTTGGCAATAGCACAGTTCGCAGCTTTGGGATCGGCGGTAAGTCTGGGCTATTTTCATTCAGAGTATCTGTATATCTTGACTTTGGGCTTTGCTCTGCTTAGTGCTTTTTTGATATCGGTGGCCTCACACAGAAAACTGCAGCTGGAAGCTTTCATCGGTATCTTGTATGTACTGGGTGCAAGCGGTATCATGATGGTATTGGCAGATTCAGCAGAAGGGATGGAGCACTTTAAAGCACTGCTGGCAACAGACATACTGTTCACACCTCTGGATGAGATCCTTTTTAGTACGCTCGTCTATGCCTTGCTCGGCATTGTGATCTGGCAGGTCTACCCTAGGTTAAAAGGATTCACTAAAGACCTTCTCTTCTTTGCGATGCTTGCTATCACGGTGACTTCGTCCGTTCAGTTAGCGGGTGTTTTAGTGGTGTTTGTTCTGTTGGTCGCTCCGATACTTCTGGCCTCCATGCAGAGAATAATCCCAATAACACTTTTTGCTTACATTTATGGTTGGTTCTTCTCTCTCCTGTCTATCGGATTGTCGTATTACTTTGACCTACCAACAGGGTACACGATTGTATTTGTAGGTGCATTAAGCACATTGATCGGTGTTATGCTCTTGAGTCAAAAAAAGTCGTAAAAGAGCGCTCTTTATAACTGGTTATTGGAGTAGGATAAAACGGATTGTGATCAAAAAACCTCTTGCTGCCCCCTAAGCTTGTTTTATGAAGGCAAGATGTAAAATCAAGGTATATTTACAGTAAGGATTGCTTATGACTAAGTTATTAGCTATCAAATATGCCGCATTTAAAGAGGAGATGGATTCTGCCTTTGAGGATGCACAAGACATTACGAGTCTGGATGTGTTTGATGCCTTTGTCTCCGCCTTTAAAAATGCTACAAATGTCCTTGAAGAAGACAAACTCAGAGCCCTGATCTTTAATCAGTTCAAGAACTATGGCGACTTTGACAAGCAGATGTGTGAAGTAGCTATGAGTGTATCAGATATACAGCAAAGTACTCAAAATGCAATCAATGCGATCGACAATAATGATACGGATGCTTTGAAAGATGCTTCAGCTCAATTGAATGAGTATAAGCAGCGTATTTCTGCCCTTGAAAAAGAGATGAATACGGATGAGACGACGGGCGCGTTTAATCGAAAATACCTAATTAATCATGAGCTTGATAAGAATGAACAGATGAAGATCGATGGTGTCTTGATGCGCCTGTCTATCAATAATTTTGCACAGATCAACAAAGAACATGGTCATGAATCAGGTGATATCGTCTTAAAATTTGTCAGCAAGCTCTTACAAAAGAGCCTCAAAGCAGTGGGTATAGACCTAATCCGCTATATGGGAGTCCAGTTTATAGCCTTATCTAAAGAAGCTGTTTCAAAAAAGACAGAGAAGATCTTCCAAGATACGGTCGACTTAGTTTTGAGTAAAAAGTTTAAGACACATGATGGAAAGATCTTGAATATTGAGCTTCAGTTTGACCACAAAGTTTTTAAAAAAGGGGAGTACTTCCAGGAAGTATATGAAGAACTGTAAAGGCTTATTGCCTTTACAAAGGTGTGTTATTTGAAGTATTTTTCAAGATCTTTGATAACGGCACCCGGTACTGTCATGATCGTTGCAAAACCCATCAGGTCAAGAAGAGGATAAGAGATAGCGATATAGTAATCTGCTCTCATAGCTGTAGCCTGAGCGATGACAACGTCTTTTCCATCTATTTGAATAGTCTCATTCTCAATCAATACCATCCATGGAAGAAGACCGGCATTATGAACACCGATCTTGTCCGGGAATTTCATTGTACGTTTAGCAAGGTTTACCCCATACAGAACTCTTCCTTTGTCCAGTTCAAGTTTAAAGATAAGATTTTTCTTTGCTTTTTTCTCAAGTTTGGCCTGTAAATCAGAAAGACCTCCTTCTTTGATCTTGATCGTATCTTGATAGTAAGGACGAGAGATCATAAACTGGTAGTTTGGAAGCGCATCAAATTCCCATTTGTCAGCCGAAGGCGTAAGTTGTGGGAATGCTTTGTTAAGCGCTTCTAAGAGAGGTGCCTCATCATTCAGTTTGTAGTCATCTTGTAAAAAAGCACGTGTGAAATAACGAGGGTTTGTGACACGTACAGTCTTGTCTGTTGTGTTAACCAATGCACGCATTGAACCTGCTAGAAAACCACGTCCAGGCTTGTTTGCAAGCGTCTTAAGGTGAGGGTGCGTGAAGACAATAACATCCATCTTCGCCTTTGTTACTTTTGAAACTGAAAGGATCTCAAACCCTTGAGCTGTAAGAGCATCTTGAACCTCTTGAGTGCTCGCCAATGGTGCATCGAAGTAGGTACTGACCTCTTTAGGGCCTTCATAACCGACAACAACTTCTTTAGAAGAACAACCGCTAAAGATCAAAGCCGACAAGGCAAGGGCAAGTAGAAGTATTTTACGCATATTTTTCCTTCGTGATATAAATTTGAGTTATTATGCTCTATTAATGTTAAAGAATTGTTTAATACGTTATTTTCTATATATCAATATATCTTGATATATATTATATATTCTGTTATGATTGCACTATTAATCAAGGGGATAGCATGAAACGTTTACATATTCATATTGCAGTCAAAGATATAAACGAGAGTAAAAAGTTCTACAGTACGCTTTTCGGTGCTGAACCGACAAAAGAAAAAGAGGACTATGTCCAGTGGCTGCTTGATGACCCTGCTGTAAACCTTGCGATCTCTTCTGGACGCGACACAGTTGGCCTGAATCACCTTGGACTTCAAGTGGACAGTGATGAGGCTTTGGCTGAGATAGAGGATCGTCTGATTGCGGCTGACATCACAGGGGAGAAGCAGGAAGAGGCACAATGCTGTTATGCCAGCTCAAAAAAATACTGGATCAAAGACCCTCAAGATGTGATCTGGGAAAACTACCACACTATGGAACAGATAGAAGTCTTTGGGGGTGACGAATTTACCGGAGGAGAAGGGTGCTGTACACCAACCTTTTCAACCAATGGAAAATGGTCAGCCGGCGGATGCTAATTGTACAACGTCATGAGACCCGAGTTTCTTTGAACAATCTATCACTAGTGTTGTCTCAGCAGCAGTTTTTCGTACAGATAAACCTTACAAAGGACCTTTGTTTTGGATGATTTCCTGCGAACAGTCTCGGCTTTGAATGATGAGACGCGGGTGTTGATCCTGCGTTTTTTAGATATGCATGGTCCTTTGTGTGTCTGTGACCTTCAGATCTCTTTAGAGATGATCCAATCGCGTCTTTCACGACATCTGAAGATACTCAAAGAGAGCGGATTTTTACGTGTTGAGCGAAAAGGTACCTGGGCGTACTACGAGATACGCTCTCCTCTGGACAGGTTTCGTTTAGAAGCCATCGAAGAGATAAGGCATCTGGACATTTCCCTGCCGGAACTAAAAAAGCCTGATTCGCAGTGTGAAAAAGAAAGTTGAAAAGGACAATAAAAGATGAAAATAGAACAATCAACTCAGAAGGAGGCAGCTAATGCCAAAGCATAAAAAAGTTTTGATCCTATGTACGGGGAACTCATGCCGTTCGATCATAGCTGAGGCGCTTATCAATGCGAAGCTTGACTCTTGCGTTCAAGCCTACAGCTCGGGGGTAAAGGCCAGCGGAAAGGTCAACCCTCATGCCGAGGAACTGCTTAAAGAGCATGATATGTGGAGAGACGAGTATCACTCCAAGACCATTGACAAGGTGATCGATCAAGAGTTTGATCTTATCGTTACCGTATGTGATCATGCGAAAGAGACCTGTCCTGTGTTTCCTAAAGCGGTCAAGACGATACATGTCGGTTTTGAAGATCCGGATGGAAAAGGAGAAGAAGCTTTTGCAGAGACGATGATGCAGATTGAAACACAACTGCTGCCTATCGTAGAAAAAGAGCTTTGCTCATAAAAGAGCGAAAAAGAAAAAGGATGGTTATATGATTTTAGCTACAGGTCTGTTCTTGATTACACTCGTGTTCGTTATTTGGCAGCCAAAAGGGCTGCAAATTGGTACGACAGCCGTTATAGGTGCGCTCTTGGCTTTGGCGGTTGGAGTTGTCTCAGTGGATGACGTATGGGCCGTTACGGGTATCGTCTGGGATGCGACTTTGGCTTTTATAGGGATTATCATCCTCTCTATGGTCTTGGATCAGATCGGATTTTTTGAATGGGCGGCTTTGAAGATGGCCCGTCTCAGCAAGGGTAACGGCAACCTGATGTTCGTTTATATCCTTCTTCTTGGCGCTCTTGTCGCGGCATTTTTTGCGAATGACGGTGCGGCTTTGATATTGACACCTATACTCTTGGCAAAGATGAAACATTTGAAGATGGATCCCATCGCAGTCTTTGCATTTTTGATGGCGGGAGGGTTTATCGGAGATTCTGCCTCTAACCCCCTTGTCATCTCGAACCTGACAAACATCGTAACAGCAGGATATTTTGATATCGGTTTTTGGGAGTATGCTAAGACGATGTTCCTGCCAAACTTGCTCAGTATTGTCACTTCTATTGCGGTCTTGTGGATCTTCTTCAGAAAAGATATCCCCAGGCATATTGATGTTGAAAACCTTGCATCTCCGGAATCTGTCATCAAAAACAAGACCATGTTCAATCTCTCCTGGTACTTCTTGGCGCTTTTGATGGTCGGTTACTTTATAGGAGATCATTATCATCTTCCGGTGTCTCTTTTTGCTCTGGGCGGGGCACTT
>Ga0316205_10001988_pt1 | contig 22951 bp, 19 predicted proteins | sample 3monthpyrite_MG_FD_204941 | JGI IMG/M metagenome (GOLD analysis project Ga0316205, IMG submission 204941) | Microbial mat bacterial communities from mineral coupon in-situ incubated in ocean water Damariscotta River, Maine, United States -... | ecosystem: Environmental > Aquatic > Marine >... | reverse complement strand
CACAATTTTTGGCAAGTTAAATCCAACGGCCGTATTAATAAAAGACATCACACCCCACGGTGTTTCATTAGACAAACCGATATGCCTAATTTTACCGGCAACAACCTGTTCATTTAAGGCTTCAAGCGTTTCTCGAATGGAAGTAAAAGAATCTTCTTCTGCAACATAGCCCAATTTACCAAAAAAATTGGTTTTTCTTTCTGGCCAATGCAGTTGGTATAAATCAATGTAATCGGTCTTTAAACGTTTAAGACTATTATTAAGCGCGGTAGTAATATGTTGTTTATTAAATTTCGACTTACCGTCCCGAATATGATCAACCCAACCTTCTCCAGGGCCGGCGATTTTTGAAGCAAGAATAAACTGGTCACGGTTATTACGTTGTTTAATCCAATTACCAATAATGGTTTCGGTTGAACCATAGGTTTGGCTATTTGGCGGAATAGAATAAAGCTCAGCTGTATCGATAAAGTTAATACCCGCATCCAGCGCATAATCCAGCTGTTCAAAGGCTTCTCGCTCTGTATTCTGTTCACCCCATGTCATCGTGCCTAAACACAAAGTACTCACATCAATCGCGGTATTTCCGAGTTTTCGATATTTCATACTTAACCTACATACATTTTTAAATAATGAGCAATACTAACTATTAAAGGGCTAAAAAAAACATTTTACTTATTTGTAAAATGCTTCAACCGTTCCTTTTAACTTAATCAGAATCGGTTGTCCCCGACGGTCTAACGCTTTAGGAGAAGGAATCTTTACCCAACCTTCACTGATGCAATATTCTTCGACATTGGTATACTCTTTTCCGTTCAGCCGAATACCGATAGTGTGATCGAAAATTTCGGCAACATGATGTGGGCTACTGGAATCACCCGAAAGGCGATCCGGTAAAGTGGGTCGAGATTGAGTATCGTTCATGTGAGTAACCTGAATTAAATAAAGTGTACGCCATTGTAGGCAATATAAACCTCGTGCTCAACAATAGTAATAGCGTTAGTTAGTGACCTGTGAATTCCTGAGAATTTAATCCTTACATTCCCTTCCCCCACTTCGGGGCAGGCGTAGGATGGGGGAACTTTTATCACCCTCCCCCTAACCCCCTCCCGTAAAGGGAGGGGGAACTTATACTTTTTCCCTCCCCCATTTCGGGGGAGGGCTAGGGTGGGGGTAGGGGTAGGATTAGGATGGGGGTAACTTAACTCTACTCCCTTTATTACTTAGTTCGTTGTTATTTGAAGCACTACTTAACTATAATACAAATCAAATCTCACACTATTAATTTCGTCTCCATTTACATTCCCTCCCCCTAACCCCCTCCCGTAAAGGGAGGGGGAACTTATACTTTTTCCCTCCCCCATTTCGGGGGAGGGCTAGGGTGGGGGAATTCTAGGGTGGGGGAGAATTAGTGTGGAGGTAACTTTCTATTAATTTCTGTTGATTCTACAAATGAGGCCTTACCGTGAAAAAATCTATACAATCCAACCCTCTGCAACCATTACAGCGAATAAGGTGTGTATATAATGCGTGAACCAATCCGACTGGATAAACGTTGTGTTGAACTGTTTGGTTGTTCACGTGGCGCAGCAGTGAAGTACATTCAAGGTGGCTGGGTACAAGTAGATGGTGAAGTGGAAGAACGCCCCCAGTTTAAAGTGCAAGATCAAAAGATAGAACTGCTCGAAGGTGCATCTTTAGAGCCAATTAAACCGGTGACACTGATATTCAATTTGCCGGAAGAGTTTAATACTAATGATACAACAGCAATACAGAAATTAATCACGCCCGAAAACCATTGTGAAAAAGATTACTCCGGCGTAAAAAAACTCAACACACATTTTCATGATCTAAAACCAGCGTCCCCTCTACAAAATGGGGCATCAGGGCTAATGGTATTTAGCAAAGACTACAACGTGCTACGCGTACTGCTTGATAATAATAGAAAAAAGGAAGAGGAATACATCATAGAGTTCAGTGACGAGTATACGCTCGAGGCACTAGAGCAGCTCAATCAGCTTGCGTATAGCAGTGACGAATCACATCCTAAATACAAAGTCAGCATGCAAAACGAAATACGCATGCGCTTTGTCACTAAGTTTACACAACCCGATCAAATTAAAACGTTGTGCAAGCGTGTTGGCTTAACGACGGTAGTCATTAAACGGATTCGAATAGGCAAAGTATCTATGAAAGATTTACCGCCAGGTGAATGGCGTTATTTATCCGAGAATACTATGTTTTAAGGAATAAAAGGGGGGATGTCCCCTCTTATTAAAAAATGAAATGTAATTTGTAAGACCTGACCCCATGCCTTTTGGCAGTAAGCACTAGAGAAAAGAAAACAAATACAACAAACTTCAGGTTTCTATATAAGACACTAGATGTACATATTGCGCGATTCATTTTAGCCATTGCAACCTGCATTATCCCCTTCTGCACGCCATTTAAGATATCTAAAGGTCATACGATGTTGCTGACTAAAAAACTTACCCTTCTCAAGATTCGATATTAACGCGACCCCGCCAGAAAAGATTAAATCAGCTTTAGATCGGTACGTATTTTCACAGTTGTGTTTATACAAAAATGCATACACCGGTAAAATTAATTGATTTAACATCGGAGCTGGATTGGGGTTTGCGCCAACTTTTGCATTTCGCATACGGAAAGCACCGTAGCCAGTACCACCGGTATCCCGCCAGCTACCAGCTGAACCACCGACATCGGCTACCCACATGTTTGTCCATAACCAATCAGCCATGATCTTAAGCGCTGCCGGTACACGTGCATCAGGAGAACCTAATTCTACTGAACGCTCGTAATAGTCGATTAAGGCCGCTGTCGTCAAGCCACTCATAAATGCCTGAATATGCTGATCTTCTAGCACAGGATCAAGATAAACACCCGTTGTCCATTGTTGAATGTGTCCCAAAGCCATTTGAACTAAGAACTCAACAACATCAACATCACGCTTAGCACCCGCTCGTTCAGCCGCCATATTCGTTTCTAGTGTATAGGCTACAGGTCGGCTATACATTTGTTCCCAGTAGCGATCAGCGTAAACATGGTAGCCCGGACGAGGACTTTTTGAGTGTAGCGTCAGTAAGTCCGATTTAGACGCTGCATTGCCACCGATACGCCAGTCTAAATCCAGACCATGTGGAAATCGCCACCAACCTGCTGGCTTGTAATTATTAGGCTTCAAATAGTCATTAACAAAAATATTACGCGCTTTACGTGCATATGTGTGCCACGGTTCAGATTGACCTGTGAACTCAGCAATTTGGTAGAAAGTACGTGCAGCGTCATAGTAAACCTCTTGGATACGTTTACTTGCACTTGGCTCACTTGAAATCTTATCACCAAGAAGTCGACCGTACTTCTGCATTCGAGCAGTAAACTCACTTAGCTTTGGAACATCTGCAAAAACAGGTAAGGTTTCTTGATTTGTACCTGAGCTTGAAGTACTGCTTGAGCCCGAACTTGAATCAGTGCTAGAACTACTACTACTAGAAGAAGTGCTATCAGTGCTGTCACTATTTGCTGATGATGTATCCTCGTCGCCACCACCACAAGAAATTAAGCCGACCAACATTATTGGAACGAGAAACATAATATACTTATTTATTATCATAATATTTCATCCCCTATTGTTACCCAAATTTGTCGTTAGATATTAGTCCCTATTAAATATTTAGTCTGTGAACCCGTGCACTTTATTATTCAATTAAAGGGTGATTAAAATAATATAGTTTTTACTCTGAACTCAAATATCTTAATTATACATCACAACCTCTTTACCCCATCAACCCAAGGCTCTAATCTCTTACCTTGTTTCAGCTCAACCTGATAACGCGGTTTCTTTTCCCTGTTTTTATATCTATTATTAGTTTCTTCACGCTTGGTTATCTCATTAATCTCATTTGAATATGGTAATGGTATATGCACGTTAGAGATGAAAACCTTATTTATTCTGGCTACAAGTTTCTTTTTAGTCCAGTAAGGCTTAAGCTCTCCACGCAACATCAGGTATTTATTACTGTCTTTATACTTTGCTCTTAGTGTTTGTAAATCGCGACCTGCGTCTATTGCTATTAAGCGTGATTCGGATGTCTTTAATTTATATAATGATTTTTCTTTATTTTTTAGTTGTTTATTCAGTTCTTTGTTATCAATATTTTTTTTGACATCTTCTCGTTCTTTTTCAATGTCCTTTTCTGCCTGTTTAAGAAAATTTTTAAATGACTCACCATCGTATTCAAGTACGACAATAATTTCTTCTATGTTTAGTTTTTCATATTCGTAGTCTTTGAATCCTCTATCTTTTTTAATCTTGTCAACATCGACACCCAGCTCTTTCTGTTTGTCTTCTGTTAGCCACGCTGGGTTACTATAGTTACTCAAATGATAACGTCTGTATTTGCCCTTAAATGTATTAGTTGGAATTACATTCCAGTTAAGCCTTAAAGATAATCCACTGTTTTCTTTATTGCTGTATGAGCGATAAGGTAGTGATAATTCCCGCTCTGTTAAATTTATACTTTGTTCTATATCACCAGAGCGGTTATACGTAACACCAGCAAGAACGATGATATTGACTAAGACCAGTAGTGCTGCGGCCACTATGGCTTGTTTATTCATGACACACTCCCGTTACCTTGGTCTACTTTTTGGCCTGCCGACTGGCTCTGTTCTCTCAAACGTTTATAAATAAACAGCAATAAAATAGATGACAAAGCAATGACCAAGAAGAATAAATACTTTGGCATTATCTCCCACCACCAGTCGAATAATTTGGTATATAAAAACAAAACAAAAAACACGTTGCCGGTATTAACCACATCAGACCATTGTTTTTTTATACCCAGAGCAATAAGTGCCGCACTGGTTGCAAAACCAACAAGCTGATAAAAACCTTCGATAAAATCATGACTAAAGTTCAAGTAACTTCCTCCTCCCCAGTTTGAAAGAATCAACACAGGAATAAGAAACAAGATACAGCCGAAAACTCGGTAGATAGGTGGGAAGCCACTGAAATTTTTCTGATTGAACCACATGGGTACACTGAAAATAATCAATGCAGGTAACAGTAAATTTTCTGGTCGCTCTCCGGTGTGTATCCAATACATGCCAGACCAGCTACCAACACGTGCAGCAATAAATGCGGCCAGGCTTAGTATTGCCATTGCCAGCAGCAATCGAACATCAAAAGCATAGGCCAATAAAAAACCATAAATCGCCCACGCCAGTAATGCTTTATCAGATGGAGTGATATTAAAAATTTGCCCAAGCATAACAAGATTGAGGACAAAACAGGCAAAACTCACCATAGCGATTAACTTAGTGAAGTAGCCGGTGCTTTCACGCTGTGAAATTAAGTGAGTAAGTAACAGAGTCGTTAACGGTGCAGCAATAAGAATGAACACTTGAACGGTTGTAGTTAGATAACCCCAGAACTGATAAAAAAGAAAGAAGATACTGGCAGCCAGTGCTAATGCGCCCGCAAAGGAAGCGACTTTCATACCCGTCGAAAGCTGCTTCTGCTTTGTATTGGTATCAATATCAAATTGATTGGTCAATTTTTCCAGTATAGAAGTATGATAATGAGAAATAGATGTTCGTTGTTCATCGTCTAGCACAAGAACATCATCGTCTTTGAGACATTTTATTTCATCATTAAAAGCCTGAATTTGATCGGCTCGTTGCTGTGCTTTGAATTTATTATCCATATAAGCTCTTTTTTTATATTTTTAAACAGCTTGTTTCGATGCAAGCTCCATTTACCATAGGATTAACACTACCATGTTTTATTTTATATCCATAATTGGAATTAGTGTGCAATACAATCAGATATTAGAACCAATTGAATACTTGTTCTGTAATAAAAGGGCTCTAACCCTGAGGTATCCCCACAAATAAGTGATCAAAAACAAAGGCTTAGTAAGATGAAGCAAAACACGCGAAGAAAACACGTCATTGCGAGTAAACAAAGTGAGCGCAGCAATCTGAATGAGAAGAGGCGTTAGCAACCAGATTGCCGCGTCAACACTGAAAAACACTCGTTTTTCAGTGTTTTCTCGTAATGACTAACGTTGAAAAACTTTGTGGGGATCCCTCAGGCTCTAATCCATTTATTTAATCCACTAATGAAACGGGTTTATAAAATCCTTCCTGTGAGCCATTACCATCTCCTGTAATTTTAAGTGTTTCGTAGCTGAGGCGTTCGTTGTTTTGTGTACGTGCTTTTTTTCTGGATTTATAAATTTTCCAGTTTGAGGTATCGTTTCTATGTTTTTTCCAACCTGATTTATTCGCACCGGCAAGATTTTTTTGATGGTCTTGCCCTTCAAAGGCACCCATGGATTTTCGCGAGTTGGGGCCAATAATGTATTGGCTATCGATACCGTCATTACGATGTGAAGCAGGATTACTTATTCCTGATACTTGTACCCATGCGATGTGGATGGTGTTATTGCGTTTGCTATTTTTCTTGCTTTCTTTTACTAGTCTTTTCTTTGGATCGATACGTATAGTAAAGTTATAAGGTAATCGAATCTTTTGTTGAAAATCTTGCCAATCTTTTTGCGTTTTGTTTGAATGCGGTAAACTAAAACGAGTTATCTCCGCGCCTTCCCCTGTTTCGCTATATTCTTCGAATATTAAATTAAAACTGGTTTTATAACCTTTATTTTTTCTTATTAGTAGATAACGGATTTTTACATAAACGTCATCGCCCGCCGAGGGTTGGCACCCACTACCACGCGGGCCGGATGGTCCAATGTCATAAGGGAATTGACTGTTACCGGCAGTATCAAACACTTCTTCATTCGTGCCAACATTCATGGCTTGCCAAGCTAATTCACGACAATCAGCATCGCCCCAAAAATACGGCTTAAATGATTTTAGTTTTGTACCACGATAGGCTGAATCATCGCCAGTAGCTAAATACTTTTGATCTTTACTGTTCTTTTCGTATTTATTTGAACTATCAATTAAATCACTATCACCACCATAAGTATCATGATGATCAATACGGTTTTCAATAACATTGCCTCTACGCGTGCGCCTATCATTAATATAGCCTGGATATTCCCACGCTTGCGGAACCATCATGCCTTTGTGATTGTTACCGGTATATAACTGCACTTCATCATTAAGCCAAGTAATGGTAACTAAATTGTTGTTATGTTTTTCGATTTTACCGGGCGTGCCCAAAGGGCCGGTATAAGCATTGGATTGATTCTTTTTAATTGATACTGCAGTACGTCCAGGCAGTGCATAGGCCCAAAATTTCAACCACGACTTATTTTGATTAAGTGTCGAAACGTGCGAAACAATGTGCGAACCTTTACTGTGCCCAAACACACGAACAGATCGAACTGGCGTATTCGTGCCTTCTGCTTCAACCGCTTTAAGCAGTTCTTTTAATGACTGAGTACCATTGATAATACTGGTGTCGTAAGTAGCCGAATCCCAGGTGGTTGCATTTTCATACATGATGCTCACATGTGCGCGGGTCGTATCGTTTTTAAACATCCAGTTAAATTGATTGTAATTCCCATCTTCACCACCGGTGCCAGGCACATAAATATCCATAAAATTCAAACACGCCGGGTTGGTTTGATAGTATTCACGCAATTCATCGCGGATACATTGCTGGACATTGCTCTGGTTCAAACAAGATTTTTCACTTTTGGTATCCGCACGAAGGTTAATAACCAAAGGATCAGAAATTGTACATAACGCCAACACATGAGATGACGTAAAACAAAGTAAAGTAATACTAAAAAACCGAAGCACGGTTGATACTATATTTGTCATATTTTTTTAACCTAATTTTTTATTTGCAAACCCGATAAGCAGTGAATTAGCCGCTCAGTAATTGTAGATAGAACACACTTATTTCTAATATTAAGAATTAAACTTGGATTCCATATTCTAGCGCAATACGTAAAATCCTATCAGGAGGTGTTGTATGGAAGCAAGTTATCATCGGTTAGATTTCAAGAATAGAGTGGCTATCTACTATCTTAAAAGCAAGGTTGTTCTCAAAGGGAGATAGCTCGTCAATTAGAAGTGAGTCCTTCAACTATCAGTCGAGAACTCAACCGCAATCAAACGTGTAAAAGTTATTTTCCTGAGGTGACTCAACATAAGCACAAAGTAGATGTTATAAACAAGATCGCAAAATGGACAAGTATTCTTCTTTAAAGAAAGTGGTCTTTACTTGTCTGAGAAAACAATGGTCAACCGAAAAAATCAGTGCATGTATTAAGAAAAAGTACGATGATTCTAATATACATTTATCGCCTGAAAGTATATACACCTATTTGTATGTTTCGCCACGAGGGAAACTAAGCGTAAAGCGATACGTGCACGCATTGCATAAGGATAACGGCGGAAGGAATACAGGATGGGTAACATGTTTATATTATACGGTGAACGTGAGTAATATTTGCAGATATTAAAAAAGGGGGGCTCCCTGTTACCCGTAAATATAACAATTCCAGGTTAAATACTTAAGTTATTTTCAATAAACACCGATATAATCTACACGATCATAAAATTTCTACTGCTATACATTTAGAAATAGAACAATTAATCATTTTCAGTTATATTCAATGTCATGCTGATAAACCTTTAAAACAACTTATTTAACCATGAATAACTCTTTTAAGAATATTAGTATATTATGGTTATTAAACCTTATTATTTTTGTGTGCTCATTAACACTTTCTTTATCAGCACATAGCGCAACAACAATACGCGTAGGCGTCTTCAACAATAAACCGATTGTATTCCAGCAGAATAATCAGTACGTCGGCTTCTCCCTGGATGTTCTTGAATCCATTGCTGATAATGAAAACTGGCAATTGGAATATGTTCATGCCCCCTGGAAATCCGTTCTAAAAAAACTGGAGTCAGGACAAATTGATTTACTGGTTGGCATTGCTTACAAGCCTGAACGTGCCAGACGTTTTGATTTCACTAAAGAAACCCTGATCAATAACTGGGGCGTGGTGTACAGACATCCATCCGTTTCAATCACATCACTCAAAGATTTACAGAACAAACGTATTGCGCTAATGTCACGCAGTATTCATAGTCGTGTTTTCAGACAAATAATGGATCAGTTTCAATTCGATTTCACCACCGTAGAGGTAAAAAGTTATTTGGAGGGCTTAAAGGCTGTTGATGTCAATAAGGCTGACGCGGTTATCATTAATCGTGTTTTCAGTATTATTAATGCCTCTGACTATGATGTAATGGAAACGGGTGTTATTTTCAATCCCGTCGAAGTCAGGTTTGCTTCGCCTAAAGGTAAACATGCTAATATTCTGGCCGCGATAGATCGCCACATGGCGGCACAGAAAAAAAATAATTCCTCTGCTTACCATGTAGCGCTACAAAAATGGCTTGGCACCCCTCAAAAGTTCCAAATACCCGAATGGTTATACTATTCTTTTGCGCTGCTGGCTGTTTTCCTGATGTCCCTAGTGATTAGTAATGTCCTCATCCGCAAGCAGGTATTACATAGAACGGCTGAGCTTACTGAAAGTGAATTGCGTTTCCGCCAGCTAGCTGAAAATATTAATGATGTGTTCTGGATCAGCTCTCCTGACTGGCAACAGATTTTTTACATCAGCCCAACTTTTGAAAAAATATGGCAAATAAAGAGCGCCGAGCTTTACCAGAACCCTATGGCCTGGCTTGATTCCGTACATCCAGATGATGTGGAAAAAGTGAAAGAAGATATCATTAGAAAATCTTCTGGCAATTTACAACCGCCTGAATTTCCTGAATACAGAATAGTAACCAGTGATGGTAGCGTTCACTGGATCCTTGCAAGGGCTTATCCCATTTATGATGAAAACAATAATATTATCCGTATCGCGGGGATAGCCGAAAATATTACCGCGCGTAAAAAGGCGGAAGACACCATTCACTTCATGGCCTTTCATGATTCTCTTACCAAACTATCTAATCGCCATGCTTTTGAGGAAAAACTTCTCAGCGCGATTGAACATGCTCATACTCATGATACTCATCATGTTCTGATGTACATCGATCTTGATCAGTTCAAAATCGTCAATGATACCTGTGGACACTCTGCAGGTGATGCCATGCTCCGTGAGCTTGCATCCATACTGGATACGGCGACTAAAAAAGGCACCACACTTGCCCGCCTTGGTGGTGACGAGTTTGGTGTGCTAGTAGAAAACACCACGCTTGAAAACGGGCTGATAAAAGCACAGGAATTGCTCGACATTATCCATGACTTTCGATTTACCTGGGACAATAAAAAGTTTTCACTCGGTGCAAGTATTGGCCTGGTTGTGACTGGAGAAACCTATAAACCCATTGCCGAACTTCTTAGTTCTGCAGACATGGCATGTTATGCCGCCAAAGAAACCGGCAGAAACAGAATTCAAGTTTACAGTGATGATGATGCAGACCTGGCACAAAGACATGGTGAAATGCAGTGGGTTTCACGTATCAAAACCGCCATAGAAGAAGATCATTTTATTTTATATCGCCAGAGTATTGTTCCATTACAGGGTGCAGATAATAAGCACTCGCATTATGAATACCTGTTAAGAATGGTTGATGCAAATGACAACATCATAATGCCAAATACTTTTTTACCTGCCGCTGAAAGATTTGACCTAATGACCTCACTGGATAAATGGGTTGTTACCAATGTATTCAAATCTCTTTCTGAAAAGATAGATAACAGTACTATTTCTTTCATTAACCTGTCTGGCCAGGTATTTACCGATGATAGTTTTGCCGAACATGTCATAAACAGTTATTCAAACTATAACATCAACCCCGCGACAATTTGTTTTGAAGTGACTGAGACCGTCGCGATTGGTAATCTCGACAAAGCCATCAACTTTATAAATAAACTTAAACAAGAAGGTTTTTATTTTGCATTAGATGATTTTGGTACCGGTATGAGTTCGTTTTCTTATTTAAAATTGTTACCGATCGATTTCCTAAAAATTGACGGCTTCTTTATTAAAGAGCTGCTCAATAACCCAATGAATCTATCTATCGTAGAAGCTATCACACATATAGGACACACCTCTGATCTCAAAATCATTGCCGAATGGGTCGAGGACAAAGATGCCTATAACAAGCTGGTTGAAATTGGTATTGACTATGCACAGGGTTATGCAATTGATAAACCTCAACCATTAACATCGAATAATTCGTAGTAATCAGTTTCCAATTAGTAATATCCCCGACCAATTTATTACTATAATTATAAAACGTGCTCTCGGCAATTGCTCCATGCATCGCTCTACATCCTATAAGTAATGGGGTCAAAACCTGACCCCATGCTTCCATATTAGCAATACTTTTTTATGTCCCAATCTGTTGGGACGTCCCTATCAGTTATTGCGCTGAGTGTATGCATGAGGCCTTCTATAATTAGCCTGGCTACGGAAGTGTTCGCGATATACGCTGGTCGCACGTAAACCATTGGCCGCAACATCAAATATTTTCCAGCCTTTCTTGCTACGATAAAAATAGAAATCAAGCCGCTGCAGATACCCCTGACGTGAATAACTGGCAAGACTCAGCATCATATTATTTGAATTAGGCCTGTTACGTGGTGGCAGATAATTGATACGCCCCGGTTCATAATTGGATAACTGTTTTACCAGAGCTTCTAAAAATAACGCACGTAATTTTACAGTCGCCTGTTGCCGCTGTTCGTTTGTCATGAAGCGTGCGCGCGCACCCAGTGACCAGCGTGTCATGCTGGCAAAATCAAAATAATTGGCAATTTCCCGCTCGATAAATTCGACCAATTTGCCTTGATTGCTTGCACCACCGCCCTCAAGAAAGGCCAAAACCTTTTCAATACCACCGCGCAATAACACGCTGGGATTGTGTTGTGAAGACGATTGATAGTTAGGTTGACTCTGATAAGGGCCAGGAGGATTAGCATAAGCCATTACGGGCAACATCATGCAGGTAATAATAAGGAAATATTTTTTCATAATCATGCTCTCTTCTGGTGATACGGGTTTGCCTAGTATAAATGAAGTTGGTGCTACAAAATCAAGTTAATGATCTGTAAATAAAAGTAAAAGGGGTTGCCCCTTTTATTCAGCCTCTAATTCTAACTTAAGCGATGTATTATGTGATGCCCCAGGTTTTCCAGCTACATATTTTATATTTAATTGTTTCGTTTTTAGATTTAAATAAATATGCGACACCGTGCTATCTAGATCTAACGAATCACCAAATACAGGTTCAATATCACTTTTTGCACAATTATTAAATGTTGGTTTACGGTCATAAAGCTCAATTATTTCAGATTTATCATGCCAACCCGTAACTCTGTGTACAAGATAGTAAACAGCTGTATCTACTTTTAATTCATTTATAATAGATACAGTATCAACCGGCGCATCACATACTTTAGGTTTTGAACCAGAATCCGAGCAAGCCATAAGCAACACCATCATAAACATCGTTACAAATATTTTTGATTGTCCAAAATTAAATATATTTTTTTGATCCATTGTTATGGCCTCCAATTTTCGAACCATTCAGCGCGATACCAAAAAGCTTTGGCAACACCAATTTTTGTCATATATTCAGATAGCCCATCAGGTAATTTCAGTGTTCCTGAACCTAAAGGAATATTTGTATAATAATTTTGCTTTGAGAAGGGTTCGAAATCATAAAGACTATCAATTCTCCAAGTAGTACGAATTTCACCACTATTCTTAATCGCTGACAAAGCTTGCAGATAAAAATGGCCATCCGTTCGGTGTAGTCTAATATTATTTTGAGCAGCTTCTAAGACACCACTAGGTTTCATTTTGCCTTCTGTCTTGTAATTCATTTTAGTTAATTTTTTTGAATATGGCCGACTTCGAAATTGAACATTGTCACATCGAAAACTTGTGATAGATTTATTCTGCGCGGCAAGCTCAGCAATATATTTCTTCATTGCATCCATGGTAGCAATAACTATTTTAGAAGTTTCATAAACACCTGAATTAATGCTAAGTGGTTTTGTTTTTGGATTACCAGTACCGTTAACATAATGATTAGCTAACTGAGCAGCTTCTTTATAACCGTTATATGAACCTCCCCACCAAAACGCTTCGTAAACTTCCTTTAGAAACTCTTTATCATCTCCACTAAATTTGTGTTTCTCTTTAGCCTTACAAGTAAGAAAATTTATAGCATCCTGTAGATATTTAAGATCATTAGCAGAATTACGTTTTGCTGCTTTAGCCATATTCCATAGCGGCGACATTGGCATATCCGCTTTGAGCGTCAAACATGATGTTGCCGTCTTTTTAAGCTGCTGCATTGAGCCCATAGTATCCATACCTCTCCATTTCCGTAATCACTCCATCCCTTTAGTTTTGTAAAACTCTACGAATTTGATATGCACCACTTAGAGTATCTAATATAACCTCTGCTTTAAAGTTATAATCATAAGCAAGACCTTTTCTAGAATCGTCATTGAATGAATAAGTCTGAAAAAATGCAGTTTGGTTTGTGCCTAACACTTCAGCAAAACCATAGTGCCTATCATTAAATATTCTAACAATACGACAATCGTGTACTTTAATAGAGGTATCGTCTACTTCTATATCATGTATCTTATCAATTTGAAGTCCTTTTTCATTTCTAGATACGTCGCACAGAATATCATCGCCTTCAGTAATAAAACCTATCCCCCAATTTAACAATGTTTCTATGTTGATAAATGCTCCTTCCTCAAGTTCAGCAATCTTTGCAAAACCATATTTCTTACGTGGATCGTACCATTCAATTGTTGCAAGCACATTCTTCTTTGCGAAGCCTACTTCAAATTCCTTGCCTAGAGTTGAACTTAAATCATTCAGAGGCTGCTTTTCATTCTTTTTAAATTTGTCTATTTCTAGTAATAAATCGTTCTGAGAAATGAACTGTTCTCCTATTACTCCTATATTTATATACTTTTCATCCTCTCCGATGAGGTAAGTAGCAAACAAAGACTTTATTTTAGAAATTTTTGCGGGGAAGTTTTCTTCAGTTTTAAATATATGCCTCATTTCATCTGCAATATCTTTATTTACAAGGTGAGTTGTTAATGCCATTTGGTAAAAAAACACACTGTTTTTACTAGCCAAGCTTAAGTGAGCTTTTCCCTTATGAGATATTGCTAATTTTTGTTCTGGCGAAAGTTTGCTAACAGATGTGTCGTACGGTTCTATCAATGCGGAATCTATTAAATATATTAAGGTACTTTCTACAGATAATTCACTACATCCAAGCCCATCGAAATAACTTATCAATGAGTTAACCCCCATGTGCTGCTCATCAATAGTTCTTCCATTATGTAGAATTGCTTGTAGTAAAGTTAATATTCGCAAAGCCAATAATGGAGACTGTCTAACTTTTGCATCTATATCAAAAATGGATATAATCTCTGGCGTATCACCCTTCTTGTAAAGTTGATAGTTACCTTTTAATAATGCATCAATAAACCGAGTATACTTAGTCACAATAGGTTTTTCGGATATAAATGATCTTATCAAATCTTCAATCTTTATAACTGAGGAGGTAAGCACTCGTTGAGATAGTATCAGCGTACGACGTATATTATAATTAGTAAGCTGTCCAATTGTTTTAGATGTAAAATCGTGATCAACAAATATATTTTCCAAGACTTTCGTAAACCCATATAAATCATCTATTGATATTTGAATTCCTTTATCAGAAAAATATCTTTTTCTACTAACATCTGTTTTTACTAGTTCAATCTTATCTTTTAAATATTCAGCTCTTTTTCTAAATACATCTCTTGGTGAAGGTGTGGGAAGAAAAAATGATTTAGAGTCATATATTCCAAAAATATCTGTCTTAGAAAATGCCCATGCAGATTTGTCAGTTACAGGAAAAATTGACATAGCATGTTTGACTTCTCTCCTTAAAGATTGGACAAACTGAAACACCTTCTGTTTAAATTCGATAGAGTTTTCGTCGGTATTATCTATTACGAAAATAGGTAATACCTGCCTATTCTGAATCAAATCTTTTAGTAGGCGAATAAGGTATCCTTCTCGATCCTTTTCTACTAGCTCATTCATGTAGTCACTAAATTTTAGTAGAAATTCATCTCTGTCTAAGTCGTATAGTTTTTTATCAATACCCTTTGCTCTGCGTAAGTATTCTCCATGATAGAGCGTTCTAAGTTGATTCCAATCTGGAGCATCTGAATACATGTTATGTTCAATTTTTTTAATAAATCTTTCAGTTAACCAGCCTATAATCGTATCTTCATTACCAGAAGAATCTAAACAATTTATGTTAATAATTGCGCATTTTTCTTTTGTCGCTCTGGTAAGGGTTTTTTTGAAAAATCTATCTAAAAATGTTGTCTTACCAGCTCCGGTAGGACCAACTATAAAAACTGTCTGATTGGCACCAATCTTATCTTCTGATGAGACAGATGTCTCAATTAGAGTATTTAACTGTTCATTTACGCCTTTGTCTGTAGTTATGTTACCCAATACATTAGCCGTCATTTTTTCCAGACTAAAATCTGCGATCCTACTTTCTCTAGACTCAACGAAACATTCTACCAATAGATCTTCATCATCATTACCAGCCATTGCCGACAAGTACCTTTCAAAGACTTTGTCTAAATCAAATGCGATGTCTGACTTTTGAGATAATTTAATATCTCCTGTTGGTATAGCGGAATAAAATTCTTGCGATAAATTTACCCTGTTGTTGTGGATGTTATCAAATATAGAGTTATATAGTCTTTGACTGATATTCTCACGAGATAGGAGCTCATAAAAAAGTGAAAAATCATTCTCAATTGCATCTAGAGATGGAAAAACAATTGCTTCTTTATTTTTATATTGTTCGCCTAAAATAAATGTTTTAAAAACTATCCATGATATACCATCAGTAACTACAGATAGTAGTATTCCATTTACTGAGCAATAGCTGGATGCTTGATTTATTCCATCCATACAATCCTTTAATGAGCTACCGGAGAGCTTTAAATATCTAACCTTATTAGTATTTGCTGTTGATATATTAAGCTTGCCTATTCTTTTTGCTTCTATGAGAAAAACGGGATTGTCATTTTCACTAATTATATAGTCTGAGAATCCATTTTCATGCTTATTTTCACATGAAATATTAGCGTGCGACCAACCAAGAACTTCTACTAAAATACGGTTTATGATTTGTAACTTAGAGTCTTCCTCAGTTATGATGTTGTTAATGTTGCCTGTTACCTCTGTCTTAACAACTTTAAATTTTTCTTCGAAACTATCCATGGCACCACTCATGCTATTTATTTTTGAATTACGGAATTATATGAATCGGTCAGGGCCCTTTAAATTTTTTATATTTGAATAATCAAAATTCATAAATCCATTTTCCTCATCACTCATCCATTAAGCATTACTTATATTCTTATTAATATTCATTCATTAGAGTTTTTTAAAGTAACACAGACAATAAATTTAAGACAATAAAAAAGGCGCTTATAGAAGCGCCTTTTTTGAGATTGCCGCGCCTAATAAAAACTAGGCACGCAATGACAATGATTTACTTTTTCACGGATAACGAGAGAGTTGAGAACAAGGCAAAAAATTTAGAATAAAGCGGAGTTTATATAATATAAATGAGCATTTAGAATAAATTTTTTAACGCGGTTATCGACTCTCTCGTTTTTCGTGAATTATTTTTTCTTCGGCATATAAATATCAGTACATGTCCCTTCCGCAACCTCAGTTGCAAAGTTAAGTGTTTCTGACAAGGTTGGATGTGGATGAATTGTTTTGCCTACATCATCCATTTCTGCACCCATTTCTATTGCCAATGCAGCTTCGGCAATTAACTCACCTGCATTTTTGCCTGGAATACCTGCGCTAATCATTTGATGTTTTTCTACCCTCCCCCTAGCCCCCTCCCGTAAAGGGAGGGGGAACTTATATTTTTTTCTCCCGTGAAGGGAGGGGGAACTTATATTTTTACTCCCTCCCCCATTTCGGGGGAGGGCTGAGGTGGGAGCTTATATCAGCCTCCCTTTGCATTTTCTCCCTCCCCCTTTATGGGGGAGGGCTGGGGTGGGGGAAGTTCAGGTCTTGTTTTTTTCTTTCTTATTTTTCAATCAAAAAATAATGCAGGACTTATTTCAAAACGTTCTGATAATTTCACAATATGATCTTTTGTTAGGTTACGATCACCTTTAAGGATTTTTGATACTAATGTTTTATCACCAATCTCCGGTAAGTCAGTTCCGTTAAGTTCATGCTGATCCATAAGCAAACGTAACATAGCAATATCAGCAGGAATTTCTGAAGCTGCTTTTTCAAATTCTTGAACACTTTTAAGTGTATTTTCATATTCAGAAATAGATTTTGAAATGGTTTCAATAATTCCGTTTAAAGTAGAGTTAGGATCATCTGGTGCTTTGTCCATAAGTGCACTAACGAATAACAACGCTTTTTCATAGGTAGCGTTATTTTTGATATGCGTAATTGAATCCGCCGCTTCAGCAAAGCTAACGGCACGTTCTACAAAATCTTTTTCTCTTAATGTTGCCTGCATCATGGCAGTTCACCTTTCTCATAACGCTTATTTAACTTGTCATACTCAGCGTGGTTAACAATGTGTTTTACAAACATAGTCTGTGTATTTATTCCAAAAATGATACAGGCGATTAACCGTATATGATTTCCTGCAATATCAATAACCCACCACTTGTTAACATGTTTGAAATTGTCTGCTTTAGGAAATGCATTTCTTAATTCATGCGGATTTCCAAACGTCCCCGCTTCAAGTACTTTGTATGTGTCCATAATTGCAGTTGCATGTTCAGGGTATTGTTTAGCCGCCTCTGCAAATCTCGGTTTAGCAATAATGTGCATCCATGCTCCTAAAGCTCATTTGAAATCATTCCTTAAGGTAACTCTAGTATCTGGTTGACATTTTGTCAACCGTTAATATGTAATATGTATCGTGGAAATAGTTAACATATTGAATTTAATGGTTATTTTTATAATGATGCATAAAAAAGGAGCTAAAAGCCCCTTATTGGTTTCCTAGATGGCACAGGCCAGCTTCTCGACTGTCCCAGTCTTACCTTCTTCCGCTCTAGGTTTTCATGACGTAAGTTCCCTCCCCTTCAAGGGGAGGGTTAGGGTGGGGTGATTTTTAATACTCGCCTTTCCCCCTATGCCCCTGATAAAACAACTAGCCATTCGACTAAGCTATGCAGCTAAGTCGCTGGTTATTCCGTAAAGGGAGGGGGAACTCACCATCAGGGCAAGTATTACATTTTATAACTCACTCTACTATTAAGAAGCTATTAGTTCCCGAATACTATCTTGAACACCATCATTAACTTGATTCAATTCTTTCATTAAATTAAATTTCTTATTGGTGTTAGCAACATCGATCAAGGTCTCTTCAATTTTATAGTTCTTATTTTCTTTTAACCAAATAAGAATATTGGAAAGGTGCCATATTGATGGTTTACCTTCATGAACGGGCGAAGGAAATGAAGCCCCACTTTGTAACATTAACTTACGCATATTTTGTCGAGTAAAGCCTAAAAGTTCAGCAACATCGGTTAAGCCAACAAAGTCAGGGGTTGCTTCAACGAGCGAAGCTTTTGGTATTGCTTTTTTCACATCTTTAACTGCACTCACAATTGCATCATAAGCGGATGTTGATTCACGGCTGAAATCGAATGCCATATACCCAGCATGGCCTGTACCAACCATTGCATCAGAACAAGATTTTTCTAAAGCTTCAAAATATTGCTCGGGATTCTCTCCATGAGGGAGCTTGAATGTTAATTCAAATTCATACTCATTCATTATTACTCTCCTCTTGCTTTTTTATACAGCGATCAACTACTTTCTTTATGTTTCTAGCGTGGTTACCCGTATTACTAGGCGTACTCCAAATACCAACTCTGCACCATTTACCATTACCTTCACATGATTCAGCGGAATCCTTATATGGACAATACATTTGCCCAAAAGGATGGCCTTTACTATTTTCGATACGCCATCCCTTTGCTTCCGCATATTGAAGAGCTTCTTCAATATCCTTTTTAGCGTGTTTATTCCTCGACATCGTTAATCCACTAGCTCCTTGTGATTTACGAAATTAATACATTAACAATATAGGTAATAATTAAAAGGTTGTCAAGTGACAACCAGTCGATAGTAACCTCATTATGTCGAATACTATGCATGTTTTCGATATAAGAAAATTTTTATGTCGTAAACTCACCATATTTAGACACAAAAAAAGGAACCACAAAGGTTCCTTTTTATTAATACATCTTTAACTAAGATGTATTACTTTTCACGGATAACGAGAGAGTCGAGAACAAGGCAAAAAATTTAGAATGGTAAACAACATAAGTGCCAGTAACAAAAAGAAACTGGCACTAAAAAGCGGAGTTTATATAATATAAATGAGCATTTAGAATAAATTTTTTAACGCGGTTATCGACTCTCTCGTTTTTCGTGAATTATTTTTTCTTCGGCATATAAATATCAGTACAGGTACCCTCTGCAACTTCAGTTGCAAAGTTAAGTGTTTCTGAAAGCGTTGGATGTGGATGAATCGTTAAACCTACATCCTCCATGGTTGCACCCATTTCAATTGCTAATGCGGCTTCGGCAATTAACTCTCCTGCATTCTTACCTAGAATACCTGCGCCAATCATTCGGTGTGTGTCTGCATCATAAAGTACTTTGGTCATGCCGGTTGTTGCACCAACGGAAAGGGCTCGACCACTTGCTGCCCATGGGAAGGCACCTTTTTCGTATTCTACGCCTTCTTCTTTTAATTGGTCTTCTGTTTTACCGACCCATGCAACTTCTGGATCGGTATAGGCAACGGAAGGAATAACACGTGCATCAAAGTAGCTCTTCATACCTGAGATAACTTCTGCGGCAACTTTTGCTTCGTGTGTTGCTTTATGTGCAAGCATTGGCTGACCGACAACATCACCAATTGCAAAAATATTATTTACGTTGGTACGCATTTGGTTATCAACTTCAATAAAGCCATAATCATTTACAAGCACACCGGCTTTTTCTGCATCAATTAATTTTCCATTTGGCGAGCGACCAATGGCCACTAATACGTTATCGAAGGTATCTTCTGCCGGTGCCTTGGCACCCTCGAACTTACAGGTAATGCCTTTCTTGTTTGGTGTTAACTCAGTGACTTTTGTATTGGTAAAAATATTTTCGTAACGCGACTTTAGTACTTTTTCGAATGGGCGAATTAAATCTTTATCTGCACCTGGAATTAAACCCGGGCTTAATTCTACAACCGTAACTTGTGCACCGAGTGCTGAGTAAACCGTTGCCATTTCTAAACCAATAATGCCGCCACCCACAACGAGTAAACGTTTTGGAATGTTATGCAGTTCTAGTGCATCGGTTGAATCCCATACACGTTCATCGTCCCATGGGATAAAGGGTAACTTAGTCACAGATGAACCGGCTGCAATAATGCAGTTTTCGAAACCGACTGTTTGCTTAGAACCATCAGCCGCTTCAACTTCTATTGTATTGGCTGATGTAAATTTTCCATAACCATTCACTGTTTTAACTTTACGTTGTTTGGCCATGGCTTTAAGGCCACCGGTTAACTTACCGATTACGCCGTCTTTATGAGCACGTAGTTTATTTGTATCAATCTTTGGTTTATTAAATTTAATACCGGCTTCTTCAAGTTCGGGGGCTTCACTCACCACTTCTGCAATGTGTAATAACGCTTTAGAAGGGATACAACCTACGTTTAAACAAACGCCGCCAAGTACATCTTCTTTTTCAATTAATACGACTTTTTTACCCAAGTCTGCAGCACGGAACGCGGCGGTATAACCACCGGGGCCAGAACCTAAAACAACAAGCTCAGTTTGCACATCGACATCACCCGAGAAAGAAGCCGCTGCTGGCGCAGTTATAGTTTCTGCTGGTTTTTCGGTTGATGCGGTTTCGATTTTTTCTTGAGACGGTGCAGATTCAGTTGCAGGAACTTCTTCTTTAGCTGCTTCAGCAGGTTTGGCTTCTGCTTCTGTTGCTTCTGCTCCAGATGATTCAAGCACAACAACCAAATCACCTTTTGAAACGGTACCGCCCAGTTTCACTTTTACTTCTTTAACGGTACCCGAATGGCTACTTGGAATTTCCATTGTCGCTTTGTCTGTTTCAACCGTTATTAACGAGTCTTCTTCAGCGACCGTATCACCGACGGCAACAAGGACTTCGATGATTTCGACGTCTTCAAAATCACCCATGTCAGGAACTTTTACTTCTACTGTACTCATAAAAACGCCTCAAATATTTTTTACTCCCTCCCCCACTTCGGGGGAGGGTTGGGGTGGGAGCTTATATCAGCTTCCCTTTGCATTTTCTCCCTCCCCCTTTACGGGGGAGGGCTGGGGTGGGGGCTTATATCAGCTTCCCTTTGCATTTTCTCCCTCCCCCATTTCGGGGGAGGGCTGGGGTGGGGGCTTATATCAGCTTCCCTTTGCATTTTCTCCCTCCCCCATTTCGGGGGAGGGCTGGGGTGGGGGAGTTTTTTACACCCCTCCCCCTAGCCCCCTCCCGAAATGGGAGGGGGGACTTATATTTTTATCACCTCCCCAACTTCGGGGGAGGTGGAACTTGTTTACTCTAAATTTTTTACAATAACTTCAAGCACCGAATCGATTTCGTTCAATACCTGATTATTCCAAAACCTTAATACTTTAAAATTTTGCTTCTTAAGCCATTCATCACGTTTTAAATCGTAGCTAACATTATCCATATGCTGTCCACCATCTACTTCAATAATTAAACGTTTGTTTAAACAAATAAAATCAACAATGTAATTTCCAAGTACAAATTGCCTACGGAATTTATTACCGTTTATTTGTTTCATTCTTAACTTCTGCCAGAGTTTTTGCTCTGCGTCGGTAAGATTTTTTCTTAGGTCACGTGACCTTTGTTTAAATAACTCGTTCATTTAAAAACCTTCCTTGGTTTTTTATTCCCTCTCCCATTTCGGGGGAGGGCTAGGGTGGGAGCTTATATCAGCTTCCCTTTGCATTTTCTCCCTCCCCCTTTACGGGGGAGGGCTGGGGTGGGGGGCTTTTATTACCCTCCCCCTAACCCCATCCCATAAAGGGAGGGGGAATTAAATCATGATTACAGTAACAACCGACGCGCATCTGCTAACAGGTGACACATGTATGCAGCAAAACGGGCGCCATCTGCACCATCTATAACACGGTGGTCATAGGATAGTGACAGTGGACACATGAGCTTTGGCTCAAACTCTGAACCATTCCAAACAGGTTTTATATCTGCTTTTGATACACCTAAGATTGCAACTTCTGGCGCATTAACGATTGGCGTGAATTTAGTTCCACCGATACCGCCGAGGCTTGAGATAGACATGGAGCCGCCTTGCATATCCGATGGTTTTAATTTTTTATCGCGTGCTTTTACAGAAATTTCACGCAGCTCGATAGAAATATCAACGATTGATTTTTTATCGACATCGCGAACAACGGGTACGACTAATCCGTCCGGTGTATCAACAGCAATTCCAATATGAAAATAATTTTTTAGAATGATGTTTTCACCCGACGCATCCAGTGAGGAATTAAATCGTGGGTATTTTTTAAGGCCCGCCGCCACTGCTTTCATAATGAATGAGAGTAAGGTGAATTTAACGCCTTCTTTTTCGTAATCTTTATTTGATTGCTTACGGAAGGCTTCGAGTGAAGTAATGTCTGCTTCATCAAATTGTGTGACATGAGGAATGGTTACCCAGTTACGATGTAAAAACTTACCCGTTAATTTATTAATTTTGCTTAATGGTTTAACTTCAACTTCACCAAACTGACTAAAGTCAATTTCGGGCATGGGTTCAACACCTA
>Ga0316205_10001987_pt1 | contig 22953 bp, 10 predicted proteins | sample 3monthpyrite_MG_FD_204941 | JGI IMG/M metagenome (GOLD analysis project Ga0316205, IMG submission 204941) | Microbial mat bacterial communities from mineral coupon in-situ incubated in ocean water Damariscotta River, Maine, United States -... | ecosystem: Environmental > Aquatic > Marine >... | reverse complement strand
GAAGATGTGCCGAGACACTGGAGCACACTATGCGACGACGTATCAGATAATTTCCGCGTCATCTCACCCAAGGATTTTCGGGTTTTGACGTGAGCGGGGTATACCTAAACTTTTCTTATGAAAATCTTGGATTACCCGACTGAATAGGGTTAACGTGAAAAAGCATTGAATGTAGCGTATGAAAATGGTCGAATTCATGACCATGTTTTTATGAGTTATTTAAGGTCGACTATGCAAGCGAGCGATGGATTTCAGTTTCGTAACTATCTAAGAGATCGTGGAATCATCTTTTCCTATAGCGGATACATGACTGAAGAAGTGCTGACCGGTATCGGCAGCGCGCTTCGGACCAAAATGGAACTGGATGGTACAGATCGACAAATAGCACGCACCATTTTCTCAATTTTTGTTGAGCAGGTTCAAAATGTTATTCGCTATTCGGCTGAATTTGAAGAAGGCCGGGTGCAGGATGATGATATTGAAATTCGCTATGGTGTTCTGACCGTTGGCCTCAAGGAAAACCGGCATTTTGTGTCCTGTGGAAACCTGATTGAAAAACCTAAAGTCAAACGGCTAAAAGAATCTCTGGAGCGCATTCAGGGGCTGGATAAAGACGGACTGAAATCCCTGTATAAAGACACTCTTCGCGGTGAAACCCCGGAAGGCAGCAAGGGTGCCGGGGTTGGATTTATTGATATCGCCAGACGTGCCACCCACGGATTTGATTTCGATTTTTCAGACGTTAACGATGAGTACTCCTACTTTATCCTGAACGCATATATTTAAAACGTTAGACACTGTCACCCGCATGGTGATGGTCCCCGATGCAATGTGTATGATCAGATAGCGCTTCAATAATCCGGCACGATGAAATGGTTCCCCCCGCACACTGCCCGACCATGTGCTTAAGTTCTGTCTCAAGCTCTCTCAACCGTGAAATCTTCGATTCCACATCCAGTAAATGCTTTCGGGCAATCTCGTCAATCTCTGCACAATTTCCCCCAGGTGACTCACGAAGCGCCAGCAACTCCCTGATTTGATCCAGTGAGAAACCAAGTGCACGGCTATGGCGCACAAATTTCAATAAATCCATATGATCCCTGGTGTAGATACGGTGGTTCCCAACCGTCCGCCGGGCCGATGGAATCAGGCCGATTTGCTCGTAATAACGGATCGTTTGAACCTTTACGCCGCCAGCTTCCGCCATATTCCCGATCGTAAATTCATTTTTAAACATTTCGCTTGAACCTCTAGTCACTGTAGGTATTAAACTTAACACAATTGAGAACGGTTTTCACCATATTATCAGGAGTTTTTTGATGTCGGGTTGCGGGTGCGATGTCACATTTGACGGAACGTCGGAAGCCTATAAACGGGTTTTGTGGATTGTTATCGCCATCAATGCGGTGATGTTTGTTGTCGAGCTGTCGGCAGGACTTGCCTCACAGTCCATGGCGCTTCGCGCTGACGCTCTCGATTTTCTGGGCGATAGTGTCACGTATGCAATATCCCTATACGTAATTGGCCGCCCGGTCCATTGGCGGTCCATGGCCGCACTCTTCAAAGGCGTCAGTCTGGCCGCCATGGGCCTTTGGGTTTTAGGGATGACCATCTACCAGGTGTTTTATGTGGGTCAGCCCGACGAGACCATTATGGGATCAGTCGGATTTCTGGCCTTCATCGCCAATGTCACCAGCGCCCTTCTCCTGCTGCGTTTTCGTGATGGTGATGCAAACGTGCGCTCTGTCTGGCTGTGCAGCCGCAATGACGCCATTGGCAATCTGGCCGTCATACTGGCGGCAGGCGGGGTGTTCTGGACGGGAACAGCATGGCCTGACCTGTTTGTGGCCTTTCTTATGGCATCACTGTTCCTGCATTCGGCAACCCGAATTGTTCAGCAGACGTTAGCTGAAATGAAAGTTAACAAAGCTGTCTCTGAAACTTCATAACCCTCAGATGACTGGATGATCCACCATTTCGAGATGGAGTTTATTGTCTGTATAAGGATTTTTCCCGGCAACCTCTTCATCAAGCTCGACACCAAGGCCGGGGGCCGTTGACGGGATCACATAACCATCTTCCCACTGAACCGGTTTTTTAAGGATTTCACCAAAAAACCCGCCCCAGGTCTGAATGCTTTCCAGTATCAGGAAATTTGGTGTGCAGGTGCTGACCTGAATATTCGCCGCCCCCTCAATCGGGCCGCAATACAAATGCGGAGCGATCTGGGCGTAATAGACTTCGGCCATCCCGGCAATTTTCTTCGCCTCCAGAATACCCCCGACACGTCCCAAAGCCATTTGCAGAATTGAGGCCGCCTGCGCCTCCAGAACCCTGGCGAACTCATATTTAGTTGTCAGGCGCTCACCGGTCGCAATGGGGATCGATGTTTGCCGTGCGACCCGCGCCATCTCACTGGGTGTTTCCGGCGGCGTCGGCTCTTCAAACCAGAGCGGGTCATATGGCTCCAGACGTCTTGCCAGGCGAATGGCACCAGCAGCCGTAAACTGGCCGTGCGTTCCGAATAACAAGTCCGCCTTGCTGCCGACGGCTTCACGAATTTTGCGGACAAAATTTTCTGATCGATCCAGTGCTTCAAGCGAAGGCTGGCGACCATCATAAACACTGTAGGGGCCCGCCGGATCGAACTTCACGGCTGTAAATCCTTCAGCAACCGCCTCCGCCGCCCGTTCCGCCGCCAGATCGGCGTCTGCATAAACGTCGGTTTTATCACCGTCTTTAGGGTATAGATAAGTGTAGGAGCGCAGCTTCTCATGGACTTGTCCGCCCAGCAATTCGTAAACCGGCTTGTTCAGTTCCTTGCCGATAATATCCCAGCACGCCATTTCAATACCACTCAGCACCCCCATAAGGGATACATCCGGGCGCAACGAGTAACCACTGCCATAGACGTTTCGCCATAAACGCTCAATTTTAAAAGGGTCTGCCCCAACGACCCAACGCTCACAAACATCCTCGATCATCCTGGCGATGGTATGGGGGCCAAAAGTTGCGGCGTAAACCTCGCCATAACCGACAATCCCGCTATCCGTGACCAGTTTGACAAATATCCAGTACCGCCCTCCATAATGCGGAGGCGGGTTGCCGACGACAAAAGTTTTAAAGTCTTTAATCTTCATCAGAGCATCCCCTGGGCCATCACCATCATGCTGGTCGCAAATTTGTTGAAATCATCCGGTGTGACTGTTCGCGCCGTCACATCAGCCATTGGTGTGGTTTCCGGCAACTGCATTGCCTGAGCCAGATCGGTATCGCTGAAGGCTTTGAAGACTTCCGGCAGTTTTCGCTCAACGCCACAGCGGGTCAGCAGATCCGAATACCAGCTCACCAAAGCATTTGCATCGTGCTCCAGTCCGCAGGCGACAGCAGCATCTGCAAACTGCCCCTCATCTTCCTCAACCTGCCAGCCGAGAATTACCTCGATCGCCAAACCGGTTGCAAACCCATGATGTATGGGGCCGAGACACGCCAGAGCATGTGAAATATTATGGGCCATCGCGGCAGAGCAGTTATCCAGCGCAATCCCGGCATAGGCCGAACCCAGCATCAGGTTTGATCGGGCATCTATATTTCCGGGTTCGTTCACCGCTGTTTCCAGGCTTGCCGAAATAAGGGACAGCGCCGTATGCGCGTAAAAATTATTCCCGCGATGACGATTGATGTTGGTGCAGGATTCAAACGCATGGCTGAACGCATCAAGCCCTGTCCATGCGGTCAGGTTCGACGGCAGGCTCAAAGTCAGTTCAGGATCAAGAATAACGTGATCCGGTTTGCTTTCCACGCCCCAAACCCAAACCTTTTTCCCATCCGTATTTGTAAAAATATTGGTACTCGACAATTCAGACCCTGTTCCGGATGTCGTCGGGATACAGATTTTAGGCACACCATCTTTAGGAAGGTCCATCCCCTGCATGGCAAAGTCAGCCGGTCCGTACCCAGTCCGGGCAATGGTGGCGGCTACTTTTCCAATATCCATAGCCGAACCACCGCCCATGCAAACAACCATTCCGGCATCACATGATCGTACCGCTTCAGTTGCGGCTTCAACCTGTTTTTGCTTGGGCTCGCCATGAATATCTGAAAACACACGAACATCCGCGCCCGCCTGTTCGAGGGACGTTAGCACAGGAGCCGCCGCGCCGATCTCAAGAAGACCGCCATCAACAACCAGAACAACCGGGCGATTGGCATCTCCTGATGCGGAAGCCTGAACAGCAACGTCTGCCACGCGCCCCGGACCAAAACGGATCCCTGAAAGCGGGTTAAGAGAAAATGGCGATGATGCGCCCTGTTTATCCACCAAATGATCCTCCTGAAAAACCAGACCCCAGAGAATCCTTTAATGGTATTCGTCTATTCAAACAATCCGAATATACAAAGTTTGTAAAATTTACCTTGTCAGAAAGCTGTCAATCGATTGCGCACATTGCCGTCCTTCGCGAATCGCCCAGACGACCAGGGATTGCCCGCGGCGCATATCGCCCGCCGCAAAAACCTTTTTCACAGACGTCTGATAATCATCGGTACTGGCATCAACATTACCACGATCATCGTAAGCAACACCCAGCGTGTTGAGCAATCCGTCCTGAACCGGATGAACAAACCCCATGGCCAGGAAAACCAGATCGGCTTTCAGCTCAAATTCGGAGCCCTTGACCTCGTTCATCTGCATACGGCCATCATCACCAGGGACCCATTCCAGACGAACCCCGTTCAGTTTTTTCAATACACCGTCCTTGCCGGAAAGGGATTTGGTGAGAACAGACCAGTCACGTTCGCACCCTTCTTCATGAGAAGTTGACGAGCGAAGCTTCATCGGCCAGTTCGGCCAGGTCAGGCTTTTATCCTCTTTCTCGGGGGGTTTCGGCAACAACTCAAGCTGCGTGATTGATGCTGCACCCTGACGTGCGGATGTGCCCACGCAATCGGACCCCGTGTCGCCGCCGCCAATAATCACAACATGTTTGCCTTCGGCGGATATTGATTTCTCTGGCGCTATTTTGACACCAGCCATCCGGTCATTTTGCTGGGACAGGAACTCCATGGCGAAATACGCACCTTTTAGTTCCCGGCCTTCAACCGGCAAATCCCGGGGGGCCTCGGACCCACCGCACAGCGCCACGGCATCAAATTCACGCAGCAGTTTATCGGTCGGGATATTCCCGCCAATGTGACTGTTCGGGCGAAACTCAACACCTTCCGCCTGCATTTGCGCAATCCGGCGATCAATCAGGCTCTTGTTCAGCTTGAAATCAGGTATCCCGATCCGCAGCAATCCGCCTATGCGGGCGCTTTTCTCGAAAACGATGACCTTGTGCCCCGCACGCGCCAATTGCTGGGCGCATGACATACCTGCCGGACCCGAGCCAACAACAGCAACCCGCTTACCCGTTCGATGCTGCGGGATTTCCGGCTTGATCCAGCCCTCTTCCCAGCCTTTATCGACAATGGCACATTCGATGGATTTGATGGTTACCGGCTCATCAGTGATGTTCAGTGTGCATGACGCTTCGCAGGGTGCGGGACAGACACGGCCTGTGAATTCAGGAAAGTTGTTCGTGCTTTGAAGGCGGCGCAGGCCCTGACGCCATTTGCCGCGGTAAACCTGATCATTCCATTCCGGGATCAGATTGTCGACCGGACATCCCTGGTGACAATACGGGATGCCACAATCCATGCAGCGTGCACCCTGATCCGCAATTTCGCGCTCATTCAGTGAAATACTGAATTCACCAAAATGGGAAATGCGATCTTCAACACCGGCGTAACTCCGGTCCTGACGCTCGACTTCCAGAAATCCTGTTGGTTTACCCATGGTCTCAGCCCCCTACCGCGAGGTTGACACCGCCGCGTTCCGTATCTTCGGACTTCGCCTGCATTTCTTCCAGTGCACGGCGATACTCAATCGGCATGACTTTGGCAAATTTCGGCAAATAGTCATCCCAGTTATCAAGTATATTTTGCCCCCGGACACTTCCGGTATAGCGCACATGGTTCTCAATAAGGCCATGCAGGCGTTGAACATCATAGCGCGTCATATCACCGGAAATATCGACCAGACCATGACTTTCCAGGTCGCCTGACTGGGCTTCCTCTTCTTTCATGAACCGCTCTTCATCAGCAATCGGCGCGATATCAACCATGCTCATGTTGCACAGCGTCTCGAAATCACCATCCTCATCAAGAACATATGCTATCCCGCCTGACATCCCGGCAGCGAAATTCCGCCCCGTTTTACCGATGACAACAACAACACCACCGGTCATATATTCGCACCCGTGATCGCCACATCCTTCGACCACAGTCGTAGCACCAGAGTTACGAACCGCGAAACGCTCGCCTACAACACCCTGGATATAACACTCCCCGGAAATAGCCCCATAGAGCAACGTGTTGCCCGCAATGATATTCTCATGGGGAATGAGGGTGCTCTTTTCCGAGGGGTAAATACAAATACGTCCACCGGATAAGCCTTTACCAACGTAATCGTTGGCATCTCCGGAAAGCTCAATCGTTACACCGTGCGCAAGCCAGCCACCCAGACTCTGCCCGGCATTCCCCTGAAGCCTGATGTGAATGCTGTCATCCGGCAGCCCCTTGATCCCGTGCTTTTTGCCGATTACCCCGGAAAGCATGGCCCCAACGGTCCGATTGGTGTTTTTTACTGTCGCTTCGATAACCACGGGTTCGCCGCCATCAATAGCCGATGCGGCCTGGCGTATCAGTTCGTGATCAAGAGCCCCCTCAAGACCGTGCTCCTGGGTTTCATTATTATAGACAGCAACATGTTCACTGACTTCCGGGCGATGCATCAGTTTGGACAGATCAACATTCTGGGCTTTCCAGTGATCAATCGCAGCCCGCATGTTGAGCGCATCTGTGCGCCCGATCATCTCGTTTATGGTACGGAAACCCAGCTCGGCCATGATTTCGCGTACTTCTTCAGCAACATAGGTGAAGAAGTTAACGATGTGATCGGGCTCGCCCGTGAAACGTTTGCGCAGTTCCGCGTTCTGCGTCGCAACACCGACAGGGCAGGTATTGAGATGACATTTCCGCATCATGATGCAGCCTTCGGAAATCAAGGCAGCCGTCGCGAAACCAAATTCATCCGCACCCAGCAGAGCGCCAATAACAACATCGCGACCGGTTCGTAATCCGCCATCAACCTGAACCGCAATTCGGCCCCTGAGCTCATTCATAACCAGCGTTTGATGCGTTTCCGCGAGGCCAATTTCCCATGGCCCGCCCGCGTTCAGCAACGATGTAATCGGGCTCGCCCCTGTTCCGCCATCATGACCGGAAATTGTAACGTGATCGGCATGTGCCTTGCTGACACCAGCGGCAATCGTGCCAACCCCGACTTCCGAAACAAGTTTCACGGAAATTCGTGCTTCCGGGTTAACGTTCTTCAAATCGTGAATAAGTTGCGACAAATCCTCGATAGAGTAAATATCGTGATGCGGCGGCGGAGAAATCAGACCCACACCCGGCGTTGAATGGCGCACGCGCGCAATCCAGTCATCAACCTTATGGCCCGGCAGCTGCCCGCCTTCGCCCGGCTTCGCCCCCTGCGCCATCTTGATCTGGATATCATCGGCGTTGACCAGATATTCGTTGGTCACGCCAAACCGCCCCGACGCCACCTGCTTGATTGCCGAGCGCATGGAATCACCGTTTGATAATTTAACAAACCGCTCCGCTTCCTCGCCGCCTTCACCGGTATTGGACTTGCCGCCAATCCGGTTCATGGCAATGGCCATCGTCGTGTGTGCTTCCCAGGAGATGGACCCAAAGGACATCGCCCCTGAAGCGAAGCGCTTAAGGATACCCTCAACCGGCTCAACTTCATTGAGGGGGACGGGCTTGCCGACGGGTTTTAAGTCAAACAATCCACGTAAATTTTTGAATTTAACCGACTGCTCGTTGACTACGGAGCTGTAGTTCTTGAAACCATCATAGTCGCCCTTGCGAACCGCATGTTGAAGCAATGAAATTGTTTCCGGTGTCCAGACGTGCTCCTCACCATTCAGGCGGTATGCCAAGTCTCCGCCGACTTCCAGATCGTCACGCATGTCAGGCAGGTCCCCAAAGGCTTCCCTGTGGCGACGTTCTGTTTCTTCAGCAATTTCAATCAGGCCAAGACCTTCAACCTTGGTTGAGGTTCCTGTGAAATAAGCTTCGATAAATTCGCTCGACAAACCAACCGCATCAAAAATCTGGGCCCCGCAATAGGACTGATACGTCGATATTCCCATCTTCGACATGACCTTGAGAATGCCTTTGTCGATGGCTTTGACGTAGCGTTTATGCGCCTCCTCTTCCGACAGTTCGTCGCCGAAATCGCGGCGCAGATTGGCAAGGGTATCAAATGCGAGGTACGGGTTTATGGCTTCCGCGCCATATCCGGCAAGCAGGCAGAAATCATGTACGCGTCTGGCTTCACCGGTTTCAACAACGATACCAACGTTGGTGCGCAGGCCCTTGCGGATCAGATGATGATGCACGGCTCCCGTCGCCAGCAAAGCCGGTATCGCGATGTGATCGGCATCCATGCCACGATCGGATAAAATCAGAATGTTATATCCGCGCTCGCCAACAACACTCTCGGCGCGCTGGCAAAGCGCATCAATGGCTTCGGCCATGGATTGACGTTTACCCGCCATGACCGAATAGCAGATATCCAGCGTATACGTGCGGAATGATCCATCTACATGGTTTTCGATCCGGCGAATGCGCTCCAGATCGGTATTCGTCAGGATCGGCTGGTTGACCTCAAGGCGTTTGTTGGAACCGCCTGATTCAAGATCAAGAAGGTTGGGCCGCGGGCCGATGAAACTGACAAGCGACATGACCAATTCTTCACGAATGGGATCAATCGGTGGATTGGTCACCTGGGCAAAATTCTGGAAGAAATAGTCATAGAGCATGCGCGAGCGATCCGAGAGCGGTGCCACCGGAAAATCACGCCCCATTGAACCAATCGGGTCCTGCCCGCTGGTTGCCATGGGCTTGAAGAAGAATTTGATATCTTCGCGTGTATAGCCGAACGCTTGTTGCAAATTCAGAAGAGTATCCGGGTCTGGTGTCATCGGGCCGACCTCGGCCGGCAGGTCATTTAATTTGATCTGGTTCCGGTCAAGCCATTCCTGATATGGCCGCGCTGAAGCAAGACTGGATTTCAATTCTTCATCAGAAATGATCCGGTGTTCATCCAGATCAATGAGCAACATCTTGCCCGGCTGCAACCGCCATTTCTGGACGATTTTTTCTTCCGGAATATCCAGAACACCAACTTCAGACGCCATGATAACCAGGCCGTCATCCGTCACCACATACCGCGCCGGACGAAGACCATTTCGATCAAGTGTCGCAGCAATCTGCTTGCCATCGGTGAAGGCCATGGCGGCGGGGCCGTCCCAGGGTTCCATAATCGCCGACTGGTACTCATAAAAGGCGCGGCGCTCGTCATCCATCAACGCATTGTCAGTCCAGGCTTCCGGGATCATCAACATCATCGCGTGGGCCAGTGAATAGCCCCCCATTACCAGCAGCTCGAGGGCATTATCAAATGTCGAGGAATCAGACGAACCATCGCCGATGAGCGGCCACAGTTTTTCAAGGTCTTCGCCAAGGATTGTTGAGCTCATGTTATGGCGACGCGCATTCATCCAGTTGATGTTGCCGCGAAGGGTATTGATTTCACCATTGTGGCTGAGATAGCGGAACGGCTGGGCGAGACGCCACGACGGGAATGTGTTGGTCGAGAACCGTTGATGGAACACAGCCATCGCGGACTCGAATTCCGAATCCTGGAAATCGACGTAATATTTCGCCAGATTTGGTGCCAGCACCATGCCCTTGTAAATGATCGTGCGAACGGAAAGTGACGGCACGTAGAAGTCCCGCCAGGCATCTGTATCATAATCCCAGATCGCATGGTGGGCCTGCTTGCGAATAACATACAGCTTGCGCTCGAAGGCTTCCGAATCAGGTGTGTCGGGCCCGCGGCCGATCAGGATTTGACGGATGACCGGCTCGTTCGGCTTTACAGTTTCACCGAGTACGGAATTATCAACCGGCACATCGCGCCAGCCGAGCAGGTCCTGACCTTCCATTGCCGTCACACGGTTAAACGCTGCCACGCATTTTGCACGGCGTTTCTCGTCACGCGGCAGGAACACCATACCCACGGCATAATCACCAAGTTTTGGTACAGTAATCCCCTGCTGGCCAAATACTTTGCGATGAAACCTGTCGGGATGCTGGATCAGAATACCTGCCCCGTCACCCGCCAGCGGGTCAGCACCTATCGCCCCACGATGATCCATATTCATCACGATCTGCAACGCCTGCTCGACGATCTTGTGGCTTGGTTCATTGTTAATATTCGCAATGAAGCCAAACCCGCATGCGTCATGCTCATTGGCAGGATCGTATAATCCCTGCTCTTCCGGGTAGCCGTTTCTCTCGTGTAATTTGTTCTGGTTCATCTGATATTCTCTGTGTGGGATTCACAAAATGCCCAGTTAGATACCAAGGTAGCCCGGTTCAGCCAATTAAAAAATTTCAGTTTTGTCGATTAAAATGAGTTGAATTTCCTTATTTGATTAATTCCGGAAATAAAAACTCGTCTTTTAAAGATTAATTTTCACTAATCCACTTTACATATCACTCTAAATTACCCTTTTTAAGATTCGTTATTTCAGTATTTTATATGTAAATCGACAATATTAATAACAGTAAACTTCATATAATCATTAATTATATTTATTATTTAAAATTTATTCCAAGTATATTTAATATTATTATTATCATCGGTTGATTTCGAGTTTTTGCCCATAATTGTGCAGGGATGAATTTTATATTGATTGCGTATTATCGTTGACCCGATGGGTCCTATTTCCGACAATCAGCTGAGTAAAATAATAAATAATCCATGGAGGCCAAATTGGCGGACGATAAACCTGACGAGTATTTTGCGGACATGATATCTCATGTCTCACATGCAAATGGTGTTTTCCGGCTGACATTCGCTCAGCAAGACGTTGAAAATGAAACCCGCCCTGTTGTTCGTGTCATGGTGCCCGCCAATCAGTTGCAGGGCATGATGCGAAGCATTGCTGGTGCCGCCAACGAAATCAGGGAAAAAGTGCAAGCCCAGATTGATGGTGCAGGACAGTCGGACTTAATGGGATCTCCCGCCGCCGACACAAAGCCGAAAGCGAAAGCCAAACCTAAAGCCAAGGCAAAAGCCAAACCGAAGAAGTAACACACCTGAAACAAGTGTATAAAACGCTACTAACGCTCCTGGGCCGCCGATCCCAGGCGGTAGAGGAGCGGGTCCAGCACGTATTGCATCACGGTTCTCTCACCGGTCTGAATATTGGTCATGACCTGCATACCCGGAAACAGGGCGTAGCGTAATTTGCCATTTTCGAAATAGCTTTTTTCCATTTCAACACGGACTTTATAAAAAGGCATGCCTTCCGGTGTGATCAGTGTATCCGGGCTGACGCTCACGACCTTGCCATTCAGACTGCCAAACCGCATTGCGTCAGCTGATGCCAGCTTAACAACGGCATTTTGCCCAACAGCCACATAGCCGATGTCCTGTGTCGGGAGCTTGGCTTCAATGATCAGTTTATCCCCGGCCGGCACGATATCAACAACCGGGTCACCGGGGCGCAACACACCGCCAATAGTTACCACATGCAATGTCTTGATGGTGCCATCGACCGGTGACCGGACAACAGTTCGTTTCAGACTGTCTTCAAATTTAATGATCCGCTGATTAAGCTCGCCAAAATTCAGTCTGGCCTCTTCAAGAGACTTCTGAACCTCGTCATCAAAATTGCTGCGTATACCGTCAAGTTCTGCCTGGGTTTCCTTCAATCCTGACTGGGCGCGGCCAAGACTGGCCCGGTCATTATCAATCCCCCCCCGCAACCGGCGTGATTCTTTCAACAAATCCAGATGACGAAACCGATTGGTCAGGTTCGATTTGAGTAATTCTTCACTGATCGCAATCTGCTCATCTATCAATTTCAGACTTTGACGGCTCCCCTTGATCCGCGTCTCAACCTCGTTGATTTCCTGGCGACGTTGATGGATCGATTGTTCCTGGGTTCGAAGGTCGTTTTGATGGCGCTTACGACGGGTCTCGAACCGTCTGGATGCCTGTTTGATCAGGTCAGGAAATTCTCTCGCCAGCTTTTCAGGAAACGCAGGTGCGTCCAGCCCATTTGCCAGGGCATCCAGCTGGGCAATGTCACTCTGCAATGACCTCAAGCGAACATTAAGTTCTGCCACATCAGCACCACTTACCGCAGGCTCAAGCACGATCAGTGATTGTCCTGCCTTCACCGAGCCGCCTTCATAAACAAGGATTTCCCGGATGATCCCGCCTTCAAGATGTTGAATGGTTTTGACCTGCGTCGATGGTGTTACTTCACCCGTTGCCATACTAACGATATCGAGAGTACTCACCGATCCCCAGACAGAGAACGCCACAACCATAATAACGCACAAAATAAACGTGCTGTGGGTCGTCTTTGGAATTTTCTCTGATGGTGTCTCAGCAGGCGGTGTCTGGGCCTGTGGTATCTCTGCCAGAGGGGTTGGGTTGGACGGTGTCATTTCGTTCATTTTCCCGCCACCTTTTTGGAAGCCGCTTTACGCCGCGCACCTGTTTTCCCGGGCTTTTTCTTTGTTACCTCATCGTCTTCCTGAATGCTGAACCGTGATTTAATCGCATCAACGCCCAGTTCATCGACAAAATCGGTGAGAACGGGTGGAATAGCCGGTGGGATATCAGGCATGACATCTGTAATTTCCGGAATCGGGTTTACGGGCTTCGGCCTATGCATCGGGCCTGGAACCGGTGCTGCAGGAGCAGCCGTAATATCAGGTTGCCCCATCGTTGACTGCACATCTGGTGGTGGCACGTCGGATTTCTGCACCTCGGATGACGGCGCATCTGATGGCGACATGGGGGCACTGGCGGGCGCAGGGGCCTCACCCTGCTGACTGAGTTCAGGCGTCGGCTTAACGTTTAAATCCAGAAGCAAATGCGGGCCTTTGACGATATTACGATCATGAGACATGATGATAATCGTTTTACCCTGCTTCGCCATCTCGCCAAGAATGCGATGGACCGCCTTGCTACCCTCAGCATCCAGACTCTCCGTAGGCTCATCAATAACGGCCAGCGCCCCGTTCGTGGTCAAGGCACGCCCGAGGGCGATACGCCTGCGAATACCCTCGGATAACCGCCACCCGTTATCCGTCACAACAGTCTCAAACCCGTCAGGGCTTTCATCCAGAAATTTCCTCAAGCCGCATAAATCGACAACCTGATTTAAAACCGCACCGTCCATATCAGGGTTATTCACACGCAGGTTTTCTTCAATGGTCGCATTCAGTAACGCCGGTTCCTGTGGCAGGAAAATCGTCTGGCGACGCCACCATTCCGGTGACACCTGTTGCAGGTCCAGACCATCAACCAGCACTTGCCCCCGGATCGGAGTAATGAGATTGAGGACAAGCCGGGCAAAGGTTGATTTCCCGGTGCCATTGTCCCCCGTGACAACAAGGACCGTTCCCGGCTCCAGCTTCATGGACAGAGATTCAAAAATTGGAACCGTGGCCCCCGGAAACGCAAAAGCAGCATCCCTGAACTCAACCCGACCTGAATATTCGCGCAATGCCGATCCACTGTCAGCCTCAAGCTCAACATTTGAAAGTTTCCTGAACATATCCAGTGACTGACGAGCCTTGGCAAAGGCCGAACCCAGTTGCGCCAGCTTGGTAATTGGCTGAAGCGCACGCGCGGCCAGGATATTGCAACCGATCATGGCCCCAACGTCCATTTCACCCAGAACGACCATCGACGCGCCGACGGCGATAACAACGACGCTCATCAATCCATTGGCGCTTTGCGTGACGGTTTGCATCAGGCCCTGGCTGGCGGCGATATCGCGGCGCAGGCTTTGCGCCCCTGTAATATGTTCGCGCCATGCCCGGCGCAGAAAATCACCAGCGTTAAAACTGCGGATCGTATCCCCTTCACGGGTCACTGTACTGAGCAGAGAGCTCCCCACCCCAGACACACCCTGCAGTTCCTGGTTTTTTTCCTGCAGACGATGGCCGCTGACCACACCAATGACAAAGACCCCGGCAACAAATACAAAAACCAGATAAGCGATAATCGGTTGAATCAGGTAGAGTACGAAAATGAACAACAGCGAAAACGGCGCATCCAGAATGGTTGTTACGTTTGACGAATTATACGCGGTCTCAATGGCTGCCGTTCCGTTGACGATTTCCTTGCGTGTCTCCGCCGGAGTCTGATCAAGCGCCTGCATTTTGGCTCGGGTCAGCGTTTCAAACCCGATGGAGGCAATTTTTTCATCGGGGCCAACGCTGATGCCACGGGCCAGTGACAAACGTGATTGCCTAAAAGCGAATTCAAGTGCGATGGCGATCAATACACCGATGGTCAGGGTGTAAAGTGTCGCGTCCACGCCCTGCCCGACGTAGCGGTTCAGGACCTGCATAACAAACAATGGCGAAGCAATCGCCATGACGTTGACAAACAGCGAGCCCACCAGCATTTCGATAGCGATAGCCGGTCGGGCCATAAAGCGGCGCATTAACTCATTCATTGCCGTGCCGTCCACCCCGTCTGTTCAGCATCCTGATACCATTCCGCAAACAGAATCATACCCCTTTGGTCCATCAAAAATCGACCGTATTTTCCCCGCATTTACCGTAAGCATTTGCAGTATAAGGTTTTTTTAACCTATGCCACCAGAAATAAAGTCATCCGCTGAGAGATTGGAGATATCAACGTTCTTGAGTTCAATCTCCATATCGGCATTTGAATCCCCATCAGCATCGATTTGCAGTATCTTCGTCGCTCCACTGTCATCAAAGCGCGCCGACGTATTCCCGCCCCCGGCGAAGCTTGCTGTTTCGTCACCGACGAAGCTGAAGCTGCCCATCACGAGACCGGAGATATCGAGAGAGTCGGCCCCGGTTGCATCGAAGTCGTTAATCACATCGCGATTGGCACCAATAACCGAGTCTTCACTCGATTCGTAAATAAAGACATCAGACCCTGCCCCGCCGGTTATCGAATCAAGACCTTCAAGTCCAAAGAAGGAGTTGTCGTTGCTGTCACCGATCAGCGTATCATTTCCGAACCCGCCTTCCATATTCTCAATTCCAGTTAGCGTATTGGTCGTTATCCCGCCTACGATTGCGGTCCCTGTCCCCGGGGCACCAGCGGACAAATCAATCACGACGGATGCCGATTCATTGTGGAATGAAATCGTGTCGATACCAGAGCCACCGTCGATGGTATCCGCGCCCGAGCCGCCATCAATCCAGTCGTTGCCGGCACCACCGTTCAGCGTGTCATCCGATGCACCACCAAAGATGAAGTCATTTCCGGATCCGGCGTCAATCGTGTCGACGCCGTCCGTACCCGCGACCAGATAATCTTCCGTCGCCGAAGATGTTTCGTTGAGCGAAGTTGCAAACTGATAGGCTTTCAACCCTTCATCTTCGGTTTCCAGCATCACCTGATCAAGGCTATTTGTGGCATGATCATCAATCAGGAGGGAGTAATCATTCGTATCGGTTTCCAGACTGAACGTCACGTCGGTACCATTGAAAATAACATCGCTGATCTCAAGGTAGTCATCCATAACCAGGGTATCGGTGCCACTTCCAGCCTCTATCGTGTCATTACCTTCAGAAGCATAGAAGATATCGTCACCCGCACCGCCTTGCAGGGTATCGTCGCCAGTGCCACCATCAAGGAAGTCATTTCCGGCACCACCGGTCAGGGTATCGACACCATCCCAACCGTACAGGACATCGTTACCAATGCCTCCGGCAAGTGACTCATTCGCGGCGTCGGAACCTGCAATCAATGTGTCTTCGGTATTCGACGTAACAAGTGCGGTTTCCACTCTGTATGTCGCATCGATGCCATCTTCATCAATATCGAAAGTAACTTCATACAGCGCAGTGTTGGTATCCAGCATATGATCGATAATCGTCACCGTGTAGAAATTATCGTTCTGATCTTCGTACTCAATGATCAGGTCATCATTGGCGTCGAAATAAACCTCACCAATATGGGCGTTCGGATCGAACAGGACACGGTCGTTGCCGCCACCGACGTTGATGACATCATTACCGCCCACGGCCGTTCCAACAATGTAGACATCGTTGCCGCCCTCACCATTGAGAACGTCATCCCCCGAACCCCCGAACAATACATCGTTGCCCAAACCAGCATTGATGGTATCCAGTCCGTCGTTACCGGCGAGATAGTCATCCTGGGCGCTGCCGGTCAAAGTCTCGGCGGCGCTGGTCGCGATAAGGGCGACATTTGCACCACCAGAAGCGGTCGTTCCGGTCTGGATGAGATAAGCCGTCGTCCCGCCATCGCCATCAGAGTCGAAGACGATTTGCTCAAGCCCGCCGGAATCGAAGTTCGTAATGGTCACATTCTGGAAGGCGCCGTTGTTTCTCGTGCCGATGCCAACGGTGCCGCCACCCGCCGCCGTGTAGGTCATGCTGACCACTTCATAGGCCGTTGCCACCTGCAGAGTATCCGTACCACCGCTGCCGGTAATGGTATCGTCACCCTTCGACATATGGATGACATCATCGCCCGCGCCGCCGGTAATGGTGTCATCGCCGTCACCGCCAAGAACAACCAGTTGCGATGTAGAGCCGTTTTCGCCGCTGGCATCCACGCTCAGGGTTGTCGCATTGACACCGTTGATGGTCAGGGATGAAGAGGTTGCAATATTTGCGTCGTCAAGCGTCAGGTCGTAAGCGGCGATGGAACCCATATTCCAGGTTTCCCAACCCGTGATGCCCGCAAGCTGCGTATCCGTCAGCGTAACACCACCGATGAACTGCAGCGTATCGCCCGCCGACACAGACCCGCCACCGGTATAGACGGCATCGGCAAGCTCTGATGAGTTGGTATTGATGGCATCGTCTCCGCCACCGCCGATGACGGTTTCCATGCCGGTGATGGTGATGGAGTTGCCATCATCAGACAGGACCAGTTTGTCATCCGTCTGCGCCGTGCCGGTAATCGTCCCCGCCGGGAACTCATCTTCGAGTGTCAATACGTTGGTGCTACCGGTTGTCATGGTGATGGATTCGACATCATGCACGCTCAGGGTATTGGCCCCGCTGGCCAGTATCAGACTGTCCGTGCCACCAAACAGATCAACGGCATCGCCGGATTCCGCGAGCCCGGTCAGTGTGATTGTGTCATCACCGGAACTGCCATCCACATAGTCGACCTGAGATGTCACCATCGTCGCACCAGCAACACCGCTGACATTCTGGACCGTCCCGGCAGGTCTCCCGTCGATAAAGTCCTGATTGTTTTCCAGATCATCTTCAACGACACCGCTGAGTTCGATAAACATATCCGCCCCGTTAGCGCCGTCGAGGTCTATTTCCAGCGTTGTACCAATCAGGCGGGCTTCCGAATCACCACCAAGCCCAGTGAAGGCAGCCCCGTTGGCAACATAGGTGATCGAGCCTTCAATGATGCGATCAAGGTAAATGACGTCGGTGGCAGCATTGAAGTTGCTGATGACGTCCTTGTCCGCCGATGTGGAATCCGTGGCCGCCTGGTAAACGAAAAAGTCACTGCCGGTCGTGTTGCTGTTGAGAATATCGGCACCTTGACCGCCAAGAATCGTTGAATTGCCATCTGCAACTGTAATGGTGTCCACACCTGTACCGCCGAGCACGGTCTCGGTCGAATAGACGGTGACGGTGTTGGCACCATCGAACAGTTCCACGGTATCATTCCCTTCCGCCGTGAAGATGGTGAGTCCGGACTGGGCGTTGGTGAGCGAGATCGTGTCGTCGCCGGCAGTAACCACCTGCAGAGTTTCGATAGAGGTCAGGCCCATTGAGGAGCTGCCGTTCACGGCCATCTGGATCGTGTCCGAAATACCCGTACCGACGTAGGTGCCACCCGACTGTAAATTCTGAAGCTGCAGAGCGGCACCGTTAAGATTGACGGTTTCAAAATTGGTGATCGTCATGGCGTTGGTCGAGGTGCCATCCAGATTAAGCACATCACCCGTGCCCGCTCCACCATCGAAGCTGCCGCTCAGTTGTGAATTACCGAGTGTCACCGTATCGTCACCGGCACCACCCGTGAAATTGATGATACCGTTGTCCTCGGCTGACGCATCAATCGTCGCACCGAAGCCTGAGGTCAGTATGGAGGCATCAATATTCAGAACTTCGCTCGCCGCCACGTTCGCAGTGTTGAGGGTCAGCGTGTAATCCTGATCAGTGCCGAGCGTCCACGAAGCAAAGCCGGAAACATTAGCCAGATCCGTTGCATCCAGATTGGCGACACCAGTCGTCTTGATCGTCAATGCATCCGTTCCGGCACCGCCGGATAGTGTCGAGAAATAGGTTTCAAGCGATCCCGCATGGACCGTGACGGAATCGTCACCCGCACCGGCCAGAACGTTGGCCCGCGCGCCAGAGACAGCGGATGTGTCGATATTGAGAGCACTGGTTGAGGTAATGAGGTCCGTCGCGTCAATGGTTAATGTTTGTGCCGACGCCACGTTCAGCGCGTTCAACGTCAGATCGTAGCTGGCGTCCGTCCCCAGCGTCCAGTTTTCCCACCCGGTGACACCGGCAAGCTGTGTATCGGTCAGCACGGCCCCGCCGAGGAATTCAAGCGAGTCACCCGTGGTATGCGCGCCGCCGGTATAGGTGCCGCCGGAGATATCCGCGGAATTGGCAATGATGGTGTCATCGCCGCCACCACCAAGAACGGTCTCAAATCCGGTTGCTGTTACGCTATCGTCGCTGCCCGAAAGGCTCAGGGTATCAAGAGTGCCGCCCGCATCGACAATGGTCGTTCCGGTCATGCCGGTCTGCAGGGTCAGGGTATCGTCCGCATTGCCCAGATTGATCGTCTCGAACCCGGATACGGTGATCTGGTTGCTTCCCGATACGAGGTTGAGGACATCGGTCCCGCCCGCGCCATCATCGAAGCTGCCGGTCGTCTGCGTGTTGCCCAATGTCACCGTGTCATTGCCAAGGCCGCCGGTGAAGTTGAGGATACCATCCAGTTCGCCCGTCGCATCAATCGTCGCACCGAAGCTGGCGGTCAGTACCGAGGCATCAATGGTCAGAACTTCGCCATTGGCAATGTTCAGATTGTTAAGGGCCAGTGTGAAGTTTTTGTCCGTACCGAGCGTCCAGTTCTCGAAACCTGAAACATTGGCAAGTTCTGCCGTGCTCAGATCAACGTCGCCTGTCGTTGCGATGGTCAATTTATCGGTTCCGGCACCACCTGTGAGCGTCGAAGCATACAATTCAAGTGAACCCGCATGAACATCAACGAAGTCACTGCCCGCGCCCGCCAGGACATCCGCCTGCGCGCCGGAAACGGCGACGGTATCGATGTCGAGAATACTGCTCGCGCTCAAAGTCGTTGCATCAATGGTCAGCGTTTCGGTACTGGCAACATTGCCCGCCGCAAGGGTCAGGGTGTAGTTCTGATCAGATACCAGATCCCATGTTTCAAAACCGCTGATATTGAGGAGTTCTGCCGCATCCAGATCGGCGGCAGCCGTCGCAGACAGGTTCAGGGTATCGCCTGTTGTATGTGCGCCGCCGGAAATGGTTCGTGGACTGCCTTCCATCTGCACTGTCGCGTCGACGGTTATCACGTCATCGAGCGAACCACCGATTGTCGCCCCCATATCCACAATCGTCACAGTGTTGGCGAAATTCCCCAAATTCAGCGTGTCGTCACCACGACCACCGTTGACGCCCTGCACCGTCAGATCGGTTGCGACCGCAGCCAGGCCAAGAACATTCTGGACCGTCGTTCCGGTCAAATTGACCGTTTCGACTCCGGTCAGCATGACACTGTTGCGGGTGCCGTTCGACAGGTTCAGAATATCCGCCGTGCCAGCGCCCAGATTGGCCGTCAGGGCTGCCTGGGCATCTGTCACAGTCACCACGTCATCGCCGTCACCACCGTTTATGGTCTCAACCCCCGTGACCGTCAGCACGTTGCCCGAATTGTCGAGGTTCAGGGTGTCGGCGCCTAACTCCAGATCAACGCTGTCGCCAACCTCGGCGGTGCCGATCAAAGCGAGAGTCTGATTGGCGCTGCCACCGACCAGGATGTCATTTTCGCTGGTCAGGGTGAAGGACGAGAGGCCGCTGGAGTCGACAAAGTTGTCGTCGGCGAAGGTGAAATCACCCGCATCCGGGATTGTCAGCACGCCATCCAGAGCAACCAGGAGGCCGTTAAAGGACACACCGCCCGTACCAGCCCCCTTGACGTAGAGGTATCCGGTGGAATTGGCCGTATCGACGAAATACACGATCTGATTGACGACACCTGTGTCTGCAATGATGTCGGCTATGGTATCCGCCACGACATCTGATCCACCGGTGTCTGGTGTATAGGCTGGCGTGCGCAAAGAAATACCCTCTGCGCCCTCAAGGAGGATCTGGTCAACGCCGCTTACGAAATCGGTGATCACATCGGTGTTGGTGGCGTCCGAATCAGCGGCAGCAAAGTAGGAGAATTTATCCGCACCCGTACCGCCGGTCAGTTTGTCGGCCCCCGCCTCACCGGCAATATCGTCAAAGCCGGTGCCGCCAACGAAGGTGTCGTCGCCGTCCCCGGCATCAACAACCGAACCGACCGTACCGGTCATTGTGATGTCGTCAACCCCCGTGCCGCCGATGATGGTCTCGACGTTCGTCACCGTTGCGGTATTGCCACCCGCGGAAAGGTTCAGGATGTCGGTGCCATCAGCCAAATCGACAATGTCACCAGATGCCAAAGCATCACCCAGGGTCACCGTATCGTCGCCGGTGTTACCGGTAATGGTGGTGAAATCCGAGATCGTAATGTTAGTCAGGTCGGCGTTGACGCCACCAGTGCCCAGCGTAATGGCGCCGGAGAAGTTGACCGTCGCCGTTCCGGCGTGAGCGAAATCGCTGACGATGGAAAGTGTGTGGGTGCCGCCGAGGTTGATCGTACCGGTACCGGTCAATGTTGTGCCCGTACCGAATACCGTGGTGCCGCTGGTAACCGTCAAGGTTGCACCTGAAAGAACGTCGATGGTACCACCCGACGTGTCGAACGTCGCGCCGGTATTGGTAAACGTCGTATTGACATCAATATCAACGGTACCTGTGTTGGTCATCGAACCCGTAAACGTATGGGCGCCGGAACCTCCCGTTCCTTCGTGGAGAGAATGGAACAATCCCGTATTGGTCAGAACGCCGCCACTTTGGGTGAGGACAACAGAGCGCGCATTGCCCGAGGTATCGGAAAGCTTGATGGTTCCGTCGTTGGTGAAATTGCTGGCGACTACAGTACTATTGTTGCCGATATCAATGCCGGAGGGATTTCCGACGACGAATGTGGCACCGGATTCGTTAGTTATGGTGCCATTGTATACGTTGTTCGCATTACTGTAGAGGGTGCCCTGGTTTATTACCGCCGCGTCAACCTCATCAGCTGAAACCATGAATGAGAAGTTGACCGAGGTCGTATTAATGACGGTATCACTGGAGTCCAGACCACTGATCACTGCCTTATTAACCGAGTCACCCCACGAACCGGTCAACGTAATCTGATCCACGCCCGCGCCGCCATTGATGTCCTCAACTCCGGCGACAGACAGGACGTTGCCGCTGTCGCCGAGAGTAATTGTTTCGGCACCAGTGATGACACCGCTATTTGCTGAGTTCGCGAGTGTCAGCGCATCCGTGCCGTCACCCATGTTAACGGTGGTGCCCGCTTCCAGCATATCTTCGAGAATCAGGGTATCGTTAATAACGCCGGTCGTTGCGTTGACGTTTTGCACTCCCGCAATCGACAGAGTATTGAGACCACTTGCTAGATTAAGGGTGTCTCCGCCACCGGCCAAATCGATAAACATGCCTGTCGTTGTCAAATTGACCAAACTGACGGTTTCCGCGCTGGTCGTGCCGTTGATGTCTTCAACACTCTGAAGATTAAGGACGTTGGTCGTACCAGCCGCAAGATTAAGTTCATCCACTCCTGTATTTTCGGTGCCGAGATTGATTAACGTTGTCGCGGCAATGGCGTTTTCCAACGTTAATGAATCATCGCTACCATCGGTGCCGATTATACTTTCGATGCCAACAGCACTAAATGTGTTGGTTGTTACCGTGTCGCCAAGTCTCAGATTAAGGGCGTCGGTTCCACCTCCCAGATCAATGGTCGTTCCGGTCGTCTGGTCACCCTCAAGGGTCAGGGTGTCATTCCCCGAACCACCCAGTATGGTTTCCACGTTCTGCAAATCACCAACGTTCGCGCCATCAGCCAGTTGCACCTTGTCACCCGTGCCGCCGTCGAGGTCGACCGTGTTGCCGGTTGCGAGGGTTGTCGTCAGCGTGATCGTGTCATCACCGGTTCCCTGAACGGTGAGATTTTCAACGTTGGCGACACTCAGCGTATGGGACTGGTTTATTTCCAGAGACAGGGTATCGTCTCCGCCGCCAAGATCAACAGAATCACCGACCCCGGCTGTGCCCGTCATCGTGATTGTATTATTCGTCACCCCGTCGGTCGTCGTTACGATATCGTCAAGAGCCGTAAAGGCGGCACCAATATCCCCGGTCAATGCAATCGGATTGGTCGTTCCACCCGACAGGCCCGTAACGTCGATGCTGTTGTGTACCAGAATCGTTGCACCACCCGAGGTGTAGGTATTAAAGGTGCCCGTCGCGCCCGGCACCCAGGTGTCGGAACTGATCACGCTGTCAGCCGAATCACCATCAATCGTCAGCGTGTTGGTGCCATCCGTCATCTCCAGAACTTTCGCCGCCGTCAGGGTCAGTGACCGACTGACG
>Ga0316205_10001986_pt1 | contig 22966 bp, 17 predicted proteins | sample 3monthpyrite_MG_FD_204941 | JGI IMG/M metagenome (GOLD analysis project Ga0316205, IMG submission 204941) | Microbial mat bacterial communities from mineral coupon in-situ incubated in ocean water Damariscotta River, Maine, United States -... | ecosystem: Environmental > Aquatic > Marine >... | reverse complement strand
TCTGTGCTTGAAGTGATGCGAACAACACCGCGTCATTTGTTTATGGATGAAGCCATGGCACACCGTGCTTATGAAGATACGGCGTTACCAATCAATCATGGCGTTACTATTTCTCAACCCTATATCGTTGCCAGAATGACAGAATTAATCTTGTCACAGGGTGTGCCCGATGTAGTGCTAGAAGTTGGAACAGGGTCTGGTTACCAGGCAGCTATTTTATCCAGACTAATTAAACAGGTTTATTCAGTTGAACGAATCTCAGCGCTAACTCTTCAGGCAAGAAACCGCTTTAGTCAGTTAGGTTATAACAACATCAGTTTAAAACATACGGATGGTAGCTGGGGCTGGGATGAGCATGCGCCATATCCGGCTATTATTGTTACTGCTGCACCAGCTGATGTGCCTCAAGCATTATTAGAACAACTGGCAGATGGTGGAATTTTGGTGATTCCAGTTGGAGGGCAGGCAGGAACGCAAAGTCTTCTAATGATTAAGAGACAGGGTGATGAATTTGTTCGTGAGAAATATGAAGATGTATTTTTTGTACCGATGTTAGACGGGGCTGATCGTTAATGATTTTTCAGGGGTTATACAGTAAAACAATGCAGTGGGCTGCTCATAAGCATGCAGAAAAATATCTGGCTTTTATTAGCTTTATTGAATCGATTTTCTTTCCAATACCTACGGCTTTAATGCTGGCGCCGATGGCTGTTGCAAAACCTGAGCGTGCTGTTCGGCTTGCAATATTAGCTACGTTAACTTCTGTTGCTGGCGGCATACTCGGCTATTTTGTTGGTGTATTTGCGATTGATTTAGTTGAGCCTCTATTGGTTAAGGTTGGTTATATTGATAAATATAATATTGCCGTAAGCTGGTTTACTGAGTGGGGTTTTTGGGCGGTGATGGTTGCTGGGTTTTCTCCCATTCCATTTAAACTGTTTACATTATCGGCAGGTGCCTTAAATATGGCGCTATTACCTTTTATTTTTGCGGCATTTATCGGACGTTGCGCGCATTTTTTTATGGTTTCACTGTTAATGGCATGGGCCGGCCCTAAACTTGAACCAACTGTGCGTAAGTATATTGAATGGATAGGTTGGATATCAGTCATACTACTTGTCCTTGGATATGTCATAGCAAAATAACTATATGAAAAAGACTCGTTTTATATTATTGCTGTTAGTTAGTTTTTTGTTTACAGCTTGTAGTAGTGAAAAAAGTCTTGGCGACAAAGTTAAAAACTGGGATCCGTATCAATACAGCGTGCAGCACGGTGATACCCTGTATTCAATAGCCTGGCGTTACGATCTGGATTTTAAAGCACTGGCACAGTGGAACAAAATACCTCATCCATTTACAATTTTCCCCGGACAAAGACTTAAAATGAAAGGTCCGGAAATTATTCCAGCCGGTAAAACATATCTGTTCGGCTCGCTACCAAAACCAGATAATAATCTTGTCAGAAAACCAGCCACTGTCGAAAAAGTGCTTGATTATTCAGATCCTGATAATGTTCCTAAGGCTCCACCACTAGTCGCATCTTCAGGTTACAAAAAATCAAGTCCAACTATTTCAAAACCCTCAAATAAAGCTCAATCCAGACAAAAAAAATCAAAACAGAATGTTTCTGTTTCATCGCAATCTGCAAAGTATTTTACTAAAGGCAAACTTAAATGGTCGTGGCCAATTAAGGGTAAAGTAATCAGTACATATGCCGCTAATAATCATGATCGTAAAGGCATTGATATTAAGGGTATTTCCGGTCAAAAAATCAAATCTGCAGGTAGGGGTGTTGTTGTTTATAGTGGTGGTGGATTAATTAGCTATGGTAATTTAATTATTATCAAGCATAACGATCGCTTTTTAAGTGCATATGCTCATAATAAAAAGCTACTCGTTAAAGAAGGAACTGCTGTTAAAAAGGGGCAAACGATCGCAATCATCGGCAAAAAGCCAAATGTAACAAACCTTTTACACTTCGAGATAAGAAAAGACGGTAAACCTGTCAATCCCTTGTTATATTTACCTTAACTTAATCTTAAGGCATTAGGATGACTTGTTTAACGAATATAGTAATATATTAATATATGTTCGGGACGTCAGTTTTATAGTTATTAAGTTGAATATATAGATTGAATAGCTGTCTACACGTTAGGCAGTACATCAACTAAAGGCGAGACTAAATATACGCCTAAAAATATAAAAGGATAAAAACATGACAGTGGCTACTGCAGAAGTTAAAAAAGGTTTAATGGAAGATGAAGCTGTTTTAGATAAATCTGAGATTCTTGATGTTGTTATTGATGATGCTGAGATAGAGCTTGAAGTAACTGAGGAAGAAGCTAAAAAAGAAGAGGCTATTCCTAAGAAGGCTCCTGCCAAGAAAGCAGAATCACGTGCTGAGTTAGATGCAACAAGATTATATCTAAAAGAAATTGAAGCCTCTCCCTTATTGACAGCAGAAGAAGAAGTTTTTTATTCTCGTAAAGCTCTTAAAGGTGATGTCACATCCAGAGCTAAGATGATTGAGTGCAATCTTCGACTCGTCGTTAAAATATCACGCCGTTACATGAATCGTGGCCTGGCATTATTAGATTTGATTGAAGAAGGTAATCTGGGTCTTATTCGCGCTGTTGAAAAATTCGATCCTGAACGTGGTTTCCGTTTTTCTACCTATGCTACCTGGTGGATTCGTCAAACCATTGAAAGAGCTCTGATGAATCAGACCCGAACAATCAGACTGCCTATCCACGTTATTAAAGAAATGAATGTTTATCTCCGTGCCGCACGCACACTTCAACAGACTCAGGATCATGAGCCATCAGTTGATGAAATTGCTGCATATTGTGATAAACCAGCCAGTGTTGTTGAAAAAATGCTTGGTTTACGCGACAGAGTAGCATCGGTCGATGTTCCTGTAGGTAAAGACAATGATCGACCACTGCTAGAAGTTATTGCAGATGATAATAATCCTGAGCCGTCATTATTACTTCAAGATGAAGATGTTTATGCAAATTTAGCCTTATGGTTAGACCAGCTAGATGAAAAACAACGTGAAGTAATCGTCAGACGTTTTGGTCTGCATGGACACGAGCGCCAGACACTCGAGAACGTTGGTAAGGAATTGGGTGTGACACGTGAACGTGTTCGCCAGATTCAAATGGATGCTTTAAAACGCATGCGTAAGATTTTAGAAAACCAGGGGTTTTCTGAAGAGCTGTTGTTACAGGACTAACGATGGCTAGTTAAATGTTGCAGACTTGGTGTGACATAAGAAATGGGGCTTAGGCCCCATTTTTTTTGCCCAAATAAATAATATGTCGTTTAAGGAAATACCAGTTTAGTAATTTCGATTAAGTAAGATGGCAGCAGCTACATTACGCCCTTCAGCTAACAGAATATTATATGTTCGGCATGCTGCACCGGTATCCATCACTTCCAGACCAATATTGTTGCGTAAAAAAAACTGCCTGACCTCTTTTGGTGGAAAAGTGAGCTTTGTGCCTGTACCAAGCAGAATCACTTCCGGCTCACAGGCTATAATGGCATCAAAATCGGCAGGTTCTGGTGAATTGGGCAATGCTGGAGCCCATGGTTGTATCAATCCATCCTTGTGAATCAGGCAGTGGCAATCAAATTTTGTACCATTAACGACCAGATAATCCTCAGTGTATGAGTGGATGTTGGTTGTTTCTTCGCTGGTATCCTGACTAAAGTTCATGAATCTGCCTGTTTATTCTCATAAAGTCATATTTTATGAGTAGCATTTGCATAAATCCAGAGATTAAACGTTTGATTTTCAGTACAATATCCGAAATTTCATAGAGTCTGTAAGATAAAGGCTTTGACGACAGTTTCTATGGTTGACAGGTGATTGTTTCGACAGTAACTTTGCCTTTTTTTCGATAACCCAAACAGAGCTTTTTACACGTGATAGATGACTTTCCCCGCATAAAACGATTACCTCCTTATGTTTTTAACATTGTTAACGAGTTAAAAGCAGCAGCGCGAGCCCGCGGAGAAGATATCATTGATTTTGGTATGGGAAATCCTGATCAGCCAACGCCTAAGCATATTGTTGATAAATTGGTTGAGTCGGCACAGCGTGGAGATACGCATCGTTATTCAATGTCTAGAGGCATACCGCGCCTTCGTAAAGCGATCTGTAACTACTATAAACGCCGTTTTGACGTGGATCTTGATCCTGAAACAGAGGCGATTGTTACTATTGGGTCAAAAGAAGGTCTGGCTCACCTCGCAATGGCCACTGTTGGTCCCGGTGATGCTGTTTTAGTACCGAATCCTGCCTATCCAATACATCCGTATGGATTTGTTATTGCCGGTGCTGATATCCGTCATATTCCTTTACGCGATGATGTCGATTTCTTTGAAGGCCTGGAAAAAGCCATTAAAGACACATGGCCCAAACCTAAAATGCTGGTGTTAAATTTTCCTGGCAATCCTACCAGCGAATGTGTTGAGTTAGAGTTTTTTGAAAAGGTAGTAGCGATAGCCCGTGAACATGAAATTTGGGTTGTTCAGGACATTGCCTATGCAGAAATAGTGTTTGATGATTACAAACCAGTTTCTATTTTACAAGTTGAGGGTGCTAAAGACGTAGCCGTTGAGTTTTATTCACTTTCAAAAACATACAATATGCCTGGATGGCGTGTTGGTTTCATGCTCGGCAACCCGACTTTGGTGGCGGCACTAGCACGAATGAAATCGTATCTTGATTACGGCATGTTTACACCGATTCAGATTGCCGCAATAACAGCATTAGATGGTCCACAAGATTGTGTCGAAGAAATTCGATTAATGTATCAGGATCGTCGTGATGTACTGTGTGATGGTTTAAATAATATTGGCTGGACAGTGACCAAACCTAAAGCCACTATGTTCGTCTGGGCAAAAATTCCTGAGCAGTACCGCGAAATGGGTTCGCTCGAATTTTCAAAGAAAGTTTTATTAGAGGCCAGAGTTGCCGTTTCTCCGGGTATTGGTTTTGGTGAATATGGTGATGATCATGTTCGCTTTAGTCTTATCGAGAATGAACATCGTACCCGTCAGGCTATTCGTGGTCTGAAAGCGATGTTTAAAAAAGATGGTATTAGTAGTTAATTCGACTGGTAATTTAAAGTCGTTTTAAAAAATATTAAATTGAGTTTCGTTCAGATTATCTGAGCGTATTAAGTACAAAGAATAAATTAGGAGAGTTCCTTGAAATCAGTACGAATTGGTCTGATGGGGTTGGGCACTGTTGGTGGTGGTACAGCGACTGTTTTAACACGTAATTCAGATGAAATTTCTCGTCGTGTTGGTCGCTCATTAGAAATTGTGCGTGCTGCAGCCAGAGAAATAAATGAACAGACATTATTTACAGCTGATAGTTGTGTAAAACTCAGTGATGATGCCTGGGATGTTGTAAATGATCCTGATGTAGATGTGGTTGTAGAACTAATTGGTGGTTATTCACCTGCTCGTGAACTTGTTTTAAAAGCGATTGAGAATGGCAAGCATGTTGTCACTGCTAATAAAGCATTAATCGCCATGCATGGTGCAGAGATATTTGCAGCGGCCAATGAAAAAGGTGTTTCAGTTTGTTATGAAGCTGCTGTTGCTGGCGGTATTCCGATCATTAAAGCAATGCGTGAAGGTCTGGCTGGAAATAAAATCGAATGGTTAGCCGGCATTATTAATGGAACCGGCAATTTTATTCTTACAGAAATGCGCGACAAAGGTCGTGACTTCGATGATGTTTTAAAAGAAGCCCAGGCACTAGGATATGCAGAAGCTGATCCAACATTTGATGTTGAAGGTATAGATGCGGCGCATAAATTAACAATTCTTGCTTCTATCGCTTTTGGTATTCCTTTACAGTTTGATAAAACATTTACCGAAGGTATCAGTAAAGTAACAACTGAAGATGTTACTTATGCAGAAGAGCTTGGTTACCGCATTAAACACTTAGGTGTGGCACGTCGTACTGATAAAGGAATTGAAATGCGTGTGCACCCGACATTGATTCCTGAAAAACGTTTAATTGCAAATGTTGACGGTGTAATGAATGCTGTACTAGTGCAGGGTGATGCTGTTGGTCCAACTCTTTATTACGGTGCAGGTGCTGGTGCAGAGCCTACAGCCTCGGCGGTTGTAGCAGATATTATTGATGTGGCACGTACATTCGAGTCAGCTGTTGACAACAAAGTAACTTCTTTGGGTTATCAGCCAGGTAAAGAATCGAATGATACTGTTTTATCGGCAGAGGATTTTGAAACGGCTTATTACCTTCGTTTAAGTGTTGAAGATCGTTCAGGTGTATTAGCTGATGTGGCTAATATTTTTGCTGAGCAAGGCATTAGTATAGAGGCTGTTATTCAAAAAGAACCAGAAAGTGAAGGTGAAAAAGTCTCATTGATTTTACTGACACAGAAAGTTCAGGAAAAGAAAATGAATGCAGCACTGAATAAAGTAGGGTCATCTAAAATTTCAGATTCGGTTACTCGTATTAGAATGGAACATTTAGGTTAAGCTAAATTTTTATTCAGCAAAAAAAATCCCGCAGTTGCGGGATTTTTTTGGTGAATTTTTTTAATTAAATAAAATCAAGTATTTCTGCTTCAATCAAATCCTTTTCAATGATTGTGTTTTGTGTGATTTCTTTATCAAACAATTCATTAATCATAGCCGGGATTTCAATACCTGCTTCTTTGGCAATAGATTTTAATGCATCAAGATCATGAGTATCTTTTTCACCCGTTAAGGCATTTGCTATGACTGGAGAGAACTTAGTCCATTCTGCAGTTGAATAAACAATAGTTTTTAATGGTTTCTCTCGACAAGTATCATAAGCTTTAAAACAAGTGGCAGTATGAGGATCCATCAAATAGCCATTACTGAATGCCTGTTTAATATAAGCTTTGCCTTCATCATCATTACAGAAATCAGCAGCAAAAATTGACTGAATCTTAGATAGTTCTTCAGCAGTTAGCTGGTAATGATTTTCGTCATCGAGTTGTTTCATTAATTCTTTAGTTCGCTCTGCACCAAACAAGTCAAACAAAATCCGCTCAATATTTGAAGACTTAAGTATATCCATGGCTGGTGAGGTGGTAGGCGTTACTGCCATACCACGTAAATCATAAGCACCGGTTTTAATAACATTGGTCAGAATATTGTTGTTGTTAGATGCAATCAGAATTTTTTCAACAGGCAGGCACATTTGCATTGCGTAGTAGCCACCTAAAGCATTTCCGAAATTACCACTTGGCACATTAAGATAAATTTTCTCACCGATTGTGATGGCATTTTGTCTGACTAATTCGAGGTATGAATGAATGTGGTAAATAATCTGGAAAATAATTCGGCCAAAGTTAACGGAATTAGCTGCAGATAAATATATTTTCTTATCCTGAAGCTGCTGTTTAAAACTATCAGAACCTAACAGTCTTTTAAGCGCACTCTGAGTATCATCAAAGTCGCCTTTAACGCCAATGACTTTAAGATTAGAAGCATCTTCTGTAACCATTTGTAAGCGCTGAACATCAGAAGTACCACCGTCAGGGTACATGCAGGCTACCTGTACATTTGCACGGTTTTTGAAAGTCTCTAATGCAGCAGGGCCAGTGTCACCAGAAGTTGCAGCAAGTATCAGGTAATTTTCATTACGTTTCTGTGCTAAGGATGAAAGCACGATACCAAATGGCTGAAGTGCCATGTCTTTAAATGCGCGGGTAGGGCCATGATAGAGTTCACTGACATACAGATCATCATTAACTTTAACGACGGGTACCGGGTTATTAGCATCATCAAAAGCATCATATAAAGCCAGGGCTTCATCAATAACAGCTGTGTCGATATCGAGCTCAAATGCGGCTAATACGTCTTTAGCTAAAGTCTTATAATTTGAATTAAGGTGCTTTGTGAGGAAATCAGCCCCAAGTTGAGGTATAGACTCAGGAGAGTAGATGCCACCAAATGAAGAAATAGGACTCAAGATAGCTTCTGAAAAGCTTACTTTGACTGGTTTTTGACCGTCATTACCGCGTGTTTCGATAAAATTCATGCTGATTCCGCTACAAATTACAAATTGGCGCAGATTATAACGAAATTAGAGGCAGGAAGCCTCAAAATATAACGACTTTTATAAACTTGTGTTCTGATGAGTATATAGCTATAGCAAATGTATAGGCATAGCTAAGCCTGCTCTGAAGCAGCTCTTTTCTTTTTTCTTCTTTCTTCGAATATTTCCAGCCTGAATCCGAGTGCAGCAACACCGAGAATAATCATCAGTGATCCGATAACCAGCAACCCGCTATTTATCCAGAAAAGAGTTTTGATCTGGCTTAGGGTGCTGGTTTTTAACAGATTTAGAGAGATTAATAATTTTTGCTTTTCAGCAATATCAGCGTTTAAATATTCAATGTTTTCTTTAAGTGATAAGAAAGTCTTGGTTAAAGGCTTATCTATCTTTTTTTGCTGACTGAGTTTTTCTTTTAAGTCTGATAATGTTGTTTCAATACTATTTGCTTCTCTGTCAAGCGTGTCTAATTCAATTTCAGATGCTGTTATTAAACGATGAATACGGTTGGTATTGTGTTCAAAGAACTCTATTTTAGATTCGCTCATGTAAACAGCTGTTATGCATATAATAATGCCACAGAGTACAACAGCGGAGTAAATATGATTATGGTAATTCGGGCGACCATCAGACATTAAATTAAATTCCATCCATTATCCTGGGTGAATCGATCGCCCAGTTCTGCTTTGAGTTTTTCCATGCTGATTTGCAGTTCATGTTTGCCAGTATCATGAATATATTTGATCGGGCCACCGCGAAAAGGAGCGAAGCCGGTACCGAATATAACGCCTGCATCCAGCAAGTCTTCTGATTCTACCACGTGATCTCGCAAACAGGCAGTGGCTTCATTTATAAAAATTAAAATTAACCGTTGTTGTAATTCATTCATATTTTTATATGAAGTAGTTGTGTCCTTCTGAGCCTTTCCATTTTTATAGATATAAAACCCTTTATTATTTTTCTTACCTAAGTGACCTGTTTTAACCATGTGTTCTAATTGTTCGGGTACGGCAGTATCAGTAGTCGCAGAAAGTATTTTTGCTACAGACAAACAAACATCAAGCCCGACGGTATCTGCAAGCTCAATAGGGCCCATAGGCATACCAAATTCAAGCGCCGCTTTATCGATTGATTCAGCAGGAATACCTTCGGCATACATGACAACGGCCTCTAATAAATAGGGCATTAGTATGCGGTTTACTAAAAAGCCGGGACTACTTTTAACAGCTAATGGCAACTTATCAATATGTCTGGAAAAAGCGGCGGTTTTATCTATTGTCTTTTTATCGCTATCACTGCCATGGACTATTTCTACTAAAGGCATTAAAGCAACCGGATTAAAGAAGTGTAGTCCAACTAAACGACCTGGTTTTTTGAGGCAGGATGCCAGTGTTTCTAAAGGGATGCTCGATGTATTAGTGGCCAGTATTGCATCATTTTTCATGCGGGGCTCGATGCTTTGGTAAAGTGATTTTTTAACCTCTGCATCTTCAAAAATGGCTTCAATAATAATATCAGCATGTTCTACGCCATAGCCATTATGATCAGCTGTTAATCTGTCCATCGTGTTGCTGATAAGGCGCTTGTCACGAAGTCTCTTTTTGAAAAGCTTATAAGCACGTTGAATGGTTTTTGCAAGAATTGCGGGGTCCTGATCTTGTACACTGGTTTGAAATCCTTTAAATGCACACCAGGCTGCAATGTCACCGCCCATAATGCCGCCGCCAATAACATGAACATGTAATGGTTTGAATAGTTTTTTATCACCTAATGCTTTTAGCTTTTCCTGTAAAAAATAAACCCTGACAAGATTCTGTGCTGTGGAATCAGATACCAGCTCTGCAACAGATATAGCTTCTCTTTCCAGCATTTTACGAGGGTTGTCGTAATATTTTCTCCAAAGAGCTATTAATTTATAAGGAGCCGGATAGTGCTCCTTAGGCGCTTTTGCAGAAACTTTAGCTGCAATTTTTTGTGCTAATAAACCACGAACAAATGTATTGTTTAAGATAGTGTTTTTAATAGACTGTTTTTGTGGTCTATATTTTTTTTCAGCAAAACTTTTCGCTGCACGGTCAAGTTGCCGGTGCGCAACAACTTCGTCAACCAGTTTCATTCTTTTTGCGCGCTTAGCATTAATGTTTCTTCCGGTCAGCATCATATCAAATGCAGCTAATGGACCTACACGTTTGATACATCGGTAGCTGCCGCCAAAACCTGGATGAATACCTAGTTTAACTTCAGGTAGGGCAAGCTTTGTTGATATGTCATCTGAACAGATAATATAATTGCAAGCCAGAGATAGTTCTGTGCCACCACCCATGCTAAAACCGTGTATAAGGCTGATGGTATTACACTTCATGGACGCAATTTTATTCATGACTGTGTGGCCAAGAGTGATCAGTTTTAGTGCGCCTTCGTAATCTTTACCAACAAATTCATTTATATCAGCACCCGCAATAAATCCACTTTTCTTTAATGATTTAAAGACAATGGCTTTTGTAGAGGAGGTGTCAATGTTATCGAGAATATTTTCCAGCTCATGCAATACTGGAGAAGACAAAACATTTGTCGTGCCGTCTTTATAATCAAATAATAACCAGGCAATGTTGTTTTCATCCTGCTCAATCGTCCAGTGATTGTAGTCCATTAGTTTGCCTCTCTTTCAATTAACATTGCGCCACCCTGACCACCACCGATACAAAGACTTGCCATACCTTTAGTTGAATTGGTTCGTTCCAGTGTTTTTGCCATATGTAATATAATTCTTGCTCCGCTTGATCCTACCGGGTGACCTAAACTAACACCACCGCCATCAATGTTTAATTTATCGAATGGTATTTCACCCATGGCAGAATCAAGACCCAATTCTTCTTTGCAATATTTATCTTCCATCCACGCTGCACGACAGCCAAGCACCTGAGCCGCGAAGGCTTCGTTTATTTCCCAGTAGTCGATATCATTAACTGTTAATTCATTGCGTTTCATAATTGGCGCCATGGCATGTGCTGGCCCCATACCCATCACAGCAGGATCAAGACCAGCCCATTCACTGTCAGTAATGGTTGCTAAAACTGGTAGCTTGTATTTCTTGACTGCTTGCGAACTGGCCAGTAAAAGCCAGCATGCGCCATCAGTAATCTGTGCACTATTACCCGCAGTGACGTTGCCATATTTTCGATCAAAAACAGGTCGAAGATTTGATAAGGCTTTTACATTGGAGTCTCTGCGTACGCCGTCATCCTGATCATAATAATGTCCATGGTTATCATAAATTGTCTCGATTTCACCAAGATAACCATTGTCATGAGCCGCGGCCAACCGGTGATGGCTTTGCACAGCAAACTCATCCATTTGTTGTCTTGTTATATCAAAACGTTGAGCAATGTTTTCAGCCGTCTGGCCCATTGATAGACCGACAATTGGGTCACTGAGGCCTTTAAGTAATGCGATGACTGGTTTGAAATGAATTGGGCGTAACTGACTAATGGATTTAAGTTTTTGTGAAACCGTTTTACTGGTCATAAAACTGCTTAACCAGTTAACCATGATGTCGTTATAGAGTATAGGGGCATGACTCATGGCTTCGACACCACCAGCTAAAACCATGTCAGACATACCGAAAGCAATATTTTTATAGGCGTTATCGACAGCCTGCATCCCCGATGCGCAATTACGCTGAACCGTCCATGCAGGAACGGATTGAGGGATGCCTAGCTTTAGTGCTGCAACACGTCCAATATTAGCTTCATCTGGGCCCGGCATAACACAACCGAGGATGACTTCGCTTAAGGCTTCGAGCGGGAAATTGTGTCGCATTAATAATGGTTTTCCTGCGGCGACGGCCAGATCACCAGCCAGGAAAGGCCCGGGTTTACCTCGAGCTTTAAGGTAAGGTGTTCTGCTGCCATCAACGATATAAACTGTTTTTCTTTTAGTCATTAAATTTCTCCCACTTCCATGTGTGTTGCTTACTATCAAAAGAGAACTCATCAACCATAATCGCATTTCTGGTTGCGTTGTGTGCATCCAGAACCAGATCTGCTTCCTGATCTGTCAGTATATTTAATGAGATCGCCTGTTTAAGTAAAGGTTCAACAGGTTGTTTGTTGAGCACGCCAACATGCATGGCGTCTTTTAACTTACGTTCAGCATCGGCAGCTTTCAGTACTTTATCAAAAGCTTCTTCGATACGGCCGGTACGATCATCTGCATTGCTTAAATTAAATACGCCTCTGGTTAAACGTGATCGCGCTTCATTATTAGACATCAGTATACGAGCCGTTTTATGGCTTAACCGGTCACTGGCTCCTTTATAAACTTTTCCTCTGGGGAAAATAACTAATCGTAAGAGTTTACCGACTATTGAAATAGGGAAGTTTGCGAGTACACCATCTAATGCTCGCTGTGTATTGTACAAACAGTCTTGAGCTGCCCACTCAAAAAGAGGTTTATCTTCAGCAGGCTCATCATCGTTTTCAAAACGCTTTATAAGCGCGGATAAAATATAAAGGTTTGATAATGCATCAGCGAGTCGGCCAGATATTTTTTCACGGCGTTTTAATCCGCCACCAAGCACGGCTAGTGACATATCAGTCATCACTGCAAAGCAAGCACTCAGTCGATTAAGCTGGCGATAATAATATGCTGTGTTCGAGGTGCCGGGTGTAAACATAAAGCGTGCCTGTGTCAGGCCTAACCAGAAAGCACGAACAAAATTACTGGTGACGAATCCAATGTGACCAAATAATGCCTGATCAAAATCATGTAGTGACTTTTCTTCATCACTATCATGTATCGCATTAACTTCAGTTAACAGATAAGGGTGGCTTCGTAAGGCTCCTTGGCCAAAGACAATCATACTGCGGGTTAAAATGTTAGCGCCTTCTACCGTAATACTAATGGGTATTGCCTGATAGACCCGGCCAAGAAAGTTAGACGGACCCATACAGATACCATGTCCACCATGGATATCCATTGCATTATTAATAACGCCACGCATTCTCTCTGTTAGCTGATATTTAACGATCGCAGAAACAACCGACGGTACTTCACCCATATCAAGTGCCACCAGTGTCAGTTCACGTGCGGCATCCATTGCGTAAGTTTGACCTGCAATGGCAGCTAGAGATTCTTCAACACCTTCAAAATACCCGATAGGGGTTCTGAACTGTTTTCTGATTCGTGAATACGCACCGGTATATCGACTACAAAGTTTGCCAGCGCCGGTCGCTAATGCAGGTAATGAAATAGCACGTCCATCAGCGAGACATTCCATTAACATGCGCCAACCCTGACCAATATATTCTTCACCACCAATTACCCAGTCCATTGGAATAAAAACGTCGCGGCCACGATTTGGACCATTCATAAAGGTCTGGTTTAGCGGGAAGTGTCTGTTACCAATTTCAACACCTTCAACATCAGGTCTGATAAGTGCCAGTGTTATGCCGATACTGTGTTTATCGCCGAGTATCTTATCGGGATCATAAAGTTTAAACGCCAGACCAATCAGTGTGGCGACGGGTCCTAAGGTGATGTATCTTTTTTCCCAGTTTAAACGGATACCTAAAACATTGTCTTTGCCATCAAAGCTGTCGTAGCAAACGACTCCTGTATCGGGCATGGCACCAGCATCACTACCGGCATCTGGTCCGGTTAAACCAAAGCAGGGGATTTCACTACCATCAGCAAGACCGTAAAGATATTGTTCTTTCTGAGCATCAGTACCGTAATGAAGCAATAGTTTTCCAGGCCCTAATGAATTGGGAACCATAACAGTAACGGCCGCAGTAATACTTCGACTCGATACTTTCATTACAACTTCAGAATGTGCATAAGCAGAAAATTCTAAGCCACCATATTTTTTAGGAATAATCATGGCCATGAATTTATGGTCTTTAATAAACTGCCAGACTTCTTCAGGCAGGTCAGACTGGTTTTGTGTTATTTCCCAGTCGTCAATCATTTCACAGAGTTTGTTAACCGGACCGTCTAAGAAGGCTTGTTCTTCGGTAGTTAATTGGGGTTTAGGTAAATCTTTCAGTGTTGAATAATCCGGTTTACCACTGAATAATTCACCTTCCCACCAGACACTGCCGGCATCTAGTGCTTCCTGTTCTGTTTGTGAAATAGTTGGCATGGCTTTCGCCATGAGATCTTTTATTGGCTGGCTGATATTGTTTTTTCTGAAAGTATTTAAATTTAAAGGAACAGTAACAGCCAGGAACAGTGCCCAAAGCACAAACAGACTGCCTATCGATGCCAGATGACTAAAACTAAAAATAAATAATGTGGCACCTAAGATTGCGCTCCAGATAACCAGGGATAACCGGAAATAAGCTGAGGCACCAATCACAAGTATAAAAATTAATAACCAGCTGATCATTGTCGATTTCCTTTTGCAGCAGCCTTGACAGATTTTAAAATAGTGTCGGATTCAAAATGATCTGGAATAATATTTTCATCAGGGTTTTTATAAATCATACCTTCTTTATTCCACGGTAGTTGTTTGTATACAGCAAGTTCATCAAAATCAAAAATAGGATATTTAATAACATCAAAATAAGGCGAATAATCGAAATCACTGGGGGTAACAAGTTTTGAATTTCTTCTGAACATTTTTAAATTATTGTCTTCGTCATATTGAAGTACAGGAAGAATAGGAAAGTGAATAGAGGCGAAGGCTTCTGCCATCATTGTTGAGCATACCGTTTTAGTGACTTTTCCTGCATTGTGTTCAAATAAACTGGAACGCCAGCGTCTGGGTAATAATGAATATGGAAAAAGGAACCTGAGTAAATCAAGTAACTGTCTGACATCGTAATCAGTGCCAAGACGTTTCACAGCATAACTGATTACTTTTTGGGCATCCTGATGAGTGATACCTTTAGGCCTGCATATTCGTAAATGCTCTCCGCTGTATTTTCTTAAGTTATCAACCAACGTTCCCTCACCAATCATGGCTTCAATGATTAATTGTTCGTCAGGGTCACCATTGTAAAAGCGTTTGATATGAGCACGGGTAGCAGGGTCTTCGATATCATGAAGGCGACCAACGTAGAATGCAGAATGGGTCCAGCAACTTTGTGTAATGGTTTTTATGATGGTGCTTGCTTTAGAACGACCTTCCACCAGTAAAACATCACCAGGGCGTATTTCATAACGTAAGCGATCAAAATTCGACAAGCCAATATTAGCTTCACCGTGTTCACGAGTGAGGTTATCTATGAGTTTGTCCCATGTGTAGGACTTGATCAGATTTACGAACTTCATCAATGCATCATTCTCCCTGATATGACACCGATTACTTTAACTAGTTAGACTGTAGTAATTGTACAAAATTCACTCAGAATTATTACTAACTATAGTATCAAGTCTAGTCCTAAATTAATGAAATTGTTGGAAATTTTGATGGTTATTTGTACTCGATCAAGTTAAATTTAAGACTTTGAACCTTTTCATAAACCATCTGGCTGAAAATACAGGAAATTGTATATTACTATGTACTCATGGGTTTTTAGATTCGCACTAATCGTGGTTACTTCATTTCCGGGTTTGTTATTTGCAGTTGCACCATCATCAGACTGGAAAACACTTCATTCGGATCATTTTCTGATTCATCATCTGCCAGAATACACCGATCAGGCAAAGCGTTCTGCATTGATTGCTGAAAGAATCTATAAACAATTGAAACCCAGATTCCTCTGGCAGCCAGAAAATAAAATAAAAATGGTTATCGCTGATGAGCATGATCAGGCTAATGGTAGTGCCACTCCATATCCATTCAATCTGATCTATTTACGTTTGTCACCACCCGACTCTGCAGTCAGTCTGGATGACTATGATGACTGGCTAACGGTACTGATCGAGCATGAGTTAACACACATATTTCATATCGATAAGGCGCGTGGAAAAATAAGACGACTTAGAAAAACGTTTGGTCGCTTTCTTTTATTCTTCCCTAACATCTTACAACCCACATGGATGATAGAAGGGCTAGCGACTTATGTTGAAACACATCAGGGTATAGGTCGTGGCCAAAGCAGCAGCTTTGAAATGTTGATGAGGGAAGAAGTAAGAAGAGGGCTTCAGACGGTTAATCGGGTTAATCTGCCACCAGATGGGCAGCCACTAAACAGACATTATCTTTATGGTGTTTATTTTTATCAGTTTTTGCATGAAAAATATGGCGAGAGGGTTATCTCGGCGCTGATTGAAAACTACAGTGACAACATATTGCCATTTGCTATTAATTCAAACAGCAAACAAGTACTAGGTAAAGATATCAGTGCATTGTGGGATGAATATGTTGTTTTTCTAAAAAATCGTTTTGATAAACAATTGCAAGTTTTAAAGCAATCAGATGCTGAGCCTGGTCAGCGTGTCTATGATTTTCCAATGCTTGCTACAGAACTAGACGTTATGACCGATGGTTCTCTGATATATATTGAAGATAATCTTGAGTCAAAAGCTCAACTTATTAAGTCTAAAGATTCTATAAAAACAGTACTCACAGAACTCAATAGTGGCAGTGGTTTTTCATCAGGTGCTGACAATCAGATATATATTACTCAGGTTGATGTCTGTGATGAGTATTATCTTTATTACGATCTTTATCGCTTGGATGTGGAGACTAAAGAGCTGACACGGCTCACTGAGTGTCAACGTTATAAAAAAATAGCTGTCGATAAAAACACTAATAATATCGCAGCAGTAGCCACAATCGCTTCCATACCGCGTATAGATATCCTTGATAAAACCGGTCAGAAAATTAAAACATTGTGGACTGGTCAATACGGCGATGTTATCAATCAGCTGGACTGGTCTGAAAAGAGAAATAAATTACTGGTTACTAAAAAGGAGTTAAATAAAGCCTGGAGTATTTTCGAGCTCGATTTAGAAAATACAGTCTGGTCGACTTTAGTTGCTAAAGATTCACTGAGCATGCATGCTAAGTACACGTTATCGGAAGATGGCTTCATCTATACAAATGATGAAAGTGGTGTTTTTAATATATATCGCTATTCATTCGATAATGACCAGTCAGAAGCGGTTACTAATGTCCAGTCTGGGGCTTTTTCGCCTGCTCAGAAATCCACTAATGAGTTCTACTATTTAAATTATTCTGCTGATGGATATCAAATATATCAGCAGTCTTTAAAAAGTAAAAAAGTAGCTCAAATAAATCAGCCAGAAAAATTTGAAATACGTTATCAGGAAAGTATGCTGGATAGTTTGCCCGACTATAAAATAACTGAATACACGCCATGGCCGGATTTAAAGCCTCATTACTGGTTGCCAATTTTTATTATTCAGGATCAGGGAAGTGAAATAGGCTTTGCTACTTCATCCAATGATTCATTAAATAATCATTTTTATGAACTCAATCTTTCAGTTGGTATGGATCAGGAGGAATTGCTCGGCTCTTTCTATTATCAATACGCTAACTGGCTCGGCTTTGTGCTTTCAAAAGAAAACATGATTTTTAGTGACACGCTGACTGCTGATACTAATCTAATTCGCGCCAATAATCAGATGCAGCTTATATTTTCAAAACCATTCACATCCTTAAAACATCAATGGAGAATCGGTTTGGGTTACATAGGCTATAACGATAAGGATATATACAGAGCGACAGGTATTAGTGGATTTACTGATGCATATGATGATTTACTCGGCTTGAGTGTTTTTTATAACAGTTCTCGGCGTTATTTAAAGGGAAATAGTACTGAAACCGGGCGCAATGTTTTGTTGGTATCAGAATCCAGTGATGTTTTTAAAAGTGATTTTGAAGGCATATCAACGACGCTTGAATGGAGAGAGTTTATAAAGCTCGGGTCACACAACACTCTGGCTCTGCGCTATGTAAGAGGTTCAGCTGATATAACAATGAGGCCCTTTAAACTCGGTGGCTTAAAAACAGAATGGGATGATGTCACGATATTTAATCCTGCCTACTCTCGCGATATTTTCAATAAACGATATTTCGCCTTACGTGGCTATAATGATAATACGCAAACTGGTAATAACATTGAAATGATGTCTGTAGAGTGGCGTTTTCCGATAATGCATGTCGAAAAAGGAATCATGATACCGCCTGTAGGTATCATGAAGCATTCGGGTCGGCTGTTTACTGAAGCCGGTTCGAGCTGGAATGACACTGAGAATAAAAATGTCATTTCAAGTGCTGGTTTTGAATGGGTGATGGATACTAATCTAGTGTATTACATCAATATACAATTCCGTTTTGGTTATGCAAAAGGCCTTGATGAAACGGGTGATGAGTTTTACTACTTTAAAGCCGGTACCGCATTTTAATTGAGCGTAATCATTTATTGCGCTCAAATTCTCTTAATAGATAATTTATACAACTAGTTTCAGTATCTGCTGTAATTTTTCCCGTTCAGTATAAAAATGCGGTGATATGCGTATGCCGCCACCTCTCATTGCGCAGAATACATTGTTACTGCTTAGCTTTTCAAATAATTCATCGACAGGTATTTTTGAATGTTTAAATACAACAATACCTGATCGTTGAGATTCTTGAAGCGGACTGAGTATTTGAATATCAGTGTGCTTACTCAGCTGCTCTATAAGGTAGTTGGTGTTATCTAAAACTTGTTGTTCGATAATATCGATGCCTACTTCAAAGATCAGGCTCAAGCTGGCCTGCAATGCCATGATTCCGAGCATATTAGGGCTGCCGCATTCAAAACGTTTAGCGGTGTTAGCGGGGGACCACTCGGTGGTACTAAAGTCGTGAGGATTTTCTATCATATGCCAGCCATATTGATTTAGCTTAAGCAATTTAAGGTGCTTACGTTTACAATAAAACAGAGCCAGTCCTTCAGCACCCAGCATCCACTTGTGTCCATCAGCAGCTACAAAATCAGCTTTAATCGCTTTAACATCAAATGACAGTGCGCCTATCTGTTGAATAGCATCTACGCAGAAAAGGATCTTATTATTTTCACAATGTTGACCGATTCTCTTAAGATCCATTTTACGGCCAGATGCGAATTGAACCGCACTGACAGAGATTAATCGGGTTGTATTATCAGTGGCATCAATAATAGCTTTCTCAGCATCGTCCTCAGCTGCATATGTAACAACACGAACCTCTACATTAAGCTTGCTTAATGATTCCCAAAGCAATCTGTTTGAAGGAAATTCTTCAGCTGAAGTGACAACTGAATCTCCTGCTTGCCAGTCTATTCCATAAGCAACGACAGACAATGCTTCTGAGGTGCTTTTTAATAAGGCAATTTCGTCGGTAGAGTCAGCATTAATCAAATTACGTAATTGCTCTCTAAGTTTCGATTCCTGTTCTATCCACTGTAGATAATTAAGCGAACCCTGATGACCGTTTTCAGTGGCAAAATCAGAGACTGCTTTTTGTGTGCGAATCGGCCAGGGAGCGACGGCAGCATGGTTTACATGAATCAGCTCTTGATTAAGATTAAATTCCTTTTCATAATTTTTATTCGTCATAAGATGATCAGCTGTCTTTTGTGGATTGTAATGATTATATTTGCCACAATGATGAGCCTGCTGCAACCAAAGAATACAAAAAAATTACAGGATGATTACATGGCGCTAGAAATCGAACGAAAATTCTTACTGAGAAATGAAGACTGGAGAAAATCAATAAGTAGTTCAAGTGTCATCAGACAGGGTTATCTGGCTCCGCTTGATACTTCATCAGTTCGGGTGCGTTTAGATGGTGATAAAGCTAACATCAATATAAAAAGTGCCACCATCGGTATAACACGGCTTGAGTATGAATATGCAATACCTGTCAGTGATGCTAATGACATGCTGGATACACTATGCAGAAAGCCACAAATACACAAAACACGTCATATCGTACTGGTAGGGCAGCATGTCTGGGAAATTGATGAGTTTTATGATGACAATGAAGGGTTAGTTGTTGCAGAAATTGAGCTCACAGATGAAAACGAAAAATTTGTTAAACCTGAGTGGGCAGGAGACGAAGTAAGTGATGATGCCCGTTATTACAACGTCAATCTGATTGAGAATCCCTATAAGAATTGGGGTGAAGTTAATCGGTAAATGTCTTTTTTTAGAGTTATGGTTTATTATTTAGATAGTTACATGGACAGAATAATAATAATTAATCAATTGCTGGGGTACTAATGGCTATAAATGTCATGCTTGTCGATGACCACGATCTGGTAAGGTTCGGCATAAAAAGCTTACTGCAAAATCAGGTTGGAATCGAAGTTATTGATGACGCAAGTAGTGGTGAAGAATGCTTGGAAAAGTGTCGGCAGTCTGCTCCTGACGTTGTCTTAATGGACGTCAATATGCCTGGAATAGGCGGTTTTGAAGCAACCCAGCGCTTACAACAAATTTGTCCTGAAACAAAAATCATCATCATCACTGTTCACAGTGATGGACCATTGCCTAAACGACTACTTGAAGCGGGTGCTGTTGGTTACCTGACTAAAGGCTGTGATGTGCAGGAGATGGTTGACGCCATTCATAAGGTTCATAAAGGCCTCAAATATATAGCTCCCAGTATTGCACAGCAACTCGCCTTATCTATGTTGCCAGGCAATGATTCACCGATTGATAGTTTGTCTCAACGAGAGCTACAGGTATTGATGATGATCAGTCAGGGTCAGCGTACATCAACTATATCTGACAAACTTAACTTAAGTCCGAAAACAGTCAGTACCTATAGAAAGCGTTTACACGAAAAACTCGGTGTAACCAACGATGTTGAAATGATGCGTCTGGCTATTCAGCATGGCATCTTAGATGATGATATGGAAAGCCAATAAAAACAATGGGTTAACGCTCATAGTTAAAGCAATATATCCTTAGTGATTCATGGCCTCAAAAAAAGACTTTAAGCCCAGCTGCAAACTCTGTAAGCGACTATCTTCCTTTCTCAAAGAAGTAAAAAAAGTCCATCCTGATTATTATTGTAAACCGGTACCAGCATTTGGAGATCTGGAAGCTGAGCTACTAATCGTTGGTTTAGCGCCGGGTATGCACGGTGCAAATGCAACAGGGCGTCCATTTACTGGAGATTACTCTGGCGCATTGTTATACCAAACATTATTTCAATACGGTTTCTCTTCAGCTGCTGTTTCAGTCGATGCTGATGATGGAATGAAATTGCATAACTGCCGGATTACCAATGCTGTAAAATGCTTACCACCACAAAATAAGCCGGTGGGTGCTGAAATTAATATCTGCAACAAATACCTGGCAGTTGAATTATCTAATTTACCTGAACGAGCTGTTATTATTACGCTTGGCAGCATTGCACATAATGCCACGCTTAAAGCACTACAACTTCCTAAAAAAGATTATAAGTTTGCACACCAGGCAGAGTTTGCTTTAAACACAATAACAGGGCAACGCACACTCATCAGTTCTTATCATTGCAGTCGTTACAATACTCAAACCAAAAGGTTAACAGAAAAAATGTTTCATGATGTGTTTGCCAGAGCGAAAGTGTTGTTAAAACATGACTGAAGAAATACAGCATTTTGATTCCAAATCTTTTCTCAAAGATTGCAGCACACTTCCGGGTGTGTACCGAATGTACAATGAGCAAAAAGAAATCATTTATGTCGGTAAAGCAAAGGATTTAAAGAAACGGCTCTCCAGTTATTTCAGAAAAACAGGGTTAAGCGTTAAAACACAATCACTGGTATCACAAATTTGTACGATTGAAACCACCATCACGCACACCGAAGGTGAGGCGCTGATACTGGAAAGCAATCTAATCAAAGAATTCAGGCCGCGTTATAACATCCTCTTAAGAGATGATAAAAGTTACCCGTTTCTCTATTTATCAACTGAAGACAATTATCCAATGCTTGGGCTTCATCGTGGTACAAAAAGAAAAAAGGGGCGTTATTTCGGGCCGTATCCAAATGCCGGTGCTGTAAGAGAAACACTTAACCTGATTCAGAAGGTTTTTAAAATCAGGCAGTGCGATCAAAGTTATTTTAGTAATCGTTCACGTCCGTGTCTGCAATATCAAATTAAACGTTGTTCGGCACCTTGCGTTGAGGCAATCAGCAAAGAAGACTACGCTCAAGATATTTTGCACATCACGCAGTTTCTCGAAGGTAAAAGCCAGACGGTTATTACTGATCTGGTTAAACTAATGGAGCAGGCTGCTGAGGCAATGGAATATGAAAAGGCAGCGGAATACAGAGATCAGATCAGCCAGTTACAAAGCGTGATTGAGCGTCAGTACATAACGGGCGAAGGCGGAGATATTGATGTTATTGCCTGTTCAACGCATGCAGGGCTGGCCTGTGTAGAAATTTTCTTTATTCGAAGTGGCCAAAGTTTAGGCACCAAAAGCTTTTTCCCTAAACTGCCTGAGAGCATGAAAGAAGAAGATATACTCAATGCCTTTATCCCGCAGTATTACCTTGATAATACGATCCCGGCTGAAATTGTTTTAAGCAAAAGTCTGGCAGATGAAAAATTAATCGCGGATGTGCTCACTGAAAAACGTGGTCGCAAAGTCACGATATCAAGTTCAGTAAGAAGTGATAGACGACACTGGCTAGAAAACGCACATCGTAATTCAGAGAAGGCTTTGATGACGCGAGTAAATTCAGCCGCTGCAATGGTGAAACGATTTGATGCCTTACAGGAATTACTTAATCTGGATCACATGCCTGCACGTCTTGAGTGTTTCGATATCAGTCATACTATGGGTGAAGCGACCGTTGCTTCCTGCGTTGTATTCACACCAGAAGGGCCGCTTAAAACGGATTATCGACGTTTCAATATTGAAGGCATTGAGCCGGGTGATGATTACGCAGCAATGAAGCAAGCACTTAAACGTCGTTATGCAAAAATCAAAAAGAATGAAGGCAAGAAACC
>Ga0316205_10001985_pt1 | contig 22976 bp, 24 predicted proteins | sample 3monthpyrite_MG_FD_204941 | JGI IMG/M metagenome (GOLD analysis project Ga0316205, IMG submission 204941) | Microbial mat bacterial communities from mineral coupon in-situ incubated in ocean water Damariscotta River, Maine, United States -... | ecosystem: Environmental > Aquatic > Marine >... | reverse complement strand
AGGGATTCTCCGCAGGTTATCAATATGTCTGAAAGCAACGTGGCGAATAATGGTTAACTACTGGTTACCGATAAAGAACATTTAGCGAATTCTACTTATGGTTGTCTATAGTCTTTGACCGCCGTTGCCTTGAGCGCATCTTCCCCATGCAGGCTAACCGCCCGGACCCATTCAAGAAACTCTTCTTCGCTCAGATCATACTTCTCCAGCGCTTCGGCCTGGGAAATCAGCCCATAGACCACGCCGCGCACCACCGCGAGCTTGCGAGAGGCGACCCATCGCCCGGTATTCTGCTGGGGCAGATCTGCCCGTGTCATGGTTTTGCCATCTGGCAGGGTCACCATGCGGGGCCCGTCCACTTTCTTGAGATACATCATTGGTGCCTTTGCTCATGCTCTGAAGGCACCCTGCGCCGTCAGGCTTAACACCGGATGAAATGAGGCTTTTGAATGATTAGGATTTTCCCCAAAAGCCATGCGTTCGCCACACCCTTCCCCCACAGCGCATTCCACCCTATATAGCCCCGCAGAAGCCCCTGGAGAATTGCATGTCCCTGGATCATCCGCTGAATTCGCTTGGATTTGCCAAGCCGCCGTCGCAAACGCGTGTCGTTGTGGCGATGTCAGGCGGCGTGGACAGTTCGGTTGCGGCCGCGCAACTGGCCGAAGAAGGCTATGATGTGGTTGGCGTGACGCTGCAGCTTTATGATCACGGTGCGGCCCTGGCCAAAAAAGGGGCTTGCTGTGCCGGTGTCGATATCCATGATGCGCGCCGCGTGGCCGAGGATATGGGCTTTCCGCATTACGTTCTGGATTATGAGAATATATTCAAGGATGCGGTGATTGATGAGTTCGCCGACAGCTATCTGGCTGGCGCAACGCCCGTGCCCTGCATTCGCTGTAATGAGCGGGTGAAGTTCAAGGATCTGCTGGAGACCGCACGCGATCTGGATGCCGATTGCATGGCGACCGGCCACTACATTCAGCGCAAGGACGGCCCACACGGCCCCGAATTGCACAGCGCCGAGGATGCCGCGCGGGATCAAAGCTATTTCCTGTTCTCCACAACGCCCGAACAACTCAGCTTTCTGCGCTTTCCTCTGGGCCACCTGCCGTCAAAGGATGCCACCCGCGCGCTGGCGTCAAAATACGGGCTGGTCGTGGCAGACAAACCGGACAGTCAGGACATCTGTTTTGTTCCGAACGGTAACTACGCCTCGGTGATCGAAAAGCTAAGGCCGGGTGCTGCGGAACCCGGCGAGATCGTCGATGTGGACGGCAACATATTGGGCACCCATGAGGGTGTGATCCATTACACCATTGGCCAACGCCGGGGCCTTGGCATCGGCGGGCTGACCGAACCACTATTCGTGGTCAAACTGGACGTGGATACCAAACAGGTGATCGTCGGCCCGAAAGAGTTGCTGTCGACGCGAGTCATTCCCGTGCGCGAGATCAACTGGCTTGGCGACACTCCGTTCGATAGCGAAGCGGAACGCCATGTGTCGGTCAAGGTCCGCTCCACCCGCCCGCCACGCGAGGCGATCATTCGCCCAATCAGCGCCACCGAAGCCGAAGTGGAACTGCTGACCCCCGAGGAAGGGGTGTCACCCGGTCAGGCCTGCGTATTTTACGAAACCGACGGCAGCCGCATTTTGGGCGGCGGCTGGATCTGGCGTAGACATGCAGCGTAGGTCGGGTTTCAACCCGACTCTTATGCTCTCACAACCGTTTCAACACAGCCTTGGCCGCCCGCAATCCGGGCGCTTCGCCGCCACGTCCTAACCGCTCCATCGTGACAGTCATCGCCTCGGTTTGCGCGCCGTGATCCTCGATCACCGCCAATACGCCAGGGCCGATCAGTTCAGGGCGGCAGTTTTTGCCGTTGAACTCGGGAATCGCGCGGGTTTCGGAGATCAGATTAACCAAGGTCAGCGTGTCGATTTTCAGCATCGCGGCGATGATCTGGCGGGTCAGCCACGCAGCGTCATAGGCGATCACCATGGGCGTGGCCGCCGCTGCCAGCTCCAGAGACACCGTGCCAGACGCGGCCAACGCATAGTTGGCAGCATGAAAAGAACATGCCTTTTCAAGCAGGTAATCTTCACTGCTCATGTCATTTGGCGACAAAACGACGGGGCGCTTTGGCCAGGACGGAAGGCTCTCGTCCAAGACCGAGGCCGCCCCGGCAGTGGTTGGAACAACCAGATGCAGGTCTGGGTGTTTTTTCAGCACCGGGCGTAGCGCCTCACCAAAGATCGGTGCCAGTCGGCGCACTTCTGATCGCCGCGACCCTGGTAGAACCAGCAGAACAGGATCACTGCCAAACCCATGCTTGTCCCGAAACGCCCGCACCTGCTCGGCACTCGGTGCAGGCTCGGCCACCACGGGGTGTCCGACAAAATCGCACTCCATACCCTCGGCTTCCATGTAGGGCGGCTCGAACGGCAACAGAGCAAGGACCTGATCAACATGACGTGCCATTTTCCTGGCGCGGCCCGGCCGCCATGCCCAGACGGAAGGTGCCACGTAATGTACTGTTCTGATGTCACTTTTCGCCTTCACCAGCTTGGCTAGGCGCAGACAAAACTCGGGGCTGTCGATGGTGATCAAAACATCGGGCTTGGCCGCCAGAACGGCCTCGGCGGTCTGGTGCAGGCGACGACGCAGATGCATGTATTTCGGTAGGATTTCGGCCACGCCGATCACGCTCAGCTCGTCCATGGGAAACAGGCTTTCCATGCCCTCAGCCTGCATCAAAGGCCCGGCAAGGCCGCTGAACTCAACTGGACCAAGCGATTTCAACCCGGCCATAAGGGCCGCGCCCAACTTGTCGCCCGATGGCTCACCGGCCACCAGAAAGACCCGCATCACATCACCCGCGAGGACAGGAAAAGCCCCGCCTTTTCAACGGCCTCCAGCGTTGCGCCGCGATCCAGGATCATCACGCGTCCCGCTTCAATCACCAATCCGGCCAATCCGGCCTGTACCACGGCTTCGATCGTCTTTGGGCCAATCGTGGGCATATCGACGCGCAGATCCTGCCCGCGCTTGGCTGCTTTTACGAACACACCTCTGGCCCCCTGACGCAACCGATCTTCGGTCTGGCCGACAAAACGCAGCAAGGCATCGGTGCCTTGAATCGTCTCGATCCCCAGGCATTGCCCGGCGGCCACAACGCATCCCTGTCCCACATCCAACGGCGAGAGCGCATTCAGGATGTCCCAAGCGCGATCCGCGTCCTTCAGATCGTCAGCACTTGGCGTGGCACCCACTTTCAGCGCCTCATCTGCAGTCAGGTCAGGCAGCAACTCGTGTGCACCGACCACCGCAAATCCCTGTTCTTCAAAAATATCAATGACCTGGCCAAGAAGGGCATCATCACCAGCCTTGAATCCGGCCATCAGTTTGGGGGCGATGCCCATCGTGACCGCATCCAGCGCGGACGGATCCAGCGCAGGGCGTGCCAACCCACCGGCGAAGACGATCCGCGTGACGTCTGCGGCCTTCATCGCGTCGAACAACGCACCCATCTGTTCGATCCGGTGTTCCTGTGTGGTGTCGCCCAATTGATGCGGGACACCCCTGAGTGAAAGCCGCAATGCCGTGGGATGAGCTGCGGCGATCTGGACGGGCAAAGCGCCGCCACAGGCCAGGATGGCCAGATCCGACGCCATAGCTAACTTTGCCCCGGAGTCAGGAAAGACCGGTCGCTGGCACCGGTGATGAACTCCACAATGTTGCGGACATACGCGCTGTCGGTTTCTTCGCCAAGACGGCGGGCGCGATCCTGAAACGCCCCCTCGCCCTGTGCCAACATCTGAAATGCGGCCCGAAGTGCTGTGATATCATCGCGCGCCACACCGCGGCGTTTCAGGCCAATCAGGTTCAGACCATGCAATTCACCGCGCGGGGCCTGGACCAACCCGTAAGGAATCACGTCATTGGGCACCATCGTGACCGCGCCGATGATCGCACCGCGCCCGATCCGCACCCATTGATGCACGCCCGACAGGCCGCCGATGATCACGTCATCCTCGACAATGCAATGCCCGGCAAGTGCTGCGTTGTTCACCACGATCACACGATCGCCGATCTGGACGTCATGGGCCACGTGACAGCCGGCCATAAACAGCCCGTCATCGCCCACGCGGGTCACGCCGCCCCCGCCTTCTGTGCCCGCATTCATCGTCACATGTTCTCGAATGCGGTTACGTGCACCAATTTCCAGACGGGTCTTTTCGCCTTTGAACTTCAGATCTTGAGGCACTTCGCCAATACAGGCGAACGGAAAAATGGTGGTATCATCGCCAATTTCGGTTTGGCCGGTGACCACAACATGGGATTTCAACACCACGTTGTCGCCCAGCCGCACTTCGGGGCCAACATGGCAAAACGGGCCAACCGTCACACCGGTGCCCAGCTGGGCACCCTCTTCGATCACCGCCTGAGGGTGGATCGTGGATTCAGGAAGGGACGCCATCAAGCTGACCCTGCGCTCAAATCCATCATGGCGGTGAACTCGGCCTCGGCAGCCATGTCGCCCTCCACCTCGGCCACGCCGCTGAACTTCCAGACCTTGCCGCCGGGTTTGCCGCGCAGCGTGGTCAGTTTCATTTCAAGCACGTCGCCGGGCACCACCATGCGGCGAAATTTGCACTTGTCGATGGCCATGAAATAGACCAGCAGGTTCTTGTCTTCCATGCCAAGCGCGCTGCCGACCATCACGGCAGCGGTCTGGGCCATTGCCTCGACAATGGTGACACCGGGCATGATCGGCTTGCCCGGGAAGTGGCCCTGAAAATGGGGCTCGTTCATGGTGACATTCTTGATGCCACGGGCCGAGCCATAGCCATCCATATCCACCACCTTATCCACCAGCAGAAACGGGTAACGGTGCGGAATAAGCCGTTGGATACGGCCAATATCAGCAGTGGTTTGTGGATCGCTCATTTGGTGTCCTTTCGCCAGGCGCAGGTGTTCCGTTGTCCTATCAACTGCCCCCCTCGCGGGCAAGCAATAGAACACGGCCAAAGCGTTTCGCGAAAAACCTGGATTACAGCGTTTCGCGAAACGCGCGTGACATAACAGCGTTGCGCGCGTTTCACCTTAGGTGAGTGCCTCAAGTTTAAGGCGAAACGTTTTAGTCCTGCGGTTCAGCAGGGTCCGGGGCCTCAGAGGGATCGACGGCTTGGGGAATTTGAGGGGTTTGCAGGTCGCCAAGGCCTTCGCCGATCTGTTCGTCGATACGGAAAATGGCAACGTCGGTGATATCAATCACGTTGGTGCGCAACAGCACGCTGCGCACATCCAACACCACGACGCCGCCAGCATCCTGCATCAACTTACCCAGAACCGGTTCGACAGTGCGCATGAAAATCACCGGCGCGCGCTCGCGGCTGAGTTCAAGGTCGCGCACAGTCCGGTCACTATCGCGCCGAATGGTCTGCACCCTTGTGTCGAACGCATCAGCCAGCAGCTTGAATTCTTCTGGTGTCTTTTCGGCGCGCATAGCCGTCAGGGCCTGTTCTTCGGCCTCCAACTCGGCTTCGATCTTGCGATTGCGGGCAATAATAACCTCGCGCTGCGCCAGATATTCGGAGTTGAGACGTTGCCCGAACCTTGTTTCACTAAACAATCGGTCCGGGTCAACCACCAGAATTTCGCTCTGTACCACGCCGACACTTTGGGCCTTGGCGATGTCCGGAGCAAGGCTTGCCAAAAGCGAGATGGCCAGAATGCCAACCGCCGCGTACCGCATCAGAACTGGGTTCTGACCGTCAGGTCAAAGGTCTGTTCAACATCACCCGGTTCTTTCTTGAGAGCGCGCGAAAAGTTCATCCGCAGCGGACCGAAGGGAGATTCCCAGAACAGGGATAGCCCAACCACGTGTCGATCCTTGAACCCGGTCGAGGCCACAGCCCCAACGGCGTTGGTGGTGTCCACCCCCCAGATCGAGCCGATGTCATAGAACGCGCCGCCCGAGACTCCGTATTCATCAGGCAAGCCCAGCGGGAACTCCGCCTCGAATTTAAGCGCGGCATAAAAATCACCACCAAGATGGTCGGAGCCTTCTGTCGGGCCAATACCGTTGGGTTCAAACCCGCGGATGACCTGCTGACGGAACCGGTCAATGGTACGGCTCTCCTGACCACCAAAGAAATTCAGCGCACCGCCCTCAAGCGTGGCCCGCAACAAGATTTCTTCGTTTAACACACGGGTTTGGCCGATGATCCGGGCGTTCGTGCGCACAAAATCCTGATCGCCCCCAAGCCCGGCAAACTCCTGACCAAAAGACAGCAGTACACCCGCATTGGGGTTCAGGCCTGACCGACGCGTGTCATAACTATAGGTATAGCCAAGCCCGCTTGAAAATTCGCCACCCCGATTGATTTCCGTGGCAATGATCCCATTCGGCTCGACTGGAACAGTTGCCGGATTATCCTGGTTTGGCCCAGTGTAATCATCCATCTCGCCGTATGTGGCAGAGTAGAACACCGACAAGCGGCCATTTTCGCTGACCGGGAAGGTCAGGCTGGGCCGGAATGAGCCGCCGACCGTATCAAACAGTTCGTTGCTCTCACTGGAGGTTTCTACCAGCGAGCTGGCAAACCCAAACTCTACATCGCGCCCCAGAAAAGCGGGCTCTGCAAAGTCCAACGAGTAACTTACGTTATCTGATGCCGCAGTGATTTGCGCGCTCAGGAGTTGACCTCGACCAAGGAAATTGCGTTCGCTGAACCCTGCAGTGGCCCCCAGGCCACTATTGGTCGAATAGCTGATACCGAACGACAATGTCCCGGTGGTGGTTTCTTCGACGTCTACATCAACGACAACCTGATCAGGGCGCGAACCTTCACGCGCATCCACAGATGATTGCGAGAAAAAGCGCAGCGCTCGAATCCGCTCGGCAGATTCGCGAATGCGGCGCGGGTTGAAGGGATCCCCTTCGACAACATCGAACTGGCGACGGATCACCCGGTCCAGCGTTGTGGTGTTGCCCTCGATATCAATGCGCTCGACAAAGACGCGAGGGCCTTTGGTCAGCACAAATTCCACATCAAGCGTCAGATCACGATCATTGCGGGTGATACGCGGCTCAACGCGCAGAAAATCAAGGCCCTGCTTCACGCCCAGCCGTTCCATCCGGGCGATCGAGTTCTCGATCACCGTGGGCGAGTAGACAACACCGGGGCGAACCTTCAGGACCGCCTGATAGTCTTCTGCCTCGGCCCCTTCCATTTCGCTGACGGTGGTGATTTCGCCAAACCGGAATTGCTGACCTTCCTGAATGTTGAAGGTCACGAAAAACGTATCGCGTTCCCGGGCAAGCTCGGCATTGGTGCCGGTAATACGGAAATCGACATAACCGCGCGCCTGGTAGAAATCGACCAGCAGTTGTTTGTCGAATTCGACGCGATCCTCAACAAAAGTGTCGCGCCCAATCAAGGCTCGTAAAAGACCGGCCTGTTTGCTTTCGATCACACGGCGCAGACGACGGTCGGAATAGGCGCGATTGCCGACAAAACCGATGCGGTTCACCTCGATCAGACGGCCCTCGAAAATCTCAAATACCAGATCGACGCGATTGTCATCGCGCCGGATGATGCGGGGCGTCACCCGTGCCGAGACCCGACCGTTTTGCTCGTAAGCCTCCGTAATCACGGTCGCGTCACGTTCGGCCTTGGTGGGGCTAAAGACCTGCCGCGACCGGCTTTCTATAAAACCGGATAGATCTTCATCTTTCAGGCGCTTGTTGCCCTCAAACGCAACGGTGTTGATGGTGGGGTATTCCGTGACCCGGATCACAAGGCGGCTGCCCTGCGGCTCGATCGCCACGCTCTCGAACAGGCCGCTGGCCTCAATGCGTTGAAAGGCGTCGTTCAGATCGGCCGCTGAAACGGTTTCTCCACGGGCGATTCCGGCGTAACTGAGGATAGTACCCGCCTCGACCCGTTGGTTGCCTTCGATAGTCACCGACGTGAAACGATAGCTTTGTGCCGACGCGTCTTGGGGCAAGATCAGATAAGCCGCTGCAATTACTGCGAAAAATATCGCCCTGAAAAATCCGTACATTTGCTGCTCACCTGTTGCCTGTTCGGTGCGCCACCGGCCATATTTATACATGCTTCGAACCCAGTCAGCCATCCCAATAGGATGTGAGTACCCGGTCTGTCTGGGCTTGTCAAAACGGCAATGTCGGAAAGTATGGCGAAGGCAATCAGTTGCCCGCATCAGCGGTGTCTGATCAGTAGGTGGAGCCTACGAATGCACCGATCAACAACGCAACCACAATGGTGGCCAGATACAAAATCCGGTCCCAGTTCAGGTTGAAAAGCAGGCTAAGCCCGCGATATCCGCTCATGATGTGTTGCATTGGTTCTGATCTTCTTCTCCACGTTCCAGTGCAAAATGCCCCTGAAATGTGGCAGAACTACACCCTTAAATATGGCAAAATCAGGGCGCGGATCACGGGCAGAACAGGTCGTTGGTAATGGCGAAGACCATCAAACCCAACACCAGTGTCAGCCCCACTGTCATCATGATGCGCAGCGCTCCTTCGCTGGGGGGTTTGCGTGCCACAGCCTCGTAAGCATAAAACGCCAGGTGCCCGCCATCCAGAATCGGGATCGGCAACAGGTTCAGGAAACCCACAGCCGCTGACAGCACCGCAATGAACCAGATGAAACTTTGCGCCCCCTGGCTGGCCATTGCGCCCGACACTTGTGCAATGCCAATCGGCCCGGACATGTTACAACTGCTGATGGCCCCGGTGATCATGTGATACAGCCCTGAAACCGAGCCCGTAATCACCCCCATTGTCTGACCAATACCCCCTGATACCGCACCCAGCACGCCCAGTGATTCTTTGGCCGGCTCAAAGGCAAATCCACCAGAGATACCAATCCGATAGGTGGTCTGGAACCCGCCTTCGGGCAGCGGTTCGTCAACGCGGCGCGGGGCCAGGGAAAAATCAAGCAACTCGCCGCCGCGCCACACTTTCAGCTGAAGCACGCGCCCTTCCGAGCTTTCGACAATTTCTTTGAGATCCGCAAAGGCATAGATCGGGGACCCGTCGACTTCCACAATCACATCGCCGGGGCGCATATCAATCGAAAACGCCGCCGACCTGGGGGCCAATTGCACCGCCAGCGGCGGCATCGGGTGCGGGCCCTGGGCGACGACCTGCTGACCGTCACGATTGACCACGTATTCCAGCAAGGGTGTCGAGGGCAGCGTATCAACGAAAGTCGCAAACGCCGCGCTGTCATCAAACCCCGGCAACGCAGTGCCGGCCACCGAGATCAACTGATCCCCCTGCTCCAGCGTAATACCTTCAATTGGCAGCGGCTTCATCTGGTCCACGACCAGTGGTTCGATGGATTTGCCATCGGACATCATCACCGCGCCAAACACCAGAATCGACAGGATGAAGTTGAAGACCGGCCCCGCCGCAACGGTGGCGGTGCGCGCCCAAAGCGGGGCGCCGAGCATGGTTTGACGGCGCTCATCCGCGCTCATCTCGACGGTGTCGTCTTCTACATTGGCCGAGGCAGCATTGGAATCGCCCTTGAACTTGACGAAGCCGCCAAAGGGCAAAAGCGCGAATTGCCATATGGTGCCATGTTTGTCGATGCGTGAGAACAGCACCGGCCCAAAGCCCAGCGAAAAGACATCCGCCTTGATCCCTGACCAGCGTCCGACGATGTAATGACCGTATTCATGCACAGCAACGATCACCGACAACGCCAAAACAAACGCCAATAGCGTGAAGAACACATTTCCAAATTGCGGAAGGATAGTCAGAAAATCCACGCCACTGTCCTAACTTGTTTGCGCGCGCACCACATCATCGGCGCAGGTTCTAGACAGATGGTCCACATGCCCGACGTGATCAAGGGTTATCTCGCCATTCAGTAGCGCGCTATCGGCACTGATCCGGGTCAGAACCTCTTCAACAACGATATTCATATCACTAAAGCCGATATGCCCCGCGATAAAGTGATCCAGCGCCCGTTCCTTGGCGGCATTGAACACAGCACCCGACAGCCCACGCTGTTCCATCACATCGCGCGCCAGCCGCAAGGCCGGATAGCGCGTCAGGTCGGGTTCGCGAAAGGTAAGCTGACCAAGGGCGGCCAGGTCCAGCTTTTCGACCGGAAGCGCCTCTCGCTGGGGCCAGTTCAGTGCATAGCCGATGGCATGGCGCATATCCGGCGGTCCGACATGGGCCATAAAGCCTCCATCGCAAAAGCCGACCATCGCGTGGATGGTGCTTTCGGGGTGGATCAACACCTCAATCTGCTCAGGGGTAAACCCAAAGAATTCGCGTGCCTCGATCATTTCCAGCGCCTTGTTGAACATCGAGGCGGAATCAATCGTAATGCGCTGGCCCATATCCCAATTGGGATGGCTGCCCGCCTGTTCCAGCGTGGCATGGGCCAGGTCTTCGATGGGCCAATCCCGGAACGCACCACCGCTGGCGGTGATCACGACCCGCTCGACGGCGGCCATGTCCTCGCCCACCAGCGACTGAAAAATTGCGGAATGCTCGCTATCTACTGGCAAGATACGGGCATGATGTTCGCGTGCGGTGCGCATCAGCAACGGACCCGCAGCGACAAGCGATTCCTTGTTGGCCAATGCCAGGGTCGCGCCCTGCTTTAGCGCGGCCAGACCGGGGGGCAACCCGGCGGCCCCCACGATGGCCGACATCACCCATTGCGCCGGGCGCGTGGCGGCCTCGATCAAAGCCGCCTGCCCCGCCGCCGCCTCGACCCCGCTGTCCCCAAGGGCGGCGCGCAGATCATCCAGCATATCGTCAAAGGCGGTCACGGCGACATCGGCGTTCAGAGCGATGGCATCCGCTGCAAGCTGCGCGATGTTGCGACCACCGGTCAGGGCCGCCACGTCGAATCGACCCGGCGCACGCTTGATCAGATCAATCGTGTTCTGCCCGACCGAGCCTGTCGCTCCAAGGATGCTGACCCGTTTCATATCGCCTCCGGCAGAGCTGCGATCAGCCATAGAAAAAAGACAAAGGCCGATGCGCCCAACATGGCGTCAAACCGATCCAACAATCCGCCATGACCGGGGATCAGCGACGAACTGTCCTTGATTCCAACACGACGCTTCACCGCGCTTTCGGCGATATCTCCCATCTGGCCAGCGAAGGCCGCAATCGCCGAGACCAGTGCCAGCAGCCAGATCGCATATTGTGACTCGATCACAACGGCGAAAATCACGCCAATCACGGCCGCCCCGATCCAGCCAGCCGCGGTGCCGGACCATGTTTTCTTGGGGCTGACACGGGGCCAGAACTTTGGCCCGCCCAATATGCGGCCCGCAAAATACCCCAAAACGTCCGAGATCACGACGACAGCGACAAGCCAGATAAACCACTCCAGTCCGGCCAAATGCCTCAAAACCAGAAACGCATAGCTCCCGGCCATGATCCAGATCCCGAAAAGCCCGTAAATCCACCGATCCTTGGGGACTTGCCCGACGCCGGCCAGCACGGCGGCCAGCATCAGGGGCAGTGACATCACACTGCTTTCAAGCACAATCGGCAATTTTTCGGCCACCAGCAGCACCGCAGCGCTCAGCACGCCCAGGGCCAGTGGAAAGCGGGCCTGAAACATCCGTGCCAATTCCCATGTCATGATCCCGCAGGCGATCCAGACCAGAATGCTGAACGGCAGGCCACCGATATAGATTTCAATCCCGCAAACTGCGATCAACAGCACCGCCGACAGAATGCGCGGGGTAAGGTCAGACCATTTCGAATCCGCACTCATTTTAAACCTGCGCTCATGCAGAGACAGCTCCAAAGCGGCGGTCGCGCGCGCCATAGCCACCCAGAAGCTTGGTAAAGGTCTCGCGGGTAAAATCAGGCCACAGCGTGTCGATAAATTCGTATTCGGCATAGGCCGATTGCCACAAAAGGAAGTTGGAAATCCGGGCCTCGCCGCTGGTGCGGATGACAAGATCAGGATCAGGTAAAACGCAAGTATCTAAATACTTTGGAAGGGTTTCTTCATCTACATCTGCGGGATCAAGCCGTCCATCCGCCACATCTTGCGCCAACCGTTTCGTCGCGCGGGACACCTCGTCCCGGCCGCCATAGTTTAGCGCAATGGTGACGTTGGTTCCGGTGCAGCCGCTGGTCATCGCCTCTGCTTCGTCCATCAGGCTGCGCAGCTTCTTGTCCAGACGGGGACGATCCCCGATAAACCGCACCCGCACGTTTTCCTTCACGAACTCTTGCATCTCTTTCATGATGTAGCGCCGAAACAGGCTCATCAGACCCGCGACTTCGGTCTGTGTCCGCTTCCAGTTTTCAGTCGAAAAGGCAAATATCGTCAGGTACTTAACCCCAAGGTCGGGGCAAGCACTCACAATCTCGCGCACCCGTCGCGCGCCGGCGTGATGCCCAAACAGACGCGGACGCCCCCGTGCTTGTGCCCAACGCCCATTGCCATCCATGATGATTGCCACATGACGTGGCCCATGATGCGGCACAGACGTGTCGCTGGAGTCTGAACCAAGGGTATCGGACTCGTCAGCCATCAGACCTGCATGATCTCGGCTTGTTTGGTCTCAAGCGCCTCGTCAACCAGACCGATGTGACGGTCGGTGATCTCTTGCACCTCGTCTTCCCAGAATTTCTGATCATCCTCGGACAGGCCGTCCGCCTTGGCCTTCTTGATCTGGTCCATGCCGTCACGACGCACATTGCGCACCGCCACCCGGGCGTTTTCGGCATATTGCGAAGCAACCTTGGTCAATTCGCGGCGGCGTTCTTCGTTCAGTTCGGGGATCGGCAGCATGATGATCGTGCCATTCAACTGCGGATTGATCCCCAGCCCGCTTTCGCGAATGGCCTTTTCCACCTTGCCCACAAGACCCTTGTCCCAGACGTTGACAGTCACCATGCGCGGCTCGGGCACGTTGACGGTGCCAACCTGATTGATCGGCGTCATCGCGCCATAGGCATCCACCATCACCGGCTCAAGCATCGAAGCCGAAGCACGGCCGGTGCGCAGCGATGAGAACTCACTTCTCAGCGATGTCATGGCCCCGTCCATCCGGCGCTCAAGATCATCGGTATCAAGCATAAAGTCGTCAGCCATCGTCGATTATTCCCTTTCGGCTGTCACCCAGTGCCAACTGTTTAACGTCAACCATGCACGGTTGTATAGGTGCCGCTGCCATCCAGAATGCTGCGGAACCCGCCCGGCTCATCCAGGCTGAAGACGATGATGGGCAGGTTGTTGTCGCGCGCAAGTGCAATGGCACTGGCATCCATCACCTTGAGGTGTTTGGCCAGCACATCATCATAGCTGACGGTGTCATAACGCTGTGCATCGGCGTGCTGCATTGGGTCTTTGTCATAAACGCCGTCCACCTTGGTGCCCTTGAAGATCGCCTCGCAGGCCATTTCATTGGCGCGCAGCGTGGCGGCGGTATCAGTTGTAAAATAAGGGTTGCCGGTACCGGCGGCAAAGATGCAAACCCGCTTTTTCTCAAGGTGGCGCACAGCGCGGCGGCGAATATAGGGTTCAGCCACTTCATCCATGCGGATCGCGGTGATCACCCGGCAGAAAACACCCTCGCCCTCCAGCGCGCTTTGCATGGCCAGTGCGTTCATGACCGTCGCCAACATGCCCATGTAATCGGCGGTGGTGCGTTCCATCCCCTGCGCGCTGCCCTGCAGCCCGCGAAAGATATTTCCGCCCCCGATGACCATGCAGATCTCGACATCCATGTCATGGACGCTTTTGACCTCGCGTGCGATCCGCTCGACCGTGGGCGGGTGCAAGCCAAATCCCTGATCGCCCATCAACGCCTCGCCCGAGATTTTCAGTAGCACGCGCTTGTATTTGGTGGCGGGGGTATCGGTATCGGGCATGGGCAGCTCTTTCGCGCGAAGGTCCTGTTTGCGCGCAAGATGTCGGAATTGGCCGAAAGGTTCAATCGCAGAGTCCGTACCGAACAAGAAATTACGCAAATCCGCCTCGCATATGCAGGCAAACTTGCGTAATCCGGCGGGATGAGTTGGTTGGACATGGATATCCCTGCGGATCGCCCGGTTTTGATTGCCGGGGCGACGGCCTCGGGCAAGTCGGCGCTTGCGATGCAGATTGCGGCCCGCGATGGCGGTATCATCGTCAATGCCGATGCCATTCAGGTCTATGCCAATTGGCGCGTGCTGACCGCCCGGCCCAGCCCACAGGATGAACGCGAGGCCCCGCATCACCTGTTTGGCCATATCGCCTATGATCAGCCCTATTCAACAGGCGAATGGCTGCGCGACACAGCCCCTTTGTTGAAGGGATCAGACCGCCCGATTATCGTTGGCGGTACTGGGCTGTACTTTGCCGCGCTGACCGAGGGGTTGGCAGATATTCCGCAAACCCCCGCAGCGATACGCCAACAAGGCGATGACATGCTGCGGGATCAGGGGTTGGCAGCTATGGTCGCCACGCTGGACCCTGCCACACGCACCAAGATTGATCTGCAAAACCCGATGCGCGTGCAGCGCGCGTGGGAGGTGCAGACCACCACCGGGCGCGGGCTTGCCGACTGGCATGCCGAGACACCCCCCGCCCTGTTGGACCTCGCCCAGGCAACGCCCATCCTGTTGGATGCAGATAAGGACTGGCTTAATCCCCGAATCGGCCGCCGGTTCGATCAGATGCTGAACAGCGGCGCGCTGGATGAAGCACACAGCAATCTGTCAACCTGGTCCCCGGCCCTGCCCTCGGCCAAGGCCATCGGCGCGCCCGAGTTGATCGCCCAATTGCAAGGCCACCTGACACTGGATGAGGCGCGTGAAAAAGCGACCATCGCCACACGGCAATTCGCCAAACGTCAGCGCACGTGGTTTCGTGCCCGGATGCGTGCATGGCACAGGCTGGATCCCGCCAAACTTTAAAAATTTCAACTTTTTTTCCTGACAATGCCGTATTCTTCTGCCAAACCTGTCAAAACCGAACAGTTTTCCAATCTGGCAGGCGCGCAATTTGTCCGACCACCCCCGTATTTTGACCATCACCCAATGGGCCGGGGGTGCCAACTGGGCGCTTGAGTTACAGCACAGCTGCGCCGATCACGCGCTGATCTGGCAAACCCGTGGCCAGGGCCGCTGTGTAATCGAGGGCATTCGGCGCGGCTTTGGCGTGCACACGGCGCTGGCGATCCCCGCTGGCACTCCGTTCTCACTGGAAATGAACAAACAAACCTTTGGCCTGGTCTGTCTGGTGCCCGCCGGTGGCCCTCTGTTGATGCCCGACACGCCAACCCTTTTGCGCATTCGCGAGGCGCAGGCGCAGGCTGAACTGACCGGCATTCTTGAGGCCATGCAGCGTGAACAGAACAACAATCGCTCCTTTATGGATGAGGGCTTGAACGCCCAAGGTGCGCTGCTGACCATCTGGCTGCGCCGCGCCATGATTGCCGAAGAGGCCGCATCCCCCAAAAACAGCGCCGCCGAACGGCTGGTGCGCGCCTATGCCGCGCTGATCGAACGGGACTACACGACCGGTCAGCCAATGGCCGACTATGCTCAGACATTGGGCGTGACCCCCACCCATCTGACCCGCACCTGTCGGCAATGTGCGGGCCAAACCGCCTCTGATCTGCTGACCGAGCGCAGTCTGCACGCTGCCCGCACCTTGTTGGAACGTGGCGAGCGGCCGGTTGCCCAGATCGCAGCCAGCCTGGGCTTTAACAGTGCCGGATATTTCTCGCGGTTTGTGCAGCACCATACCGGCCTGACCCCGTCGGCCCTGCGCAAGGGCGCAAGATCAGACACTCACGTAAATGTGGCCTGACCCGGGGCTGGCGGTGGCGTGCGATGCCCTGTAGGGTCGCGCGCATATTCACCCTAGCCCGGAAGACAAAATGAACGCGCCCCTGCATCCCGCCGCCCAAACCTATGCCAAGGACTATCGGGCGAACCGCCTGTCACGGCGCGAGTTTCTGGGCCGGATGACGGCCCTTGGTGTTTCAGTCGCCACGGCGGGGGCCTTGGTAGGCCTGCCACAGCCCGCAAAGGCCCAGGCGACCATTCGCGAAGGTGGTACATTGCGCATCCAGCAAAGTGTGCGGACGATGCGCGACCCGCGTAGCTTTGACTGGAGCGAGTTGGGCAATCTGACCCGGGGGTTTCTGGAGTATCTGGTGGAATATGGGGGCGATGGCAGCTTTCGCGGCATGTTGCTGGAAAGCTGGGAAGTGAATGACGACGCCACCCTCTATACCCTGATGCTGCGCCAGGGCGTGACTTGGAACAACGGGGATACTTTCTCGTCTGCGGATGTGGCCCGCAATCTGGCCCGCTGGTGTGACAGCACCGCCCCCGGTAACTCGATGGCCAGCCGGTTTCCCGGCTTGATGGACGCCGCAACCGGCCAATTGCGCGACGGTGCCGTGACCATCGTCAACGATCATCAACTGACCCTGTCACTCACCGCGCCAGACGTGACACTTGTGGCCAATCTGTCGGATTATCCGGCCGCCATTCTGCACGAAAGCTATGATGGCGGTGATCCCTTCGTGCATGGCATTGGCACCGGCCCGTTTCGTCCCGTGGAATTGATTGTCGGCGAGAAATGCGTGCTCGAGCACCACCCCGATCATATTTGGTGGGGAACGGATGTGTTCGGCGGGCCCTATCTGGACCGGGTGGAGTTTCTGGATTACGGCACCGATCCTTCCAATTGGGTCGCCGCCGCCGAGGCTGGTGAAGTTGATATGCTGTATGAGACTGTTGGCGATTTCATTGACGTGATGGACGCCCAAGGCTGGGTGAAATCCGGGGCCGAGACCGCGGCAACCTGTGTGATCCGTGCGCATCAAAAGGCCGATGTGAACGGCAATCGCCCCTATAGCGATCTGCGTATCCGTCAGGCCCTTGCCCTGGCCGTCGACAACGAAATTTGTCTGGAACTCGGCTATGCCGGACGGGGGGTCGTTGCCGCCAATCATCACGTCAGCCCGATCCATCCCTCTTATGCGGATATCGGCCCGGCGCCTTATGACCCGGCCAAGGCCCGTCAGCTAAAGGACGAAGTTGGGCTGGATGAGTTTGAACATGAGCTGATCACCATCGACGATGAATGGCAGCGCAACACCGGCGATGCCGTGGCCGCCCAATTGCGCGATGCCGGGTTCAAGGTGAACCGCACGATCCAACCCGGCAGCGCCTTTTGGCAGAACTGGCAGGACTATCCATTTTCACTAACCCAGTGGAACCACCGCCCGCTGGCGATACAGGTGCTGGGCCTGGCCTATCGCAGCGGGGCCGTGTGGAATGAAACCGGCTTTGCCAATGCCGAGTTTGACGCCCTGCTGGATCGCGCGATGGCCGAGGCGGATGCCACCAAACGCCGCGTCATCATGAAACAGATTCAAACCATGCTGCGCGACGAGGCTGTGATCATCCAACCCTACTGGCGCACGCTTTACAGCCACCACAATGGCACGTTGGTGAACGCCGACAAGCATCCGTCGCACGAAGTGCATCTCTACAAGATCGGATTTGCCGCCTAAGGCCGCTTAGCTGCCCCAGATTTTACGCACGTAATTCCGGGTTTCCTTGAAGGGCGGCACGCCGCCATATTTGATGACGGCAGCGGGGCCGGCATTATAGGCCGCAAGGGCCAAGCGCCATGATCCGAACGTGCGGTATTGCTCGGACAGGTAGCGCGCGCCGCCATCTAGATTTTCATAAGGGTCATAAGGGTTTACCCGCAGCACCGACGCAGTTCCGGGCATCAACTGGGCCAGGCCGATCGCGCCTTTATGGGACCGCGCCCCGGCACGCCAATTTGATTCCTGCTGGACAAGACGCAGAAACAAATCCTCGGGCACATTGTTGCGCCGCGCCGCTTCGCGCGCCATCTGCATGAATTGGCCGCGGTATTTGCCCGAATAGCCCCGTGTCGGCAGGCCGTCATCATTGCCCCATTTCGTCGGGGTGTTGATCTTTTGGGGCTGCAAGCGAACCGAGCTTTTATACTGCTGATTGGCACGGGTGTCCAAAACACCTGTCTGAGATTTGAACAGCTTCGAGCGGCCTTTCGACGAAAAGATATCCGCCTGCGCCACGCTCGGCAGGATCATCCCTGCTGACACAAGCACAATTGTGGTAAACTTCATAATCGGCAACTGCCCCCAACCCCAATTTGGCCGGACTATACGTGATTCTGCTTGAAATTCCAGAACTCTACGCCCGATCGGCAGCATTCTGCAAAAAAGCTCGCCTTTTATGCAGGATTTTTACCTTTCCTTCACCGTGATGCAGTGGTGTAACGTTCTGTAAGATAAAAATCACGACTCAGCAGGAGGTCAGAATGGCCGGATCCGTCAACAAAGTTATCCTTATCGGCAATCTGGGCCGCGACCCCGAAGTTCGCACGTTTCAGAATGGCGGGAAAGTGTGCAACCTGCGTATTGCGACATCTGAAACGTGGAAAGACCGCAACACGGGTGAGCGCAAGGAACGCACCGAGTGGCACTCCGTCGCGATTTTTCAGGAAGGTCTGGTGCGCATCGCCGAACAATATCTGCGCAAAGGTTCGAAGGTTTACATCGAAGGTCAATTGCAGACCCGCAAATGGCAGGATCAATCCGGACAGGACCGCTATTCAACCGAAGTTGTGTTGCAAGGGTATGGCGGGACGTTAACCATGCTGGATAGCCGCAGCGAAGGTGGCGGCGGCGGTGGGTATAGCGGCGGTGGCCAAGATGGCGGCTATGGCGATCCCGGACCAGACAGCGGACCGTCTGGTGCGCCTGCATCGAACCGTGGTGACATTGATGACGAAATCCCGTTCTGATCTGACGATCTGACCGGAAAACCCAGACAAGGCCGCCTCATCCGGGGCGGCTTTTCACATCCAGAACCACTCGAACACCCACAACACGCAGGCCACGGGTATCGACAGCGCGGTTGCAACGCAGAACGCGGCATAAAGCGTGGGGCGCGTGGCTGGGGCATGTACGCCCAAAACGGGTTTCTGTGATCGTTTCATCCACTCATTAACCATGAATTAGGTGTTCATCTGGTTAATCATTTCATGGATATTCTGCCCTGCCCCGGTGATCCGGGCCCTCTTGCCCCCCTGGCGCTGCAACAGCATCCCCATTACCTGCGCACAATACAGCGGATGGGGCGCGATGCGCAGGCTCATATCATCCGCCATGACGGACAGATCATCGCCCGTGTCCAGGTGATCCGGCGGCAGTTGGGGCCTGTGCATGTCAGCTGGATTGGCAGGGGGCCGGCCTGGTCCAAAGACGTTGATCCCTCGCTCAAGCCAAAGGCGCTAAGAGCGCTCAACCGTCACATCCCGGGCGCGGCGCTCACCCTTGCTCTGCCCGACAGCCCGTGCGATCTGGCCGCATACAGACACGTGCGATTTCGCCCTGTCATGACCCCGCAATACATGGCCGAGCTCGATCTGAGCACCCCTGAGGAAGATCGCCTTGCCGCCCAACACGGTAAATGGCGCAATCGTCTGCGCCACAGCCAATCGCACACCCTCACTGTCACCGACGGCCCATATCGCCCCGAACGTGACTGTGACCTGCTGATGCGTGAGGCCACGCAACGTAAATCTCAAGGCTACAGCGCCTTGCCCCTGCCCTTTGTTGAGAACTGGGCCCACACCAATACAGGGGCGTCCCGAGTGTTCCGGGCCTATGGCGCGAACGGAATGCAGGCCTTCATGCTGATCCTTCTGCACCGACCCGGTGCGACCTATCATATCGGCTGGTCCAACGCCGAAGGACGCGCCAGTTCGGCCCATAACCTGCTCATGTGGCGCGCTTCGAACTGGCTGGCACAGCGAGGATACACCCGGTTTGATCTGGGCGTCATCGACACGGACAACGCCCCGGGTCTGGCCCGCTTCAAACTGGGCACCGGGGCGGTGGCGCGCCCGCTTGGCCCCACCTTGTTGCGCTTTACACGACCGCGCCTGATAGGGCGCAAACCGCGCAGTGTCTGAATTCCCACGTATTCGCTCTGGCCTTTCCGCAGGCTTCCCTGTAGGGCGCGATCAAGCATCTTGAGGAACGCCGAAAATGGACCTGCGCAACATCGCAATCATCGCCCACGTGGACCACGGAAAAACCACCCTGGTGGACGAATTGTTGAAACAATCCGGGGCCTTCCGGGAAAACCAGGCCGTGTCCGAGCGCGCGATGGACAGCAATGATCTAGAGCGTGAACGCGGGATCACCATCTTTGCCAAACCCACCTCGGTCGAGTGGAAGGGCCACCGCATCAACATCGTCGACACGCCCGGCCACGCCGATTTCGGCGGCGAAGTGGAACGGATTCTCAGCATGGTGGACGGTGTTGTCTTGCTGGTCGATGCCGCAGAAGGCCCCATGCCACAGACCAAATTCGTTACCTCCAAGGCGCTTGCCCTCGGCCTGCGCCCGATCGTCGTGCTGAACAAGGTCGACAAGCCCGATGCCGAGCCGGACCGTGCGCTGGACGAATGTTTTGATCTGTTCGCCAATCTAGATGCCACCGACGATCAGCTGGATTTCCCGCATATGTACGCCTCAGGCCGCTCGGGTTGGGCCGATCACGAACTGGATGGTCCGCGTAAGGACCTGACAGCGCTGTTTGATCTGATCATCAATCACGTCCCTGCCCCCCGCCAGCTTGCCCACGAAAACGAAGACTTCCGAATGCTCGCCACCACGCTGGGGTCGGACCCTTTTGTGGGCCGTCTGCTGACGGGACGGGTTGAATCCGGCAAACTGAAGGTCGGCGCAACCGTGCAGGCGCTCAGCCGCGTGGGCCAGAAGATCGAACAGTTTCGCGTGACCCGTATTCAGGCCTTCCGGGGCCTCGCCTCGGCGGATATCGACGAAGCAACCGCTGGAGATATTGTCTCGATCGCGGGCATGTCCAAGGCGACCGTGGCCGACACGATCTGCGCACTGGCGGTGGAAGAGCCGCTGGAAGCACAACCCATTGATCCCCCCACCATCACCGTCACATTCGGCATCAATGACAGCCCGCTGGCGGGGCGCGACGGCAAGAAAGTCCAGTCGCGCGTGATCCGCGAGCGCCTGATGAAAGAGGCCGAATCCAACGTGGCCATCCGCATCTCGGACACGCCCGGCGGCGAGGCGTTTGAGGTTGCAGGGCGCGGCGAACTGCAGATGGGCGTGTTGATCGAAAACATGCGCCGCGAAGGGTTTGAACTGTCGATTTCGCGCCCTCAGGTTCTGTTGCGCGACGGCGAAAACGGCGAGCGGCTGGAACCCATTGAAGAAGTTACAATTGACGTCGATGACGACTATTCCGGTGCCGTCATCGAAAAAATCACCGGCCCCCGCAAAGGCGAACTGGCCGAGATGCGCCCCGCCGGAGCGGGCAAAACCCGGATCATCGCGCATGTGCCGTCACGCGGGTTGATCGGCTATCACGGCGAATTCCTGACCGACACGCGTGGCACCGGGGTACTGAACCGGGTGTTTCACGACTGGGCCCCGCATAAAGGGGCGATCCCGGGGCGACGCGCGGGCGTTCTGATCTCGATGGAGAACGGCGACGCGGTGGCCTATGCGCTCTGGAACCTGGAAGAGCGCGGCAAGATGTTCATCACGCCCCAGGAAAAGGTCTATACCGGCATGATCATCGGCGAACACAGCCGCGAAAATGATCTTGAGGTGAACCCGCTGAAGGGCAAGAAACTGACCAACGTACGTGCCAGTGGCACCGATGAGGCCGTGCGCCTGACCACACCCGTGATCATGAGCCTGGAACAGGCGATAGCTTATGTGGATGATGACGAGCTGGTCGAAGTGACGCCCAACGCGATCCGCCTGCGCAAGCGCTATCTGGATCCACATGAGCGCAAGCGGATGTCGAAAACGGCCTAGTCGAAAATCGGTTTCAACCTGTCACCTCGGGCGATCCGGCCCGGGCGGACAACCTCTGCACACCACCCTCCGTGGCCGCGCATGGCGTTATACGCGCCCTCTCCGAGTGCCTTTTCCATACGTGAGCACGGGGAGCAGGGCTGGGTCAGACGAATTTCCGCCTCTCCCAACAAAAGGCGATCATGGCGCAACGCCATCAGATTGATGCCTTCGATCACGAGATTGCGTCTAAGGACCTGCGGGTTGAGATCTGAAAGCCGCGCCAGAGAGGCGATGACCGGCAGATGTTCGCCCTGAATCAGGGTCAGCGCCCGTTTTCCGGGGCGCGCATGATCGCCTTGCAGACCAGACAGCGTGACTTCAGCTTCCTCAACTTCGATCAGGTCGGTCAATCGCTCCGGACGCACTCCAATCCACGTCACCCGCCCCTCGGCCGTGTGACGCTGCCGCAAAGCCGCCAGATAGGACACTATTCGGTTGTCTCGACGATCAGCAAATCGCGCTCGGAGGCACCGCGCGCATGGCTAAGCGCCTCTTGATACTCAGGGCTGTGATAACAGGTCTCGGCTGCTTCAACCGACGGGAACTTTGCCACAACGTTGCGCGGCCGGTCGGTGCCTTCCAACTGCACGTAACGCCCCGCACGGGCGATAAAGTAACCACCATGTTTTTCAATCGCAGGACCGGCCAACTTGGCGTACTTACCATAAGCCTCTTCGTCAGTCACAGTGACATGGGCAATCCACAGGGCTGGCATCTTTTATCCTCCGATAACGGCTTTGGCCGCGGTGATGGCGGCGTCGGCGTTGCTTGCATCCTTGGCCCCACCCTGAGCCATATCCGGACGGCCTCCACCGCCTTTGCCGCCCAGTTCGATAACCGCCGCCTTAACCAGATCAACCGCCGAAACCGTGCCGGTCAGATCGTCCGTCACGCCCGCGGCCACGGCCACTTTGCCGTCACTGTCGGCGATCAACAAGATCGCGCCCGACCCCAGCTTGGATTTGTGCTCATCAATCAGCGGGGGCAGGTCCTTACCAGACACGCCTGACAGAACCTGTG
>Ga0316205_10001983_pt1 | contig 23029 bp, 26 predicted proteins | sample 3monthpyrite_MG_FD_204941 | JGI IMG/M metagenome (GOLD analysis project Ga0316205, IMG submission 204941) | Microbial mat bacterial communities from mineral coupon in-situ incubated in ocean water Damariscotta River, Maine, United States -... | ecosystem: Environmental > Aquatic > Marine >... | reverse complement strand
CTGGTCAATCGCCTGCATGGCGAAATTGAAGGTCATGAACTCGACTATCGGGTTGAGCCCGGCAAACGCCGCGCCCACCGCGATGCCAGTAAAGCCATGCTCGGTGATCGGGGTATCAATCACGCGGCGGGGGCCGAATTCGTCCAGCATGCCTTGCGAAACTTTATAAGCGCCCTGATATTGCGCCACTTCTTCCCCCATCAAGAAAACATCCGGCGAGCGCCGCATTTCTTCAGACATGGCATCGCGAATAGCTTCGCGCACGGTTTGGGATTTGAAGGTGGTGCCTTCCGGCAGGTCTTGCTCGACCGGAGTGCTGGCTACCGGTGCGGCGGTGGCCGCCGGAGTTGGGGCTGCCGCTTCTGCGGAAGGTGGAGTTTCGACGGGGGTGGCATCAGCGCTTTCGCCTTCCTCGACCAACACGGCGATAGGGTCATTCACCTTTACGCCTTCGGTGCCCTCGGTAACCAGAATTTTCCCGATAATCCCCTCATCGACAGCTTCAAATTCCATCGTGGCTTTATCGGTTTCGATTTCGCAGAGAATATCACCGGAGGCGACGATATCACCTTCCTTAACCAGCCATTTGGCCAGGGTGCCCTCTTCCATGGTGGGTGAAAGCGCGGGCATTAAAATGTTGGTCGCCATTAGTTCACCTCCGCAAGAATATCGGTATAAAGCTCTGAAAGAGCGGGCTCGGGGCTGTTGGTGGCATAATCGGCGGCTTCGATGACCACGGATTTTATATCTTTATCAATCGCCTTCAAATCGGCCTCGCTGGCGTGTTTGCCGGTGAGCAACAGGTCACGCACATGATCAATCGGATCTCGCTCCTCGCGCACTTTCTGCACTTCCTCACGGGAGCGATATTTCGCCGGGTCAGACATGGAATGGCCACGGTAGCGATAGGTGTTCATTTCCAGAATATAGGGCCCTTTGCCAGCGCGGCAGTGGGCAATGGCCTTTTCTCCGGCAGCTTTCACCGCCAGCACATCCATACCGTCAACGGCCTCACCGGGGATGCCAAAGGCCTCGCCGCGGGTGTAAAGATCGGGGGTGGAGGAGGCGCGCTGCTGGCTGGTGCCCATAGCGTATTTGTTGTTTTCAATCACAAAAACGCAAGGCAGCTTCCAGAGGCTCGCCATGTTGAAGGTTTCGTAAATCTGGCCCTGATTGGCAGCACCATCTCCGAAATAGGCAAAGCTCACATTGTCATTTTCGCGATACCAGTTGGCGAATGCCAAACCAGCACCAATAGGCACCTGCGCGCCAACAATGCCATGGCCACCATAAAAATTCTTCTCTTTCGAGAACATATGCATCGAGCCGCCCTTGCCACGCGAATACCCACCTTCGCGGCCGGTCAGCTCGGCCATCACGCCTTTCGGGTCCATACCGCAGGCCAGCATATGGCCGTGGTCGCGATAAGAGGTGACGCGCTGGTCGCCTTCTTTGGCCCCGGCTTCTAGCCCAACCACAATCGCCTCCTGCCCGATATAGAGGTGGCAAAATCCGCCAATCAATCCCATGCCGTAAAGCTGTCCGGCTTTTTCCTCAAAACGCCGGATAAGCAGCATTTCGCGGTAGAAATGCAGCAACTCATCCTTATCTACATTTGATTTTTTGGCTCTGGCCATTGCCGACTCCCGAGGTGGTTTAACGTTAAACCACACTATATAGTAAGGCGCTGGTTCTTTGCACCTCTTTTTTACATAAGCTGGCATGCAATAATCGTATAGCCGGGATTTACTGGATAATTATCTCGTCACCGCGAATGAGGCCCAGCACTTTGCGCGCCTGTTCATCCAGTAAATCGAGGTCCAGATACTCGTCCGACAACCGGTGAGAGCGGCTTTGGGCAGCGATTCTCTGGGTGGTTAGCTGGGCCAGCTCATTCTCCAAACGTGCCTCACGCGATTCAATCTTGAACAGATTGAGCAGCCCGTAAGGCCCCTGAATCGCCGAATAGGAGAAATAGGCAACCAGCGCCACAACACTGACCGAGGCCACATACCCCATCACATTTCTGGATTTTGTCTTCTTTTCCATGCTCTGCCTATTTGAACGGGTCTTGTGCCCGCTAGAACGAATCATGGCAGAAGTGATTCGCTTTGTGAATCCCTAATTGCTGTTTTATTCAGGAAAGTGGCAATAATATACCGGTTCTGACGAGAATTCGACATTTCCGGCAGGGAAAGCACCGACACATTTAGTGGTGGTGTTGCGAAATCCTTAACCCTCCAGCGCGGCCACGCCGGGCAGGGTTTTACCCTCCAGCCATTCAAGGAAGGCGCCGCCCGCGGTAGAGATATAGGTAAAATCCTTGGCGGCACCGGAGTTATTGAGGGCGGCAACCGTATCCCCCCCGCCAGCCACCGAGCGTAAGCTACCCGCGCGGGTGAGCGCGGCGGCTTTCAGTGCTGCGGCATCGGTGGCCATGTTGAAGGGCGCGATTTCAAATGCGCCAAGCGGGCCATTCCAGACCAGCGTTTTGGCGGCGGTGAAAACCTTGCCTATCACCTCAACCGATTTGGGGCCAGCGTCCAGAATCATGGCATCAGAAGGGCAGGCAGTGCTGGCCACGATTTCACTTTTGGTATTGGCGGCAAATTCCCACGCAACAACCACATCCACCGGCAAGATCAGTTCACAGTTGGCAGCCTTGGCTTTGGCCATTATTTCGCGGGCGGTGTCGGCCAGATCATGCTCGCAAAGCGATTTACCGACATCAATGCCCTGCGCCGCAAGGAAAGTGTTGGCCATGCCGCCACCGATCACAATCTGGTCGACCTTCGGGATCAGGTTGCCCAAAAGATCAAGCTTGGTCGAAACTTTGGCCCCGCCGACCACGGCGACCACCGGGTGCTCTGGCTTGGAAAGCGCGGCTTCCAGCGCGCCGAGTTCGGCCTGCATCAAGCGGCCTGCGCAAGCGGGCAGCAAGCGGGCGATGCCTTCGGTCGAGGCATGGGCGCGGTGCGCCGCCGAGAAGGCATCATTACAATAAATATCACCCAAGGCGGCGAGAGCGGCGGCAAAATCGGGGTCGTTTTTGGTTTCGCCAGCGTAAAAACGGGTGTTTTCCAGCAGCAAGGTACTGCCGGCGGGCAGGGCGGTAATGGCGGCTTCGGCTTCGGCGCCAATGGTTGCTGCGCAAAAAACCACGGGTGAGCCGAGCGCGGATTCAACCGCTTGCCGTAATTGACTCAGGCTGAATTCGGCGACGGGCTTGCCGCCCGGGCGGCCAAAATGCGCCATCAAAACCGGCTTGCCGCCCGCGGCCAGAATATCGCGAATGGTGGGCAGCACGCGCTGGATGCGGGTATCATCGGTGACCACGCCATTTTCCAGTGGCACATTGATATCAACCCGGGTCAAGACGGTTTTACCGGCCAGCGCCATATCATCAAGGGTTTTCCAGTTCATTTTTCTCTCCTGATTTGCCAGCGGCATTATCGCCAGATCGCCATCCAATCAAGGATACGCACAAGCTGGGTACCTAAAATGACCGGCAGGTTCCATTCCATATAGAAATGGTCTATCGCAAAAATGCCTATCAATAAAAGGGCTAAGCCGAGCGCCCAGCGTGTGTTCATGTCGCACTCCCTTTTTGTATAGTGGCATTTTGTGGGCTTTTCCCCGCGTCGCCAACGACGCGGGGAAAAGGTTTATCGTTAAACCAACTCTTAAAGCAGCGCTTCTGCCTGTGCCGCCACATTTTCGGCGGTGATGCCAAACATCTGGTAGAGATCATCAATCGGGGCGGAGGCCCCAAAGCCTTCCATGCCGACAAATGCCGCTTTGTTATGCTTGCCACGCTCGCCGCACAGCCAGCGATCCCAGCCAAAGCGCGCCCCGGCTTCAACGCCTACCCGCACCGGACCAGCAGGCAATACCCGCTTGCGGTAAGCTTCGGGTTGGGCGTCAAACAGCTCCCAGCACGGCATGGAAACCACGCGGGTGCCTATGCCTTTGGCCTGCAAAATATCCCGCGCAGCAAGGGCGATCTCAACTTCGGAACCGGAGGCCATCAGGATAACTTGCCGCTTGCCGGTGGCGTCTTTCAACACATAAGCGCCTTGGGCTGTCAGGTTTTTGGTTTTGTGATCAAGGCGCATGGTTGGCAGGTTTTGCCGTGTAAGCGCCAGCGCCGAGGGAGTGGTTTTGGCCGTGAGGGCCAGTTCCCAGCTTTCGGCGGTTTCAACCGTATCGCACGGGCGGAACACATTGGTGTTGGGCGTGGCGCGCATCATCGCGAGGTGCTCAACCGGCTGGTGGGTCGGGCCATCTTCGCCAAGGCCGATGCTGTCATGGGTCAGCACATAGGGCACCCGAAGCCCCATCAGGGCGCTCAGGCGCATGGCACCGCGCATATAATCGGTGAACACCATGAATGTGCCGCCGTAAGGCAGGCAACCACCATGCAGGGCGAGGCCGTTCATGGCGGCGGCCATGCCGTGCTCGCGGATGCCGTAATTCACATAGCGGCCCTTGCGATTGCTCTCGTCAAAAAAGCCCATACCCTCGGTGAGGGTGTTGTTGGAGCCGGTCAGGTCCGCCGAGCCGCCGATGGTTTCGGGCATCACTTTATTGATCACCCCGAGCACAGCCTCGGAAGATTTGCGGGTCGCCATTTTCGGCGCCGTTTCCGATATCTGCTTTTTGAAGGCTTTAATGGCAGCAGAAAGGCGCTTTGGCACATCACCGGCGATCACCCGGTCAAATTCCGCTTGCCGTGCTGTCGATAGCGCGGCCTTGCGGGATTCCCATGCTGAAAGTTCGCTCTGGCCGCGCGCGCCAACCTTGCGCCACGCGTCGGTGATATCCGCGGGAATATCGAAAGCCTTGTGCGGCCAGCCAAATACCTCGCGGATTTTGACGATTTCATCAGCCCCCATAGGTGCGCCGTGCGCCTTGGCGGTGTCTTGCTTGCTGGGTGAGCCAAAGCCGATATGGGTTTTGCAGTCAATCAGCGAGGGCAGGGGGGATTGTTTGGCCTGGGTGATGGCGCGGTCAATCGCTGCCGGGTCGTGGCCGTCACAGGAGAACACAGACCAGCCGGAAGCCTCGAAGCGGGCGAGTTGGTCGGTGCTGTCAGACAGCGAGACCGCCCCGTCGATGGTGATGCTGTTATCATCCCACAGCACAATCAGCTTGCCAAGGCGCTGCTTGCCGGCCAGTGCGATGGCTTCCTGCGAAATACCTTCCATCAGGCAGCCATCACCGGCGATGACATATGTATAGTGATCAACCATCTTTTTGCCATAGCGCGCCTGCATCGAGGCCTCGCCGATGGCCATGCCCACAGCAGTGGCAAGGCCTTGGCCAAGCGGGCCGGTGGTGGTTTCAATACCTTGGGCGTGGCCATATTCGGGGTGGCCGGCGGTGCGGGCGTCTTTTTGGCGGAAATTGGCGATTTCCTCAATCGTCATATCGGCATAGCCGGTAAGGTGCAGCAGCCCGTAAAGCAGCATGGAACCGTGCCCCGCAGAGAGCACAAAGCGGTCACGGTCGGGCCAGCTTGGGGTGGCGGCGTCAAATTTCAAGTGGTTGGAAAACAGCACCGTGGCCACATCGGCCATGCCCATCGGCATGCCGGGATGGCCGGAATTAGCGGCTTGCACCGCGTCAACGGCAAGCATCCGCAAAGCTGTGGCTTTGGCAAAATGATCAGGGTGGCGGGCTTTGAGGTCGGCTATTTCCACATTGGTCTCCGGTTTTTGCAAAAAATATGCAGCCTTGTTAGCAGGCCATAGGGGGGCGTCAAGCATTTGCGGGGGCAATGTGGCATTAAGGGGCGGCAAAAAGGTATTTTCGCGTTATTATACCCCGAAATTGTCGATTCGGCGTAAGGGAGACATAGATGGATGATCTGGAAAAGCTGGTCGAAAGGCTAGAGGCGGCGGCGGAATCCCTGACCAAACAAAGCCAGCGAGACGCGCGTGAAATTCTGGATTTGCGGGCTGAGCTGGCAGCACTGAAAGAAAAGCGCAAGGCGGATATGGCCGAGCTGGATACCCTGCTCGCGCATCTAAAACCCCTGATGGAGGCCGAAGAAAATGCCTGAGATCGTGCTAGAAATCGGTGGCCGGAGCTTCACCCTTGCCTGTGACCCGGGCGAAGAAGCCAGCCTGAAAGCCGCAGCTGCGATGCTGGCGGCAGAAGCGCAGCGGCTGGAAGACGCCATTGGCCGGGTGCCTGAATCGCGCATGTTGCTGATGGCGGGGCTGATGCTGGCCGACCGCACAAAAGAAATGGAAACCACCTGCCAGTTGAGCGAAACCCGGCTGAAAACCCTTGAAACAAGGCTGCATGAAAGCGAAGCCAAGCTGGCGGTGCTGACGGTTGAAATGAACAATCGCCCCGAGCCCGAGCCAGAACCAGCGGCCGATGACCTGTTTGGCGGCGATGCTGGTGCCATCACCTCCAGCCTTGAAAAGAGCGTGGCCAAGCTGGAAGCGATGATCGACGGGTCGGCCTAGCGCGCCTTGTTTGACAGGCGGGTGATCAACCCGCCGCCATGGGCAAAACTATGAGGCTGGCCGGACCTAGGCGTTGGCTTCGCGCACTTTATCAGCGGCTTCTTTGCTAAAGTTCACGCCGTTTTCGGCCAGCAATGTGTCCAACTCACCGGAAAGCACCATCTCGGTGACAATATCACAGCCGCCGACAAACTCGCCTTTCACATAAAGCTGAGGAATGGTTGGCCAGTCCGAAAAATCCTTGATGCCCTGGCGGATACCCTCGTCCGCCAGCACGTTAACGTCTTTATATTCGACACCCATAAAATTGAGCACGCCCGCGATCCGGCTTGAAAAACCGCATTGCGGGGCCTCGGCGTTGCCTTTCATATAAAGCACAACGGCATTATCGGTGATGTCGGATTTGATTTGGTCAGCTGAGTTGGTCATTTGTTTCTCCTGTTTGATCTGTATCTTGTGGTCAGTCGGTTATTCATCAGCGCGGCGCGCTCATTCATTTTTTGGGCGTTTTCAACAATGTCCATGTCGGTGGCTTCCATGCCGAGCGGCGTGTCTTCCTTCGCATTTCCTTCAATTTTCATTCCATCCTTCATGCGCATTGCCAGCGGGCGCGGGGCCTTGCCGCGTTTTAGCCAAACTTCGACCAAAATGGCGGCAACCACGAGACCTAAAATTACCGCAATGATGAGCTTGAGGCTCACTCTGCCGGCGCTTTGGTGGTCAGCGCGAGGGCGTGAAGCTCGCCGGCCGGGCCATCCATTTTGCCCTTGAGCGCGCCATATACAAGCTGATGCTGTTTAACCCGGTTCAGGCCCTTGAACTCCTCGGCGACAACGGTGGCGGCATAGTGTCTGCCGTCTCCCGCCAAGTCATCAACCCGCACATCGGCTGTCGGGAAGACTTCAAGGATCAGCTCTTTTATTTTCTCGGCTTCGATCGCCATGTAGATATACTCCCTACTAATTTGGTAGGTTATTTAAGCAAACCCACGGCCGGTGACAAGGGGCGAGTTTAGCGCAGGCTATTCCGTGATGTTGGTCAGGCCACTCTCAAATGCTTCCTTAATGGCGGTTAACGGAATGAAAGTGCCATCTAGCGCAAGGAAATCACCGCCGAAGGCACCGATCTTTTCGGCGTGAATTTCGGCGGTGGCAATCAAAGCAAGGATGTCGGCGGTTTTGTCGGGTTTGCAGGCCAACAAATAGCGCCCCTGATCCTCGGCAAACAACCATTGCACCGGCGGCAGCGGGCTGGATTGATTCACCATAATCCCGCTTTTTCCGGCCAGGCACATTTCGGCCACCGCCAGCGCAATGCCGCCATCTGAAATATCATGCGCGGCGGTAATCATCCCCATTGCGTGCAAGTGGCGCACCACCTCGCCCGACGCGCGCTCCTCAATGAGGTTCACCCGTGGGGCGTCGCCCAATTCCAGCCCCAGCACATCGGCCAGCAGTGCCGATTGCCCCAAATGCCCCTTGGTTTCGCCTAGCAAAATAAGGTCATCACCCCAGTTTGGCACCATGCGGATCACCTGATCAAGGCTATCAAGCAGCCCAACCGCTCCAATGGTCGGGGTGGGGTGAATACCGGTGCCATCGGTTTCGTTATAAAGGCTGACATTACCGGAAACAATCGGCATATCCAGCGCCAGACACGCCGCACCAATGCCTTTGATACAGCCTACCAACTGGCCCATGATTTCGGGTTTTTCCGGATTGCCGAAATTGAGATTATCAGTTGTTGCCAAAGGTTTGGCCCCGGTGGCACAAAGGTTGCGATAGGCTTCCGCCACCGCCTGCTTGCCGCCCTCAACCGGATTGGCAAAGCAATAGCGCGGGTTCACGTCCGAGGTAAAGGCCAGCGCCTTTTCGGTGCCATGCACGCGCACCACGCCCGCATCGGAACCGGGGCGCACCACGGTATCGGCCAGCACCATATGGTCATATTGCTCCCATATCCACGCCTTGCTGGCATGGTTTGGCGCGCCGATCAAAGCCAGCAGCGCTTCGGCTGGGGCTATTTCGGGCACATCGGTATAGGCTTCGCGCGCCGGGGTTTCTACCCATGGGCGGTCATATTCGGGGGCCTCGCCGGAAAGCGCTTTTAGTGGCAAATCGGCCTTAACTTCGCCATGGTGGCGGATCAAAAACCGGTCTTCGGCGATGGTTTCGCCGACAATGGCGAAATCGAGATCCCATTTATCAAAAACCGCGCGCGCCTCGGCCTCTTTCTCGGGTCGCAGCACCATCAGCATCCGCTCCTGACTTTCAGAGAGCATCATCTCGTAGGCTGACATTTCTTCTTCGCGGCAGGGCACTTTTTCAAGGTCCAGCACCACGCCAAGGTTGCCTTTATCGCCCATTTCAACGGCTGAACAAGTTAGCCCTGCCGCCCCCATATCTTGTATCGAAATCACCGCGCCGGTCTGCATCAATTCCAGCGTGGCTTCCATAAGGCGCTTTTCGGTGAACGGGTCACCCACCTGCACCGTGGGGCGTTTTTCCTCGATGGTGTCATCAAATTCAGCGCTGGCCATGGTGGCCCCGCCCACACCGTCACGGCCGGTTTTGGCCCCAAGGTAAACAATCGGCATGCCCACACCCGAGGCGGCGGAATAGAAAATCTTGTCCGTATCCGCCAAACCGGCCGCAAAAGCATTCACAAGGCAGTTGCCGTTGTAGCTTTTGTGAAAGCGGGTTTCACCGCCCACATTTGGCACCCCGAAGCAATTGCCATAGCCGCCTATGCCTTCAACCACGCCATGCACAAGTTGCCGGGTTTTGGGATGGCTTGGCGCACCAAAGCTCAGCGCATTCATGGCCGCAATCGGGCGCGCCCCCATGGTAAACACATCGCGCAAAATGCCGCCAATGCCGGTGGCCGCGCCCTGATAAGGCTCTATATAGCTCGGGTGGTTGTGGCTTTCCATCTTGAACACCACACACTGGCCATCGCCAATATCGACAATCCCGGCGTTTTCGCCCGGGCCGCATATCACCTGCGGGCCATCCACCGGCAGGGTTTTGAGCCATAGTTTTGAAGATTTATAGGAGCAGTGCTCGTTCCACATCGCGCTGAAAATGCCGAGTTCGGTCCATGTTGGCTCACGGTCAATCAGCCCGCGAATGAGCTGAAATTCAGCCTGATTCAGCCCGTGCTTGCGGATAATTTCGGTGGTGATTGCCGGCTCGGGCGCGGTCTCGGTGGGCATGGAACTCTCCTGCGCTTTGGATTCGCGTTCTTTTAGGCAGGATTTGCGCCGATTCATAGCCCTTTTAGCACCATTTCCCTGACCGACAGTGCGCACGTGCGTTTCAAACGCGGCGCAATTGCAACAGTTTCCCGAATACCGCTGCAAATTGTGCCGAATAACGGAATTGTTATTGCCTGCGCTTGAAAACCTAAGCTAATCTTGGTTTAGTCTTTTTAGTCTGTATGTTCAGAATAAATTAATAATTACCAAAGGAATAAGCTATGATAAACCGCCGCAAATTACTTGCTTCCGGGGCCGCGCTTGGTGCGCTTGGGTTAGCCGCGCCGGCCGGCGCGCATGCGCTGGGCGAAGAATATGTGCTTCCCGAAGAATACATGCCGCGTGAAGTGCGTATTCGCGCCGAGTTTGAGCCGGGTGTGGTTTTGGTAGACCCAAACCAGTTTGCCCTGTTTTGGACCATGCCCGACCAAAAGGCCATTCGCTATACGGTGGGCATTGGCCGCGGTAACCTTTACCATGATGGCGAGTTTTATGTGGGCCGCAAGGCTGAGTGGCCCGATTGGCGCCCAAGCCCCGACATGATGGAGCGCGATCCAGAGGCCTATGAAAACTTCCTTCCTGAAGGCATATACGAGGACGGCATGCCCGGCGGGATAAATAACCCGCTCGGCGCCCGGGCCCTATATCTTTATAATATCCGCACAAATCGGGATACTTATTTGCGCATTCACGGCACCAATGACCCGCGCACCATAGGTAGGGCCGTATCCAACGGCTGCGCCCGGCTTATCAACCCGCAGGTCGAGCAGCTTTATGACCTGGTGCCGACCGGCACACGCGTGGTGCTTTATCCCAAATCAGGGGCCGGCCCGGCACATTCAAACGTCTAATAAAACGCATTTTTGCCAACAAGGTTGTGCGCCGGTGCTTGACCGGCGCGGCTAAAATGGTTTCAACTCGTCGAGACCATTCAGGAGCATTCGCGATGCATCAACCCGTTATTTCCGGCACCGGCGTTTTTACCCCCGACGAGATTATCAGCAATGACGAGCTGGTAGCGGCCTTCAACGCCTATGCCGATAGATTTAATAGTGCGCATGCCGATGAAATCGCCACCGGTGAGGTGGCGGAAATGGCGCATTCCTCCAGCGAGTTTATTGTCGCCGCCAGTGGAATTCACCAGCGCTACGTGCTGAATAAATCCGGTGTGCTGGACCCGGAGGTGATGCACCCGCTGCTGCGCCAACGCAGCGATAACGAGCCAAGCGTGATGGCCGAAATGGCGCTGGATGCCTGCCAGAAGGCGTTGGTCAAAGCGGGAAAATCCGCCGCCGATATTGATGCTGTCATCGTCGCTGCCTCCAATATGGAACGCGCCTATCCGGCGATTGCGATCGAGGTGCAGGAATTGCTCGGCGTCAATGGTTTTGGTTTTGATATGAATGTCGCGTGCTCCTCCGCCACTTTCGGCATTCAGGTGGCGAGTGATATGATCCGCTCCGGTTCAGCGCGGGCAATATTGCTGGTAAACCCCGAAATTTGCTCGGCGCATCTGGAGTGGCGCGACCGCGATTGCCACTTCATTTTTGGCGATGTTTGCACCGCCTCCCTGATCGAGCGTAAACAGAATACCACCGTGCCGCATTTCGAGGTGCTTTCCACAAAATGCCTCACGCAATTTTCCAATAATATCCGCAACAATAACGGTTTTTTGCGTCGCTCCCGCCCAGACGGAATGAAGGACCGCCGCGATATGCAATTCATGCAAAACGGGCGCAAGGTATTCAAGGAAGTGCTGCCGATTGTCTCGAAACACATCCTCGGGCATCTGGAGGCGGCGGGTCTCGGCCCAGATGATCTCAAGCGGCTTTGGCTGCATCAGGCCAACAAGGCAATGAATGATTTTATTGGCAAAAAGGTGTTGGGGCGGGTGCCGGAACCGGGCGAGCAGCCCAATATTTTGCAGGATTACGCCAATACCTCTTCGGCTGGCTCGATCATCTCCTTTTCACTACATTCTGATGATTTGCAGGCGGGTGATTACGGGCTGATCTGCTCATTCGGGGCGGGATACTCGGTCGGTTCGGTGCTGCTCAAGCGTTCGGCTTAGCGGCTTTTTGCCGGGCTAGCGCGCTATCCACATCATTTACGCCCACCAGTTTCGCCACCAGCCGCAGGAATGAATTCTCGCTATGGTCGCGGTTGCCATCGGCCAGCGCCAGGCTCCACAGATCAACCACCAGCTCAAATCGGTCCACATAAGGAATGGCGGCCTTGATTAGCCGTGTGAGGTGGACGGTATCGCCCACGGTTTCCTCAACCTCTTCGGCCCCATGACGCAGCTCGCTGGCATCATCCAGCGCATAGCGGCGGGCCAAAATGGCGTTAATGCGGTGCTTTTCCACCTCGGCATAATCATGGTCAACCCGCGCGAGGCGCACCAGAAGGGCAGCGAGGGCAAGCCGCGCATCGCCGACCTCTAACGGGTCGGGGGCGGGTTCGGCGCGCAGGCGCTTGAAGAGTGAATCAAACATATCAGAAATCTAGCGGTTTTGCGGCGGGTTGCAATGGCTACCGTGGCATTTGCCCAAGATTAACGCGCAGCGCAGCGCCCCTACTGCGGATTTCGGCCATTTTCGGCCGGGGACTGTGGCGCCTTCCGCGCTCGGGATAACCGGCGCAATAAACCCCGCTGTGGTCGCGCCATTTTTTTGCAACCGCCTGATTTAGCGGGCTTCCAGCCACCCCAGATGGCAGGCGACCAAAGCTGCAGGTTGCGATGCCCAATTCTGCATGATGCTTTGTGCCGCCGCGCGCTCATCCGCCGGTTGGGAAAAAAGCCACAACTTGATAGTGGCCCCAAGCTCGGCATTTTGCGCTGAAAAATGGGCACGCTGCGCCTCTTTCGGCATTTGGGTTGTTACTGCAACCAGCGCCACCAACTTGACAAAATAATTGCTCAATACTTCCGGCATTTCTGTTGGAATACAGGACCTTGTGGCGGATGTCATCAGCGCTTCGGTTTGTGCCGGGTCTGCCTGTATGGCGTTGGAAATGGCTTGAAGCTGGCCTTCATAGCTGCCGAGATCCACCTCGATTTTCTGCGCGGAGATTTCATCCACCTCAAGCGGTGTGGCAGGCGGCGGGGTGACGGCCATATTCGCCGCAGTGGCCACTTCCGGGGGGGGTGCCGGTGCTTCGTTCTCGCCCGGCAGAATCAAGGCCGCGAATTCGGTGCCAATCGCCTCCCAGTTGATCTCCATACCTTTAACGCCCCGTTGCTCCAGCCTCACATTACCGGTGCCCGAAAGCGAAAACTTTTTCTTTTGCCCAAACAGTTCGGGGTTGGCCAGATAGCTGGCCAACCCTAAAAGTATTAACGCTGCCAGAATAAAACGCACAATGAACCATCAAATATTAGAAAATCTTAAATAAATTATAGAACTAATGATCGTAAGGTCAATCCGGCCAAGCATTAATGCTTAATTTTCAACGCTTCCTGCCCGGATAAGTGGCTTACGGCCTATACAAACCGGCTTTGTTTAACCGCTGCTTCCACGAAACTGGCAAAAAGCGGGTGCGGGTCAAACGGGCGGGATTTGAAGGAGGGGTGGAGTTTAACGGAAGTTGGTTCGGATAGATTACTTACCCAAATATGCATTCAACAAATAATTATGAAATATAGTAAGCGCACAATTCTATCTGAAGAGGATTATCTTCAACCAGGCTATTTGGTTGACGGGGAACCTGAACGGATTCATTCGCTTCGTCAGGCGGCACCCCCCAATCTGGTAAATCGAAAATGAAGTCATCAAATGCGAGGCCGGTTTTTGTCGAATTTGTGATCTGAATGCCGCCAATATCAGCGCCTTGCCCACATCGAGCAAATGCAAGGTACTTGCTTTGGTCAGGTGTCAATACTATTTCTGAAATCATCGTGCTATTGCGTCTAAAAAACTTGATCCTAAGTCTCGGAAAACCTGTCTGCTGAGAATTAAGGCCACGTTGTTCGAAATTGTTTAGTGGGATAACTCGAAAACCGACGGCGAACTGATCTTCATTAAACAGAATTGAAACAGGATTTTGCCCGACCACATTTGTACGCATCCAACCCAGACGGCTACGACTACGAAATAGCCAATTGTTTGTTGTTATGGTGTTATTATTGGAGATCGCCAAGCCTAGAAGTTGCGAAGGATAGTTAATCTGTGTTTCTGTATATGTGCCTGATGTATTGAATGTTCCTGGAACCAGATCCCTTTCTGGAGGTGATGCACTAACATTCTCAATTATTTCAAATGATAAGGGGTCACGGGCATATCTACCGGTGATTTGACCGTTTTCATATTGTTCAGCAAAGACTGTGCCGATGGCCGCACTTTCAAATGCAAGTTGCCCCGAGATTAATTTTGGGACTCTTTTCCAAGTGGCGAAATTTTCAAAGCCGATACGAGACATTGCATATCTGTCTAACAATTCGTAGGGAATTGACTGAACGTCGCCATGTATATCTTGTGCGCTGGCTGCACTGTTGAGAGCCAAAAGACATGCCAACCAGCGGAGTCGCATTTACACAAACCGGCTTTGTTTAACCGCTGCTTCCACGAAACTGGCAAAAAGCGGGTGCGGGTCAAACGGGCGGGATTTGAGCTCGGGGTGGAACTGCACGCCAATATACCAGGGATGATCCCTGATCTCGACAGTTTCCGGCAAGCGGCCATCGGGTGAAATACCGGAAAAAACCAGCCCCTTTGCCTCCAGCGGGGCGCGATACGCCATATCCACCTCGTAGCGGTGGCGGTGGCGTTCGGAAATTGCGGCGTTGCCGTATATTTCGGCAATATGCGAGCCTTCCGCTAGCGTAGCATCATAGGCCCCCAGCCGCATGGTGCCGCCTTTGTCATCGGCCTCGTCACGCTGGATGGTGCGATTGCCCTCCACCCATTCCTTGAGGTGGTAGACAATCGGGGTAAAGCGCTTTCCCCCCGCTTCATGGTCAAACTCTTCCGACCCGGCATCCTCGATGCCCGCCAGATTGCGCGCCGCTTCGGTGACCGCCATTTGCATACCAAGGCAGATGCCGAAATATGGCACCTTATGCACACGGGCATAGGTGGCCGCGTTAATCATGCCCTCGGTGCCGCGCTCGCCAAAACCGCCGGGCACCAAGATAGCGTCATAGCCTTCCAGATGCGCGGTCACATCGCTTTCATCGCCCTCAAACAACTCTGAATCAATCCATTTGGCCTTCACCCGCACCCGGTTTTTTATACCACCATGGGTAAGCGCCTCGGCGATGGATTTATAGGCGTCCCCGAGTTGGGTATATTTGCCGACAATCGCGATTTTTACCTCGCCTTCGGGCTGGGTAATGGACTCCATCACCTGTTCCCATTTGGACAGGTCGGGCGGCGGGGCATTCTTGATACCAAAGGCGTTGAGCACGGCTCTGTCCATGCCCTCGCGATGATAGGCGAGCGGGGCTTCGTAGATGGAATTAAGGTCGAGCGCCGGAATAACCGCATCGGGGCGCACATTGCAGAAAAGCGCCAGCTTGGCACGTTCCTTTTCAGGAATAGGGCGCTCGGCACGGCACATCAGAATATCGGGGGCAATGCCGATGGAGCGGAGTTCTTTTACCGAGTGCTGGGTGGGCTTGGTTTTAAGCTCGCCCGCTGCGGCAATATAGGGGACCAGTGTGAGGTGCATAAAAATGCACTCGCCGCGCCTGTCTTGCGAAAATTGCCGGATGGCCTCAAAAAAGGGCAGGGCTTCGATGTCTCCCACCGTGCCGCCGATTTCGCAGAGCATAAAATCAACCTCGTCATCGCCGATGGCGATAAAGTCTTTGATCTCGTTGGTCACATGCGGAATCACCTGAATGGTTTTACCCAAATAGTCCCCGCGCCGCTCTTTTTCCAACACCGTGGAATAAATCCGCCCTGAAGATACGGAATCGGTTTTGCGGGCCGAAACCCCGGTGAAGCGCTCGTAATGGCCAAGGTCGAGGTCGGTTTCGGCACCGTCATCGGTCACAAATACTTCGCCGTGTTCAAACGGTGACATCGTGCCGGGGTCAACATTCAGATAAGGATCCAGCTTACGGAGCCGAACAGAATAACCGCGCGCCTGTAAAAGCGCCCCAAGTGCCGCCGAAGCCAGCCCTTTACCAAGAGATGAAACCACACCGCCGGTGATGAAAATATAACGTGCCATGCCTGCTTGGCCCCCGTGAGAATCGTTTTTCATGACAGCGTGCCTGTGTGGCTTTTTCACTGTATCACGGGGGTTAATACTTACAGATATATAGGGGGGCAGACAAGGGGGCAGATGCAATATCTTGTGGTTTAACACCGGTCACATCGTATTCCTTGCGGTCATAGAATATGTAACACAAAAAGCGCGCCCCCGAAGGCGCGCGCGGAAAATGCCTAAAAATAGAGCCTAGTTGGCTGGTGGCGGGGTTGCCGGGGCGTCTGTGCCGATATCGGGAGTGGTGGCAGGGGCCGGGGTTGTGGTGTTGGCCGCGCCCGCATCACCCAATTCGGGGATCAAAATGGCGTTCGGGTCAATCGCCGGGGTTGTTGCCACAGGCGCCGCAGCCGGGGTAACGCCAGTGCCCAGCACGGAGTCTCCGCCGGAGTTATTGGCCGCAATTACAGTAAGCGAAAGCGAGGTGATCAGAAAAGCAATGGCCAAAACCCAGGTAACCTTGGAAAGTGCGGTGGCCGCCGAGCGCCCGCTCATGGCACCGCCACCGCCACCACCAATGCCAAGCCCGCCGCCTTCAGAGCGCTGGAGCAGCACAACCCCGATCAGGCCAAGGGCCAGAATCAGGTGGATGGTGAGAACGATGTTTTCCATTATACGGTCTTTCGGTCTTAAAAGGGTCGGGGCTGTCTAACGCCTAAGGGAAGGGATGTCGATTCCAAATCGGTGCTAGTGGTCGAGGTCGTCTTGGTCGTCGGAATCACGCACATCAAGCTGGCCTGAAATGCGGCGGCGAATAATGCTCCAGCTCAGCCCGATCCCGAGCACAAAGGAAAGCCCGACAAGACCGATCCATGTCATCACCGTGGCATTGCCGGGGTCGAGCAGGCCCTTATCGTAAAGCACCCAGAGCAGCACGGCGATCACGGCAATAACCAGCCCGATGCCGATTTTGCCAATAGAAGTAAGCGTGGCGCGCACAAAAACCGCATAGGCAACAAATAAAACCAACCCGAGCAGGATGACCACCGATAGGTTGGTGTTATAGTTGTCCATCGCCCAGCGCACAAAGTTCCAGCTGGTAGGATTATAGGTGATAAACACCAAAACAAGGGCGGCTGCCCAGCGGATCAATATTTTTTTAAGCATGAATGGCCCCTGTTTACGATGCGTTGCTCATAAATCGGGGTTCTGGGCGCGGAAATCAAGGGAAAAGGCTTGATAAATGGTAGGTGTAGGCTTACGGTAAGCAATGACTTACCAAGAATCACTCGCCGCTCTTGCCGATCCAACCCGCCGCGCTGTCTATGAGGCACTGGTCCGGGCACCGCAGCCTGTCGGTGTTTTGGCAAAGGGCGCGGGGGTGAGCCGTCCGGCGGTTTCACAACACCTCAAGGTGTTGCGCGAGGCGGGGTTGGTGGCGGCGCGGCCTAAGGGAGCGTCAAATATCTACCACGCAGAGAAACGCGGGCTGGAAGGTTTGCGCCGCTATCTTGATGGGCTTTGGGGTGATGTTTTAACTGCTTTTGCGGAAGAAATTGAAAAGGGAGATCAATGTGACAAATCCGGTCATCAAGGAAATTGAGGTTTCATGCGATGCGCTAAAAGCGTTTGATGTTTTTGTTGGCAAAACAATCAATTGGTGGCCCGTCGAACACCACACGGTTTCGGCTGGTGCCGGGAAGGCAGCGCAAGCGGTCAAGATCGAGCCCAGACTTGGCGGTGCGGTTTATGAAGTTAAATTTGACGGCAGCCGAACCGAGTGGGGCGAAGTGATCGCGTATCGGGAAGGCCAATATCTGGCGATGACTTGGCACCCCGGCACGGACCCGAATACGCCGACAAAAGTTGAGATTCGCTTTGAAGATATTGCTAACGGGCGCTGCAAGGTGACCCTCACCCACAGTGGCTGGGAGGTTTGGGCCGCAAAAGCTGATGACATGCGAAACGGTTATAATTCCGGATGGGTGCATGTATTTGAGGAGTGTTTTGCGGGCGCCTGCGCGGGGTAGATAGCTCAAATTTCCTTACATTTTTAGCAATCTGTGTCATAGTTCCTTAAACTATTGCGGAGATGATGATGAAAATTATCTGGCTGGGCCATTCGGGCTTTCGGATTGAAATAGCTGATCAGGTTCTGTTGGTAGACCCTTGGTTAACCGGAAACCCTATGTTCCCGACAGAGCGGCGCGCCGAGGCCATTAAGGGGGCGACCCATGTTTTGGTAAGCCACGGACATGGCGACCATAGTGCCGATGCGGTAATGATTGCCAAAGAACTGGAGATTGCCACTGTCGGGATCTATGACCTGATGACGTGGTGGGAGGGTTCCGAGGGCATTGAGACCATCGGCTTTAACCGAGGCGGCACGGTGGCGCTGGGCGAGGTTTTGGTAACGCTGGTAGCCGCCTCGCATTCCTCGTCGCTTGAGTCGGAAAACGGGCCGGTATATACGGGCAGCGAATGCGGATTTATGATCGCAGGTGAAGGCCACACGATCTATTTTTCAGGCGATACCGATGTGATGGCCGATATGGAAATTTTTGCCGACTTGCACGCGCCGGATATCGGGATTCTCTGCGCTGGCGGGCATTTCACTATGGATATGAAGCGGGCAGGCTATGCCGCCAAGCGGTTTTTTGATTTCAAAACCGTGATCCCCTGCCATTACCGGACGTTTCCGCTGCTCGCCCAGTCCGCAGAGGTTTTATCAACGGCACTACCGGATGTGCGGGTGATAGAGCCGGAAGTTCTGGAAACGATTGAGATATAAAACAGCCAATTGCCACTAGCTTCTCCCGCGCTTTTTGGGATTGCTCGGCGCCGGGGTCGGCACATTGGTGGAGATCGATTTTTTGAAGCTGGGCGTCTTGATCGAGATTCCCGCAAATCTCCTGTATTTGCGCCCGCTCCGCCTCGATTTGAACTCCCGAAACTGGCACGAAGCCTTTGAGGTGAAACCAAGGTAAGTGAGTGACCGGTTTTGGGCCCGAGGCATGTAATAATCGCTCGCCTCTTTGTTGGTAACATTCGGGTTTACGACCATCCCTTTGTCAAACCGGATAACGATCTTTAGGTTATTCCCCCTGTCACCGAAGTTGCGGATGAAATGCTGGCTGAGGGTCACATCATTGCCTTGCGGGTCCCGCCCGACTCTTTTGGTGTAATTTGAGCGTGCCGTTGTCAGTGCGTCACCTATCGCTTTTTGAATTTGGGCTCTTGCCTTTGCTCCCAAAGCTGCCGGTGCCGGGCTGCCCGCTTTGTAATCAGATGAATCATAGGGCCAATAGCATTTTGATGATCTCACGACAACTTCACAAATTAGCTCTCCGCCCGCGCTTACCAGCTCTTTGTTGACACCCAAAACCTGAATTATGGCATCCCTCAACACATCTGTAACCTTGCCCTTTGTTTTGGCGGCGCAGCTTTTAAGCTGATAAAATTTTCGCTTTCCAAAAGCACCGGCCACACCGGGTATGGCAACATAAACATCGGCACCTTCATGAGAGATTTCCCGGGCAATATCTTTTGATATTTTGCGATGGGCGGTTTGCAGCTCAAGCAAATAGCCGCGCACTTTGCCGCGAATCTGGTTGATATCACCCGCCAGGTTACCCACCATTTTTAGCTCGACGCGCGTGAGCGCCGGCGCGGTATTTACAGTTCGCTTGGATTTGGCAGCGTTTGCCATGATTTCAAAATCGTTTAGAATGTCCCCAATTTTGGTGAGTTCTTTTGCTGTATTTTGTATTCGTTTTTTGACGTTGGCCATAAAAATCCCCCCGTTTTCTCCCTAACAGAAAAGAGCAAACGGAGGGTGTCGCGTATGAGCAGTTTGCTCAATTTTTTGTGGGCCTAGTTTTTGGCTTTGTCGACCATGCGGCCAGCAGAAATCCACGGCATCATACCGCGCAGGGTTTCGCCGACTTTTTCGATCTGGTGTTCGTCGTTGATGCGGCGGGTGGCCTTGAAGGAAGGCTGGCCGACCGCGTTTTCGAGCATGAAATCACGCACGAATTTGCCGTTTTGAATATCGGTCAGAACGTCTTTCATGCGCTTCTTGGTTTCTTCGTAGGGCAGAATGCGCGGGCCGGAAACATATTCGCCATATTCGGCGGTGTTGGAGATCGAGTAATTCATATTGGCGATGCCGCCTTCATAGATCAGGTCCACGATCAGTTTGACTTCGTGCAGGCATTCGAAATAGGCCATTTCCGGCTCGTAACCGGCCTCGACAAGGGTTTCAAAGCCCATGCGGATCAGCTCGACAAGGCCACCGCAGAGCACGGCTTGCTCGCCAAACAGGTCGGTTTCGCATTCCTGGCGGAAGTTGGTTTCGATAATGCCGGAGCGGCCGCCGCCGATGGCGGAGCAGTAGGAAAGGCCGATTTCCATGGCTTTGCCGGAGGCGTCGGTGTCAACGGCCACCAAGCAAGGCACGCCGCCGCCTTTGGTGAACTCGCCGCGCACGGTGTGGCCGGGGCCTTTGGGGGCCATCATGATGATGTCTACGCCCGGTTTCGGGGTGATGAGGTCGAAGTGGATGTTGAGACCGTGGGCGAAGGCCATGGCTGCGCCGTCACGCAGGTTATCATGCACGTATTTTTTATAGGTTTCGGCCTGAAGTTCATCGGGCATGGTGAACATGATCAGGTCGCACCAGGCGGCGGCCTCGGCAATGCCCATAACCTTGAGGCCTTCGCCTTCGGCCTTGGCTTGCGAAGGAGAGCCTTCGCGCAGGGCGACAACCACGTTTTTGGCACCTGAATCGCGCAGGTTAAGCGCGTGGGCGTGGCCTTGGGAACCGTAGCCGAGGATGGCTACTTTCATGTCTTTGATCAGGTTGATATCGCAATCGCGGTCGTAATATACGCGCATGGTTTTTTCCTTTTTGGGTTAAACTGGGCGTAGCATAGCGGGAATGCGGCGAAATACCTTTTGAATATCGGGAGAAATGCCGGTATTGAGAAAAATATATACGCCTATATGCCAAAATACGGGATAAACATGCGAGTGGATGATGTGGACCGCCGGATACTCCGGCACCTTCAGGAGGATGGCAGCCTAACCATGGCTGCGCTGGCCGCGCGCGCGGGCCTGAGCGGCGGGGCTTGTTGGCGTCGGGTGGAGAAGCTGGAGGCGAGCGGGGTGATCCAAGGCCGTGAGGTGGTGCTGGATTACCGCGCCATGGGTTATGCGGTAGAGGTGTTTTTGCGGATCACGCTGGATAAAACCGTGGGCAACGCTTTTGATGCTTTTATTGCAGCGGCAAGGGATATACCGGAGGTGGGGGGGATTCAGACGCTTTTGGGGCGGGTGGATATTCGCATGGATGTGCGGGCCCGGGATTTGGCGCATTATCAGGAGATATATAAGGAGCGGATATTGGCGCTGCCGCATATTTCGGATGTTGAGGCCCTGATGCTGATTTCGGAAGTGAAAAACACCGAGGCGTTGCCGATATGATGGAGCTTGATGAAAAGGATCGCGCGATATTGCGGGCGTTACGCGCAGATGGCGGGATGAACGCGGCGGCGGTTGGCAAGCTGGTGGGGCTGACGCAACCAGCGGCATGGCGGCGGATCAGGCGGCTGGAAGAGGGCGGAGTCATCATTGGGCGGCGGGTGCGGCTTAATAAGGCGGCGCTTGGCTTTGAGGTGGTGGTGTATTTGGGGGTAAAGTTGGCCGCCAAGGGGCGGGTAAGCCTAGAGGATTTCGAGCGGGCGGTGTGTGCGGTGCCCGAGGTGCAACTGGTGCAGCATGTGCTCGGGGTTTATGATTATAGGCTGAAGGTGGTGGCGCGGGACCTTTCCGACTTTGAGCGGATATTGAGGCGGCGGATTATGACCCTGCCGGGGGTGGGCGATGTCGAGAGCAATGTGATGCTCTCGGAGGTGGGCTAGGGGCTGCCGCCCCTCTTGGCTGCGCCAATTCACCCGGCGAGTATTTTTGAAAGAATGAAATCAGAGGGTGACGACGACTTTGCCGGTGGATCTGCGTGATTTTAGCAAGGTGAGGGCCTCGTTTGCTTGTTCAAGCGGTAGGGTATGGCTGATATGCGGGTGGAGCGCGCCGGTTTTGTAGATCTCGAACAGGTCCTGGAAGCTCTCGGTGAGCAAGTGCGGGGCAAAAACGGTGTAGCCGCCCCAGTAGTAGCCGATAACCGTAATGTTTTTGACCAGCAGGATATTGGCGGGAATTTGCGGGATATCACCCGAGGCGAAGCCCAGCGGCAGGATGCGGGCCAGCGGATTGCAGGCGCGCAGGGCGGCTTTGAATTGGGCACCGCCGACCGGATCGTAAACCACATCGGCACCGCCCAGTGCCTTGACCCCGGAGCGGATATCATCGGTTTCGGAGTTGATCAGGTGGTCGGCCCCGGCCTTTTGGCAGATCGCCAGCTTTTCGGCACTGCGGGCAACGGCGATCACCTTTGCGCCCATCAGTTTGCCAAGCTCGACGGCGGTAAGGCCCACCCCGCCGGACGCGCCGAGCACCAGCAGGGTTTCGCCTTGCTGCAAGGCCGCACGTTTGAGTGCGAGATGGCTGGTGCCATAGGCAACAAGAAAGGCGGCAACTTCTTCATTTGACATTGCTTCCGGCACCGGCACGCAGCGGCTGGCCTCAACGGTGGTGTATTCGGCCAAGCCGCCATGGCCACCATAGGCGCCAACGCGGGTGCCGATAGGCGGAGTGCTAACGCCTGCGCCATGGGCCACCACGGTGGCGCATATTTCCATGCCCGGGGTGAATGGCGGCTCGAATTTTTCCTGATATTTGCCGTCAACAATCAGGGTATCGCCAAAATTGATGCCACAGGCATGCACCCGCACCAGCACTTCATTCGCCGCTGGCACTGGCTTATCAAGCTCGACAAGCGCCATTGGCTGCCCGAGTGTGTGGATTTGCATGGCTTTCATAGCGGCCTCCTGTCTGTGTGCTTTGTTTTGACGCGGCATGCGATTAAAAGGCAAGGGTGATCTTGCCTTGCGCTCTATAATTTTGTATGGGGGCGGGGAACGGGGAGAGTCGTGCAGGCTCGCCCCGCATTTTTTTTGAAAAAGGCCGGAATGATGGATTTGCGGAACGTCGCGATTATTGCCCACGTGGACCACGGGAAAAC
>Ga0316205_10001982_pt1 | contig 23071 bp, 19 predicted proteins | sample 3monthpyrite_MG_FD_204941 | JGI IMG/M metagenome (GOLD analysis project Ga0316205, IMG submission 204941) | Microbial mat bacterial communities from mineral coupon in-situ incubated in ocean water Damariscotta River, Maine, United States -... | ecosystem: Environmental > Aquatic > Marine >... | reverse complement strand
AAAAGGCACTCGAAGCAGAAAAAGCAGAGCTTGAAACTAAGAATAATAGCAAAACGGCTACACCACGAAAAAGTAATAGACAAGGCGTTGGCGAAGCCATGTTAAAGAGTCTTGCACGAAGCATAGGCAGCGGCCTTGGGCGCAAAATTGTACGTGGCATCTTAGGCTCTTTACTAAAATAAGTAACATATTTGTTTTTCCTATCAATGATAGCGGGAGTAGCGTAGTGAGAATAGCAATACTGGAAGACGAGCCTGCACAGGCTGAAATGATTCAAATGTGTCTGGAAACAGCCCAACATGACATACATCTTTTCAGTACCGGCCAATCATTTTTGCAAAGTGTCATGCATGACACCTACGACATGCTAATCATGGACTGGAACGTACCGGATACTAATGGCCCCGAAGTATTACAACAAATTCGCGAACGACTTGATTGGCACATCCCGGTATTATTTGTAACCAGCCGTATAAGTGAAGATGATATTGTTTACGCCCTTGAACAAGGCGCAGACGACTACATGACCAAACCCGTCAAACAAAAAGAAATCATCGCTAGAATCAACGCACTGGAAAGACGATCCAGTCAAAAATCAAGCACTGATACGACCATGGATTTACCTCCTTATCTATTCAATATCAATAACCGGGAAATTAAAAAAAACAACGAGCTTATTGAACTAACACAAAAAGAATATGACGTTGCCATTCTATTATTTAAAAACCGCGGGCGACTATTGTCGAGAAAATATTTACTGGAAAGAGTTTGGGGACAAACGGCGGATCTCAATACCCGCACGGTTGATACACACATTAGCAAGATCAGAACAAAGCTCGGTATAAATCCTGCTGAAGGCTGGAGACTTAGCTCAGTGTACCAACATGGATATCGCTTAGAAAACAGTGATCCGGAAAGTTAATGATGTTTTGCGCACTCACATTGAGTCATCGCTACCACACAACTATACCAACTAAAAAATGACACTATTAAAAACAATAAAAGTGATACCACTCACCAAAAAACTTGGTTACGTTCTTCGTAATGCACTCAGTGTTCTCATTGTCACTATGCTCCTGTCTCCCATGGTTAGCCATTCAAATGACTGGTCATATACCGTTAGACCTGGTGACAGCCTCTGGACAATCAGTGAAAAATATCTCACTAAAAAAGAATACGCCACTCAGCTTTTAAAAATAAATCGTTTAAAGAAAACAACCCAATTAAAACCAGGCACAAAACTTAAAATCCCTGTTAAATGGATGAAACATCAACCCACTTCTTCTCGTGTTATCCATGCACAAGGAGAAGTCACTATCATTCGTTCAGCCAATGAACAACCTAAACCCCCTGGTGAAGAAATCCATCTCTATGTAGGTGACACCATTATCACCGGTGATAATGGTAGTGCGACGTTGGAATTTGCAGACAAATCACGGTTACTCGTACAAAAAAATTCGGAATTAGTCATGGATACTCTCAGTAGTTACGGAGATAGCGGCATGGTCGATACCCGCCTGCGATTACCAACCGGACGAGTAGAGACACAAGTAACACCGAAAAAAGGCCCTGGGTCACGCTATGAAATCACCACGCCTGCTGCTACTGCTGCTGTCAGGGGAACTGACTTCCGAGTAAGCGCTGACACCAGTAAATCCATTAGTCGCAGTGAGGTCCTGGAAGGAAAAGTAAAAATATCCAGCTCTACAAATTCCAGAGATATCCCGGCAGGATTTGGTACTGTTACTGAAGCGGGGAAAAAGCCTATTCCCCCTAAAAAGCTATTACCACGCCCAGACGTAAGTAACACACAGAAGTTATTCGTAGAATTACCACTGACCTTCTCATGGAATAAAGTAACAGGAGCAAAATCATATCGCGCGCAGATATATCAACAAGGTCAATTTGATACGTTATTAATAGATAAACAGCTCAACTCAAATTCACTACAACTTGGTGATTTGGATGACAACCATTATATCCTTCGTGTCAGAGCGACCGATGAACTGGGTCTTGAAGGACTCAATCAAGACCACGCTTTTATAGTTGATGCCAGGCCTTATGCTCCTGTCATAGATAGCCCCGCAAACAACGCTATACTGCGTGATAATCAACCTGTTTTAAGTTGGACTGCAAGCAACCCTTCTAATAAATATCAAATACAGATATCCCTGGATAAACAATTTAGTAATATTGTTGCAAACGATGAAAAACATAGTGGAAAACAATATCAACCCAAAAGCAAACTGCCTAGTACTCAATTATTCTGGCGTGTTGCTGCTCTAGATAATTCTGAAGTCCCAGGGCCTTATTCTGAAACAGGTGTTTTCCAAATTAGGCCGCTACCCCAAATTCCGTCATCTATAACTGTTTTTTATGATCGCAAAATAATGTCATTTAAATGGATGGAGATTGCCGAAAAACCACGTTATCATTTCCAGATGGCCACTGATAGCGCCTTCGAAAACATCATCATAGATAAAAAAACAGAAAAAAATCATATTTCTTTTTCGAGGCCTTCATCCAATATTTTTTATTATCGTCTCCGAGCATTTAATCAGCAACAAGAATACAGCCCATTTAATAAACCGACTATGATCCATGTTAGTCCGTTGTACTACAACACCAGCACTTCTCCATGAGCACATAGTGCATCGTGATAATTAGTAAAATACGCCAGCCAGGAAGATCAGAGCGAGCAGTTTTCTGGCTTATCATAATCGCTTTAACCATCATTCTCGTACAAAGTAACTGGTTGTGGAGACTGGATAACATTCTCTATGATGCACAGTTGCAAATATGGAACCGTCCTGCTCCAAGCGACATAATTATCATTGCCATCGATGAAGAAAGCCTAAAAGAACTGGGCCGCTGGCCATGGTCAAGAGAAGTTCATGCACGACTTCTTCAGCAGTTAACCAGGGAAAACGCAAGAGCCGTTGCATTTGATATTATATTTTCCGAACCTTCCATTACCAATCCCTCTGGTGATCGCAAGCTCTCGCAGGCCTTGAAAAAAAATGGTCGTACTACTTTGCCTGTACTGGTAGAACAACATCGCAGTGGCGGACAACTAATTGAAACCTTGCCCATATCAATACTAGCCAATAATGCCGCATCACTGGGGCATGTTGATGTCGAACTGGATCAAGATGGTATAGCCAGAAGTGTTTTTTTACAGGCTGGCCTGGGCTCACCACACTGGCCGAATTTTGGCCTGGCTTTATTACAAAGTGCCGACCCAGGCTACAAAACTCTCGACATGGGTACAAAAAGACAAGATGCCCATACAAGCTCACCCCTGGTCTGGGCACGTGATCGTAAATTACTCATCGCCTTTTCCGGTCCGCCTGGCCACTTCCAGAGAATTTCTTATTCTCAAGTTCTCAAAGGAGCCTACAGCCCAGGAACATTTGACAATAAGCTGGTATTGATCGGCACCACTGCAACGGGCCTTGGTGATGCACTACCCACACCGGTATCAGGATTAACTCATTCGATGCCAGGTGTAGAGATCAATGCCAACATTGTTGACACGATACGCAATGGCATTAACTTACGTGAGATGCCTGGCATATATCAATTGCTCATTTCTATCTTTATATTATTGATACCCGCATTTTTGTTTGCTCACTTAACACCTAGATGGAACTTGATTGTTACTATCTTTTTACTTACAGCAACACTACTTAGCAGTTTCCTGTTATTACGCTTAGCTCACTTATGGTTCCCCCCTTCTCCCATTCTCTTTGCATTGGTTTTAAGTTATCCATTATGGAGTTGGCGACGACTGGAAAATACCATGCGCTATCTCAACCTTGAGCTATCACGTTTACATAGCGAACAAGCCGCTATACCTAGCAACAATACGTTAAATATTTCCAGGATGATGAATTTCCTGTCACAAATACTTCCTGTTTCCGGTTGGTCTGTTTATGCAGCGAATGGGCAATTACAAGAACACAGTGGAGTGCACCCATCCATAAAACATTTCGATGAAATTATGCCAAACCAATGGCACTGGAATGATCAATCACTTTGGCTCGACATAAACCTGGATCATCAACAGGGGTATCTAGGACTGCAATGGGATTCAATCTCGCGCCCGGATCATGATCAACAAGCCATACTCGATAACTTGTTTGACCGACTTAAATTCCATGCGACACCTGCATCCAATGGAACTGTAGAACTAGTTCAGGCACGTATTCAACAAGTACAGCAGGCAACAGATAGATTAAGAGCATTACGTCAGTTTATTTTCGATGTCATCTCACAAATGGCTGATGGCGTACTCGTGGTCGATCCATTTGGTGACATTATTCTTTCAAATGATCGAGCCCTCAATTATCTCGAACGTGACTCATCATCCCAATTAAATGGCACCTCTCTTATCGAAGCCTTGTCGGATGTTCAGCTGCATGGAAATATCACCTGGCTAGCTATGCTCAAACAGGCGTTACTGGAGCGGAAAAATATACAAATAGATGCACAACATATTGATGGTCGCGATCTATTGATACAAATTGCCCCATTGGACAAGAACAATCTTGAACTGGGTGGATTAATCGTCAACATGTCAGACATTTCCCCTCTCAAGGCCAGTGAGCGCAAACGATCAGAGTTGTTAGGTTTTCTTTCACATGATCTGAGGTCACCCCTGGTATCCCTTCTGGCTTTACTTGAAATTTCATCATTAAGAAATAAAGACAATGAGCAACAATCATTACTGGATAGAATGGAAAACTATGCCAATAATACTATCAATCTGGCTGAAGAATTCCTGCAACTTGCTCGTGCAGAAAGTGAAGAAAATAGTAACTTTAGTGATATTGACCTCGTTTCTATCTCACACAATGCACTTGAACATGTGTGGGCACAGGCACAAAAAAAATGTATTTCACTCAAGAGTGACATAGATCTGGATGAAGCCTGGATTTGTGCCGACGCGGGTTTACTTGAACGAGCCCTGGTTAATCTGTTAAATAACGCGATTAAATACAGTCCAAATGAAACTGAAATAACGTTATCTTTATATCAGGATAATAATCACTACGCCTACTGCGTTAAAGACCAGGGATATGGCATTCCAAAAGAAGACGTGCCTAAATTATTCAATCGCTTTTATCGTGTAAAAAGCGATACAAGCACGCATGAGAGAGGCGCCGGACTGGGACTAACATTCGTTCAAACAGTAGCAGACCGACACAACGGACAAATAACTGTCAATAGTGAACCGGGTAATGGTTCTAAATTCTGTTTGATCCTGCCAATAACAAATTAGTTATTAGCAATACCGCATTAATTTATGCTGCTCACAACAAGTCATTGAGAGACTAAAGTAACCCCTGGTAAATAACCGTATAACTCGACTCTACTAAATCATTATATCTGCTATAGTTATTCCCTATACTCATAGACAAGCAAGACTAAATTATAACTTCTAACTATGCTACGTTTATTAAAACTACTCTTACCTGCCTTAATACCTTCATGGAATTTTTTTGATATCATTACCCCATCGCCACGGGTTCAATATGCACTACTCAATACTGAAAACGAAACAGCCTCTGTCTGGTATGAATTTCGGCCTCGCCCACAGCATGTCAGCTTCCCGACCATGCTGGGTAGAATGCTATGGAACCCGGCATGGAATGAATCAATGTATATCATCAGTTGTGCAGAGCGTATTCTGGAACAACCCACACAGCACAGCGAAGACGAAATACTTAATTATATTATTAAAGACCTATCTAACAAGCCTGCTACTAACGAACAAGTACCCACTGATTTTATTCAATTTCGTTTGTTAGTCGTAGAAAGAGATGGTGCTGCGTTACAACAAGTCGTTACATTTTATTCACGTATTCAAAAATTGGCTAAAAAGGATAAGGGATGACCCTGGAATACGCCATTCGATTAACTGAAATATTAATGGGGCTTGCCTATTGTCAGCAAAGTGCTGAGCATTTGATATCACAGGCTTATGAGCGTTATTTATTTTTGTTCCGTCTTTTATTATCGCTTTTACTGGTTATTGGATTCCAGAGTGACTGGGTTTCCGTAAGTTTACTGTTAATAAGTTTAGCGATATTACGTCGATTCCAGGGGCCTTATAATGGCGGTGCAGACCGCATGAGTATACTTATTCTAATTTGTCTATGCCTGGTACATTTTCTACCCACGCAAGTATGGAGAGAAGTTGCTTTCGGCTATCTAGCACTGCAACTGGTATTATCGTATTTTATTTCTGGCTGGGTGAAAATTATTAACGTCGAGTGGCGTCGTGGCCTTGCTTTAAATGATGTATTCAGGTTTTCAGCTTATCCTGTCAGTGAATCTTTACGATCATGGTCAGCGTCACCTCGTTTATTGCTGATTATGTCGTGGAGTATCATGCTATTCGAGTTGGTTTTTCCTTTATCATTACTTTCAACTGCCAGTTTATACGGTGCGCTCATTATTGCTGCGACCTTTCATTTCGCCAATGCCTGTTTATTTGGTTTAAATCGTTTCTTCTGGATATGGATTGCTGCTTACCCATCGATATTGTGGTTTCAACAGCGATTTATCTCGTCACTGATATAATTTACTGCCATTAAGTAAAGACGAAACAACCTGTTTAATTACCCCACCCCGAAAAAACCAGGCGAAATCGTACACGTTCTTCGTCATCAACCTCTTCTATCTGTTCTTCAATCAACTTTAACTTAACCCCGATGTCCTGAGTGCTTTTTAATAATGCCATGTACTCAGGTGAACTAATAATATCGTCATAGGTAACATAATCTGTATCCTGCCACTCGGTTTGTAGTTCACCACCTGTTCTATCTTTTATAATATATTCTACCGTTGCATCTGCTTTTCCTTGTTGACCTGATGCAGCAGCTTCGATTTTTTCCTGCAGGGAGTCATTTAGGGTTTGCATTTGCTGGCTGATATCCTTCAGTAACAAACCACTTGATGACTGTTGCTGAAATGACTTGAATAAAGCGCGCATTCTATCGATAAAGCTCATTCTATCTGCCTCTACTTAACGTAAACTACTTTATATTTATAAATTAAATAATAAAGGTGAATATTATATAAGCAATTTCTTATTTTATAGTACTTTTCTAATTATTTTATCATTATTAACAATTGATTTATTCCCTTAACACATAAAAACCATTACTCTTCATCCTGATAATTAAAAAGCGGAGGAAAGCGCATGGGTATGTTACAAGAATTTAAATCATTTGCCATCAAGGGCAATATGATTGATATGGCCGTTGGTATCATCATTGGTGCTGCCTTTGGTAAAATTGTATCTTCACTGGTTAAAGATGTGATAATGCCTGCCGTAGGCGTAATGGTTGGGGGTGTGGATTTTTCCGACCTTGCCATGACCATTCAGGAAGCTAAAGAAGGTGTGGAAGCCGTTACCATTAAATACGGAGCCTTTATCCAAACCATCATCGACTTCCTAATAGTTGCCATGGCTATATTTGTTGCTGTCAAAGTCATCAACTCCATGAAGAAAAAAGAAGAAGAAAAACCATCTGAACCACCAAAACCCAGTAATGAAGAAGTGCTACTGAGTGAAATCCGTGATTTGCTGAAGAAATAAAATTCTTTCATCAAACTAAAAAGGCCAGCTTTCAAGCTGGCCTTTTTAGTTTAAATCAGAGAACCTCAGTGAAATCTAATAATTATCATATGCTGCCTGTGTGATAATCAAATAACTCATGTAAAAGTGTCGTTGCGTATTGTCCAGCGCTTAAACCAAAAGCCAGTTTAATTATATGAGGCGATTCCTGTTCATACTCAAGAGCAACAGGCTTCATCCCGAGTGATCTTCTGTCCATCTTCATATTGGCCATTTCAAGACCCCGTTTAAACAGCTGCTGTTCATTTAATATGTCATCCTCCAATAGCAGGCAGTCTTGTGTTGATAATGGCTCACCGCAGCCCCATAACGGTCCGGTGGGATGAATATCATATTCATTTACTCTTTTGATGATTTCATTATCCACTTTCTCTATGCCAAAGAAACTATGACTACCTTCCAGCATCATGCAATCACCCGTAACCGCTTTATTCCAGTTACCCTGCCTGACACGTTCAGCAAGCACGCTATTAAATAAATCACTTCGGGCCGCCGACAGATACAAGCCTTTTTTATTCCTCTGTTTGACCTTGATTTTCCCTTCGAACAAAAGTCGTGCTTGTACAAGATTGTTATCATCATGTCCAAAACGTTGTTCGCCGAAATAATTGGGTACACCGAACTGATTAATCAGTTCAATACGTTGTTTTAATGCCGCTTCATCACAATCAGTTTCATGAAGGGTAATGATGAATTGATTTATTTTTGCCATGCCTGGTCGGAGCTTGGAACGGTGACGAGTTGCCTTTAGAATATCAATACCTTCCAGCTTGAACTCACTCCAGTCAGGCTCTTTATCTTTATGCAATAACAAACTAAACCACTGACGAGTGACGGCATTACGATCTTTGAGGCCAGCATAACTTATATCTCGCTGCTTTATATTAGCAAATTTTGCCAACTCAGCCGCTAACCACTGCGTATTCGTATTACGTTTTTTGATATACAGGTAGACGTGTTCGCCTTCACCCTCAGGCTCGAATACCAAGGTCTCATTAACAATAAAATCTTCTGGTGTTTTTTTAAATAGAGCCTTACCTAGCGTGTCTCCATAGGCTCGGGGAGTGTTAATACTCTTGGGCATAATAAGCAATCAACTTCAACAGGCTTACAAAATCTAAAGTGAAATGAGCAGCACAATGGCCTGAGCCGCAATGCCTTCTGCACGACCAGTAAAACCAAGCTTTTCTGTCGTTGTTGCTTTTACGTTCATGTTTTCTATGCTCACTTCACAATCCTCAGCGAGCTTATGACGCATTTGATCGATATGAGGTGACATTTTTGGAGCTTGTGCAACGATTGTACAATCGGCATTTCCTAATTTAAGACCTTGTGACTTTATTTTTTCCATTACCGTTCTGAGAAGCGCTCGGCTGTCGGCATCTTTAAAGCTACTGTCGGTATCCGGGAAATGTTTTCCAATATCCCCCAGACCTGCCGCACCCAGCAAGGCATCACAAAGTGCATGAATTAATACATCGCCATCAGAGTGTGCTTCAAGACCCTGATGATGGGGAATATTAACGCCGCCAATAATTAGATGACGATTGTCTACCAGCTTATGTACATCGTACCCTTGCCCTATTTTCATGACACTCGCCCTTGCTGCTGTAAAAAAAATTGCGCCAGTAAAAGATCTTCCGCTTGCGTTATTTTAATATTATCCGCATGACCCTCTACTAGCCTGGGTTGATTGCCCATTAGCTCAATAGCAGAGGCTTCATCGGTAATTAAACAGTTTTGATCTAATGCAGATTTGATAGCACGGAATAATTCACCTACGCGAAACATTTGTGGCGTTAATGCATGCCAAAGCTGGTTACGATCCAGAGTACCTTCCACCCTGCCTTCGGTATTAACCTGTTTCATGGTGTCCTTAACCGGCATCGCTAATAAGCCACCGACAGGGTCATCTTCCAACGTCTCGATTAGGTAATCTACGTCATCCTGGCGTAAACACGGTCGTGCTGCATCATGTACCAACACCCAGTCGTTGTCGTCTGCATTTGGCATTAAATGAAGTAACGCATTGAAAACAGAATGACAACGCTCTTGTCCTCCTTCTACTTGAAGCAGGCTTTCATTCACCAAATTCAGGTCACCCCAATATTGATCATTACTCGCTATAGCAACATAAATGGCTTCAATTTGAGAGTTGTTAACAAAACAATCTAGCGTGTGTTCAATGACGGTTTTACCTGCGAGCGGTAAGTATTGCTTGGGTCTGTCAGATTGCATACGGCTACCGATACCGGCCGCAGGTATGATTACCCAATAGCGTGGATTGTGGCTATGCATTTGATTTAGCGGTTCACTTTATCTTCGATAATCTGATAAAAAGTTTCGTTTTTCTTTTTAATCATGCCCAGCTCACTACGAGCGCGTTCCTCAACAGCTTCCAGGCCTTGTTTAAGGTCCTTGACTTCGGCTGCCAGAGAGTCATTTCGCTCTTTAATTTTTTTATTTTCCAGGCGCTGACTATCGACTGCATTACTGAGTTGATTAACTTCCGAAAAGCTGCCGTCACCCGCCCACATTTTCATCTGCAGGGCGATGAATAATAAAATCAAAACAATGATTATCCACTTCATCGTTCAAGCCCTATGCTTGCCACAATTCCGACAGTTTAAGTAATACTAAAAAATATTGAAGGCCTTCTTGCCAGCATAACTGGCACGATCCCCTAATTCTTCTTCAATACGAATCAATTGATTATATTTTGCAACTCGGTCTGAACGTGACAGGGAACCCGTTTTAATTTGCGTTGCTGTCGTTGCTACGGCCAGGTCAGCGATAGTCGTATCTTCAGTTTCGCCAGAGCGATGAGAAACTACAGCGGTGTAACCTGCTTTATCTGCCATCGCAATGGCATCCAGGGTTTCAGTCAAGGTGCCTATCTGATTAAACTTGATAAGGATTGAATTGGCTACATTGGTATCTATACCCTTTCGGAAAATTTCAGTATTGGTCACGAACAAGTCATCACCAACCAACTGAACTTTCGAACCCAATTTTTTAGTGAGTAAATCCCAACCTTCCCAGTCATTTTCTGCCATGCCGTCTTCGATGGTGATGATAGGGTATTTATCGACCCAGGCTGCCAGGTAGTCAGCAAATTCGGCGGATGTAAATTGCTTGCCTTCAGAGGCAAGATCATATTTTCCATCTTTATAAAATTCAGAACTCGCTACATCCAGACCCAGATAAATATCTTCACCGGCCTTGTACCCGGCTGCTTCAATGGCTTGCAAGATAACGCTAATGGCTTCTTCATTTGACCCCAGGTCAGGTGCAAAACCACCTTCATCACCAACAGCAGTATTAAGACCTTTATCACTCAGTACGGATTTCAATGCATGAAATACTTCTGTGCCGTAACGAACCGCTTCTGCCAGCGTAGGCGCGCCAACGGGCAAAATCATAAATTCTTGCAGGTCGACACTGTTATCAGCATGTGCTCCGCCATTGATAATATTCATCATAGGAACGGGCAACTGATAATGATCGCGTTCTACCAGTGACTGATATAAAGGTTTACCCGCATCTTTTGCAGCTGCATGCGCCGAGGCCAGTGATGCCGCTAGTAAGGCATTCGCCCCCAGCTTGCTCTTGTTGTGTGTACCATCCAGATCCAGCATAACTTTATCAATGCCTGACTGATCACTCACTTCCATACCAATTAATGCATCACGAATGGTGGTATTGACGTTTTCAACAGCTTTGCGAACTCCCTTACCCCCATAGCGTTGCTTGTCGCCATCCCTCAGCTCCAGGGCTTCCAGTTCGCCTGTTGAAGCACCTGATGGCACCATGGCCCGACCTACAACACCATTTTCCAGGCTTATATCAGCTTCCAGAGTTGGATTTCCTCGGGAGTCTATGATTTCTCGGGCGTGAACATCTTGAATTTTGGACATTTTTTCTCCGTTTCTTACAGGCTAATGCGGTAGCATATTGGATATATTCTGGCGGTATTGTACTGAAAAATGCAGCCTGTAGCGAGTAACAAGCTGCATTGAGGTGACATCTATCACTGACATGACTAACTGACTGCCAGTTATAGACCTATCAACTAACTGAAATAAACTTCGGGTAATTATATGAAACACGCTCGTTAAACAGAATTTTCAAGAAAACCACTGCGCTTAGTGACCTGATCCAGCTCCATTAAGGTTTCCAGTAATGCCTGCATTTGTCCTAGTGGCCACGCATTTGGGCCATCGCTCAGCGCTTCAGCAGGATTGGGATGCGTTTCCATGAACAAACCAGACACACCAGCAGCAATCGCGGCACGAGCGAGCACTGGCACAAACTCACGTTGCCCGCCTGAACTGGTGCCCTGCCCACCGGGCAGTTGTACAGAATGAGTCGCATCAAATACGACCGGGCAATCCGTATCGCGCATCACGGCCAGAGAACGCATATCCGATACCAGGTTGTTGTATCCAAAGGAAACGCCACGCTCGCAGACCATAATTTGTTCATTTCCCGTTGCCTTGGCTTTATCAACGACATTCTTCATATCCCAGGGAGCAAGAAACTGGCCTTTTTTAATGTTCACAGCGATACCCTGATTAGCAACACTTTGAATGAAATTGGTTTGACGACAAAGGAATGCGGGGGTTTGCATAACATCAACGACGTTAGCCACTTCATCCAACGGGGTGTCTTCATGCACATCTGTGAGAATGGGGACAGATAAATCATCTTTAACTTTTTGTAAGATAGCCAGCCCTTTTTCGATACCCAATCCTCGGAAACTACTCATGGATGAACGGTTAGCTTTGTCGAAAGAGGATTTATAGATAAAGGAAATACCAAGGCGCTCACAAATCTCTTTTAATTGACCCGCAGTGTCCAGCGCAAGCTGTTCGCTCTCGATCACACAAGGACCCGCTATCAGAAAAAAAGGCTTATCGAGCCCGACTTCAAAACCACATAATTGCATTTGTTTATACCTTAAGTTTGTTGACTCTTTTGATGATGCTTCAGGGCAGCTTCAATATAGCTCGTGAACAAAGGATGTCCTCTGCGCGGCGCTGATGTGAACTCAGGATGAAATTGGCAAGCAATAAACCAGGGATGATCGGGTAATTCAATCACCTCGACCAGGGTTTCATCGATAGACATTCCGCTGAATACCAATCCAGCTTGCTCAAGTTGTTCCAGATAGCGATTATTAAATTCATAACGATGCCGATGCCGTTCTACAATAACATCCTGCTGATAAATTTCACGAGCATTGGTTCCCGGTTTAAGCCGACATTCCTGCCCACCTAAACGCATGGTACCACCAATATCCGAGTCTTCATCACGTTTTTCGCGTTGCCCTGCAGCATTCAACCACTCTGTAATCAGCGCTATAACAGGATGGTCTGTATCCTTTTTAAATTCAGTACTATGTGCACCTTCCAACCCAGCAACATGGCGAGCATACTCGATCACTGCAACCTGCATTCCCAGGCAGATACCCAGATACGGTATGTTATTTTCACGCGCATACTGAACCGCTAGAATCTTGCCTTCTACACCCCGTTCACCAAACCCACCAGGCACCAGAATAGCATCCATATCTGACAGGCTGTCTGTGCCGTTAACTTCGAGTAGTTCGGAATCCACATAGATAATCTTTACTTTGGCCCGGGTTTGGATACCGGCATGCGCGAGTGCTTCGTTGAGGGATTTATAGGACTCGGTCAGGTCAACATATTTGCCAACCATCGCCACGGTTATTTCGTGCTTGGGGTGGGTAAAGGATTCCACCACCTTATTCCATTCAGATAAATCAGCCTCGGGCACATCCAGATGAAATTTCTCTACCACGATAGAATCCAGTCCCTGCTCATGCAGCAGGATCGGAATACGATAAATATTGTCTGCATCAATCGCAGATATAACGGCCTTCTCTGCAACATTCGTAAACAACGCTATTTTTTTACGTTCGTTCTCAGGCACATCCTTTTCGGCTCGACACAACAGAATATCCGGCTGAATACCTATGGAACGTAACTCCTTGACCGAATGCTGAGTGGGCTTGGTTTTCAGCTCACCTGCCGTAGGAATATAAGGTAACAGGGTCAGATGCATGAACAAGGCATGTTCATGCCCCATTTCAACACCCATTTGACGAATAGCTTCCATAAAGGGCAACGATTCAATGTCACCGACTGTGCCACCAATTTCGACCATGGCTATATCGGCATCACCCGCACCTTCAATAATTTTTTTCTTGATTTCGTCTGTGACATGCGGAATCACCTGGACTGTCGCACCCAGGTATTCACCCTGGCGTTCTTTACGAATGACATTTTCGTAAACCTGTCCGGTAGTAAAATTATTGCGTTGTGTCATCTTGGTATTGATGAAACGCTCATAATGCCCCAGATCGAGATCAGTTTCTGCCCCATCTTCGGTAACATACACTTCCCCGTGCTGAAACGGGCTCATGGTTCCGGGGTCTACATTGATATAGGGGTCCAACTTCAGCATCGTGACTTTCAGTCCACGTGCTTCAAGAATGGCGGCCAAAGACGCTGAGGCTATGCCTTTCCCAAGGGACGAAACAACACCACCTGTGATAAATATAAATCGGGTCATAAAATTCTCAATCAGGGTATAAAAAAGCGGTTCAAGACGAACCTCCGGATGGGATTACAAAATACCAGAATGAAGCCTATACCTCAATGGCCAGTCTGAATAAATATACCATCTCAGCGTTTTAAATTTTAACCGAACTGTCTGTACCATTCCAGCTGCAAACCATGTTGACCCTGGGTAGACATGGCATTAGCGGAAACTCCAATGCCTGGGACCGCAATAAGGGCCTCCCCCTGGTATAAAAGCGGTGTCCGGTCCCGAACCCAGGGGGGAATACCGGACTGCTGGAACAATTTTTTTAACTCATGCTGGTGCTCACGGCCGGGTAATTGAATGCGTTCACCTCCTTGACGGAAGCGCACGCTCAGGTTCTTACTGCCCAGCAGTCCAGCTGACAACCCCGCCCCTTGTATCGATTCGGCCTTCAAAGTTCCAACGCCCCTCATGGTCAACGTTGAAGTCATATCCCATTGCTGGGCTGTATCGACGTCAATAGAAGACATTGCAGGTATTGCAAATAATTGATCACGATAACGACGTATTTCAACCTCAGACCAACTAACACAGGGAGTTGAGTCAATTTTCGACTCAATAACATCGGTTAATATATGCTGCATTTTCACTGCAGAAGGTACCGCCAGTCTCAATCCACGCAACCAGCAGCGCAATACATTACGTTGGCGAGCAGCGCTCAGCTTTTTCAGACCCTTAATATCAATCACTGACTCATCAATGGATGCAAGATCCTGTAAGTCGATCACAGCAAGCTCATCCAACAACGTATCCGCTTCAGCAATGTGCAATGCTGTTCGGCTCAGGCTTGAGGTAGCCCCCGGCCATCTCGACAGCAGTGCTGGCATTATCTCATGGCGTAAGTAATTTCGATCATACCCTCTGTCATCATTACTATCATCGTCAACCCATTCTAGCTGTTGCTCTTTTGCATATTGCAGCAAATGCTCTCGAGTAAAGGACAATAAAGGACGAAGTAAAAGACCTTTATGAAAACGAGCCTCAGAAGGCATGGCCGCCAAGCCAGGTAGCCCACAGCCTCGCATTAATTGTAATAATAATGTTTCAGCTTGATCATTTTGATGATGCGCGGTGAGTAATGCATCACCTTCGTTGATTCGATCAGCAAGCACCTGATATCGAAGTTTCCTCGCTATAGCTTCAGGACTTTCACCCAACACGGGTGATGCATCAACATGCACTATTTCACAGGGCACCTGAAGTTGCTGGCAAATACGCTGACAAAAATTAGCCCAGTCATCAGCCTTGGCGTTGAGTCCGTGGTGAACATGAATAGCAGACATACTCCATTCTGAATTAGCATCCCGTAAACTGCTCACTGCATGAAGCAAAACAGAGGAATCCAGTCCACCACTCAGGGCCACACGAAAATGCTTAACGTGAGCATAGTGCTGGAGGTAGCTGGACAGTGTTGTAAGTGAGAATGTCATCTATTGACCTGCCAGGTATAGATGACCCCTGGCGGGTTAACCTTTGTATACACCATACTGCATCAGGCGTTGATAGCGATCTTCTAGTAGTTGATCAATCGGGATTTCTGACAATCGGCTAACCGTTTCGCGCAGCGAGGTACTCAGAGTGGTGGTCATTGCATCAAAATCACGATGCGCTCCACCTAGTGGCTCAGGAATAATCTCGTCTATTAATCCCAGCTCTTTGAGACGGTCAGCAGTGATGCCTAATACCTCTGCGGCATCCGATGCTTTATCGGCACTTTTCCACAATATAGAGGCACAGCCTTCAGGAGAAATAACCGAGTAAGTACTATACTGCAACATTTGAACATGATCCCCAACACCTATTGCGAGGGCTCCGCCAGAACCACCCTCACCAACGACTGTGCAGAGGATAGGCGTCTTCAACTTGGACATGACAAACAGGTTACGAGCAATGGCTTCACTCTGCCCCCTTTCTTCAGCGCCCACGCCAGGATAGGCGCCCGGGGTATCAATGAAGGTCAGTATGGGTAATTTAAAACGTTCGGCCATTTCCATCAAGCGCATGGCCTTACGATAACCTTCAGGACGAGGCATGCCAAAATTACGCATGATTTTTTCATTGGTATCCCGGCCTTTCTGGTGCCCCATCAACATGACCGCTTTTCCATCCAATCGGGCAATACCTCCGATGATGGCTTGATCATCACCATAATGTCGATCACCATGCAGCTCTTCAAAGTCAGTAAAAATATGATCCACTAAATCAAGAAAATAAGGGCGCTGTGGATGTCGCGCTAATTGCGATACTTGCCAGGCATTGAGGTTGCTGAAAATTTGTTCAGTCAGTGTTTTGCTTTTTTCTTCAAGACGCGCAATTTCTTCACCAATATTAACTTCATGGTCATCGCCTACCAAACGAAGCTCTTCTATCTTGGCTTGCAGTTCTGCAATGGGTTGTTCAAACTCCAGAAAATTTACATTCATATTATATAGCTCGGGGTCTTCGTCATCTTTAATAGTTTTAAAAGCGGTACTTACATATCCAGTCAATAATAGCTTTTCAGATCCAATATTTTCACTCATCTATTATTCTGGCAACTCAATATCAGACAATTTTATCATTTAATGCATCAAGATGCATATTCCATCCAAACCTGAGTTTCATCTGCCAAATGCCTTAAACGATGTAGCAGCTCATCCGTCGGATGTACGCACCAGTCAGCGCCTAAGGGTAATTTCACCTGCGCATCCTTACTCATGTACTGAACCCAAATAGGACATCGTCCTTCTTTATAAGGACCAAGCACTTCTGCAAGCGTATGTATAAAGCCATTTCGACCTCGTTCAGCATCCAGGCTGATCACCAGCCGGCGCGCGAAATATTCGCGAGCACTATCAATACTGAATACATTTTCTGCGGTTAGACGAAAATTACCGGAGTAATCATCCAAACTTAATTTACCTTTAACCACCAGCACTTTGTCTTTATTGATCACGCCACGACTGCTCTCGAATAGTTCAGCAAACAAAGTGACTTCCATTCGTGCGGTACGATCATCCAGCGTAATGATCGACATACGGCCACGGCGGGTATTGATCACACGAACCCCATGCACCAGACCCGCTGCAATAACCTGCTTTTCCTGGCCACTGCCTGGTCGCTGGGAACCACCCGCTGATCCGTCACCCGTCATATCACATAAACGCGAACTGATCATGCTTGAGAGTTCATCTTCATAACGTGCAATCGGGTGGCCGGTCAGGTACAAACCTAATGTTTCTTTTTCGCCCGTCAGTCTTTGCTCATCACCCCATTCTGGTAGTTCGATAACATCAATCGCCGCTTCATCACTGTCCGGCGTTGCACCTCCAAACAGATCATCCATGCCTACATGGCTGTTGCGATTATGCTGTTCAGCCGACTTCAGGGCATCGGGTAATTGCGCAGTGAGTGTCGCGCGATTAACACTCAAATGATCCATAGCACCTGATCGTATCAATGCATCAAGAACACGTTTATTAACTTTACGTAAATCAACACGCCGGCAAAAATCGAATATATCTGGAAACGAGCCATTTTCTTCGCGTTCCTGGCATATCATTTCAATTGCGGCCTGACCCACTCCCTTAATGGCTCCCAGACCGTAGATAATCGTGTCATCATCATGCGAGGTAAACATGTAAAACGATTCATTCACATTAGGCGGCAGAACATCCAGATGCATGTCCCGAGACTCTTCTATCAAGGTCACGACCTTGTCGGTATTATCCATATCAGAAGACAACACAGCCGCCATAAATGCCGATGGATAATGCGCCTTTAACCAGGCCGTTTGATAGGACACCAGTGCATAGGCAGCAGAGTGAGATTTATTAAAGCCGTACCCTGCAAATTTTTCCATCAAGTCGAAAATATAAGTAGCAGTCTTTTCTTCGACGTTATTTTTTACTGATCCTTCAGTAAAAATACTGCGCTGCTTGGCCATTTCCTCGGGTTTCTTTTTACCCATTGCTCGGCGTAATAAATCCGCTGCACCCAGTGAGTAACCCGCTAACACCTGAGCAATCTGCATGACTTGCTCTTGATATAGAATAACCCCATAGGTGGGTTTTAGTATCGCTTCAAGAGCCGGGTGAGGATATTCTACTTTTTGGCGGCCATGCTTACGTTCAATAAAATCATCCACCATGCCGGACTGTAATGGCCCCGGCCGAAACAAAGCTACCAATGCGACAATGTCATCAAAATGGTCTGGTTGCAGTCGCTTAATCAAGTCCTTCATACCACTGGATTCAAGCTGGAATACAGCAGTAGTAGAACAACGTTTCAACAAGTCGAAGGAAGACTTGTCATCCACAGGAATGGTTGTTATATCCAGCGCGGGCTCACCCTGGATCGCCCGTTGCTTATTAACTGTACGCACGGCCCAATCAATAATGGTCAGGGTGCGCAAACCCAGGAAGTCGAATTTAACCAGACCAACCGCTTCAACATCGTCCTTGTCGAATTGTGAAACCATATTGGCTCCACCTTGTTCACAATAAATCGGGGTAAAGTCAGTTAGTTTTGTGGGTGAAATAACCACCCCACCCGCATGCTTACCCGCATTACGTGCTAAACCTTCCAGTGATTGAGCAAGGTCGATCAAGTCCTTTACATCTTGGTCATCGTTATAAAGTTTCCTTAATTCTTCTTCTTGATCAAGCGCCTTGTCCAAAGTGATGCCAATCTCAAAAGGTATGAGTTTTGCTATTCTGTCGACAAAACCGTAGGGATGGGACAGCACTCGCCCTACATCACGCACTACCGCCTTTGCCGCCATGCTGCCATAGGTAATAATCTGGGAAACCTTGTCACGACCATAATGCTCAGCGACATAATCGATCACACGATCACGCTGATCCATGCAAAAATCCACATCGAAATCAGGCATTGATACACGTTCAGGATTCAGGAATCGCTCGAATAGTAATTCCAGCGCTATCGGGTCTAAATCAGTAATCGTCAACGCATAGGCCACTAATGAGCCTGCACCTGATCCACGACCCGGCCCAACAGGAATAGCATGGTCTTTTGCCCACTGAATAAAGTCAGCAACGATGAGGAAATAACCTGGAAAACCCATCTGAATAATGACATCCAGCTCCAGCTCCAGCCGGTCCTGATATTCTTTAAGCTTCTCTTTAAAGTCGTCCGCTTCGGGGTCAAGAATTTTATCCAGTCTTTTTTGCAAGCCTTGTCGCGATAACTCTTGCAGGTAACTATTAACATCCATGCCCTCAGGAACAGGGAAGTCAGGCAAATAATTTTTACCTAATGTTAATTCTAAATTGCAGCGCTTGGCGATCTCCACCGTATTTTCTACAGCTTCGGGAATGTCAGCAAACAGCGCTATCATTTCCTCTGCAGAGCGCAGATATTGTTGAGGGCTATATAAGCGTGGTCGTCGTTTGTCATCCAGAGTACGGCCGTCATGTATACACACCCGCGCTTCATGAGCTTCGAAATCGCTCTCATTGATAAAACGAACATCATTGGTAGCGACCACCGGCAAATCCATTCGGGCAGCAAGGTCTACCGCTTTCAGAATATAGTCACCTTCATTTGATCGACCCGTACGTTGCAGCTCCAGATAATAAGCATCAGGAAACAACGCAGACCAAAAGGCTGCTCGTTGTTCAGCCTGAGCAACATTACCTGTTAACAGCATGCTGCCTACGTCACCATCTTTTCCTCCGGACAAGGCAATCAAGCCCTCATTAAAACCTTCAAACCAGCTCATCTCCAACATCGGGATGCCTCGATGCTGACCTTCCAGATAAGAACGGGACACCAACTGGCTCATATTCAAATACCCCGTTTTGTTCATGCATAACAATACCAGCCGGTATGGGCGTTCAGTTTCACTCTCATTACTGACCCAAACTTCAACACCCACAATGGGCTTGATACCGGATGCCAAAGCAGCACGATAAAACTTCACCATAGAAAATAAATTACTCTGGTCAGTAACCGCTACAGAAGGCATGTTGCCTGCAGCCACCTGCTTTGTTAACGGCTTTATCCGGATGAGACTGTCTACAAGAGAGTATTCAGAATGCAGATGTAAATGTACAAATTGGTTAGGCATAAGCGATATTGTACTCAGCAATGCCGTTCTCTGCGAGAATATATATTTACTTTACATTTCAATATGATAAAAGCTTAATTTAAAGTAAAATATCACTTTAAGTCATTGAAAAATATAAAATTCAATACAATCCGGCACTTACAAAGGCTATTGCGCTAGTGTCAAAAATAGGTTAATTTTGTCGTCTCATTGTTAAATGATCAATAGCGGCCTTCTACAATGCTAGCGTATGAAGAGCCTCAAAATAATAAAGGGCAGCAGCCCTAAAAATAAGAATAATAGTTAAGTATCTCTGGAGGTTGCGTCATGACTTTAAACCAAAGTCACACATTTGAGCAGTGGTTTTTACTGGGCGTATTTTTTCTTATGTTCGCTATTTATGGCTTTACTAAAACCACTCGTGGAGCAGGCTGCCGCCCCTGTTACTATATCTTTATTGGTCTACTCTGCATGGTCGCTAATAGCCTGGTTCTGGTCATGATAAATCGCGCTGGAATTGATCAGTTTAACTTATTGCATATCATTACCTTAAAGCAAACCACCATTGAATCCAGCTTCATCATATTCGGTTATTGCCTGATAATCCAAGGCTTTGCGATGATGATTAAATCCTTTTTCCTACCCGCTTCCGTAAAAGCTCACCGCAATTATATTTAAGACCCAATAGTAAACTGGTCTTAGATCGTTGTACGGCACCACTGTAATTTTGATTAATAATTAATTACTTACAACATACTCCTATTGTCATTTGTCATGCAATGGCTTTGCGCTACAATAGCCATTCATGAACCTTGTTCTTATTATATGCCTACTGTTAGTTTTGCTTGGGGTTATCTTCCTACCCCAGGTCTGGCTCACTCGTACGTTGAAAAAACATCACTCGCCTGCAGATAAATTTCCAGGTACTGGTGGTCAGTTTGCTGAACATTTATTGAAGCAATTGGGGATTGTGGAAGCCTCAGTTGAAGAAACTGACTCAGGAGACCACTACGATCCACGCGATAAAAAAGTGCGTTTAAGCAAGGAAAATTACCACGGTAAATCATTAACGGCTATTGTAGTTGCTGCTCATGAAGTCGGACACGCCATTCAACATAAAAGCCAGTACCGACTATTCAAGCTCAGGCAAACACTGGCAACCCTGGCAATTGTCGCTGAAAAAACCGGTGTCATCATTTTTATGGTCATGCCGATTTTGACGATCATTTCTCGTGCCCCTGCTATTGGCATAATCAGCACGGCTACTGCCATTATGTTCATGTCCATTGGTGTACTGGTTCACCTTGTCACTCTTCCAGTGGAATGGGATGCCAGCTTTGGTCGTGCTTTACCGCTACTAAAAGCCGGCAAGTATCTGGAAGATGACGACTACCCTTCAGCTCGTAAAATTCTCAAAGCTGCTGCACTCACTTATGTGGCTGGTGCCCTTTCCAGCCTGTTAAACCTGTCACGGTGGATAGCCATCCTTAAACGTTAAAAAAACTAGGCTTTTTAAGCATTTATTCTTCATGCTTACTCCTGAGTATCTATTTACATTACATAGTTAATAAAATCCTTTAAGTGCCGTTATCTTGAGAATATCAGAACAAGGAGATCGTAATGACAGATAACAATGAACTCACATTTAGCCAAAGTGTTGACCGCATGATTGAACGTGCACTGGATGTTATGGACCTGGAAGAAGGGAGAGCGCAGGCTCTAAAAAGTTGTGACTCGGTTATACAGGTTCGCTTCCCGGTTAGAATCAAGGGCAAGATAGAAGTCTTTACGGGGTGGAGAGCAGTGCACAGTACGCATCGCTTACCTGCCAAAGGCGGCATTCGCTACGCGCCTTATGCTGATCAGGATGAAGTGGAAGCACTGGCAGCCCTCATGACCTATAAATGTGCGATTGTTGATGTCCCTTTTGGAGGATCTAAAGGCGCTTTACTAATAGATCCCAGAAATTATGATCGCGAAGAGTTACAACTGATTACTCGTCGATTTACCCTGGAACTGGTCCGCAAGGGTTTCCTCAGTCCTTCCACTAATGTCCCTGCACCTGACGTAGGCACAGGCCAACGGGAAATGGCGTGGATAGCTGACACCTACAAACATCTGCATCCTGAAGACGTTAATGCATTGGCTTGCGTCACCGGTAAACCTGTTCATTTGGGCGGTATTCGTGGACGTACAGAAGCAACCGGACGTGGCGTGCAATACACTATTCAAGAATTTTTCCGTCATGCAGATGGTGTTAAGCAGGCTCGCATGAGCAACTCACTGGCAGACCAAACTATCATCGTGCAGGGCCTTGGTAATGTAGGCTATCACGCCTCCAAATTTCTCTCGGAAGAAGATGGCGCCAAGATCATCTGCGTTATTGAACGCGATGGTTACGTACACGACGAAAAAGGTATCAATATAGAAGCGCTGTATCAACATATAGTAGAACACAAAACCATTAAGGGTTATAAGGATGGCACGTTTGGAGAAGACGGCAAAAAAGCGCTGGAAATGGAATGCGATATCCTCATCCCTGCTGCATTAGAAGCTCAGATAAACGTCGATAATGCTGACAGAATAAAAGCAAAACTGATCGTCGAAGCAGCCAATGGGCCAGTGACTTACCAGGCTGACCAGATTCTTAATAAAAAAGGCACTGCCATTCTACCCGATGCATACGTTAATGCAGGAGGCGTAACGGTTTCTTATTTTGAGTGGATACGCAATTTATCTCATAT
>Ga0316205_10001981_pt1 | contig 23076 bp, 20 predicted proteins | sample 3monthpyrite_MG_FD_204941 | JGI IMG/M metagenome (GOLD analysis project Ga0316205, IMG submission 204941) | Microbial mat bacterial communities from mineral coupon in-situ incubated in ocean water Damariscotta River, Maine, United States -... | ecosystem: Environmental > Aquatic > Marine >... | reverse complement strand
TAAGAAGCGGGTCAGTATGATTGCCCATCACGACAATTTAGTTACTACAATGCCGTGTGTTACATATGTCATTACAATAACAAATATTATATAAGCAACTTAATCATAACATGAATGCATTACCAGCTAAGAATGATAGCGCTGTTCCATCTGATTCTCGTTTCAGATTGCAACTATTAGGTGTCGAACTGATACTACAATTTATCGGTATTCTTACCTTTTATAGTATAAATCGCTCAAATTTCGCATTACCAAAACTCTTTCTTATTATTTTTGCCTGTATTGCAGCAGTCAGAATTATTGCGCAGCTAAGGCAGCAAAGTTCTGCTACAGCGGACACGAGCTCCAGTTTTCTGACAATTCTTGCCAGTTTTCTAAATGGATTATTGTGGGCGGCACTCGTACTAAAGCCTGAATGGCTAATTCAGGGTTATACACCCAGCAGTTCCTTGCTTGAGGTGATTCTGATTATTGTAACTATTGCCAGTTTTATCGGTGCTTCGCTAAGACCGTGGCCATTCGTAGCATTTTTTATCCCGGTTTTAGGTGCCCCTTTGTATCTTGCCATCTTGAGTGAAAATCTGGAGCAGATGACTATCTGGTTCTTGATGCTACTCGCTACGTCTATATTAGCGATTACCGGACATAAACATGGACAGCTATTTTTCAGGATCAGGTCAGTCACACGTCAAAATGCTTCGTTAATGAAAAATTTAACCGATACAAGAAATGAAGCAGTCAAGAATAAACAATTGATCGAACGTTCCAATCAGAGTCTCTTACATGAGGTAGAAGAACGGAAACGTGCGGAAGAAAAAATCCGTGAGTCGGAAAATGAACTGAGCGCAATACTGACCGAGCTCCAGGATACCTATTTAAGGGTTGATATAGATGGCAATATTCTGAAATTATCTCCTTCCGTAGAATTTATGTCTGGTTATAAAGTTGAAGAGCTACTGAATACAAAATGGAAGAAATTATTTGTTAATCCTGTGGATTGTGGTGACTTCCTCGATGCTCTGGATAAACAACTGGGGCACTTGCATAACTATGAGATCAATTTACTAAACAAGGATGGAAATGAAATATGGGTATCGATTAACTGTCATTATTTTAGAGAAAACAATGTTATTGCAGGATTTGAAGGTACAGCACGTGATATTACCGACAAACGTCTGGCAGAAGAGACTGTTTTTCACCAGAAAGAGCGACTTAGTGTCACGCTTGCCTCTATTGGAGATGGCGTTGTCACGACTGATATTAATGGATTGGTCGATTATCTGAATCCCAAAGCTGAAGCATTGACAGGCTGGACTAATGAGACCGCTCTCGGAAATCCGCTTGCTGCAGTTCTCAATCTTGTTGATGAAGACAAAGGCAATCACATTGAGTTGTCTGTCATCGATTGGATGGAATCAGGTAAGCTGGTCGAGTTTATGGAACCTGCCATGTTGGTCAGTAAAGATGAAAGTAGGCAAGTTGCGATAGAATTGACGGCTGCTTCGATACACGATTCACTAGGTGAATGTGTCGGTGCTGTGATGGTCTTCCGTGATGTCACCAAGGTCCGCAGTCTGACTAAACAGCTTGCTTTTCAAGCAACGCATGATGCTTTAACCGGACTGCCCAATCGTGTCGAATTTGAAAATCGCGTGCAACAGGCTTTACGTACTGCACAGAGTGGCAAGAAAAAACACGCTATATTTTATATCGACATGGATCAGTTTAAAGCGGTCAATGATACAGCCGGTCATCATGCTGGAGATGAACTATTGCGACAGTTATCACAGCTTATGCAAGGTCTGCTCAGGACGTCCGACACGCTTGCCAGACTGGGCGGTGATGAATTTGGTGTGTTATTACCTGGATGTCCGTTACCGATGGCTGAAGAAATTGCCGAAAAAATGCGCGCTGCTGTAGAAGAATTTCGTTTCACCTGGGAAGGGGATGGTTTTAAAGTAGGGTTGAGTATTGGTGTGGTTCCCATGCAGGAGGAATCGGTCGATTTGACCAGTTTGTTGCAAGCGGCTGACTCTGCCTGTTATGTGGCCAAGGATAGAGGCAGGAATTGTGTGCATGTCTTTAAACCCAAGGATATAGAGATAGCCGAACATCGCGATAAAATGCAGTGGATGCAACGCATACAGACTGCTTTGGATGATGACGCATTTGTGTTGCACTTTCAGCCTATCGTTGAAACCAGTCATAAAGCACTGAAGACTGGTTTGCATGGGGAACTGTTAATACGGATGCTTGATACAGACGGAAAAAGCCTGGTTATGCCAGGGGCTTTTATTCCCACTGCCGAACGTTTCCATCTAATGCCGAAAATTGATAGATGGGTTATACAGCATGCGCTCAAGGCCATTAGTGAAAATCAATCGGCAGGCATTGATCTTGAACTGTGTTCAATCAATTTATCCGGTCAGTCAATGGGTGATATGCAACTGGTTGAATTTATCATGGATGAATTCAAATCGAGCCAGGTATCTCCTCATAAAATTTGTTTTGAAATTACTGAAAGTGCGGTCATAGCCAATCTCGATGCCGCACGTCAATTTGTCCTCAAGCTCAAGGATATTGGCTGTAGTTTTGCACTGGATGATTTTGGATCAGGATTAAGTTCATTTGATTATTTGAAGAATCTGCCCGTGGACTATGTCAAGCTGGATGGGGCGTTAATTCGCGATGTGGCGACCAACAAAGTCAGTCAGGCAATGGTGCATGCAATTAATTATGTTTCTCATGTCATGAACATGAAATCTATTGCAGAATATGTGGCTGACGAGCAAATATTATATCAATTACGCCGTATATCCATAGATTATGTTCAAGGCTATGAGATTGGTAAGCCCAATCTGTTCAGCGTGGGAAATCTGCAGCAATTATCAGGCAAACGCGACAGAAAATAATTTGATAAAGTACTTGTCAGTGATGCGTTTCATTCGTCAAGGATTCTCGGCCAACGGTTATGAATAGCATCTTTATCTTCAGGACTAATTGTAACCACATAGACGCGGGTTTCTGATTTATTTTGCACGACCAGTCCCTGTATAAAAGTTGACGAATCGATATCAAACCAGTGACTTGTGCCGTTCTTATCTTTTTCCATAAACCGGTCAACTGCTATTTTAACCGGTGTCGGATGATATTTCTTCCAGACACCTTTTCTAATTGACTCAAGCCTGGCCCAGCCACCTAAAGGGAAAGCCCCAGTTTGCTTTTCACGGCGCCCCCAGGGAACGAGAACGATGTTACCGGATTTATTTTTTACCGGTAAGCGTGCTTCCGGGTTAGGGAAATAGCTTCGAATCATTTCATCATTGAAAGTAAATTCAACTCCGCCACACATTTAGTCTCTACTCTCCTGGTCAGTAATTGACAAGTTGTTCATGAGATGGGTAGATATGAAGGTTTATTTTTCGGTGTCCATACCGGCTGTTTATCCATCACGCGTCTAAATAACGGATGATTTAACAAAACATTAAGCCATGCACGCAAATTAGGGAAGGGTGAATGGTCGAACCAGTCTTTATCTACAAAAGCATACTGACGAATAAAAGGAAACAGGGCAACATCTACCAGGCGCATATTCTCATCCATGAGATAGGATTGGTTTTGTAATCGTTGTTCGAGTTTATCCAGGAATGGCATTGTTCTATCGCGGTATGTTTGCTGAGTATGTTCAGGAAATCTATCGGCGTATTTATAGTGATCCAGTAGTGGTTTAAAACCCTGGTCATTTTCTGTTATCAATTCAAACTGAATGAGGTTGAACTGTTCGTTGTTTTTATGCAACCAGGCATCCGGGTCTGACAATGATAATGACCATCGCATGATATCAAGGCTTTCATCGATGATATGGCTCCCATTTTCAATCAGGACGGGGACCGTGGCTTTTGGGGAAATATTGATCAGTTCTGCAGGTTTGTCACGCAGGTCGACCTCTCTAAGTTCAACTGATAGTTGGCTGTAGCTAAGAGCCATACGTGCCCGTATCGCGTAGGGGCAGCGCCTGAATGAATACAAAATGGCGGGTTTAGCTTTATCCGGAATATTCATTAAAACAACTCATAAAATCCAGCTCTGGTATGGAAACAAGAAATTCAGGTACAAGCTTTGTACGATATAGCAGAAATTGTCAATAAAAGATGGTGATCTTGTATTGATATTTCATTAATTTCAATGGGATAATAAGCCCGGTTCTAGTCTGGATCCAACTAGTTGCCGACTCATAATGTGATGATAGTCATTAAGCACTGCAACAGACCATGGTAATGTAGAAGCTTTACAGGACCTGACTATCAATACTTGAATGTCTAATAATCCTGACAGAGGCGTAATGAATAGAATTTCAATCAGAAAAGATGGTCAAACCCTAAAGGATTATATTCTTGATCATGGCAGTGTGACCATTGGTCGTGCCAAAGATAATATGATTCAGTTACATGATGAGACCATCAGTGCCCATCATGCCAGAATCATTACTATATTTACTGCCAGTCATATTGAGGATCTGGGAAGTACCAATGGCACCTTTGTTAATCATCGTAAAGTAGTGAAACATACCTTGCACTCAGATGACATCATTACAATTGGTGGTACGCAAATAGTCTTTTATACGGATGAGAATAAAGATCCATTGGCCGAGCCGGCTAATCAAGGCAATGTACTTCCTGATGCTACTGAAGTTATCGGTGATAGTAAAACGGCTCGAATTGATGAAGCTGGAGTTACCGATTTGGAAAGCGGTAATGGACCTGATACTGTCTTTAATGCAGAGCAGGCCAAGCAACCTCTATATACAGAAAATTCTCCCGCTGTAGCAAGTACTGACCAATCAAGCACTGCCAAACGCAACTTAATTCTGGCAGCGGTCATCACTGTGATACTCATCGCAATTTTGTATGCATTATTGGATTAGATGCAGGACAACGGGCATTTGAAGTAATTAAGCGATGCTTATTTTATCTGTAAACCTTTTTAATAACGTAACCTAATGTATCGGAACTAAGCATGTTAACTTTCATTTCAAAATTGTTACCCATTAAACAGCTGTTATTATGGGCTGCATTAGTGGGGTGTTTTCCTATACATGCTGATGTGCTCGTATTGGTGCATGGTTGGCGTAGCAATGCAGATTCATGGATGAATAGTGGTGTTCACGCTGTCCTGACCAGAAATGGTTGGCAGGATGCTGGTATGACCGAAATGAGTCCTGGTGGCATCAGGCTGCTGCAGCTAAATAAGCCGACCGGGAAAAACAAGTTATACCGGGTCAATCTACCGGCCCATCTTGGCTTACAGGCACAAGCAGATTTTTTAAGACCCCAATTAAACTATCTTCGCCAACTAAATGTTGGTGAAAAGTTCATTATCGCTGCACACTCCGCAGGCGGCATTGTCAGTCGTATGGTGCTGACTCAGCAAAACATGCCTGAAATCGAAGCCTTAATCACTATTGCTTCCCCTCATTTAGGGACACCCCGTGCAGCTGAGGGGCTCGATATTGGTCATTCAAAACCCTTCTTTTGTCCAGGCCCTGGTCTTGAAATTGTCAAGAATATTATCGGTGGAGATGACTACCGCTATTTGCGTCATTCCGATGCGCTGCTGGTAGACTTACTGCCAGCTAGACAAGGCAGTATCCTGAATTGGCTCAATCAACAAGCCCATCCAAATATTCATTATCATTCCATCATCAAGCAGCTGAGTGGTTCCGATAATGACGGCGTGGTTCCGGTGTTCAGCCAGGATATGAATAACATTCTACGCGTGCAAGGCCAATCAACAACACACCGGACCTTTTCAAATCATGCGTTGAATCCACTGGATGGAGAGTTAATCGTAAAAATTCTTCTTTCAGAATCTTAACGCGTCTTATTCCTGCATATCAGGTAATCTTAAATCAGTCTGTGAGCGAAGACTCATGTCTGATTGTGATGTTAAGATTACATTTTACGAATAGCCAAGGTATCTAATTTTATCAATTGTCATGATTGAAGATTTTTCACCTATCTACCAGTCGCGTGAAGAATTGTTGACCACGCTAACGACTGGTGTAACCCTCATTACTGGTAATCAACGTGCCGCACTGACATTACAGGCAGCGTATGCGCGCATTCAGGCGGGCAATGGGCAGCTGGTTTGGGAAAGTGCAGATATCCTGAACTGGAACTCCTGGTTACAGAGATGCTTTATTCAGATTGCATCAACCGGGCCCGCTGAAGATCTTCCTTTGTTACTGACCGACATGCAAGAGCGTATTGTCTGGGAAAAAATTATCTCAACTATTATTGATGACGATTCCTTGCTGCAACTCAGTCAGACAGCACGGCATTGTATGTCCTCCTGGAAGCTGATACAGGATTATGAAATTAAACTGCAAGAGCTTGCAGCTCATAGCCATGATGAGCATCAATTTTTTGTCAGATGCTGTCGAGCCTTTAGTAAGCAATGCAAACAGAATAACTGGTTAACGATGGCACAGTTGCAGACTTTTCTTTGTCAAAGTGAGAGTTTTCTACATTCTTTCGAAAATACTTCATTGTTTATTACTGGCTTTGATGAACTAAAACCTCAACAGAAAACCTTATTGTCAACGTTACGCGCAGCCAACCATACGATTAGCTGGATAGAGCACTCTAAGAAAGATTCATCTGTCTTGCGACTTTCGCAAAATGATAGCCACGCAGAGATTTTAGCCGCAGCGCGTTGGTCCAGACAGATTGTTGAACAGCAGCCACAAGCCCGTGTTGGTATCGTCGTTGCTGAATTGAGTCAGCTAAAAAGCAGAATTCAAACCCTGTTTGATCGAGTCATGACTTCATCTGCTATTACCTCCTCGGGTTATGAACAGGAACGTCCTTTTAATATTTCTCTGGGGTCGAGGCTCAGTCAGTATCCATTGATTCAGGTTGCCCTGTTATTGCTACGCTGGCAACAAAGCAGCATTGCTATCGAAGATATTTCAGTCTTATTACATTCGCCTTATGTTAAAGGTTGGCAAGAAGAGCGTTATGCGCGAGCGCACCTGGCCAGACAACTGAATGAGTTTCGGCAGCCAGAAATTACCCTGAAACAGCTCACAGGCCTGGTCAATAAAGCCGGGCGCTATCATTGCCCATTATGGTTTACGATGATGACATCGCATCAGGCAACACTAAAAATGCTACCCGCACGCGATCAAGCATCTAATTGGTTGCGGCACTTTAGTGAGGTGTTAAGTATTTATGGATTTCTACAAGGAAGGTCTCTGGACAGTGCTGAATACCAAACCGCAGAAGCCTGGCAGAAATTACTCATCGAATTAAATCGTGTTGATAGCATCAGTAGCTATGTAACCCGATACCAGGCCTGGCAATACTTGTCTCAGGCTGCCTCAGACAGCATTTTTCAACCTCAATCAAAAGAGGTGCCGATACAAATACTGGGTGTACTGGAAGCCCAGTATTTACAATTTGATTATCTTTGGGTGATGGGATTGCACGACGGCAACTGGCCACCGGCTTCGCAACCTGATGCTTTTATTCCATTATCACTGCAACGTAAATATGATATGCCGCACAACAGTGCTGTAAGGGAACTTAGTGTCGCTCAGAGTCAATTAAACCGACTAAACAAAAACGCTGATGAAGTCATTCTTAGTTATCCTGGTCAACAAGGCGATGAAATTTTAAGGCCCAGCGCATTGATAGCTGACTACCCGGAGATCGAATGGAGCCAGCTTGATAAATGGAGTGAACCGTTATGGTCTACACGTATTTTTCAGGCAGGTACACTGGAATCCTGGCAGGACGAAGAAGTTGCGCTAGGTGACCATGAGCGTATTTTCGGGGGAAGTCAGGTACTGAAGTTACAATCGTTATGTCCATTTCGTGCATTCGCCGTAATACGATTGGGGGCATCTACCGAAAGTGAGGTGTCGGCCGGACTGGATATGGCAGAGCGGGGTAATTTACTGCATAGCACACTGGAGTTGTTCTGGCAGCAGACGATTGACTCGGCTAATTTATTAAAACTCACTACGAATGAATTGCAGCAGCGTTTACAAGTTTGCGTAGAACGTGCACTTAAGAAAGTAGAAGCCCAGTTGCAGATGCCTTTGAATAAGCGCTTTCGACAGCTCGAGAAACAAAGGCTTATTGAGTTGGTTCAGGAGTGGCTTTTGTTGGAGAAACAGCGGCTCCCGTTCAAAGTGGTCGATATCGAGAAAAAAATCAATCTTCCTATCAAGCATTTATCAATCAATATAAAAATTGACAGAGTAGATGAGCTGGAATCGGGCGGGCATCTGTTAATTGACTATAAAACCGGAAAAGTCAGCCCGAGACAGTGGCAGGGTGATCGACCGGAAGATCCACAGCTACCTCTATATAGTATGTCAATGCCCGATGAGTTATCAGGGTTATTGTTTGCACAAGTACGTGCAAACGAGACCTGTTTGAATGGGATTAGCCAACAGGCAGAAATCTTACCGTCGTCAGTCAGCAATAATAAAATCCAGCAATTATCAACAGAGGAATGGTCACTTCAGACAGAAGAATGGCGTGAATCAATAGAGAGTCTTGCCGAAGGTTTTGTGCAGGGATATGCAAAAGTGGATCCTGTTAATTTTCCTGCCACTTGTCGCTATTGTTCTCTATCACAAGTGTGTCGAATTAATGAAGTCCATCCGGATACTCTTTATTCTGATGTTGAGGATATGTCATGACTGCGGTGGTGTCGGACAGCAAGGTCAGACAACGCGCTATTGACCCTCGTGCATCTTTCATCGTACAGGCGCCGGCCGGTTCCGGTAAAACAGCCTTGTTGGTACAACGGATATTAGCTTTGCTGGCTGGTGTTGAGCAACCAGAGGAAATTCTGGCCATCACTTTCACACGTAAGGCCGCCAGTGAAATGCGTGAAAGAATTATTGCAGCGTTGCGTGATGCTGATAGTCATCAATCAGAGGTAAATGATTATCAGCGGCGTACATTTGAATTGGCGCGAGAAGTTCTGCAGCGAGATCGCGAAAAACAATGGGAGTTATTAAAAAATCCTGCACGTTTACGTGTGCTGACGATAGATTCATTATGCGCGAGTCTGGTCAGACAAATGCCACTGTTATCAAATTTTGGCGCCTTGCCAAAGATTGCAGATGACTCGCAGGTACTTTATCAACTCGCTGCACAAAGAACTATTCACGAGCTGGAAGGCGAATCTGAATGGTCTGCATCGATCGAATATCTAGTGGCTCATCTGGATAATCGCCTGGAATACTTGCAAACTTTAATTTGTAATATGTTGGCAAAAAGGGATCAGTGGTTAAGGCATATAGCCGACCCTGCACACCCGGGTCTTTATCGAGATCGTCTTGAAGCAGCATTCACAAATCTAATGGAGACACTGTTTTCAGATCTTAGTGAGGTTTGGCCAGAAGGTCTATCTCCAAAGCTACTAGCCTTGCTGCAGTTTTCACAAAAAAATCTTTTATTGAATACAGCTGATGGTTCGGCTGACGCAATTGTTGATAGATTCCCCAGCTTTGCAGTTTCTGATCATCAGGGATGGCAGGCGGTGGCTGATTTGATTCTGACTGCAAACGGCCAAATACGTAAGACTGTGAACGTAAGGCAAGGTTTTCCTACCAAAAAAGCCGCTCAGAATGCCCAGGAAGGTGAATTAAATGAACGCATGAAGCAGGAAATGATCTCTGTATTGGATCAGCTTTCCTTAATAGCGTCTTTGGACATCAAATTAAAAAGTATTAGAGATTTACCGAGCCCACATTACAGCGAAGATGAATGGCAAACGATGCAAGCATTGTTCGAATTGCTGAGGCTGTCAGCAGCTCAGCTTCAATTGGTTTTTAAAGATCATGGGCAGGTTGATTATACAGCCATATCACGCGCAGCAGTCATGGCCCTGGGAACTTCTGAACAACCCACTGATCTTGCATTGGTTCTGGATTATCGTATTAATCATCTTCTGGTTGATGAATTCCAGGACACGTCACAGTCACAATACCAATTGCTAAAAGGTCTCACCGCCACCTGGGAAGCAGGCGATGGTAAGACGGTGTTTCTCGTTGGCGATCCGATGCAATCCATTTACCGTTTTCGTGAAGCAGAGGTCGGGTTGTTTATAGAAGCCTGGAATAGTGGATTAGGCCATATCGAACTGGAACCCTTAAATTTGCATGTCAATTTTCGTTCACAGGGAGGATTAATTGACTGGTTCAATCAAACCTTTAGCAAAATCATGCCACCGCACAACAATATGGAAACCGGTGCGATTCAATACACGCATTCAAATGTTTTTCATGCAGCATTGTCTGAGCCTGCTTGCCGTGTCTATCCCCACGAAGATAAAGATAGTTTTGATGAAGCAAACCATGTCATAGAGATCATTGCTAGTACTCGTAAGCGTCATCCAGACTCGTCGATCGCTATCCTGGTACGTGGAAGGAATCACTTGCCAGCTATCCTGCAGCAACTTAAGCAAGCTTCAATCAGATACAGGGCTGTTGAGATCGAGGCACTGGTTGATTGTCCTGTTATTCTGGATTTGCTGGCGCTGTATAAGGCGTTACATCGACCGGCAGATCGTATTGCCTGGATTGGTTTGTTACGCGCACCCTGGTGTGGACTGGATCTAGCGGATTTAAATACAGTTTGTGGTCATGACCATGATAAAAGCATTATGGAGCTATTACAGAACCAGAAGCTGATAGAGCAACTCAGTAGCGAATCTCAACAGCGACTTACTCATGTGAGATCGGTGTTAATGGATGCAGTTGATAACTGTTATCGCTTACCCTTACGTGATTGGGTAGAAGGCGTTTGGTCTAGTTTGGGGGGACCTGCCTGTCTTGCCCATCAAGCTGACATGGACAATGCTGAAGTTTTTTTTCAATTACTTGAAAAGCTGGATCAGCTGCCACTACAGGAACAGTTTAATGAGTTGTATCGCGCATTAGAAAAGCTGTATTCACTCGCTGATACGCATGCCGATGAAAAATTACAAGTGATGACGATCCATAAAGCAAAAGGATTGGAATTTGACTGCGTAATTCTACCGGGACTTGGGCGTCGTCCAGCCAATAATGATACCGATTTAATGAAATGGCTCGAACGACCCAATCAGTCACATGGGAGCGATCTGTTACTGGCTCCTATCAAACAAATGGGTGACCAGATCAATGCCAAGTATCGCTTACTCAATGAATACGAAAAGCAAAAAGACTGGTATGAAAGCAGTCGTTTGTTATATGTAGCTGCTACGAGGGCGCGTCGTGAACTTCATCTGCTCGGTCATATTAATCAAACTAGCAGTGCATCGCATGCGATAAAACCCGCTACAAGTTCATTGCTATCACATCTCTGGCCTGTCGTAGCGCCTGTTTATATGAAAGCATTCAATAAGCAGTTAGAGAATATTGAACGAACAGAAGCAATCCAGTTGTCTTCATCGGTAGAGCCTCAGCATTTCATGCGTCTTGCACGCTCATGGGAGGTTCCGGCCCAACCTGAATCCTGTTTATTCACACCCCGAGAGAACAACGCAGTTCACGATGACATCGAATTCGACTGGGCAGGCATCAATGCGCGATTGATTGGTACGGTTGTCCATGAAATACTCTGTGAATTGAGTTCCAGGTCTGCAGCAAATTATATTGAATCCTTCTGGAAACAATTTTGCCGCACTCGCCTCATTCATTTAGGTATGAATGAGGCTGACCTGAATGAAGCGATTGACAGAGCCATGTTAGCAGTGAGTAACTGTCAAAAAGACCCTCGCGGACAGTGGATTCTTGATTCTCAGCATAGAAATGCCCGGTCCGAGTATGCCTTAACATCACAATCAGGCCGTCAGACCAGGCATGTGGTCATTGACCGCACTTTTGTCGATGAGAATGGATATCGCTGGATAATTGATTATAAGACAGGGTTTCATACAGGATCTGATCTGAATGAATATCTGGATCGAGAAGTTATGCGATACAGCGCACAGTTGGACTTTTACGCGCGTACCATAATGACATTAGATCCCGCGCCAATTAAACTGGGCTTGTATTTTCCACTGATGCAGGCATGGCGAACATGGGACTATAAAAGCGACAAGTAAATCACGCCTCAATCAACAAACAGGATAGATATGCTCGGTAATACCCCCATAGCCACGTGGCTCTTATACTTGTTAGCCGTGACAGTGCTTGCAGGCCTGGTAGTATTATTGATTATATTATTGGCCAAGCCTAATACACAACGGGCAATACGACGTGCACTGAAAAAAATTTCCTATGATTCCGTTTACTCAGTGTCACTGGATCTAGGGGGCGAACACTTTGCTTATTTTGATTATATAGCCGTCATCGATGGTGGGTTTCTGGTGATAGATTTGAAGGACTACGCCGGGCATATTTTTGCAGCAGATAAAATTGATATGTGGACCCAAATACAAAACCGTAAAAGTTATCAATTTGTGAATCCAACGTTTGAGTTACAAAACAAAATTGAATTATTGAAGCTCAAACTTCAACATCATCATATTACCGGCATTGTAGTTTTTACTGATCATGCAGATTTTCCCAAAGGGCAGCCAGATAACGTATTGCTAGTGAAAGAGCTTCGCCAGTGTTTTAAGCGTCACCATAAGAAATGCGCAGATAAGGGGCTTTGGGCTGATTGGCTAGCATTTAAAAAGCTGGAACACCTTAAGCATATTAAGTAGTCAATTTGCACAATAAACGTAATTGAATAGATCTGTTTATGCGCCCCAGTGATGAATCCCTAGTTGTAAATTTTTGTACTGATTGAGTAAAATAATTGTTTTGATTATATCGCCTTGTGAAAGGCTTTGCTGGGCGATCTGTAAACTGGCATGAAAATGGCCAGGATGAAATTTATCAGCAGTCACTTCCAGGGTCTGCTTCTTAGGTGAGGCATCTTGCTTATTTTGTGTAGGATAACAAGGACGTAAGGTAACGTGCCATATGGCTGCTGAACCATTAAACTGCCCTTGATAAGTAAAAGCGATTTCATCAGCAGTTACAGGTTTGTTTAGTGTGTATTGATAAGTTGAATGCAAAGGCTGTCTATGTCCTCAAACGCTATCAGAAAAATGTATTTTAGCATTGATATCAGCCATGATCAGTATCTACTCTATTATCAGGGCGCGGTTAATAATATTATTGTTACCAGTACAGAGGGCGCCAGAATACAGTTTCCAGCAAAATTCATGCAAAAATTTGTAACGCACGGTGGTATAAAAGGCCAATTCGAAATACAATTTAATGAATCAAATAAACTGGTATCACTCAATCAAATTGATTGATATATTGATCTTGTTACTTGCCACTTAATAGGTAATAAATAATATGACAATGAACCAGTCGTTAGATTAACTTGATGAACGAGGAATTCATATAATAAAAAAATGAAAAAATTTCTTGGAAATCTATTTTCGTCAGGAAAAGGCGCGAAAAATTCAGATGAGATCAAATCGCCAAGTCTCGATTTGAATATTGCACGCCTGAGTCAAAAGCCACGACAACTGGATACCAACCCTGCTAATTTAAGACAGCATCTAGATCAGTTTATAAGGACACGGTCTCAGCAAATCCTTGAAGCTGAAGAATACCTAGTAAAAATTAATAAAGTTGAGTTGAAGTCTGCTGTCAGGGCTAACTTGCTTAATACCACTTTTGAGACTACTTCTGACAGTATTATGTACTTTTATCGAAAATATCTTGGTAAAGGTACCAGTTTTCCTGAATCAGAGGAACGCAAAACTGAATTGACAGCAGCGATAAATTTGTTACGTCAACTCATTACTTCATCAAAAATTATATTTTCCAGTGAATATTCTTCAAGTAAGTCCTTGCACAAGGACAATGCCTTCTTGAAAAGTTCTGCAACTTACATCCTTCAATTAACTATCTGGTTACAACGTTTTCTGGCGATCAGATTCCAAAGCCTGGCTCCGAATGAATGGCATGATCTGAACCTTATTTATTTTACCAGTGTTGATGTATTTAATCTGGATAAGCCATTGGATTTAATTGAACATCTCGAACTTAATAAAGCCAGCAGTATTATTGCTGCTGAGCATCATCATTTGAGTCTGAATGAATTATATAAGTCAATCCAGATATTTGGACTTCTGGATATCACTGGCTGGCCATCATCGGCCACACAATCCATTGAATGGTTTTTGGATAAACACCGATCTGTTATCAAAGTTCATTTAAATAGTGATTGTCCAGGTGACGATTGCGCGGCTGTCATAGGGTCGCAGAGTTCAGCGGCGAAACTCGGTCCACAAAGCAAAGAGAAGCCTGGATGTTATTTTGATCTGACAGAATTAAAAATCATTATCCGCGATACGATAAAACAAAATGAAAAGAGAAAATTTATAGGAGAAGATGAAAAGCAACGACTTCAACCTAAGGGTCATATAGAGGAATTGACATCTAATCAGAGCTATTTGGCATTATTGGAAAAATGCTTAACTTCCCGTCAACGACAATCTGATCGTAAATCTCTTTATGGCGCAAGAACAATTAACATATACACTGGTTTGTCAGAAAGTTATCGTGTCTTATATGAACATAAATATCCACCTGATCCGCGAGACAAGAACAGTGGATTACATGATGCAGCGGCAAGAAGTTCCTCGCTGCTCTTTGATGAATCTCATACTGAAGATGAATGCCGTTGGGTTGTGATAAATGTGAGTGAGAATGGTTATTTGATACGTACCCGTGAAACCCGTTATATGCATGCAATGGAAGTTGGGCAAGTCGTGACCTTACGTGGTGAAGAAGAACAGGGTAAAGCCCCTTCATTAGGATACATTACACGGCTGCATAGAGTGAATAGCGAGGAACTTGATATGGCGGTTGTCAAAATTTCTAGCAATGCTGAAGCGGTGACGGTGCTGGAGCCTGGACAGGATCTGGACTCCCAGGATAAGTTGCCTGGTATATTGCTCCAGACAGCAGATGAACATTGGAATATTATACTTCCTCGCTATGTTGAATTTTTAACGGGCACTCCTGCAGTCATCGATAAAAAGACAGAAAAAATACCCGTGCGTTTAGGTGAATCAGTTGAAACCAAAGATGGCTTCGTTATGTTTAGAGTGCGATCCCCAATGTTAAGTTCCTGATGATCTTTCATTAATATAATCAGGTTCAACTACTGTACATTATCCTGTTTTCCTGCTTCAATAATCTAATCAAATATTCCTCAGGCAGTAATAAAATATATAAATATGTCTATGTTATCAGTTGCAGCTAAGATATTGAGTTTGTGTTTTCTGCTAGGCAGTTTATCCAGTTATGCTGAAGTAGTTGATATTGAGTCTCCCGAATTCGATGACAGTATCCTTGAGGAAGTGATCGATAAACCGGCTTGGTTCAAACTGAGTTTTCTCGATATTAAAGAAGACGTGACTGAAGCTGAAAGTAATGGCAAAAAGGGGCTAATTCTTTATTTTGGAATGGAAAAATGCCCCTATTGTAAAGCCTTGCTAGAAGTTAATTTTGCCAAAATTGATGTAGCAGAATATACACAAAAGAATTTTGATGTCGTCGCGTTTGATGTTAAGGGTAACAGAACTGTTACAACCATGAGTGGAAAGCAGATATCAGAAAAAAAATTCGCGATACAAAATAAAGCGAATTTTACTCCAACCTTGATATTTTTAAACAAACAAGGAAAAGAAGTGCATCGAATGGTGGGTTACCTGCCGTTGTATGCGTTTACAGCCGGGCTGGAGTATGTCGCTGACGAGCACTACAAGACAGAAAGTTTCAAGCAGTATCTGGCTCGAGGTGAGTTACTTAATATGCCTGAAAAGGGTGATATTAACTACCGGGAATTTTCTACCAGCCAACCTTATATGCTACAGCGGAATGTTATTAATGCACAACGTCCGTTACTGGTCATTTTTGAACAGGGGAGTTGTCATGCCTGTAATGTACTCCATGCTGGACCCTTTAAAAATACATCAATCTTGAGTAAATTATATCAACTCGATATTGTACAACTGAATATGTGGGGTGATGAGAAAATTGTTGATGTAAAAGGTGAAAAGAAGACAGCCAGGGAATGGGCTAATTCTTTGGGTATTTATTACACACCGACGCTCCTGTTCTATGATGAGCAGGGTGAGCAGATTGTTAGTCTGGCTTCGGTTGCTCACTTTAATCGACTCAACAATCTACTCAATTATGTAACTACCAAAGGCTATAAAAAGTATAAAAACCTGGCAGACTGGAATAACAGGGAAGCCCAGGATAATTAATGCTATCAAGGTTGCGTTTGCAGAATATTTGAGCATGGATAATAAACAAGCAATCCAGCTACAGTGTTATTAACTAAATAGTTGAAGCCATGGTCAGTACCCGCAAAACATCTGTCAAACAACCGAAAAGCGCTCCATTCTCACCCGAAAAATGGATTCAGCAAATCACTGATCTTTACTCTGCCGATCAAGTCAAACGAATAAACGAAGCAGCCAGGCTAGCCTTGGATGCGCACGATAACCAACTACGTGCATCTGGAGAGGCCTATAGTACTCATGTCTTCAAGGTTGCCGAAATACTGGTAGATTTAAGACTGGATGAGGAGGCCATTATTGCTGCCTTGCTGCATGACGTGGTTGAGGATACAGAAATTACCCTGGATGACATCAATACGAAGTTTGGTGAGCAGGTTGGGCATTTGGTCGATGGTGTTACTAAAATGGAATTAGTTAATCATCCGGGTGAAAAATCCAGTAAAACGGCGAGGCGTGTCTGGGATAGTGCGGAAAGTCTCCGCAAAATGCTATTGGCAATGGTTGAAGATGTCAGAGTCATTTTGATTAAACTGGCAGACCGATTGCATAATATGCGCACCTTATCGCATCTATCAACTGACAAACAGCAACGCATCGCTGAGGAGACCATGGCCATCTATGCTCCTCTGGCGAACCGTCTGGGCATATGGCAAATAAAATGGGAGCTGGAAGATCTTTCTTTTCGCTATCTCAACCCTGAGAAGTATATACATATCGCCAAATTACTGACCGAACGTCGACTGGACCGTGAAGCGTTTATCGATAATGTCATGGCAATTCTACAAGCAGAATTGGATAAAACGGATATCCAGGCAGAACTATCCGGCAGGCCAAAACATATATACAGTATCTGGAAGAAAATGGAAGGTAAAGGAATTGATTTCCATGATATTTTTGATGTCAGTGCAGTACGTGTACTGGTCGATAATATTGCAGACTGTTACGCGGTCCTGGGTATCGTCCATACACTCTGGCAACATATACCCAAAGAGTTTGACGATTATATTGCCACACCCAAAGGTAACAATTACCAATCCCTGCACACGGCAGTCGTTGGCCCAGGAGGTAAAACGCTTGAAGTTCAGATACGTACTCATGAAATGCATGAGCGATCCGAACTCGGCGTGGCATCACATTGGCGTTACAAGGAGGGTTCCCGTTATGACCCGGGTTATGAGCAAAAAATAGCCTGGCTCAGACAATTGCTTGAATGGCAGGATGAAGATTCCACGGCGGATGATTTTGTTGACCGATTCAAATCTGAAGTCTTTGAAGATCGGGTCTATGTCATTACCCCCAAAGGTAACGTGGTCGATTTATCATCCGGAGCGACCCCATTGGATTTTGCCTATCACATTCATACTGAAATAGGGCACCGATGTCGAGGCGCAAAAATTAACGGTAAAATTGTTCCGTTAACCTATACCCTTAAAACAGGTGATCAGGTAGAAGTACTCACGACCAAAACAGGCACACCAAGTCGAGACTGGTTAAATACCCATTTAAACTATCTCAAAACATCACGGGCGAGAGCAAAAGTAAGAGCCTGGTTTACCCAACAGGATACGGAAAAAAATATACGTGCAGGAAAAAATATTCTCGATAAGGAACTTTCGCGTCTTGGTTATAACACTGTTAACCAGGATAGTCTGGCAGAGCGATTAGGATTTAAAAACAGCCTGGAACTGGCAGCCTCATTGGGTAAGGGTAATACGACCCTGGTGCAAATTGCTGAAGCAGGGCAGAGCTTATTGTTCCCAGCTTCAAAAGATGAAGAGTTTGCAGACTTTGAGCGAACCACTGTGGATAAGGATATCTCGGGTGATATAAAAATATATGGCGTGGGTAATCTGTTAACCTCAATGGCGCGTTGCTGCAAACCTGCTCCGGGAGATGAGATTATTGGTTACATTACAAAAGGGCGCGGTATCACTATCCATCGTGCGGACTGCAGTAACCGGTTACGCCTGGCCAGCGAACGTTTGATTGATGTTGCCTGGAATCATCAGCAGCAATCTACTTATCCTGTTGATATCGCTATCTTAGCTTATGACAGGCAAGGGCTACTGAGAGATATTACTGCCGTGATGACCGATGAAAAAGTGAATGTTGTCAGTATGAACACACTGACTGACAGTGATGACCACCAGGCCAGAATGAAGTTGACAGTGGAAGTGGACAGCATTCAGCAGCTTAGTCGACTGTTGTCGAAATTAGCACAATTATCGAATGTTCTGGAAGTCAAGCGGATTGCAGCAGGTCAACAGGAATGACATGAATGGCGTCCCCGGCAGGAATCGAACCTGCAACCTACGCCTTAGGAGGGCGTCGCGCTATCCTGTTGTGCCACGGGGACTATTCAAACAATTATACCAACAAACTGCTGTTGCATGAAATTATCAATTATCATCCCCAGTTATCATGAAGATCATCGCTTGTTGGACTTGATTGCTTCATTGGCTCAATTCAGGCGGGCAGGTCACGAGATTATCGTCGTGAATGGTGATCCTAAGGACCATACGGTTAATGCAGTCGCCTCTGACGTTGATGCAATCATCACATCGGACAAAGGCAGAGCACGACAAATGAATGCAGGGGTACTACATGCGAGCGGTGATAGCTACTGGTTTTTGCATGTCGATACCGTTTTGGTTCATCCTGTTGATCAATATCTGTCCTTACTCTTGTCACTGAAACCCGAGCAATGGGGACGCTTTGATATCCAGTTTGATTCTGACCGGAGGATTTTCAAGATTGTCGCCTTTATGATGAATGTCAGATCTAGACTCACTGGGATTGCAACTGGTGACCAGGGGATTTTTATGCATCGTCAGGCATTCCAGGCTGTGCAAGGCTATACCGAGATTCCGCTAATGGAAGATATTGATCTCTGTCGTAAATTAAAACATGTTTCGCGTCCAGTTATTTCGAGGTTATTGATCCAGACTTCCACAAGGCGCTGGTATCAGCATGGCATCATTCGAACCATACTCTTGATGTGGTGGTTACGACTTCGTTTCTTTCTGGGTGCAGATCCGCACACACTGGCCAAGCTGTATGACTGACAATAGAATTTCACCTACTGTGGTGATGATGTTTGCCAAAGCCCCTATTGCAGGAAATGTGAAAACCCGTTTGGGTGATAAAGTAGGCATGAAGCGCGCCGCGCAAATCTACCGCAAGCTTTTGAGTTATATGTTAGATAATCTCGATACCCAAGCAAACATCCACATTCAGCTCTGGTGCTGGCCTGATACACGCCACCCATTCTTTCTTCATTGCGCACGCCGCTATCGACTCTCGTTACATCGTCAGCAGGGGAAAGACCTGGGAGAGAAAATGTTGCATGCAACTAAAGACAGCTGTCAGAAGCGAGGCTATGCCATTATTGTAGGGACCGATGTTCCCGAAATTGACAGTAAATTATGTCTTCAGTCGCAACATGCCCTGCAGCAGCATGACGTGGTGTTGGCGCCGACCATTGATGGTGGATATGGACTCGTTGCTATGAACAAACCTCGTCCGGAATTATTTAGAAATATGACCTGGAGTCATCAAACTGTGCTGTCTTCTACTTTAAAGCGTGCGCAGCGCCGGAAATTATCGGTACACTGTTTTAAGCCGATAAGAGATGTTGACACTTACAATGATTATAAAGAGCTGCTGCATTCTAACAGGTTGCCGGGGTATAAATAAATGAGCCCCTTATCATGTTTTCATCTAGACAGCATTCTTGGGTAGGTGTTTCATCAAGTCTCGCTGCAAAGTAGTGACTACTTTGCTTAATTCTCGCTGTTGCATGTTATCAATACCGATAAATTGACCGCCAATATGTTGAGGTTTGTTTTCTTCATTGGCTTTTATATAGCGGATTTCCAATTGACAGCGAATGGTCTGTTCTTCCGATATGCGTAATTCGCAGAAGGGGAGAATCTCTGACATGTGCACAACACAAGGAGAGTCTAATGCGATACCAGCCCCGGTTTCGGAAAGATTAATCATATTGCCATATAATGGCACACCATCTTCGCGTTTCATTTTAACAGGGATGCTAATACCCAGACCGATATTGATACGATAGCTTTGACGTTGCTGTAAATACATGACGCTTTCAGGGTATTTAATTTTATAAACTGCGATACCATCTTTCTCAAATGCTTGCAAAAGTTTCGATGAGAAACTCAGATCAATACCATTAAGCTTGGTGGAGATATTAATTGTTTTGTGAACCATGAATAATTCATGTCCATGTCTGGTATTGATTTCATCTAACAGGATAAACTGGTCATCTGCATTGATAGCAAGAAATGCACTAAAAAATATATCCGGGACACCGGGCATAGAAACTTCAAGCAGCGTACGCCTTGACTTTGCCATCTCAAGCAATCTTGCTGATTCATGAGGATTTGTGATTTTCTCGCCTTTCATACGACTATGCCCAATAGATGAGTTTTCGAAAACCAGTATTTCAATCAGACCTTGGCAATACTTCTGCCGAGCTGACGAGCTTGCGAATGTCCTTTCTCGTCATAAGTACTTTCGTTAATTTTTTCGCCATACAAAAGTGATAAGGCTTGTTTGACTACACGTAGACTCGAATCCAGCGTACTGCCATTTAGCTGATTCAGTTTTCTACATGCTTTTGCTTTGGTGAGAAATTCTTTCCAAATGGCAATCAATTGACCTTGTTGATCACAGGCCCTGAAGCATCTTTCTACGCCTTGCAAGTCGGCGTTAAACCCTAGTTTTTGAATAATAGATTGCCGCTGTTGATTGGCGTCATTGAGTGACTGTATCAGTTTATCTTTTTCGGTGCTGATTGTTAGCAATGTCTCAGCATCGTTAGGCAAGGTATTACTTTCACGCTTTAAAAGTTGTAACAATGTATCTACTTGTTGAATTTCAAGGTTCAGGGATTGTTTAAAGCGTTTGAAGCAGTCACTCTTGTTCATAAATGGTTACCTAGCTGGCAGCATATAGATAGGACTCATATAGCGTGAACCGAGCTGCAATCTGTTCAGATGAGACCTGATAATTACCACTATTAATGTTTTCTTTTATGATCGAGACTTTCTCGGCATCGACAACGGGTATGGATTCGAGTTGCTTATCGAGTTGTTGAATCAATTTAGCAGAATCGGTCAACGACAATGTATCAAGAGAAGCAGCGCCTTTCTTGTTACTAGTTAATTCTGCAGCTTTTGTAATAGAGGTTGGCTGATTAGTGCCACCTGTATTTTTAACCTGCGAGTTATTAATATTGTCTAAACTAATTGCCATATGTACAGCTCCTGAAACTACGTTAGATACTATATATGTATCGTCTAATCAGACTAAAACTTTAGCAAATTAGTCTACATCTTAATCTTGACTATGCCGTGCCTAACAGCAACACCCTCGACAATGCGTTTCGAGTTAGTGTTCTTGACTTTGACATTCTGACCCTCAGTCGCATCACCCATTGCCTTCCCCGTCATACGCACATTTATACCACCGGTTTCTGCAATGATGGTGACTAATTCACCACGCTTTACGAACTTTGATTTCACGATTTGTCGTGCTTGTAATATTTCATTGGGTCTTATGTTTCGTTTAGCCACATAACCGCTAATGTGTGCAATATCGGTAAGGTAATTACCATTCAAAGCAGTAATCTCTTTTCTTTCACGCTTAATATTACTCGCATTGAACTCCATACCTCTGGCGATAGTGCCATTTGCCAGTAAGATAGTCATAAAGGCTCTGACTTTTGCCTGTGTATAAATTTTCCATGGAGTCAGGCCTTCGCAACTGACCGCAACATTGACATTACCGGGCAATTTGCTGCCGCCTAGTTCAACGCGTAAATCACTATCACATTGCGCAAGCTTAAGGCGAGGATCGATGCTAGCGATAGATGTCTTGGCATCAATAAACCCTTGTTCAGTTGCTTTAGCCGTTAAAAATTTTTCAACAGCCTTCTGAATGCGTTGATGACTAATATACTCACCGGCGACGGCAGGGTTTTGCCATATCCAGGTCATCATCATTAAAGTAGTCAAGAATGTAGAAATAATGTTTTTCATAATTTTCAATTAAAACAGTGATCTAAATGAACAGCGATTATCAGTAGTCAAATATTTGTCGGAAATTGACTTAAACGCTAACTTGGTAAGTTAAATGCAAGAGCTATGCCGGAAATATTTCTTTAAGTTTACTGTTTATAGCGCCGATACAAGGTCACATATTTAAGAAAAAATCTAATCAGGAGTGATTGTAATGGCGGGAATGTTAGACAGTGTGGATTCGCGCACTCAGCTAGCTGGACATAACCGGCTGGAATTGTTGCTATTTCGACTCGGGAGTCGACAGCAATTCGGGATCAATGTGTTCAAGGTCCAGGAAGTCATTCAATGCCCGCCCTTAACTAAAATACCAAATGCCCACAGCGTTATTCGTGGCGTCGCCAATATGCGCGGAAAAACCATCAGTGTCATGGATCTGGCACAGGCAATTGGTATGCGACCTGTTGAGAACTATGAAGATGCTTTCATTGTTATCGCCGAATACAACCGAACCACCCAAGGATTCCTGGTTAGCTCAGTCGATCGTATTATCAATATGAACTGGGATGACATCATGGCGCCACCTAAAGCGACGGGAAGAAGTAGTTATCTAACCGCTGTGACAAAAATAGAAGATGAACTGATTGAAATTATCGACGTAGAACAAGTCATGTCTGAAGTCACTGGCAGTCAGGTCGAA
>Ga0316205_10001980_pt1 | contig 23082 bp, 22 predicted proteins | sample 3monthpyrite_MG_FD_204941 | JGI IMG/M metagenome (GOLD analysis project Ga0316205, IMG submission 204941) | Microbial mat bacterial communities from mineral coupon in-situ incubated in ocean water Damariscotta River, Maine, United States -... | ecosystem: Environmental > Aquatic > Marine >... | reverse complement strand
CAATGCACACATGATTGCATTTGGACAGATAGATTGGCTAGTAGAGGACTCAAGCTTCAGAAAAGGAAGAGTAACTCTAGTAAAAAAATACATTGAACTGCTGTACTCAGAAGTAAAGCTTGGCAAAACTGCTTTCACTATAAAATCAAGAAACACTGTTTTTCAATATTATATAAACTGGTGCGACAACTATAAACCAGAATATTTGGACAAAAAACAAAATTATAGAGCCGGTCTTGTCGCGTACACTGACAACCTAATAAATAAAACACGCACAAACGAATTAAACATAAATACAGCAGCCAATTATCAAGCTATCGCCCTTTCATTTATTGATTATATAAGCAACGATAATACCAGAATAATTTCGTCAGGCATTCCTCGCATAAAAAAGAATTCAAAACGCAATAATGCAACATTACCCCCGAGTGACCAGAAAGCAAAAAGCGCTTTATCATTATACACCTGTATATTTGAAGGCATTTATAGCTTCCTTATTAATAATGAAAAATATCCATGGAAACTTGATTTGCCAAATGAAAGCGTATGGGTTTTCCCTGGAACTAGAATAATAGCAACAAAGAAAATGCTTTCTTACAGGGAGTCCTGGAAACATAAACGATACGTATACGATTACTCAAATGGACAAATAAACAGCATAGAGTACATAATGAAAAACTTCAGAAAGTCTAACCCTCTATCTGAAGGTCAAGCAAGATCAGCAATAAAAAGATCCAAAGAGCTTATAGCGAGCTCAAATAACAACCGATATCATATACAAAAACTGTCATTAGCAACTTTAGCCCAACAAAGCTTCACAATGATGTTTTTTGCTCACACCAATATCAATTTAAGCTCCATATCATCAATTGAATGGAATGAACAAACAAAAACATCAGACCTCATACAAGGATTTAAAACAATAAAGCCAAGATCTAATAATATGGAGGTAGACTGCCATTTAAGTAACAATTTTTATAAACAATTTAAGAAATATTTAAAAATAAGAAAATACCTAATTGACGCATACAAAATCAAACATGCAAATCTGCTTTTTTTTAGAATACACCAAGGCAAAGCACTTAAGTTACCAATGGCTTTTTCAGGATATTACCACAGCAGAATAAAAACAATATTCGATTATAATATTTGCATATCATCTCGTGAATGGAGGGCATACAAAAGCGACTGGCTTATTCGAAACACAAATATCCCTACTACAGCACTTCTGCTGCAAAATTCAACCAAAACCGTTACTAAACACTATATTGAAGGATCAGCGTCTCAAGCAGACAATGAGCTTTCTTTATTTTATAAAAAATTTTACACAAAAGGAATTATTAACGACCAATCAAGCACAACCAGAATAACCGTAGGAAGTTGCAAAAAGCCTAACAGTCCGGATTCAAATTCTAACAACATTAACACCGAAGCCAACTGCAAGTCACCAGAAGGCTGCTTGTTTTGCAATCAATACACAATAATAGCAGACGCCATAGATATCAGAAAATTACTAAGTATAAAGTACGTCATTACTGAAACAAGATCACTGTCACATTCAGACACTCATTATAATGAGCTGTTTTCTGACGTTCTAAATAGAATTACATCGATATTAGAAGCCCTAAGAAATAAAAACACAAAAATAAAGTCCTTAGTTAACTCAATTGAGAGGGAAGTAACTATTGACGAAAAACTATCTCCTTACTGGGACATGAAGCTTAAACTACTCGTCGATATAGGGCTAATTTAGAAATGAACAGATTACTTAACTACAAAGCAAAGTACACTATCAACCTTGACATACCTTCAAATAGTGCTCCAGACGAATATTATATTGAATCTAAAAAAGCAACGCCCGATAACAACTTCATAATTTCAAAAGACAAAGCAGGCACAACCCTCTCTATCTATTGCGATGACGTATGGGATCTTACTCCTTATAGAACAACAAATAACGTTTCTAAATTATACTTTTCATTTATTGACGAAGAACAAAGAGAAGATTCAAAATGGATCATTTTCATGATGGTCTATTTATCAAATCACAATAATTACTCAAGATTGAGTGTAAGCACTATACACACCTATTTAAAAACAGTTAGAACAATATCAAAATACTCAATATCGAATAGCATATCGATTTCAACAACAATCGAATCAGAACAACATCTAGCAAAACTTGTTAGTCAGTGCAAATCAAAATACTCTTTATCTGCACTTCCTTCAATATTAAACAATATATTATATTTAGGCTCAGACATATCTGGATTCACACCTATTGAACACACCTTTATCCTTAAAATAAAATCACAATTATCTTTAATATCAAAGGATAAACAATTCCCTGTAATTCCGCCTAGAATACTTTCTAATTACATTTCTTTTTTACAAGATCATATTACCCTCATACAAAAATATAAAAATGAAATTGAAACTCTCATTGAAAGGCGTTACAACTACCCTGTAGGAAATTTTTTCAAGAGATTAAAATATCACGACAAGAACAATGAATATCCGTCTTATATTGGCCTATCTAAAATCTATAACTTAGATACTTTATCTTCAAAATATAATTTGCATTCAATTTCATCATTATCTAATTACCTTGCCAGAACACAAGACTGCTGTAAAACACTTATTCATATTTATAGTGGTATGAGAAAATCAGAAGCATTCAGCCTTAAAATTGATTGTCTGCAATATGAAAAATCAGATATTGGAAAGACTTACAGACTGCTTGGACAAACAAGTAAATTAATTGGTCAAATAAAAAATGAAACATGGATTACATCAGATGAAATAGATGGTGCGATATCAGTAGCACAATGGATTGCAAGAATGATTTCTCGGTTAAATGAATTTGATTTTGACGAATCACCACTATTTATCTCCACAGCATATTTAAGACCATCATATATTAGAAACACCTTATATCCACCGAAGGTAAACTCACTGACAAATAAAACCCAACATATATCAAATTACATTGACAAATCCTTAATAACGATAGATAGCAATGACTTTGATTTTTTAGAGAAGATTGACCCATACCGCATGTGGCAAGATGAAAATGATTTTAAAATTGGCGCAACATGGAATTTCACCTCGCATCAGTTTCGCAGATCCTTAGCATTTTACGCGTCCCAAAGCGCCACCGTATCCCTACCATCACTAAAGCGCCAGCTAAAACATGTCACAAATGAAATGACTATTTACTATTCAAAAGGAAGTGGCTTATCAAAAAACTCCAATGGAAAAGAAACATTTTTCAATCATCTTCACAAAACCAAACCTGAAGCTGATACATATGCATATTATTATGATGTTATATTATCTGATGAGTCTCTATTTGGAGCACACGGAACCTACATTGAAAGGAGCTCCTCATCTAATAATTCAGATGTGAGAATACTTGATGATAGAAAAAAACTTTTGACTCTATTCAAAAATGGTGAAATTGCGTATACCTCGACTCCATTAGGTGGCTGCACCACAATTAATCCATGCGATAAAAAAGCCATGCGCGAAATTTCGGCCTGTATGAGCTGCAGAAGATCGGTTATTAAAATATCTAAACTTAAAAAAGTTATTAAAGAGCAGAGGGCTCTCGTCAAAGAATTAGAGAACCTGAACTCTACCAGCATGGAATATAAAATGGAGTCCTCCGAATTAAACCTGCTCTTAACTTTTCTTAAAAAAATATCTAAAAATCAAGGAGACTACGAGTGAATGACTTGAATCATTATTACGCTGCACTACATCGGTTAGTGGTAAATAAGCCGATTAGAGTACCTATTAACAGCAAAATAAATAATGATACTGTAGCATTAGAGGCTGGTAGAAAACGTGGGACAATTAAGAAATCTCGAGCATCCTTCTCAAATCTAATTTTAGAAATTAACAATGCATCTCAAACAGTCACAAATTCTTTCACGAGCTCAAAATCACACTTAAAACAGTTAAAATATGACATTTCAGAATATAAGGAAAAATACCATCAATCACTAAATCGAGAAATAATGTTACTTAACCGCGTAGCTGAACTAGAAAAAGAACTTAATAAATTGTCTAATGTAACTCCTTTTAGGAAATAGTCGTTTTATTTACAGGTATTGAATATGTGGTTACAAGAAGAATTCAGGCTTAGAGCTCAGAACAGAGGCTTTCATTTGGTTACCAATGAAGTAACAAACTTATTACCCAATTTAAGAAATATTGAAATAGGTCAACTTCATCTTTTTATAAAACATACTTCTGCTTCATTAACCATTAATGAGAACGCAGACCCTGATGTACGTAAAGATCTTGAAAGTCACTTCAATCACTTTGCACCAGAAAATGCCCCCTATTACTTACATACTTTAGAGGGGAGTGATGACATGCCCGCACATATAAAGAATTGCATCTTAGGTACAAGCCTTACCATTCCTATCAGTAACGGAGAACTTAATATTGGCACCTGGCAAGGCATCTATTTATGTGAACACCGTAATCATGCATCTGCCAGAACTCTTATAGCCACTATTCAAGGACAAGAATATACATAAATTAAATACTGGCCTGTCACTACACATTATATATGTTATATCTTCAATCTCTCCCTAGCTATTTTGAACTAGGGAGACATACCATTCAAATTATTGAACAGATTTGTCATTTCTGGATATAAAAATCTATTCTGCCCCCATCAACATATACCGCAGAATACACACTCATTAAATTTGGCCAATTTATATATGGACAAGACCATTCCCTCCAGTCCATACATGCCTTAAACTTACGGACAAGTACTGATTTAGTAACTCTTTGATTTTAAATGAACAAATGAGTCCATATTTAGCCCATATAATCTGTATGCAAGACATGCCTGCACATATTAAAAGCTGCATTCTGGGCTCCAGCTTAACTATACCTGTTTCTAATGGCTCGCTTAATATGGGTATCTGGCAGGGTATCTATTTATGTGAGCATAGAAATCACGCCACAGCCAGGCAACTTATAGCAACACTACAAGGCCAGACACTCCCTGACTTATAACAAAAGCAGACCCATTAACATTACTTTCATTCATCATCTTACTACCCCATTCTCGCTTCAAAACCATTTTAAAACCTTACAGTTACTCGGTGATTAAGGCTTCTACTGCTATACTAAACGAGTGACAACTGACAAAGGAATAGGTAATGCCTGATAACACACCACAAATTAAAACAGATGAACTATACCGCCTTTTAAGAGAAGGTAAAATTGAAGAGTTTAATTCTCGCAGAGAAAGCGGCGAAAGCTGTGACCTAAAAGCAGCGGACTTTCGTAATGTAGATTTAAAAGGTCTGAATGCTGATGGACTGGACTTAAGCGACTGTTACTTTAGAATGAGCAATTTGAGGGGGATTGATTTTTCACAAACCCAGCTTGAAGGTGCAAGTATTCACGGTGCACAAATTTCAGGTGTATACTTTCCTGCGGCTCTTAGTGCAGACGAAATATTACTCTCACTTGAACATGGTACTCGCATGAGATACAAGGCATAAAATAAAAAATGACCCCCTCGAATTCAGACAAAGTCGCATTTATAAAAATGTTAAATCAGCCGGATAACGACATTAGTTTAGCGAAAGCTGCACTGATGGTCGCCAAACTCGAATACCCTGATTTAAACATTGATGACTATTTGTTAAAAATTCAAAGCATTGCCGAGGAAATAAACAATCGCCTGTCTGCAACCGCAAATGCAGCCGAGATATTAAAACAATTAAACCATGTGTTGTTTATTGAAAAGGGATATGAAGGCAACACCAACTCATATTACGACCCTAAAAATAGCTTTTTAAATGATGTTTTAGAAAGAAAACTGGGCATACCAATTAGCTTGTCAATTCTTTATATTGAACTGGGACACGCTCTGGGCCTGCCATTAAGTGGAATATCATTTCCCGGACATTTTCTAGTCAAGCTTGAAATAAGTGACGGGGCTATTATTCTCGATCCATATTTTGGAGGAACGTCATTAAACGAAGAAGACATCGAAGAGCGACTACGCGAATTTTATGGCGCAAAGTTAAATAAATCTCGCGCCCATGGTGTGTTATCAAGCAGCTCAAATAAAGAAATAATTTTAAGAGTAATGCGTAATTTACGCAATCTGTATATGCAGGAGGAAAACTGGATAAAAGCCTTACCACTAGCTGACATTATGGTAGAAATGGACGATGACAAACCTGACGCCCTTAAAGCACGTGCAGCCATTTACGACCAGCAGGAATGCCATATTCCTGCACTAGCTGATTACAGCAACTATCTTAAATTATCACCAGATACACCGGGTAACCAGTTTATACGTGCCCGGGTAATTGATCTGGCCAAGTCTGCCCGCAAGGTATGTTAAAACAGATTTTTTGACAGCCACCCTGCTATAAAACTAAAATACCCGCTTAACACAAACAACATCCATACAATTGATATAAAAATAACGCTTGCGTATTACATACGTTATTTCCACTAGAGTAAAAATGAGAATACAAAAACCACCTGTCGTACTTTGTTTTTCCGGACTAGACCCTACAGGCGGAGCAGGCATACAGGCAGATATAGAAGCCATTGCTAAACATGGCTGCCATGCTGCCCCCATCATTACCGCTAATACCGTACAGGACACTAATAATGTCATTAGTTTTAAACCCGTAGATGCAAGTTTAATACTTAAACAGGCCCGTACCGTATTAAAAGACATGCCCGTTAGTGCAATAAAAATTGGCATGTTAGGCTCCGGGGAAACAGCAGAAGCCATCTACACATTATTTAGACAATACAGTGATATACCGGTTATTCTCGACCCTGTTTTAGTTGCAGGTGGTGGCTCATCACTGGCTCAAAAAAACTTAATTGATGCCATTAACACACTTATTGTTCCCCACACTTATATTCTGACGCCTAATGTTCCTGAGGCGCAGTTACTCGCAAATTTAAAAAACAAGCCTGAATCAGCAGCCCTGCTTTTAAATAAAATGGGAGCAAAATATGTTTTGTTAACAGGGACTCATACGCAAAATCCGGACGTGATACATAAACTTTATTTTAAATCGAAAATTCAAAAAACATTTACCTATAAACGATTAAATAATGAATACCACGGTTCTGGCTGCACCCTTGCCGCTAGCCTGGCTGCCCTGATTGCGCAAAAAATGGAACCTATAAATGCCTGTCAGAATGCTCTGGATTTCACTTATAAGGCTTTAATTAATGCTAATAGCTTAGGCAATGGACAGCTGATTCCAAACCGTAATCTATGACAAAAAAACTATCAGGCCTTTACGTTATTACCAATGAAAGCTTAATGCCTGAAACGGATTTTTTAGGTATGGCTGAAGCTGCAATAACATCAGGGGCTTCAGTTTTACAGTACAGAGATAAAAGCACAAACAAAAGCAAAAGACTTTATCAGGCAAAATCGCTTAAGACATTATGCGACAAGCACCGTGTTAACTTTATTATCAATGATGATATTGAACTGGCAAAACAGGTTGATGCAGACGGCATACATATTGGCAAAGATGATTTGTCTATTTATGAAACCCGAAAACGAATGGGCCCTGATAAAATTATCGGCGTAAGCTGTTATAATCAGACGGCTCTTGCTTTAGATGCTATTAATAATGGTGCAGATTACATTGCTTTTGGTAGTTTTTTCAGCTCGTCCATAAAACCAGATGCCCCAGCTGCCACAGCTGATTTAATTACCTCTTTAAAACTCGCGCACAACACCCCTATATGTTGCATAGGTGGCATTACTTTAGACAATCAATCAACGCTACTCGAAGCTGGCACCGATATGCTCGCTGTAATCAGTGATGTTTTCTCACAACCTGACAATGAAAAAATTGCTTATCGATGTCAGCAGTATAAAAAAGCGTTTGATACTCGATATACTTAATCTCGAAGATTACATTTTATGATCTTAATCCCATTTTGATGTAAAATACCCGGCCTTGTAAAATTCGGCTTCAGGAAACCCAACATGTCTCAGAAAAACTCCCAGACTGATCTTTTTAACCAGGCCCAACTGGTTATTCCCGGCGGTGTAAACTCCCCTGTAAGGGCGTTTAAAGGTGTTGGAGGCGATCCTGTATTTATTGATAGAGCGAATGGCGCCTATATCTGGGATGCTGATGACAAACGTTATATTGACTACGTTGGTTCATGGGGGCCCATGATTTTAGGTCATGCCCACCCTGAAGTTATAAGTGCTGTAAAAAAGAGCGCTGAGAGAGGCCTTAGCTTTGGTGCACCCACAGCCATAGAAACAAAAATGGCCGAACGTATTTGCCAGCTTGTACCCTCTATTGAATCTGTGCGTATGGTCAGCTCTGGTACAGAAGCAACCATGAGCGCTATTCGCCTGGCTAGAGGTTTCACTGGTCGAGACAGCATTGTCAAATTTGAAGGCTGTTACCATGGCCATTCCGACTCCCTTTTAGTTAAAGCCGGTTCAGGTGCACTGACTCTTGGTGTGCCCAGCTCACCTGGTGTTCCTGCGTGTCTTGCCGAACACACCATTACGCTGACTTATAATGACATTGAACAGGTTAAAGAAACATTTAAAACAACAGGTGATAAAATTGCCTGCATTATTGTTGAGCCAGTTGCAGGCAATATGAACTGCATTCCCCCCGTTGAAGGCTTTCTTGAAGGGTTACGAGAAGTTTGCGATGAACATGGTGCCATATTAATTTTTGATGAAGTTATGACCGGATTTCGCACCGCATTAGGTGGTGCGCAATCTGTCTATAATATAAAACCCGACTTAACCACTCTAGGTAAAGTCGTTGGCGGCGGCATGCCTGTAGGCGCTTTTGGTGGTCGCAAAGACATCATGCAGTTTATAGCACCGACAGGGCCCGTTTATCAGGCAGGCACATTATCAGGTAATCCAATTGCTATGGCAGCTGGCCTTAAAACTCTGGAATTAATTTCAGCTGACAATTTCTTTGAAGATTTAAATACTAAAGTAAATACACTGGTTAATGGCATTATTGCGAAGGCCACTAAACATAATATCCCCATGACAAGTAACGTAGTTGGCGGTATGTTTGGTCTGTTCTTTACAGATGCAGAAAAAGTAACTAACTTCACCCAGGCAACTCAATGTAATAGCGAACGCTTTCAAAAGTTTTTCCATGGCATGCTGGAGCAAGGCATTTATCTTGCACCATCCGCATATGAAGCTGGCTTTGTTAGTTGTAAACACAGTAATGAAGACATTCAGGCAACGATCGATGCTGCTGACAAAGTGTTAGGAGGATTATAATGTCCGCTAACTGTTATATTTATCGCTGCTCTGCAAAACAGGATATGTATATTTACCTTGCAGAAGAAAATGATTTTGACTGCATCGACGAAAAACTGAAACAATCTCTCGGAGAACTAACTTTTGCACTGACTTTAGAATTAAATAAAGACACAAAACTTGTAAAAGAAAACCCTGTAAAAGTTATGGCTAATTTGCAATCTCAAAAATTTCATTTACAGCTGCCTCCAGAAACATCAATAGAAAAATTAATGTCTAAACTAACGAAATAACACCTATTTGGCACTGGTTGGCTATTAATTTTTTATTATAATAAGATCACTTTTTAATATTCGATTTTTAAAACACGCACGGTTACATCTTTAAATTAAAATATTTTATTTTCAGTACCGTGAATTACATTAGCATTAGGAAACCTTTATATGAACACTGCTTTGTTCCGCATTATTACAATTAGTTTAATAACATCAGCTATCGCAACCGGCATTTCTACGCAATTACTAACCCTTGAAAATTTTTCAACAACAAGCGGTTTAATAACACTTGCTGCCTTAATTTTCGCATCAACAATAGCTGCTGCATTAGTTGCCTCTAATAAAGGTACTAAAAAAGCAGTCAAAAGTGTGCAAAAAGACGCAAATTCAGATAATTCCCGTGAATCGGGTACTGTAAAGTGGTTTAATACTAGCAAGGGCTTTGGCTTTATTACTCGGGATGCGGGTGATGATGTCTTTGTTCACTTCCGCTCAATACGTGGCCAGGGTCATAGAACCCTGTTTGAAGGGCAACGCGTTGAGTTTAATATCACCGAAGGTGATAAGGGGCTACAGGCAGAGGATGTTGCCATTGCTTCGTGACGTTGTGTCTTTGGTATGTTTAGGAAAAACATATTAAGTAAAAATGATAACTACAAAGGGTAAAAGTAAATGTCTGATCGTGAAATAGGAACTGTAAAGTGGTTCAACAATTCAAAAGGATATGGTTTCATAGAACGTGATACCGGTGATGATGTTTTCGTACACTTCAGAGCAATTCGAGGTGATGGATTCAGGACACTTAAAGATGGTCAAAAGGTTGAGTTTAACCTGATTGATAGTCAAAAAGGTTTACAGGCCGAAGACGTTAGTAATACTGAAGCTGAAGCATAAATAAAAAAGGCTGGTTTATAAAACCAGCCTTTTTTTTGTGCCCCTCTCTTTCTTTATCACTTTAAGGCAAGCAGAAATTTGTTTGTTTATAAATAATAAACAGTCACATATTTCAAAACTGCCATATAGCTTTGCAAGAGTGGGTTATAACGTAACAGTTACTCCCCCCACTTAGGTTGCAATTCCTGCTTTATACCTAAGTGGTCGAGTATGCGCGCCACCATAAAGTCAATAATATCATCTACACTTTGTGGTTTATTATAAAAACCGGGATTTGCAGGTAACATCACAACACCCATTCGCGAAAGTTTGAGCATATTTTCTAAATGGATATCAGAAAAAGGCGTTTCTCTTGGCACCATCACAAGTTTTTTACGCTCTTTCAAAATAACGTCCGCTGCTCGCTCTAGTAAATTATCACTCGCTCCAACGGCAATAGATGATAACGTACCCATAGAACACGGGCATACGACCATGGCATCAACGTAAGAAGAGCCACTGGCTATTGGTGAAGCCCATTCTGACTCACCACAAACTTTTAACTGATTTTCATCGACACCGTATCGCTTACACAACTGATCGTGTAATTCATGATTATTAGCTGGCCACGCCAATTCGGTTTCCATGCTTATCACTACATGCGCTGCACGGGTTACCAGCAAATAAACTTTATGTTTATGAGTCAGCAATTGTTCTAATAACCGAATACCGTATTGCACTCCCGAAGCGCCACTGATAGCAAGAATAATTGTTTTTTTATCTGAATTCATTGTCTATAAATTCCTTTGGAAATAACGCTCTCTGACGCAGAGGCGCAGAGGTTGTTTTTGCTAAAATTTTAAAATCACCAAATCTCTGAAAAATATTCATTCCATTTATAAATAATGAAAACTCTGCGTCTCCGTGACTCCGCGTCAAAGTTTTTCTAAAATTTTATGATGTATTCCACCAAATGCACCATTACTCATAACCAGTATATGATCACCCGGTTTACTTTGCTCAGCCAACAGACCAACAATGCCTTCTATAGAGCGTTTTAGTTTTGCAGGCGCCTTCACCTCATCAACAACAGATTGCATATCCCAATCGACATCTTCTGGTTGAAATAATATTACTTCATCTGCTAACTCTAATGAGGGTGCCAGTTGTTGTTTATGTACACCCAGACGCATGGTGTTTGAGCGTGGCTCTAAAATTGCCCAGATCTTTGCATCTCCAACAGCATCCCTTAAACCTTGCAGGGTTTCTGTAATCGCCGTTGGATGATGAGCAAAATCATCATAAACAGTAATGCCGTTGGCTTCTCCAGTCACTTCCATACGGCGTTTTATACCTTTAAATTCTTTTAAAGCATCTATTGATTGCTTTACGGGCACTCCGACATGTTGTGCCGCAATAATTGCTGCCAAAGCATTCATCCGGTTATGAGGTCCCAGTAAGTTACTTTTTACTGTGCCTGCTTTTTCAGACTTATATAAAACATCAAAACACCGACCATCAGACGAAACATTATCGATCATCCAGAGGCTTTCGTCGTGGCTAGCAAAATCAGCCTGTTCACTCCAGCAACCTTTTTGTAAAACATCCTGCACATTTTTGTCATCACTGTTATGCACGATCAGGCCTTCACCTGGCACAGTTCTTACTAAATGATGGAACTGTTTTTTTATTGCATTCAGGTCTTCGAATATATCAGCATGATCAAACTCAAGATTATTCAGAACAACCGTTCGAGGATGATAATGTACAAACTTTGAACGTTTATCAAAAAATGCAGTGTCGTACTCATCCGCTTCTACAACAAAAAATGAGCCTCCACCTAAACGTGCCGATATACCAAAATTAGCGGGGACGCCACCAATTAAAAACCCGGGCTCCAACCCGGCGTATTCAAGAATCCATGCCAGTATTGAACTAGTCGTTGTTTTCCCATGAGTACCTGCTACAGCTAGAACCCATTTATCTTTTAATACATTTTCTGCTAGCCATTGCGGCCCAGAGTTATAACTTAAGTTTTTATTTAAAACATGCTCTATAGCTTCATTACCACGGGACATAACATTACCCACGACCACCTGATCCTGGTCAGCAAGATGTTCAGCTTTATAACCCTGCATCAAATCTATTCCCTGGGCTTCCAGTTGAGTACTCATAGGAGGGTAAACATTAAGATCTGAACCGGTCACTTTATGCCCTGCCTGTCTGGCAAGCACCGCAACACCCCCCATAAATGTGCCACAAATACCCAGTATATGAATATGCAAATTTAACTCCCTTTTATATCTATATTTTTATTTTTATTTTTATTAACTTAAGAAAGCTCGGGAAAGATTATTTTTCTCGCCAGTAATGAGATCACGATATAACAAACAGTCAATATCATAGCCACTGGTAAGCGCACACCAAAAGACTCTCTGAATACATGTGCATAAACAGCCAGATTCCAGCTAACAAACATTAATAACAGCAATGACAAACTTAACATTGCTTCTGCCGCTTCCGGGTCTGCGTTAAAGTTATATAACATAGGTAAAACAATGAGTTGAAAAACAACACCAATACTTGCCAGAGCTATAACACTTTGCACAAATCTCTCTAGTTTGGAAAACGCCTGTAAACAAGCATAAACGAAGACTAACAAAACAATCACATCTAATGCCATGGCAAATACGGCATATTGAAAGTCAATACTAATAACCAGGCCGGGTATCCCCGTTACAAAGTAAACCGCTAAGCAAAGTCGCATTAATACCGTGGAGTAAGGTAAATCCTGTGGCCCCTTATTTAGAAGCAGAACCCCCAATAGGGGTTTAAAAAAACTATTCATATTTAATTTGGCAATCTCTGTTTAATACTTGATAATTATAACCCTAACAACCGACAACATTCTGACATTTATGAAACTTACAATATCACGCCCTGATGACTGGCATTTACATGTTCGCGATGGCGACGCACTTAAGTACACTGTGCCTTTCACTGCCCGACAGTTTGCACGTGCGATTATTATGCCCAACCTGTCTCCTCCTAACGTTACCACTGAGCAGGCCCTGGCTTATCGTGAGCGAATTCTTGCCGTAACACCTGCAGATCTGAAGTTTCAGCCACTAATGACGCTTTATCTTACGGACAACACTCCACCGGATGAAATTGCTATCGCTAAACAAAGCGGTCATGTGGTAGCGGTAAAGCTATACCCCGCGGGCGCTACAACTAACTCTGATGCGGGCGTAACCGATATACGTAAATGTTATAAAACACTTGAGGCCCTACAAAAGTTTAATATGCCTTTATTAGTACACGGTGAAGTAACCAGCCCTGATGTCGATGTTTTTGACCGGGAGAAGCAGTTTATTGATAAAGTTCTCATTCCCACTCGTAAAGCCTTTCCTGAACTTAAAATAGTGTTTGAGCATATAACAACAAAGGATGCGGTTGATTTTGTTCTGGCCGAAGGCCAGTATACGGGAGCTACGATTACGCCTCAGCACTTACTTTATAATCGAAATGCAATATTCAAAGGCGGTATTCGCCCGCACTATTACTGCTTACCTGTGTTAAAAAGAGAAGAGCACAGACTCGCCCTCAATAGCGCAGCCATTTCAGGCAATAAAAAGTTTTTTCTGGGAACGGATAGTGCACCTCACTCGCAAGACAATAAAGAAAATGCCTGCGGTTGTGCCGGCATCTTTTCGGCTCCACTGGCCATTGAGTTATATGCCCGCGCATTTGATAGCAATAACGCTTTGGACAAACTGGAAGGTTTTGCCAGTTTTCATGGTGCCGACTTTTACGGTGTAGAAAGAAACACAGAAACGATTACTTTACAGAAAAAAGAGTGGGCAGTACCTGAAAGTTACCCTTTTTCAGATGGCAATATAGTGCCATTACATGCGGGTGAAAAGGAAAGCTGGCAGCTGTTATAGGGTCTTTGCGGGGTGAGCGTAGTAGAGCCACCCCTAATAAATAGACGTTACTTTATAGCCCTGCAACTCTAGTAAATGAAGCACACCTGATTTACCTGGTAAATGTAAAGCCCCAATCGCTATAAAAGCATCACCCGTTTCTAATATCGGTGACATGCGGTCAGCCATTCGCACATTACGAACATCAAGTAACTGATACATAAACCGGTCATCAATATCAGAGTCGTCAGACATGAATGACTGTTGAATTTGAACCAGTTTGGCAAGATCTCGACTAACATAAGCATCCAGCATCTCTGGCATTTGTGCGTCTGTTGTTTCAATTTCCTTAATTGATCGATTTAACATCCAGAGTTGATCCTGAATACTCATAGAGTCAAATATTGACACCTGCTCCTGAGCCGTTTCCAATCCGGTTAATTTCATATTGCGCTGGCTTGCTCGACGATAAAGCACCATATCTAGTGCACTCGAATTCTGTACTTGCTGGTCTACAGGCACCATCAGCAACATTAAGACGGCCCAGGGTTTCATGTTATTAATAACATCTTCAGATATAAAAATGCGTTTATTAATTAAACTGGTCAGGCGTTTATACTCTATATGCCCCATTACCCCTTTTAAGGTTCGCCCGTCATTAAAAAAACTAGCGCTGGTTATAATGCCCATAGCCTGAAAATTCATTAACACTTCCATTGCAAAGTGATCCGCCTGTTTAAAGGCCTGCTCGACTTCCCTGGACAGGTTTGTCACTCTGGGGTCACCCACATGCATAGTGCCATAAAGGTAACTATTGTTGATTCCCTGTTTTTCAATTTTCCATAACAGGCCATTGGGGTGTAGAATGCCCAACTTATCAACTGACTCGGCAATACTATTTTGCCAAACACTTAAAAGCAGCAAAGTCAGAACTAACAATGTTTTTATATTTTTCATAATTAAAATATATTACAACCTACTAAAAGAATCATCACCCGAATGAGTATAGACACAGACAAACCGACTCCTATGTCACGCCGCTTCAGAGGTTTTATGCCCGTTGTAATAGACGTGGAAACCGGCGGTTTCAATGCCAAAAAAGACGCTTTACTCGAAGTTGCTGCCGCCACATTAAAAATGGACGACAATGGGATTATAGAGATAGATGAACAAATTTGCCGTCATATTGTGCCTTTTGAAGGTTCAAATATGGAGCCTAAATCTCTAGAAATCACTGGCATCGACCCTTATCACCCATTTAGAATGGCAATAGCAGAGACTCAGGCATTAGGTGAAATCTTCTCTTTTATTCGTAAAAGCCTGAAAAAAAATCAGTGTAAGCGCGCCATTATGGTGGGCCACAATACGGTAATGGATTTAAGTTTTATTAATGCGGCTGCAGAACGTTGCAATATAAATCGTAACCCATTTCACCCGTTCAGCACATTCGATACCGTTTCTTTTGCCGGTTTGGCTTATGGCCAAACGGTGCTTTCCAGGGCTGTAAAAGCCGCTGGTATTGAATGGGACAATGATCAGGCCCACTCGGCCAGTTATGACACACTAAAAACAGCCGAATTATTTTGCACTATTGTCAATCGCTGGCGCAGATCAACCGGTTTAGTATGGACTGCACAAGTTGATGATTAATGTTAATATGGCGGCGATTACCCGATAGCGGCCTTATGTTAGGCAGTGAATATAGCTTTCAGGGTGAAAAGTCCAGGTATCAAATGGACAACAGGGAATAACTGTAGATCTTTTGGGGAAAAGGCAGGCTTAAATTTTTATTTAAACCACAGTTAAAAAAAATAGCTATACTTCACTAAGGCAACTATCATGGAACCAGCGTACGCTCGTCTATCCTATTTAGACAGCTATTATAAAAAAAGGGCTCGCAACAAAGCACAGATGTCGAATAAAGACGTATCCATTATTATCGTAGATGACATGCAGTTTAGCCGCGTGGTCATTCAAGCCGCCCTCAAAAAAGCTGGGTTTAGCAATATTCGCGTCGCATCTCGAGCGCGTGAAGCTCTGAATATGATGGCTGATATGCATGCCGATGTAGTTCTGGCCGACTGGGTTATGCCCGAAATGGACGGCCTGGAACTCACCGACATCATTCGCCAGAAAGACGAAGAGCTAGGCGTTTATACGGCCATCATCCTGTTTACAGCTCAGGAAGGCATCGAACCTCTGGTTGAAGCCTTTGATCGCGGCGTAGATGATTATATCTGTAAACCACCTAACCCTCATGAACTTGCGGCACGTGTAAATGCATCTGCAAGAATAGCGTCTCTGCAAAATGATCTTCTTGAAACATCTCAACAGTTAGAAGACACTGTAAAACATCTCGAAGAAATGGCCCTTACCGACCCGTTAACCGGTGTTGGTAATCGCAGATTACTTACTCGACAGCTGGAATATCACTTGCTTGATGCTTCAGCCCGCCATGGTGGCGTATGTTTTGTAATGTTAGATATAGATCACTTTAAAAAGATCAATGATACACATGGTCATGATGTCGGTGATGAAGTTTTAATTGGCTTTACTCGCCGAGTACGACGCACAGTTCGCCCAACCGATCTGGTCGCGCGAATGGGCGGTGAAGAATTCGGTATAATTATGCACTACACCCGTGCCGAAAACTTCCGTCACTCAACTCTTGAGCGTATGCTTGCCAGCATTAACCAGCGCCCGTTCAAAACCTCTGTAGGTGACTTAACCGTAACTGCATCGATTGGCGTCTGCTTCTATAAAGGCGAAGGAGAACAACCTTCAGTACAGGGTTTAATTAAATGCGCCGATGAAAAACTGTATAAAGCAAAAGCAAATGGCCGAAACCAGATTGTTTTCTAAATAACCATTTATCTGCTTTACTAATACTTCACCAGACATAAAAAAACACGCTTAAAGCGTGTTTTTTTATGTCTAATTTAAAGACCAGGCCTAAGCAGCAGCCTCATCAATCATCTTTTTAAGCTCACCCTTTTCAAACATTTCAAGGGTAATATCACAACCACCAATTAGTTCACCATTAATGTAAACCTGCGGAAATGTTGGCCAGTCGGCATAACGAGGCAAGTTCTGAAAAACTTCCGGGTCTGCCAATACATTGCAGTAGCCAAATTCTTTTTCACACTTCTTCAACGCATCTACCGTACGGCTAGAAAAACCACAAGATGGAAACTGTGGAGTACCTTTCATAAATAAAAATACTGAATGGCCTTTAACTGCTTCGTCAATACGATCCATTACGTCCATAAATCACCTCTATAATCTGTTAAAAATTTGTTAATAGTATATTGGGTCTATTTTACGGGATTCAAGTGGGTTATATGCATGCTTGTTGAAGGGGAATTGGGCATGACGGGTATTATATTATTCTGTTCAGGCTCATCTCCATCGGGGACTGAGCATCTTTCCCGCTCTGTCCCCTGTTTTGAGACCACCAAGAGCTGATGGTGTCGTGTATCGACTCCGTAATACTCTTGATGGTATCAATAAGGGGACAGAGCGCCAAAAGACGTCGGTCTTTCCCCGATGGAGAAATATCAAAGCAGTGCACAATCTCACCAGGTTTACCGGGACGAGCGATCAACTCACATTATCAACATTTCTCTGTAACCACATCTCTAGCAAAGCAAGGTGCCAAAGCTTACTTCCCTGTAATCGGGTATGATAATCTTCAGGTTTTGCTAGTAGTTTTTCTACATACTCAGGTTGAAATAAACCTCGCTGCCTTGCTGAGTCGCTGTGCAGAATCTCTTTCATAAAACCAAGAAATTCACCTCGCACATATTTTAAAGCTGGCACTGGAAAGTAGGCTTTGGGTCGATCGATTATCGGATCAGGCACAATCCCACGGGCAATGTTTTTCAAAACATGTTTGCCCTGACTCTGCAGTTTCATGTGCGGCGGCATACTTGCAGCTAACTCGACTAACTCGTGATCAAGAAATGGTACTCTGGCCTCAAGACCCCATGCCATTGTCATGTTATCAACCCTTTTAACCGGGTCGTCTACAATAAGTGTTGTTACATCCAGCTTTAAAACCTTATCTAAATATTCATCTGCATCACCTTTAGCAAGCAGATTTCCAATTAGTTTTCCCGTGTGGTCATCTCCCTGAAACTGCTTACTAACGGTCTGTAAATATTCTTCATGGTCACGATCGAAATAACGTGATGAAAAACGCTCTAACTCGCCCTCACCCTGTGCTTCATGCATTTGTGGATACCAGAAATAACCACCAAAAACTTCATCCGCTCCCTGCCCGCTCTGCACCACTTTTACTTCTTTAGAGACCTGTTCAGATAACATATAAAATGCCACAGCATCTTGCCCGACCATGGGTTCTGCCATCACATCTACGGCATCCGGCAGGTAATCCAGCACTTTGTCGTTACGTATAAAAAACTTATGATGTTCGGTATCGTATCTATCTACAATCAGGTCAGAAAACTCAAACTCATTACCTTTTTCTTCTGGCTGGTCTTCAAAACCAACGGTGAAGGTTTTTATATTGCCAACACCCGCTTCCGCTAACAAAGCAACCAGTAAGCATGAATCCAGTCCACCTGATAGCAATACACCTACTGGCACATCCGAAATGGTTTTACGTTTTTCAACAGCGGATCTTAGTGACTCATGAATAGCTTCTGTCCATTCCTGCTCATCCATTTTTTCCCCAGTGGCATCAACAGGGGGACGACAGGCATTTAAAACCCAGTACTCTCGCTCACTAAGACCACCGTCGGCACTAAAACACATACAGTGCGCCGGGCGCATTTTTTTTATGCCGTTTAATATTGTATGGGGTGCAGGTATTACCGCATGCAAAGTTAACTGATGATGTAAGCCCACTGAATCAATCGACGTATCAATATCACCAGTTGCCAGCAAAGCCTGTGCATTTGAGGCAAATAAAAGTCGCCTGTTATTAAAACTATAATAGAGGGGTTTAATACCTAAGCGATCACGCCCCAGAAATAAACGTTGCTTACGCATATCCCAGACAGCAAAAGCAAACATGCCGTGAAGTCGCTCAACACAAGCCTCACCCCATTCAGCATACGCTTTAAGAATAACTTCAGAATCACCACTTGAAAAGAAATGGTAACCCTTATCCTGTAACTCGGAACGCAGTGCCGGAAAATTGTAAATAGTGCCGTTAAAAATAAGCGCCAGGCCCAGTTGCTGATCAACAAGAGGTTGATTGGCATGCTCGGATAAATCAATAATCGCGAGTCTTCTATGACCCAGTGCCACCGGCCCATCTGAATATGAGCCGCCATGATCAGGCCCCCTTCGTTCGAGGCGAGTCATCATTTTATTGGTTCGTGCTAAATCCGGTGCCGAACCATCAAACCTGAATTCTCCGCAAATACCACACATAAATTTTCTCGTAAGTTATATTTTTTAATACACAATTGAGCGTAAAGCGAATACAGAAAGCCTACTGTTTCAAGAACTAACTATCATCCGCTTGCTTTGCTCAGGGATGGAGCGCTGCCTTTTAGCACTCCGTCCTCTGTAGTTATTCCGGTCTGATTGGCAGGGCGAAGAGCTACTCCGCACACTTCTTGGTGGTATCAATTTGGGGACAGAGCGCCAATAACCGGCGGTCTTTCCCCGAGGGAGATACACCTCAGCAATGCACTCTTTATCAATAAATTGAACGGCTAAAAACTAAAACAACTGTTCAGGGATATCGCCCTTATTACCCGTATTAGCAGGTAAAGATTCAGCCGACTCTTCTTTAGGTGCCAGTTCCGACCTGAAAATTTCAAAAATCGCATTTTTATCTGACGCATTCGCCAGCTCACCGCTTTCCGCATTAATTTTCACATTCACCAGGCCTTCCGGTCGCTGCATCCTGGTTTCAGGCACACCTTTTAAGGCCGTTTGCATAAATTCTATCCACATAGGCAAAGCGGCTTTAGAGCCTGTCTCGTAATTTCCTAATGACCATTGCTGCTGATCAAAGCCAACCCAGACGGTAGCAACCAACTTATCATTAAAACCATTAAACCAGGCATCTTTCTGATCATTTGTTGTGCCTGTTTTACCGTGCAAATCGTTTCGACCCAAAGCACGCGCTCTTCTACCCGTACCCCGATTTATAACATCCTGCAATATCGTGTTCATGATGTAGACAATGCGTTCATCTACAGCTCTTTCAGCTTGCTTAGGTAATTTATATCCAAGATTAGACTCCTGCTCACCCGCCTCCTGCACCAGATTTTCAGTTTCACTGGCCTCAGTTGTTTCTGATATTTTCTGTGCATTCTGCTGCTGCTGTAACGTCTGGCTAAGCAATTGTTCCTGCCTTAACATTTCAGTTGCAGCATCATCTGATACCACGTCCTGTGCTTGTTGCGGCAACACAATACCACGGGCTTTTAACTCACAGCTGACACAGGCAACTTCCGGATCGGCCTCAAATAACACATTGCCGTCAATATCCTCTATTCTCTGAATGAAGTAAGGTTTTATTCTGTATCCACCATTAGAAAAAACAGAAAAACCCGTGGATAACTGCAAAGGGCTTAATTCGCCGCTGCCTAAAGCCAGTGACAAATCATGTGGTAACAAACTCGAATCAAAACCAAATTTTTTGGCAAAATTAGTTGCATACTGAATACCGATAGAGCGCAATATACGTATAGACACCAGATTACGCGACTTGAATAACGCTACACGTAATCTTGTTGGACCAAAGAATTTTCCACTGTAATTTTCAGGACGCCACGTTCCCTCTAACACCGGGTCGTGAAACACCACAGGCGCATCATTAATCAAAGTTGCAGCGGTATAATCACGGCTTAATGCAGCACTATATATGAAAGGCTTAAAACTTGACCCAGCCTGTCTTTTGGCCTGAACAGCCCGGTTGAATTTGCTATGATGAAAATCATAACCGCCAACAAGAGCCTGCAAGGCACCATCATTTGAACGAACAGCTGTTATGGCTCCCTGAACTTCAGGTATCTGCCCCAAAACCCATCTACCACCGTCTTTATAGATTCGAATAATATCACCGGGTTTTAACACATCACTTGCGAGTTTCGGTTCCTCCCCCTGAGTATTACGGTCAACAAACTTCCTGGCCCATTTTAAGCTGTCCCAGTCCAGATTAATCAGACGCCCACCCCGAAGATAAACACGGGCACTTTGTTCAGCCACCTCAAGCACCAACGCTGAATGCAAGCCTCCAACAACACCCAGGTCTTCAACAGCTTCACGCCATAAAACCTCGGACTCTTCGCTGCTTAGCTCGACACCATCCGGTTTCAAATCTATCGTTTGCTCTGCACCACGATAACCATGACGAATATCATAAGCCCTCAATGCGTGTCGAAGACTCTGGTTAGCCGCTTTTTGAAGACGCCCGTCAATGGTCGTAAAAACATTTAAACCCTTAATATAAGCATCATCTCCAAACTGATTAGTAATTTCATGTCGCACCATTTCTGCCACATATGAGGCAGATACATCGACAGGTGAATCGTGAAGCCCCGCAGTAACAGGCTGCGCTTTTGCAAAACGCATATCCGGCTCACTAATAAACCCGAGCACTAACATGCGATTTAATACATAGTTTCTGCGTAATAAAGCTCGCTCAGGATTTACAATAGGGTTATATCTAGATGGCGCCTTGGGTAAACCCGCAATCATGGTTAACTGGGGGAGACTCAACTCTTCGAGTGTTTTACCATAATAAACTCTGGCAGCAGCGGCCACACCATATGCTCGATTACCTAAATAAATTTTATTTAGGTAAAGCTCCAGCACCTGATCCTTTGTCAGTTGCTGCTCAATTTTCAATGCCAGAAAAATTTCATTTAACTTACGTGCAAAAGTTTTTTCTCTACTTAGATAAAAGTTTCGAGCAAGCTGCATTGTAATAGTACTTCCGCCCTGTCCTCGCTTACCCGTAGTGACCAGCACAGCTACCGCTCTTAAAATCCCCTGATAATCAACTCCCGGATGTTCATAAAAACGATCATCTTCTGCTGCTAAAAAAGCCTGCCTTAATTCCAGAGGTATATCTTTTATGGCTTTTGGTGCACGACGTTTTTCACCATATTCAGCAATTAACCCACCTTCTGAACTATAAACCCGTAATGGAACCTGTAACTGAATATCGCTTAAACCTTCAATAGAGGGGAGTTTCGGCTCTAAATAAAGATAAAGACCGAGTAAACAAGTAACACCTAAAGCCATCATGGCAATGAAAATTTTAGAACTAATTCTAAGAATTTTTAAAAATTTTTGCATATTATTCAACTAACCCTTAAGTAATCATTTAATGATTACAAATCCTGTTTTGAGTCCTGCATAAAAATAGATAATTCAACTAAAAAACTGATTTATTCCATGAAATTGACTTATTTTTCAGACACCTAACTACATTCTGAACTCATTTAAGTGAATAAGTTGCATTTATTTTCACGTTAGAAAGAAGATTAATTAGCTTCTTGCCACGCATGAATTATAGTCTTAGAAAGCAATTCAAGCGACAGTATTTTCAAAATAGACTAGTATTATTCGATACTTGCAGCTAATATTTAATGCAAATACACACAAAAGAGCTATAACTACTTATACTCAAAGTGGATTAAGGGGATTGAGCCGTGTTTCAAATGAAACGCAAAAAACCATCATTACTGGGAATAGACATAAGTTCGACTTCTGTCAAGCTGGTCGAGTTATC